>Ga0302276_10005724_pt1 | contig 10284 bp, 8 predicted proteins | sample III_Bog_N2_3_FD_198768 | JGI IMG/M metagenome (GOLD analysis project Ga0302276, IMG submission 198768) | Peat permafrost microbial communities from Stordalen Mire near Abisko, Sweden - III_Bog_N2_3 | ecosystem: Environmental > Terrestrial > Soil > Wetlands > Peat | place: Sweden: Abisko... | reverse complement strand
CGCCTGCGCTGACATACGGCCCCGACAGCAGCGCGACGTTGTTGTAGTTTTGAACGTCGTTGCCTTTGCACATTAGCGACGCGAGAAAACCTTTGGCCACCCGGTCGCGCACGTCGCCATTATCACCCTTCACAGAAATCGCACTGCCCAGCGGCGGGAAGATTTCCGTGGCGGGCAACCGTTCGATCCATTTGCTCAAAAAACGGTCGCGGTGTTCGGACACAATCAGCTTGCGGCCAATCTTGCTCGTGTCGTCGTCCAGCACTGTCACTTCCATTTTCTGCTCTTCCAGCTTCTTTAGATTGGACAGGTTCCAAACCAGAAAGCCGACCGGAAACGGATTGGCCGACTGCGTGCCGGAAAAGTTGGCCGATGAGAAAACAAAGCCGTCCTTGAAGGTGAATTGAAAAACCTTGTCGCGGAATTTCTGGTCGTTGTTGGAATTGATGTATTTTAGCGTGGAAAACAAACCCAAATGCGTTTCTTTGTCCGCAAATTCCTTGCGGATGCGAAACAAAAATTGCGCGAACAGCTCACGCGAGACTTCGCCCAGCCCCCACTGGTGCATCAGCGGCTGGATTTTGGTGGTGCTGACACCCTGCTTGCTTTCGCCGGAATAACCGGCTTTCTGCGAGGTGGCGAAGGGCGGATTGATGAAGATGATCCACTTGATGTTCGGGTCGTAAAGATCGCGCAAGAGATTTTGCGGACGCTTGCTCACACGGTCAAACAATGACTGGTCGTCGAATACACTTTCCACGTCGTCATTCAAATAGTCGTATTGAAATACCGTCGCGCCGGGAAAGACGCGCTTGCAATGCTGCACATCCTCGTGATGCAGCGTCGAAAGATAAATGCTCTTGTAGGCGTCCGCCGGCAGGAACCATTCGAGATTGCCGGTGCCGGCGGCCATGTCCCACAACCGGTAATTTTTCGTCCACCATTTCGGCCCGATGACTTTTTCCAGATAGCTGTGCGCCTTGCGCGCGAACGCAACCGGCGTAAAAAACTCACCGGTGAAACGGCGAATCGGGTCGTCCGTCAACCGGTCAACCTTGGCGAGGATGTTGCGGATGGCGGCGGCATCGGTGACTTTCTCATAGTTCGACCAGAACCATTCATATTCCTTGGGCAGGATTTTCTTCGCGCGTTTTTCGTCCGGGCCAATGAGGAAGACGACTTTGTTTTCAGTGCGATCATATTCCGAACGGCCCTGCTGGATGTCGCACAAAAAGTAGCGCGAAGATTTGGTGCCATTGCGGACGGCGTCGCCGAAACATTTGTTCCAGTAATCGTAAACCTCCTCGAAGTTTTCCTCGGTGATCAATTTCTTGACCCGGAAATCGAGCGAAAGTTGTTCCGCACGATGCGCGGCAAGGTGCTGGCTGAAAATTTCGTGTTCCGTTTCGTCGAGAACATCAAAAACCTTGATGGACTCCGTTTCTTTGAATGCTATCAGGTCGGACACCAGTTTTTCATCCGGTTGGCTGGGCGCGAGTTCCCAATCATACTTGGTCTCGTTGCCGTAGAACTTCTGCCACTTCTTCGTTTCCGTGAAAAAAGCCTGCTGGCCGTCGGCAATGCAAATGACCGGCGGGATGACCTTGTCCGCATGGCCAAACCGCAATTGCCGGATGTAATACATTACCTGCGCCAGCACGGCGGCGCGGGAACTCCGCTTCTGCAAGCTGCGCGAAAATTTGAATTCAAAAAAGATTTCCGGCGAATACAGGTCGTGGTGAAATTCCGTGTCGTAATCCAGATCGAAATGGGCAGCATAAGCATGTTTGACCTCCTCCTCGGTTTTCGCTTTGAGCAGAGCCTTGCAAAAGCTGGAAAACATTTTTGCCGCTTTCTTTGCCATGCATGAAAACTAGGTAAGTCCGCCAGCGAGGTCGAGCGTGATATGATTGGCGCACCATTTGCCGGGAAACAATTTCTGGAACAGCGGGAAGACGAGATCGTCTTTGGCGTTCTCGGTGCTTGGGGCGAGCAGGTATTTCTCGAATTGTTTAAGTTCGTTTTCCATTATAGTGCTAGAGACGGAATGCTGGAGATTAAAGGTGGTAAGGCGTGCGGGCAAGCATTGGAATTTATTTTGGCTCCTCCATGCGCGTGCGCGCGATCGGCGGTTCCACGCAATACAGCCAGTGGAGCGCCACGGTGTCGGCGGTGGTGAATTAAAAAAAATTTGCGGCTGGTCGGAACCAGCCGCAATGGGTGGAAAATCGGGTTGTTCACACCCCTCCTCAAAACAATCGGGTTCGCCCAAAACAACAAACCAACAAAACCTGCCGGCATCCGCGATGGATGCCGGCAGTTTGTTTTTGCGGGGTGTGCGCCTTCGCTCCCAAGTTTCGGCAGGGACAATTTATTTCGCGGCGGGCGGGTTGCGGAGCAATTTCGCCAGGGCCGCGTGCGCGAAGACCACGTCGGGTGTGCGCTGCAACGCCTCGTCGTAATGCCGCGAAAATCCCTCGCCGCTCTCGGTGGCGATCAGCAACGTTTGCATCTGTCTGGCCAACGCCGTCACGCCGGCCGTGGTCAGCGGTGCTTTGGCATCGAGCATTTCGTCCATGGCGGTGATCAGTTGCGTGACCGGGGCCAACCACGCAAACCACGGGTCGTTCGTGACCAGTTGCAATAATTGATACGGCGAGCTGATCTTGCCAAACGTCGCTTCGTAGCTGACCCGCTCGGATTCCAGCAACGCCTTGTGCAAGGCGAGCAACGCCTCGCGCAGTTTAATCAATTGCGGGCGCAAACCGGCGGGTTCGGGGGAAATGAATTTTTCTTCGCTCAAGCAACGGCAGTCTACAAATAACGCGGGCCTTCCGCGACAAAATCTTATTGCGCGGCCGCCGGGGCGCATGTTTTCCGGCGGAACTTGCAAATTTCCCCGTTTTCGGTTCTCCTTAATCCCGATGTGGCCAACCATTAGGCGGTTCATTTTAATCGCGAGTCTGTCGGTCGCGGCGGTCTGCTCCGCCGCGGAATCCGCCGAGGTGAACCTGGATTACGTCGCGCAACGGGCCTTGGAGCGCGCCCAGACGCCCTTTCACTCGCCGCGCGCCGACCTGCCGAAAGTGCTCCGGCAGGACAATCTCGACTACGACAAATACCGCGAAATCCGTTTCCGCCGCGATCGCGCGTTGTGGTCGGCGGATGATCTGCCCTTCCGCGTGGAATTTTTTCATCCCGGCTATCTTTATCAGGAACCGGTGCACATCAATGAATTCACTTTGACGCACACGCAGCCGATCCGTTTCGTCCAGGATTTTTTTGATTACGGCAAGCTGGACATCGCCAGCCAGATTCCGACGAAGACAGGTTACGCCGGTTTTCGCGTTTTGTATCCGCTGAACAAGCCGGATCAGCTCGATGAACTCGGCGCGTTTCTCGGCGCGAGCTATTTCCGGCTGCTCGGCAAAAACCTGCATTATGGCGAATCTGCGCGCGGCCTCGCGCTCGATTCCGGCGAGGGCGACCGCCCGGAGGAATTTCCCATCTTCACCGACTGGTGGCTGGGCAAGCCGAATCCGGGCGACACGGAACTGCACTTGTTTGCGATTCTCGACAGCGTGAGCTGCGCCGGCGCGTATGAATTTTACATCCATCCGGGCGAAACCACGACGGCGAACATCCGGGCTGTTTTGTATTTTCGCGAGACCAACAACGTGCTGGCCGTGGATAAGAACCGCCGGCCGTCCAAGACCATCGGCCTCGCGCCGCTCACCAGCATGTTCTGGTTCGGCAAGGACACGGAACGCAAGTTTGATGATTACCGCACCGAAGTTCACGACAGCGACGGCCTGCTCGTGCACATGGGCAACGGCGAAATTTTCTGGCGGCCGCTCGACAATCCGCCCGCCACGCGCCACCAGGTTTTTTCCGCGCCGAACATCAAAGGATTCGGCCTGCTGCAACGCGAACGGAATTTCGCCGCGTATCAGGACCTGTTCAATCTCTACCAAGAGGTGCCGAGCGTGTGGGTCGAGCCGGAGGGCAACTGGGGCGAAGGCGACCTGCACTTGGTGGAATTGAGCACCAGCTACGAAGGCCTTGATAACATTGTCGCTTTCTGGGATCCGAAAAACAAACCCGCGCCGCTGCAACCCTTCCGGTTCGGCTACACGCTGTATTGGGAAGGCGGCGACGCGGATTTGAAACGCTCGGAAAACCGCGTCGTCGCCACGCGCATCGGGCCGGACGCGCAGTTTCCCGGCGCGCGGCAGTTCGTGATTGATTTTGATGGGCCGCAGCTTGATGCCATTCCCGAAAATCACCCGCCCACGGTGGTTGCCAATTGCAGCGCCGGCGCGACGATCGTGGACAGTTTTGTGATCCGCAATGAATTTCTCGGCACGTGGCGCGTCATCTTGAAAATGCTGCCGCGGCCCGGCAGCAAGGAAGCCATTGATCTCCGCTGCACCTTGCAGCAAGGCACGAATGTCGTTGGTGAAACTTGGACGTATCAATGGAGTCCGCCGTGAACACCCCGCCGGGCATCGCCGGGGAAATCGCCGGCCGTTCGCTCGATGAATGGAATGCGGCCTACGTGAAAGTGGAAAATTATTTTCACGCGCTGCGCATCCGCAACAAGCCATTGCTCGGCCGTCTTGTGCTGCGCGTGCTGGAGCGCGCGCAGCAACGCGCCCCCGCTGAACTGGACCGCAGCGCCACCGAACTCGCGGCCGAGGAGATGGACCGGCTTGTCACCGGCTGGTTCGCCGAAGTCCTGCAACTCTCGCCCGCCAACGCGGATCAAATGCTCTCCACGCGCGGCCGGCTCGCGCTGCTGCTGGCGGACATGCCCGGCAAATGGCAGGAACAATTTCTGCGCGCCGGCCCGTGGCCGCAGGAATTCGTCGAGGCCATGCGCGAAACGTTTTTTCGCGCCGGCCCGGATTTCCAACTGTCCAAAATGGTGCCGCGCCCGCTCGACCTCGGCCCGATCACGACGCTGTCGAATTTTGGCAAGCTGCCGTATGTCCGCATGATTTCCGTGTGGCTGCTTTACGGCCTGCTGCTGGTGCTGGTTTTCTGGCTGACGCATCATTCGCTGGAAGATGTGATGGATGACGTGAAAACCTGGTTCGGCAAAATTTTTCCGGCCGCCGGTCGTTGAAGCATGGCCGCCGCCCCGAACATTTCCGCGACCCCGTTGCCGCGCGCCCGGCGCGGCTGGCGCCTGTTTCTGTTTTATTCCTCCGCCGTGCTGCTCACCGGCCTGGTCTCGATGCTGTTCGCCGACCTGCTGTGGCGCACCGGCTGGTCCACCTCGCGCACGGTGCTGCTGGCGCTGTTCATCATTTTATTTTTGCTCACGGCCATCGGCTGCATGCACGGCATTTACGGATTTTTCATCCGCATTTTCGGCACGCGCCGCCGCATCACGGCGTTGAAAAATTTCCGCGAGCAAACTATCGAGGGCGTCAGCACGGCGATCGTTTTTCCCGTTTACAATGAAGATCCCGTGCGCGTGTTTGAAGGCTTGCGCGCGACCTATGAATCGCTCGAACGCACCGGCCAGCTGGATCGTTTCGACTTTTTCATCTTGAGCGACTCGACCAATCCCGACCGCTGGGTCGAGGAAGAACGCCGCTGGTCGGACCTCGTGCGCGAACTCGATGCGCTCGGAAAAATTTATTATCGCCGCCGCCTGATCAACGAGGAGCGCAAGAGCGGCAACATCCGCGATTTTCTGAACACGTGGGGCCGCCGCTACCGCTACTTTGTCTGCTGCGACGCCGACAGCGTCATGCGCGGCGAAACTTTGGTCGACCTCGTGAAACTGATGGAAGCCGGCCCGACGATCGGCCTGATTCAGACCGTGCCCGCGCTCGTGAATGCGGAATCTTTATTTGGCCGAATCCAGCAATTTGCCAACCGCCTCTACGCGCCCGTTTTTATTTCCGGTCTGAATTATTGGGCGCTGGATCTCGGCAATTATTGGGGCCACAACGCGATCATCCGCACCGAGCCGTTCATGCAGTTCTGCGACCTGCCGCAACTGCCCGGCCGCAAACCGTTTGGCGGCCAGATCCTCTCGCATGATTTTGTCGAAGCCGCCTTGATGCTGCGCGAAAATTGGGAGGTCTGGCTCGCCTACGATCTCGAAGGCAGCTACGAAGAAGCCCCGCAGGCGCTCATCGAAAACGCGCAGCGCGAACGCCGCTGGTGCCAGGGCAATTTGCAGCACAGCCTCGTGCTGTTCGCGAAAGGTCTGCGCGGCGTGAGCCGGATGCATTTGATCCTCGGAATTTTCGGCTACCTCGCGAGCCCGCTCTGGCTCGCGTTCATGCTCACGTTCAACTGGATTTATTGGTATCAAAAATACACGGGCTTGTCGGACATTCCGGTCGAATCTTTCAATCCGTATCTGAAAAACTGGAGCGGCACGGAACACGCCTTGTTGATTTTCGTGATCTGCATGGTCGTCATCATGCTGCCGAAATTTTTATCGTTGATCGACCTCGCGCGCGACTGGCCGCGCCGTCAACAATTCGGCAGCCTGTTGCACGCGACCGCCGGCGTGATCGGCGAAACCATTTTTTCCACGCTGCACGCGCCGTTGCTCATGCTCTGGCACACGCGTTTCGTCATCACCAACCTCGCCGGCATCAGCGTCGGTTGGACCACCCAAAAGCGTTCGGCTGACGGCACCGACTGGCTTTACGCGATACAACGGCACTGGGGCCACACGCTCATCGGCGTCGTCTGGGGCTGGCTCACGTGGAGCATCGCGCCGACCTTGTTCTGGTGGTTCACGCCCGTGCTGGCGGGCATGGTTTTGTCCGTGCCGTTGAGCGTGCTGACCAGCCGCCGCAGCCTCGGCGCGCGCGCGCGGAGCCTGGGATTATTTTTGACGCCCGAGGAAACGCAGCCGCCCCGGGAAATTGTCGCATTGCGGTCGCGCTTGAAGATTCACGAAATGACCGAGGCCGATGACGCCCCGCGGCGCACGCACGCCGGCCTGGCCGAAGCCGTGCTTGATCCCTACGTCAACGCCGTTCACGTCATGCTCCTGCGCGAAAAACAATTGAACCCGGTTTACGCCGAGCAGTTCGCCAAACTCGGCGCGGGCAGCGAGGCGGTGCGCTTGCTCGGTGAAAAAATTCTGGCCGACGGCCCGGACAAATTGAAATCTTCCGAGCGCATGGCCGTGATGGCCGACCAGCGCGTGATGGTGTGGCTGCATCAGCAGGCGTGGCTGCGGCCGGAGGAAAAACTCGCGCCGTGGTGGAAGGCGATGATCCGCGAATTCAGCCAGCGGGATTGATCAAAGCAATTCCACGACGCGCTGCAGTTCCGCATCGGTGTTGTAAAAATGCGGCGAGAGGCGAATGTAATTTTGTCCTTTGCGATCCGTGCGCAGCGACGCAATGACCCCGCCGTCCGCCAATTTCTGGTGCAATGGCGCAAGGTCCTGGCCCGGCTTACAAAAAGCGGTGATGCCGCTGGCGTTTTCCGGTTTCGGTTCGGCATTCAACACGGAAAAACCTTTCGTCTGCAACGCGGGCACGAGCCAGGCGCGTTTGCGGAGCAGCTCGGCGGCGATGTTGTCCACGCCGATTTCCAGCGCAAGTTCCATCGCGGCGATCAGGCCGATCAGGCCGACCAAATTGTGCGTGCCGGCCTCGAATTTCGCCGCGCCGCTGCGAAACTCGATTTTTTCCTGCGCGACAAAATTCGGATTGCGCACATTGTGCCAGCCGTATATCGGCGGATTTAACTTTTCCTGCAAATCGCGTTTGACGTAAAAAATTCCCGCGCCGCACGGGCCGAGCAGCCATATGTGCGCGTCGGCCGCCAGAAAATCAACGTGCTCCACGGTCGTCGGCAACGCGCCGAGCGTTTGAATCGCATCGAGGCAAAAAAGAATTCCCCGCTCGCGCAGAAATTTTCCGATGGCCGCGTAATCGAGCCGGTAGCCGCTGATGAAATGGTTCGAAGCGAGCGCGACGAGCCGGGTGTTCTCGTCCACCTGGCCCATCACGTCAATCGCCCGGATCGCGCCAAGACCGCGGGTGTTGAGCAGGCGCACCTGCACACCTTGAGCAGCGAGCGCCATCCACGGATAAACATTCGAGGGATAATCATCGTGATAAATCAGAATGTTGTCGCCTTTGCGAAATTTCAAACCGGCGGCGACAAAACTCAGCGCGAGCGAGGTCGGGCCGACGAGCGAAACTTCGTCGGGCTCGCAATTCAATAATTTCGCACCGGCGTTGCGCGCGTCGGCGATGCGATGCATGACGAACGCTTCCTGATCGCCCAGCGAGCCGGCGTGGGCGCAGTCGGCGATGGCCTGGGCGACGCGACGCGGCAGCGCGCAGACGCCGGCGTGGGCGAGAAAAATTTTGTCGCGGGTCGCGGGAAATTCGTGGTGGCGGAGTTCCTCGTTCTTGAGGATTTCAGGCAGCGTCATGGCGGGAAGTTTAGCGGGAAATAAAAAACGGCAAAGCGGAATCAAATCCACTTTGCCGTTTGGCTTGAATTGCCGTTTGGCTTGAATTGCCGTTTGGCTTGAAAACAATTTTAAGCAGTGGCGCGGTCGAGGCTGGCTTTCAAATCACGTTTGCTTTTGGCGCCGACCATCTGCTCGGAAACCTGGCCATTTTTGATGATGAGCAGCGTGGGGATGGCGCGGACGCCAAACTGCGCGGCGAGTCCTTGGTGTTCGTCAATGTTCACCTTGCCGATTTTGACTTTGCCCTGATATTCAGTGGCGAGTTCATCGAGCACCGGCGCGATCATCTTGCACGGGCCGCACCATTCCGCCCAAAAATCCACCAGCACCGGCGTGGTGGACTTCAAGGCTTCGGCATCGAAATTATCCTGCGTAAAAGTGGTGATGAGGGGGGAGGCCATAAATTAGCTTTGGAAATTTTCCACGAGGTTTTTCAAAGTCAGAAAAACCCAGACCGCGCCGCCGACGGCGGCAAGGCTGGCCACGGCAGCGGCAAAAATCAAAACTTTATCAAGCGTCTTGATGCTCGGAATGACGGGTGCCGCCGTGCGCGTGGCCACCGGCGCGGGGCGCTGTTGCGCGGCGGCCGGAGCGGCGGCGGTTTTGGCGGCGGGCGCGGCCGCGGCGGAACCCGCAGTTTTCAAAGCCGGCGCAGCGGCGGATGGCGGAGCGATGGGCGCGGCACTCGGCGCACCGGTCGGACCACCGGGCGGAAGCGTAGGCAGTTTGATCGTCGGGGCGGCCGTCGGCTTGGGCGGCAGGTTGATGCGGACGGTTTCTTTTTTGGGCTGCACTTTGCCGGTCTCTTTTTTCGGCGGCGGCACAACTCCGGACGGCACCGGCGGCGGTGTCGGCGTGGGCAAAGATGATTCAGATTCAGCCATAGGTTGTGTTTGAAGATAAGCAGCGGCAGGCGGCTGTCAAATTTAATTCTGAAACAAAAACTAATTGGCCGCGATTTGGCCAGCAATCGGGGCGGGTTAAGTCTTTTCCTCGATCAATTCACGCCGCGCGCCGCCGAGCAATTGGCCGACAAAATTGGTGGAATAAACGCCGCGCCGGAAATTTGGATCCTGCATGATGGCCTGCTGAAACGAAATCGTCGTCTTGACGCCGGTGATGAGATATTCGTTCAAGGCGCGGTTCATCCGATCAATCGCCTCGCGCCGATCTTTGCCGGTGGTGATAAGCTTACCGATCATCGAATCGTAGGTCGGCGGAATCGTGTAGCCCGCATAGGCATGAGTCTCCATGCGCACGCCGCGACCACCCGGCTGGTAATACATTTCGATACGGCCAGGGCTGGGGCGAAAATCATCGAACGGATCTTCCGCGTTGATGCGGCATTCGATGGCGTGGCCTTTGAAAGTGATGTCCCCCTGCGAATGTTGCAGCGGCTCGCCCATGGCCAGCAAAATCTGATACCGCACGAGGTCAATGCCCGTGACTTCCTCGGTGACCGGATGCTCGACTTGAATGCGCTTGTTGACTTCCAGAAAATAATAATTGCCGTGGTCGTCCACGATGAATTCCACCGTGCCCGCGTTCGTGTAGCGCGCGGCTTCGGCGATGCGCACGGCAGCCTTGCCGATTTTATCGCGCAGTTTTTTGAATTTGTATTCCAGCAAAGGTGACGGCGATTCTTCGATCAACTTCTGATTGCGTCGCTGCACGGAACAATCGCGTTCGCCCAGATGAATGATTTTGCCCTTGTTATCGCCGAGAATCTGAATCTCGATGTGGTGCGGATTTTCGATGAATTTTTCGATGTAAACACCGGAATTGCCAAATGCCTTTTCCGCCTCGGTGCG
>Ga0302276_10005718_pt1 | contig 10291 bp, 8 predicted proteins | sample III_Bog_N2_3_FD_198768 | JGI IMG/M metagenome (GOLD analysis project Ga0302276, IMG submission 198768) | Peat permafrost microbial communities from Stordalen Mire near Abisko, Sweden - III_Bog_N2_3 | ecosystem: Environmental > Terrestrial > Soil > Wetlands > Peat | place: Sweden: Abisko... | reverse complement strand
CCTGGGTGCTCCGCGTCGGCGGCAACGAGGTCGGGCGCCTCGCCTTCGCCGCCCTGTCCCGGGAAGTTGCACGCGTGCTCGCAGCCCCACCGCGAGCCGCGGGGTGCCTGGACCTCCGCGACTTCGGGGTCCTCAGCCCGCGAGAGGTCTCACAGAGCCTCACCGCCGGTATCGCGGTCATCGTCGAGCCGTGTGCCCGCTCGCTCCGTCGTGCGGCCGTCGAAGGTCCCTGCGGCTGACGGGCCTCAAGGACGCGCGCGCTTCGGATCCCCGGAGCGACCCAGGCGCGACACGATGCCGTCGATCACGCAGTCGAGCCCGCGCTCGAAAACGACCTCGGACGGCGGGTGCGTGGCCTCGCGCACCACCCTCGCGACCAGCGGGAACCGGCCCGTCTCGATCATCCGCTGCAGGTAGGGCCACGTCGATTCCTGCCACTCGCGTTCGGTCATGCCTTGCTCGCGCTCGGCGAGCAGGTTGCTCGTCTCGCCTCGCAGCGCGCCGATCACGTAGGCATTGACGATCGCGACCGCCTGCAGCGCGGTATCGATGTCCGCGAACGCGGGCTCGGCGCTGAGCGCGGCGAGCGAGGCCTCCCAGTGCGCGAGGGCGTTCGGGCCGTGGTGCGGCCTCCGGCCGCCGATCAGGTCGACGAACCAGCGGTGCTTCATCGCGGCCGCGCGGGTGCGGAGCGCGATCGACCGCAGCACGGCGCTCACGTCGCCCGAGATGGGCCCCGCCTCGACCACCTCGCCGTAGACCGCGTCGACCATCAGCTCGAGGAGGCCCTCCTTGGTCGACGTGTAGCCGTAGAGCCGCATCGGTCCCGCCTTCAGCTTCGCCGCGACCTTGCGGAGCGATACCTCCGCGAGGCCGTGCTTGTCGGCGATCGCGATGGCGGCGCGCACGATCCGCTCCCGGCTCAGCGGGCCGGGAGCCGGGCGGCGCGCGGGTTCGGACTGGTCCCAGACGACCACGGGAACGGGCTGGCGTCGCGGCGGCACCCGCTCCCTGTCGACCATTTCCCCGTCGGTGGCAACGAGGGATTGACCGGGAGCCGCGGTCGATACACCGTATCGACGATGAACAGCGTATCGACCCCCGTCCTGATCGTCGGCGGCAGCCTCGTCGGTCTGTCCGCCGCCGCTTTCCTCGCCTGGCGAGGTGTGCCGTGCGTGCTCGTCGAGCCGCACCTGGGCAGCCATCCCCACCCTCGCGCGATCGGTTACCCGTCGCGCACGCTGGAGCTGTTCCGCACGCTGGGCGTGTCGGCGCAGATCCCGGAGGCGCCCCCCAGCTTCCGGCTGCGACGCTGCAAGGTCGAGAGCCTCGCCGGGAGGTGGTTCGAGTCCTCCGACTGGACGCCGCCCGCGAAGGTCGCGGGCGCGAGCCCGGCCCCCTCGATCGCGGACTTCTCACCGTCGTCGGGCGCGGCGATCGCCCAGGATCGCCTCGAGCCGATCCTTCGCACCCGGGCGGGCGAGCTGGGTGCCGACCTCCGGCTCGGCACCGAGCTCGTCCGCTTCGAGCAGGACCCGACAGGCGTGACCGCGTGGCTGCGGGAGCGCGACGGCGAGGAGTACAGCCTTCGCGCCGATTACCTGATCGCGGCCGACGGCAGCCACAGCCCCGTCCGCGAGGCGCTGGGCATCGGCCGGAAGGGTCCCGGCCACCTCCAGACCATGCGCAGCGTTTTGTTCCGCGCGCCGCTCGATCCGTACCTCGAGAAGGGGATCTCGCAGTTCGAGATCGAGCAGCCGACCCTCACGGCGTTCCTGACGACCTACCGCGACGGACGCTGGGTGCTGATGTTCCACGATGACGTCGACCGCGACGAAGTCGCGTTGCTGAGAGCGATCCAGCGGGCGATCGGTCGCACGGACCTCCCCATCGAGATCCTCACGACCGGCCGCTGGGACCTCAGCGCGGCGATCAGCGATCGGTTCTCCTCGGGTCGCGTGTTCCTCGCCGGGGACGCGGCGCACACCCTGCCTCCGACCCGCGGCGGCTTCGGCGCGAACACCGGCATCCACGACGCCCACGACCTGGCGTGGAAGCTGGCCGCGGTCCTGTCGGGCCAGTCGACGCCCGACCTGCTCGAGACCTATCACGCCGAGCGCTACCCGGTGGCCTGGGGCCGGCTCGAGCAGACGTTCGTGCGCCCCGACTACGCGAAGCACGCAGCAGGTTTCGCGGATGGCGTCCCGATCCGCGACGAGATCGCCATGGAGCTCGGGCAGCTCTATCGCAGTGCCGCGATCCTCGGCGCCGGCCCCGAGCTCCCTCCCGCGGCCCGCCCCGACGAGTGGGCCGGTCAGCCCGGCACGCGCGCCCCGCACCTCTGGATCCAGCGCGCCGGCGAGCGGGCGTCCACGCTCGAGTGGTTCGGGAGAGGCTGGGTCTTGCTCGCCGAGGACGCCCGCTGGAGCGGCGCTGCGGTCGCCGCCGCCCACGCGCTCGGAATCGACGTCGGGTGCGCGGTGCCGGACGACGCCGACGCCGCGCCGGTCCGCACAGCGTTCGGCATCGGCGCTGGCGGCGCATCGCTGATCCGGCCCGACGGCTACATCGCGTGGCGCTCCGTCGACCTCGTCAGCGACCCGGCGGGCGCCCTCACCACTGCCCTGGCCTTGACGTCGTCCGCCGTGCGCAGCCCCCGCTGAGCATGGGCCCCCCCGCGTCGGCATGAGCCCGCTCGAACAAGGCCCTCCGCTCGGAGTGCCCTCAGATTTCAGAGCCCCCTCAGCGTCCCCAGGACCGCCGCGCGATCCTCCTCCGACAGCTCGAGGTTGAACGGGTGCCCCGGGATCGGCCGTCCCGCCCTGCCCGACGTGTAACCGGCCTCGACGCGTGCCGGGTCGAAGAACGTGTCCAGATCGGGCGCAGAGGCATCATGGAGCAGCGGCCCCCGACTGCCCACGCCACGCAGCGAGGGGACCCGGTACCGCCCGGTGCCGCGCTCCGGCGAGAGGCCGAGGGTGGGATCGGTGCCGGCAATCGCGAGGGGCACCGGCGTGCCCGTGAAGGTGTCCCGCGCGTGACAGGTGGAACAGGCACCCTCGAGGACGGCCAGGCCGGCTGCCCCGGGTCCGACAGGCAGCGGGGGCAGACTTTCCGCGAGCGACCACAGCGCGACCGCGAGGCCGAGCGCCACCTCGCGCGGGGGACGGATATCCTCGGCGTGAGAGGTGATGATCAGGGTCTCGACGCGGATCGCGAGGCTGGCGATCGAAAGCTGCCGGACCGTCGCGTCTTGTTGCAAATAGCCGAGGAAACGCGCCGGCCGCACGTCGGGGATGCGTGCCGGCTCCGACGCGTCCGCGCTCGAGACGTCGATCCGGCCCGGGCCCCAGGCGAGCGTGCTGCCGACGAGATCCGGCAGCACGCCGCCGGTGGCGACGAGGAGCTTGCCCAGGTCGAGCGTATCGCTGGGGGCACCCAGAACGACGGCGCCACTTCGCAGCCCCGCGTGGCAGCTCGCGCAGGTGAGCGCGATGCGGCTCGAGCCGTCGGCCATCTCGGCGTGGACGAGCGCCCCCACCCGGCCCGTCGCCGGGTCGGTCACCAGCCCGAAGAACGATGCCGCCGCCGGCGAAGCGAGCGCCGGGGCGGCGTCGACGAGCTGCACAGGATAGGTGGAGAACGCCTCCTGCCCCAGCCGGAGCAGCGCGGCGGGGTCGCCCGCAGAGGCCGCGGGGTCGATGGCGAGAGCGCGTGCCCCCGGCCCGAGGGGGTCGGTGAAGCTGACCGCGCCAAGATCGGCGGTGGTCACGGGCTCGACGCGCGGGCTCCAGACCGGGAGCTGCTCCCACGCGAGACCGTAGGAGGCCAGCCGGAGTCGGGCGTAGCCGTTGCCCGGGTTGACGAGCGAGGCGGCGAGCTCCGCGCGCCGGAACGCCGGGTCGGTCAGGTAGAGGAGCCCCGCCTCGGGATCGTCCACTGGCGCCTCGCTCGGGGGCTCGGCGGTGGGCAGCAGGCTCGATCTGCCGCAGCCGGCGAGGGCCACCAGCGCGGCCCCAGAGCAGAACGCCGCTACCCACCTCGCCCCTGCGGCCTCAACCACTGCAGATCCCGGTGGCGCACGCCCAGTGCCCCACCGTCGGATCGTAGCCGCAGAGGGGGGACTGGCCCATCGTGGCGTTCGGGGAGCAGTCGGAGCTGTTGACGCAGGTGTCGGCGCAGGTGTGGCAGTACCAGCCGATCGCGCCGCCGCACGGCACCAGGGACGGGGAACAGTAGCCCGTCGCCCCGCAATCGGCGTCGACGTGGCAGTTCGCCGTCACGCAGACGCTGCCGAACCTGCCATCCCCGTAGGTCTCCCCCTGACAGCCGCACACGTTGGCCGGATCGGAGCAGGTCACGTCCGTCGTGCACTCGTTGAAATCGCAGGTCAGGCCCCCGCTGCTCGGGGTGCACTTGCCCTGGAGCAAGCCGCCGAAGCCGTCGCCCGAAACGCACATCGCGTCCGTCGTGCAAGGGGTCGCCGGCGTCGACCGAGCACACACCTCCGCCTGGGGCCGGTGCGACAGCGGAACGCTCGCGAGGCAACCGCTCGAGGTCGAGCTGGTGCTGCTGGTCGAGCTGGTGCCGCTCGTCGAGCTGGTGCTGCTCGTCGAGCTGGTGCTGCTCGTCGAGCTGGTGCTGCTCGTCGAGCTGGTGCTGCTGGTCGCGTCGCTCGAGCTGCTGCTGGTCGACCCGCTGCCGCCGGCGGCCACCGACGTGGTCGAGGTGGCCCCGCCCGCCGAGCTCCCGCCCGAGCTGGCCACCACGGTCCCACCGCAGTGGGCGCCACCGATCAGGGCGAGCAAGCCGAATCCCGAAAGCCGCACGCAAGCTCGGTTCATGCCCAATTTCTACCCGAACCCACCCGGGGCGTCTCCTTCGAGATCTCCTCCACCCCCCCCGGATCGCGGACGTGACGGCAATCCCCCGGTTGCCGGTGCCCCTGACATGGTCCGCTCGCGGCGCACGAGCGCCCCGGCGCGCCGAGGCGCTACCAGGCCAGGGACCTCGATCCGCGCGCAGTGGGTCGCGATGCTGGCTACTTGCGGTTGCCGGTCTGCATCGTGGGCGCGCAGCCCTGGGTGCTGACCTTGGAGAGGATCCGGCTCACCGTGCGGCGGTCGATCCCGAGCAGCTCCGCGGCCTTGGTCTTGTTGCCCCTGGCGTGCTCGATGACGCGGTGCAGATACCGCACGCTGAGCTCGTCCAGCGTCGGCCAGTCGGCGTCGATGCCGTCAGCGGCGGCGGCTCCGTCGACGCCTCTCACGTCAGCGGAGGTGGGCTCGGGGTCGGGGAGGTTGGTGATCGACTGGGCTGCGTTCATGATCGGCTCACGTTCCAGGGGTTTCTGGGCTTGGGGCGAGAGGGCCCAAAGCTTCAGCAGTATTTTGAGAAAGTCTCATTTGACCGCCCGCTCCACCGGAACCACGGCGGCGCCCTCGACGGTGTCCTCCCCGGGGTTGGTCACCACCCGCTCGCCGCCGTCGAGGCCCGAGACCACCGCCGCCTCCGCGCCGGTGTCACGTTCGACCCGCACCGGCGCGAAGCGCAGCCGACCGTCCTCCCCCAGGATGGCGACGTGGGTGCCGTGCGCGTCCGCCATCACCGCGGCCGAGGGCACGTAGAGCGTGCGGTGCGGCGAGGGCGTCTCCAGCGCGACCGTGGCGTACATCCCCGCCAGCAGCTCGCCGCCGGGGTTCGGCACCTGCACCTCCGTGCGCAGCGTGCGGGACGCGGGATCGAGCGCGCCCGCGGTCCGCGTCACGGTGCCGGGGAAGACCCGATCCGGGAACTCCCGCACCCGCACGGCGGCCGTCGTGCCCGCGCGCATCGAGGGGGCCAGCTCCTGCGGCACCTGGAGGAAGACCCGCACCGGATCGGTGGTCGCCAGGCGGAAGAGGCCGGCGCCGCCGCTGGTGCCCGCGGTCACCAGCGTCCCCTCCTCCACGTTGCGCGCGGTGATGATCCCCGCGAAGGGCGCCGTCACCCGCGCGAACGATCGCAGCTCGGTGAGGCGGCGCACCTCTGCCTGCTGGCTGAGCAGGGCCGCCTCCGCAGCGTGGACGCTGGCGGCGTCCACCGCGGCGGCGGCGCGCTTGGAGTCGAGATCCTGCTGGGCGGCGAGGCCCTGCGGGACGAGCGACTCGTAGCGCAGCGCCTGCGGGTGCGAGAACGCCAGGTTGGCCCGCGAGAGCTCGATCGCCGCCCGCCGCGAGGCCATGTCCGCCACGGCCTGCGCGAGCTGCTGGTCCAGCTCGGGCGTGTCCAGCTCGACGAGGACCTGCCCCTTCTCCACCCGGTCGCCGATATCGACGTGCCAGGTGCGCACGTAGCCGCTCGCGCGGGCCCAGATCGCCGTCTCGCGCAGCGCCTCCACCCCCCCGGTGAGGGTGAGCGCCGTGGCGCTCTTGGCCACGCGGGGCGTCATCACCTCGGCGCGGTGCGGCCCCAGGGCGCGCTCCTCACCGGCGACGACGGCGGCCGCGGCGCTCGCGTGGCGCGGCACCCAGCCGGCCACGAAGAGGCCCGCGAGCAGAGCGACTCCGAGGACGCCGCCGGCGGCGAGCCGGGTCCGGCTCACCTCGGGAGCGACCGGGAGCTCGACGTGATCCTCGTGCGCCTCGTTCGAGGCGGGGTGTTCGACGACGGTAGGGTTCATGGAGGAGCTCACGCCATCACCTCGGCAGGGGCGGCAGGCGCAGGGACGCGGCGCCGCAGGATCGAGTACATGATCGGGACGAAGAACAAGGTCGAGAAGGTGGCGACCAGCAGGCCCCCGATCACCGCGCGCCCGAGGGGAGCGTTCTGCTCGCCGCCCTCCCCCAGGCCGAGCGACATGGGGAGCATGCCGATGATCATGGCGAGCGCCGTCATCACCACCGGGCGCAGCCGGGTGATGCCCGCGGCCAGCGCCGCCTCCCCGGCGTCACGCCCGAGGGCGCGCTGGTCGTTGGCGAAGGTGACCATGAGGATCGAGTTCGCCGTGGCGACGCCGATGCTCATGATCGCGCCCATCAGCGAGGGCACGCTGAGCGTGGTCTGCGACACGAACAGCATCCACGCGATCCCGGAGAGCGCCATGAGGATGACCAGCGGGTCGATCCACGACTGGAAGTTGACCACCATCAGCAGGTAGACCAGCACCACCGCGAACAGCAGGCCGAAGCCGAGCCCGCTGAACGAGGCGCGCATGCTCTGGACCTGCCCCTTGACGCGGACGGTGCTGCCGCGCGGCAGCTCGGCGCGGATCATCGCCACGGCGCGCTCGACGCCGACGGCGACCGCGCCCAGGTCCCTGCCATCGACGTTGGCCTGCACGTCGAGCGTGGTGGCCACGTTGAAGTGAGTGATGTTCACGGGCGAGCTGCCGTGGCCGACGGTCGCCACGTTGGCGAGCACCTGCGCCGCGCTCGCGGGCGCGTTGACGGGCGTCGCCTCCAGGGCCGCCACCGAGTCGACCTGGTGCTGCGGCGTCTGCACCGCGACCGGGTACTGGACGCCGCGCCGGGTATCGAGCCAGAAGTTGGGCGTGGTCTGCCCGCTCGACGAGAGCGAGACCAGCACGTCCCCGGCCACGTCCTTCTGGGTCAGCCCCAGGCCCGAGGCCATGCCGCGGTCGACGTCGACATGCAGCTCGGGCCCGCTGAGCACCTGGGCCAGGTGCACGTCCACCGCGCCGGGCACGGCGGCGACGCCCCGCAGGAGCTCGCGCGCCAGCCGCAGGTTCTCCACCTGGTTGCCGCGCGGGCCGACGATCTCCACGTCGATGGGCGCTGGAATGCCGAAGTTGAGCACCTGGGTGGAGATGTCGGGGGCGAGGAAGAAGAAGGTGACCCCGGCATAGTCCGCGGCCAGGCGCTTGCGCAGCGTCCGCACGTAGCCCGCCGTGGGCGCGTGGTGCTCGCTGAGGGCCACCAGGATCTCCCCGTCGGCGGAGCTGATCAGCGAGCCGTCGCTGAGCGACAGGTTGATGCCCGAGATCGGCGTCCCGATGTTGTCGAGGAGCGTCTCGATCTCGCCGGCCGGGATCACGTCGCGCAGCGTCTCCTCGACGCGGCCGAAGAGCTTCTCGGTCTCCTCCAGCCGGGTCCCCGGCGCGGCGCGCACGTGGAGCTTGATCTGCCCCGCGTCCACCGCGGGGAAGAAGTCCTGCCCGAGCAGCGGCAGGAGGCCGCCCGACACGATCACGAAGGCGACGAACGCGGTCACCACCCCGGCGCGGTGCTCGAGCGACCAGGCCAGCGCGCGGCCATAGCTGGCCCGGAGCGCCTCGAAGTGCCGGTTCACGGCCCCGTGCATCGCCCAGATCGGCCCGGTGCCACCAGCGGCCTCGTGACCGCCGGCGTAGAGCTCGGCCTCCCCCGCCAGCAGGTAGCGCACCATGGTGGGCACCAGGGTCCGCGAGAGCAGGTACGAGGTCATCATCGCGAAGACCACCGCGAGCCCCAGCGGCAGGAACAGCGACCGCACCGCGCCCGAGAGGAACGCCACCGGCACGAAGACCACGCAGATGCACAGGGTCGACACGAACGCAGGCACCGCGATCTGCTGCGCCCCGGCGAGGATCGACCGGATCAGCGGCTTCCTCTGCCCCAGGTTGCGGTGGATGTTCTCGATCTCCACGGTTGCGTCGTCGACGAGGATGCCGACCGCCAGGGCCATGCCTCCCAGGGTCATGGTGTTGAGCGTCTGCCCCATCGCGCCGAGGAGGATCACCGCCACCAGGATCGACAGCGGGATGCTCACCACCACGATCAGGGTGCTCCGCCAGCTCCCCAGGAAGAGCAGGATCATCAGCGCCGTCAGCCCCGCCGCGATGGCCGCCTCCTTGACGACCCCGAGCACCGCCGCCCGCACGAACACCGACTGGTCGAAGAGCAGCGTGACCTTGAGCTCCTTGGGCAGGGTGGCGAGGATGCCGGGCATCGCCGCGCGGATGCGGCCGACGACGTCGAGCGTGCTCGAGCCGCCGGACTTGAGCACGCTCATCAGCGCCGCGCGCCGGCCGCTGGAGTGGACCATGCTGGTCTGCGGCGCGTAGCCGTCGCGCACCGAGGCCACGTCGCGCACGTAGATGGTGGTCCCGTTCACCGTCTTGATGGGCAGGTCGGACAGGTCGGCGAGGGCCAGCGGGCTCGAGTTGAGCCGGACGCCGTACTCCGTCTCGCCCATCTTGGCGGTGCCCGCGGGCAGGATCAGGTTCTGCGCCGTCACCGCGTTCGACACGTCGTTGGGCGTCAGCCCCCACGCGTAGAGCTTCTCCAGATCCAGGTCGACCTGCACCTGCCGCTGCTTGCCGCCGAAGGGGAACGGGAGCTGCGCGCCCTGCACCGTGGCGAGCCCGCTGCGAAGGAAGTTCTGCCCGAGGTCGAAGATCTCCTGCTCGGAGAGGGTGTCGCTCTCCAGCCCGATCTGGAGGATGGGCACGTTGGAGGCGCTGTATCGGATGACCAGCGGCGGCGTCGCCCCGGGCGGGAACTGCTTGAGCAGCGTCTGGGAGATCGCCGTCACCTGGGCCGTGGCCGCCTCGATCTTGGCGTTGGCCTGGAAGAAGATCTTGATGACCGCGACGCCCGCCAGCGACTGGCTCTCGATGTGCTCGATGTCGTTGACGGTGGTGGTGAGCGCCCGCTCGTAGTTGGAGACGAAGCGCTGCTCCATCTCGTCGGGCGGCAGGCCGGAGTACTGCCAGACCACCGAGATCACCGGGATGTCGATCTCGGGCAGGATGTCGGTCGGCATGCGCAGGATGGTCACCATGCCGAGCAGCACGATGAGCATCGACATGACCACGAACGTGTACGGCCGCCGCAGGGCGAGCTTGACGATCCACATGAGCCAGCCTCGGCGCGGGGGGACGGGGGCAGAGCCCCATCGCGACGCAGGGCGGACGACCGACCCTGAATCCCCGGCCCAGACTATGTAACGGTACGTCCCGTTCCCGGTAGAGCTCGGGAGCCCGCTCGATCAACCGATCTATCGATCCGGCCTCCGGGCGCGTCGGCCGGCGCCTCCTCCGGCGTGGCCAGCAGCGAGCGTCGCCACGCCCCCGGCGAGAGGCCGTGGGCCCGCTGAAACAGCCGGATGAAGTGGTTCGCGCTGCCAATCCCGACCCGCTCGGCCACGATGGCGACCTCCTCGTCGGTGTCGCGGAGCCGCCGGCGCGCCTCGTCGAGGCGGCGCTCCTGGATCCACTCCAGCACGGTGAGCCCTGTCTGCTGGCGGACCACGTGGGTGACGTGGCTCGCCGAGCGCCCGACCGCGCGGGCCACGTGCGTGAGCGAGAGCG
>Ga0302276_10005713_pt1 | contig 10298 bp, 13 predicted proteins | sample III_Bog_N2_3_FD_198768 | JGI IMG/M metagenome (GOLD analysis project Ga0302276, IMG submission 198768) | Peat permafrost microbial communities from Stordalen Mire near Abisko, Sweden - III_Bog_N2_3 | ecosystem: Environmental > Terrestrial > Soil > Wetlands > Peat | place: Sweden: Abisko... | reverse complement strand
TCCCGCTGCGAAGACGTGGCAGTCATTGGCGTCCGGCAGCGTGATCCCTGACAGCCGGTCCTGGTAGCCCTTCACCATGGCGTCCGGCAGAACCGCGTTCATCAGGTCGCGGGCCGCGTGAACCTTCCCGATCGGTATTGCGGGATTGTTGGCGGTCAGACTGCGGATCCACTCGGCATGGATTTCGTCGGTCCATCGCGCGTGCACCAACCGCTCGACGGCGCCGAGCGGACCGGCCGCTTCGCGGTCCGGGTCGGACAGCGCGACAAATTGCAGCACCTGCGTGGTCATGGCCGGTTCCTTTCCGCCTGCATGATGGGAAGCGACGCGGCTGATCGCAACCGCAGCGTGGCAACCTCGGGCCGGCGCCGCGGACCCACCATGCAAGACCACCCCCGCATCGCGCTTGACCCCGCTCAGTTGTCCGGCAAGCCGGTCATTTGCGGCACCCGCCTCGCCGTCGAATTCATCGTCGGCCTCCTGGCCGAGGGGTGGAGCGAGGCCGATATCCTGGCGAACTACCCGGCCATCACGCGCGACGATATCCTCGCCTGCCTGGCCTATGCCCGCGCCGCCCTGCAATCCGAACGGGTCTTCCCCAGCGCGGCTGAGGCCAGCTACCGGAAAAACACCAGACTCAGCACCGCGAACAGCGGCAGCAGCAACGCTCCGGCGCGCAGCATGTAGCCGGTGAAGCCCGGCATCCGCACCCCCCGGTGCGCGGCTACCGCGCGCAGCATCAGGTTGGGCGCGTTTCCGATATAGGTCAGCCCGCCGAAGAACACCGCCCCGGCGGAGATCGCCGTCAGGGTCCGCTCTGCCGCCCCCGCCAGACGGTCCGGACGGATCCCGGCGAGGTCGAAGAACACCAGGTAGGTCGGCGCATTGTCCAGGAAGGCCGACAGCAGCCCGCCCAGCCAGAAATAAACGACCGGCGGCGCGCCCCGGGTCAGGGCCATCAGCGGGCCGTCCGTCCCGGCTTGCAGCATCGCCGAGACCGGCTCCAGCGTCACGAAGATGCCGGCGAACAGCACCGCGACCTCGGCCATCGGGTGCCAGGTGAAATCGTTGGCCTGGCGCACCGCGCTCGGCGTGATCAGCAGCGACAGGCCGGCGGCGGCCACCGCCATGCCAATGCCGGCCAACCGCCCGGCGCCCACACTCTGCCCAAGCAGGACAACGTCCGGCAGGGGCAGGCCCTGCGCCAGGACGCTGAGGCCCAGCAGCGCGATCAGCCCCAGGTTGCCCCAGCCGCGGATACGCGGCGGACCGGTCGGCGGGGCGGGCGGCTCGTCGTGCGCCCAATGGCGGTCGAGGATATAGAACACCGCCAGCAGCCCGCCCGACAGCAGCAGGTACGGCCCCAGCAAATGGTGCAGCGGCCAGGCGAAAGGCACGCCGCGCAGCAGGCCGGCGAACAGCGGCGGATTGCCCAGCGGCGTCAGCGCGCCGCTGACATTGGCCACCAGCACGATCAGGAACAGCACCAGGTGCATCTTGTGCTGCCGGTGCGCGTTGGCGGCCAGCAGCGGCTGGATCAGCACCATCGCCGCACCGGTCGGTCCCATCACCAGCCCCAGCGCCAATCCGAACGCCAATGTCGCGGTATTGCCCGCCGGCGTCCCACGCGGGCCGCCGCTCAGCAGGACCCCGCCTGCCGCGACGTACAGCGCGCCCAGCAGCGTCACGAAAGGCAGATAATCGATCAACAACGCGTGCCAGGCAGCCGCCTCGGCCACGCGCGGCCCAGCCAGGAGCGCTTGCGCCAGCAGCAGCGCGGCGCTCCAGCCCAGCGCGACCCAGCCCATGCGGCGCAGCCAGAACCGCGGCGCGAGCCCCGGCAGCAGTGCGATCGACAGCAACAGGCCGACGAAGGGCAGGGCCAGCAGCAGGGTCACGAGGTCTCCGGTTCGGTCGGTTGCACGGCATGGGCCCTGCCAGTAACCTCCGCCGCGCGCAACGGGGGGCACTTCGGATGGATATGACCGGCGAGCGGCGGATTGCCGCGCCACGGCGGATCGTGTGGGAGGGTCTGAACGACCCCGAGGTGCTGAAATCCAGCATCCCCGGCTGCCAGTCGCTGGACAAGCTGTCGGACACCCAGATGAAGGCCGTCGCCGCGGTGAAGATCGGCCCGATCTCGGCCCGCTTCACCGGCAACGTGGAACTGACCGATCTGGACCCGCCGAACGGCTATTCGATTGGCGGCGAGGGCCAGGGCGGCGTCGCCGGCTTCGCCAAGGGGGGCGCCAAGGTGATGCTGACCGACGACGGCGACGGCACGATGCTGCGCTACGAGGTCCATGCCCAGGTCGGCGGCAAGATCGCGCAGCTTGGAGCCCGGCTGATCGATGCGACGGCGAAGCAGATGGCCGACCAGTTCTTCGACCGGTTCTCGGCCAGGGTGACGGCGATGGTGCCGGCGGCCGCCGAAGCGCCCGTGGCACCAGTGGTGGCACCGCCGCCGGCCTCGGTCAGCCTGTTCGACCTGGTGCCGGCGGAAATCGGCGGCCTGCCGATCGCCGCCTGGATCGGCGGCGCGGTGTACGGCCTGATCCTGCTGCTGTTCTTCGGAAGCCTGCTCTAGTGCCGGCGCTGCCCGCCTCGGTCGCCGAGACCGCGAAGCTGCTCGCCGATCAGGGCTATATCGCCGACCAGGAGCTGGCGACGACGGTGCACCTCGCGCTGGCGATGCAGCGGCCCTTGTTCCTGGAAGGCGAGCCGGGGACGGGGAAGACCGAGATCGCCAAGGTGCTCGCCACCGGCCTGGGGCGGCGGCTGGTGCGGCTGCAATGCTACGACGGCATGGACCTCTCGGCGGCGGCGTACGAATGGGATCACGCTCGGCAGTTGATGGCGATTCGCCTGGCCGAGGCGGCGGGCCGCACCGACCGCGACGAGCTGGAGAACGACATCTATACCCGCCGCTTCCTGCAAGCGCGTCCGTTGCTGTCGGCGATCGATCCCGACCTGCCGCCGGCGGTGCTGCTGATCGATGAACTGGACCGAGCGGACGAACCGTTCGAAGCGTTTTTGCTGGAATTGCTGGCGGATTACCAGATCAGCGTGCCGGAGTTCGGCACCGTGAAGGCGAAGATCCGGCCGGTGGTGGTGCTGACGTCGAACCGCACGCGGGAGGTGCATGACGCGATCCGCCGCCGCTGCCTGTATCACTGGGTGGCCTATCCCGACGCGGTCCGCGAGCGCGCGATCCTGGCGGCCAAGGCGCCCGAGGTGCCGCAGCGGCTGGCGGAACAGGTCGTGGCCTTCGTGCAGAAGCTGCGCGGGGAGGACCTGTTCAAGCTGCCCGGCGTGGCCGAAACGATCGACTGGGCGCAGGCGCTGACCTATCTGAACAAGACCGAACTGACCGCGGGCGACGTCGACGAAACCCTCGGTGTGCTGCTGAAATACCAGGACGACATCGCCAAGGTTCACGGCGCCGAAGCCGCTCGGATCGTTACGGAGTCGGCGGTTGGGTAGGGGCGCCCGGCACAGGCGTTGGATCAGCGACTCGCCTGTTACGAATTCGTGATGGACCGTCTGCGCGCAGCGATCGGATCTGGGCCGTGCCGGTCTGGCAGGCGTGGACTACGGGTGCAGTGTCATCATACGAATCGCGGTGAGCATCACCCCGACCGCTATGACCATCATGCTGCCAATCTTGATGACCACGTCCCGCCGCGCAACCTCGATATCCCGTCGCATAATCTCCATATCCCGGCGCAACAGTTCGTTGTCGCCTTTCATCTCGGCCCGCAGGCTTGTCATGCGCTGATCGAGGCCGGCGATATCACCCTTCAGCTCCGTCCGCAGGCTGGTGATGCGCTGATCGAGCGCCGCGATGTCGCCCTTCAGGTCCGTACGCAACGCGCTAATATCATCCTTGGTCGCCAGATCGGAGCCGGCCATGGCATCTGCCAGCGCCTCCGCCATACCGGCGGCTTGCGGGGCGGCAAACCCGGCCGCTCCCGGCCGTTGCGCCATCTTCAAGGTGTCAAACGGAACCGCGTTCATGGCCCAACTCTGCCCAATACGATCGCCGTGGTCCAGCACAGCCGGCTTGACATGCGGTTAACGCCGCCCCTCACACATACCCGAACCGCGCCATGACCGCCCCGTGATCCCGCTCGATCCGGTCCCGCTGGGCGGCGCTCAGCACCGCCCGCCACCCGTTCGGGCGCCCCGCCCGAAAGAACGGTTCCGCGGATCCGGCCGGCTGCTCGATGAACCCCTTCGCCCGCTCCTGCGCCTGCAACTCCCCGAACGCGCTGAACCGCACCGCTTGCGCCAGCCGCTCCGCCGGCGGCTCCTGGCCCAGCACCCGCACCAGTTCGGCGAAAGCGGTCTCCGGCGCGGCGATCATGTCCTCGTAGCGCATCACGTGACGCAGCGGATGCGGATGGCGCGTCCAGAAATGCACATGCACCGACCAGGAACTCAGCCGTTCGTACACCTTGTCGTCGGTGCCGCCGGTGGCGGCCAGCGGGTCGGCCATGAAGGCGATCGTATCGTCCAGCGATCGACCTCGGTGGCGGGCATAAGACACCGCGATGTCCCGCGGATCGCGCACGATGTAGATCGCGCCCGCGGTCACGTCCGGCGTCATCAGCGGCACGCCTTCCACCAGCACCGAGGCGTTGTGCGTCTTCACGAACACCAGGTTTGGATGGACGTCCATCAGGTCGCGATGCACCCGCGGCCGCATCCGCTGCACGTCCGCGATCGAATACTGTGACGCCGGACGCGGATCGTAGCGGCGGTAGCGCGCGGCCCCGCTCTCCCCGGTGGACAGGTCCATCAGGGCGTTGATGTCGTAGGGCGCCTCCGGTTGCAGGATGTAATTGTGCAGGAAGGCCCGCACCCAGGTGCTGCCGGATTTCGGATAGGACGCGATCCAGACCAGCTTGCCCATGCCGCCGCTACAGTGTGAAAGCGCCGGCGGCGCGCAAGGCTTCGATCTCGGCGGCGGGCAGGCCCAACGTGTCCGCCAGCACCGAATCGGTATCGGCCCCGAGACGGGGTGACGCAGTCTCCGCGACACCACCGCCGGTTTCCAGCTTGAACGGCGTGCCGACCAGGTCCTGCGTGCCGCCGTCGACGGTCTGCGCCGGCACGCGCATCGCGTTGGCGATCACCTGCGGATGGGCCATCACCTGGTCAACCGTGTGCAAAGGCGAGCAGGCGACACTGCGCGCCTCGAACCGGTCCACCCACCAGGCAACCGGTTTGCGGCCGAAGCGGTCCTCCAGCATCGGGATCAGCACACTGCGCTGCTCGACCCGTGCGGCGTTGCCGAGAAAGCGGGGTTCCGCGGCAAGCTCGGGCCATTCCAGCGCGTCGCAGAAGCGGGTCCAGGCGCCGTCGTTCGGCGCGCCGGCGAGCATGAAACCGTCCTGGCAGCGGAACGCCTGGTATGGCACCAGGTGGCCGCTGCCCGACCCCTGCGGCTCCGGCAGCACACCGGACTGCATCCAGGCCACTGCGTGGTAGCCCAGCAACGACACCGCGGTTTCGAGCAGCGAACCATGCACCCAGGTGCCCGTTCCAGTTTTTTCACGCGCCAGCAGCGCGGTGACCACGCCGCCGTACAGCGACAGGCCGGTGGACATGTCGATGAAGGACACACCGCAGCGGATTGGCGGGCCGCCGGCGAAACCGGTCGCGGACATCGCGCCGGCGAAGGCCTGCACCATCAGGTCGTAGCCGCGCTTTTCGGCCAGCGGTCCCTCGGCGCCGTAGCCGGAGATGGTGCCGATCACCAGCCGCGGGTTCGCCGCCTGCAGCGCCGCGTTGCTGATGCCCAGCCGCGCCGCGGTATCCGGCAGGAAGCTGTGCAGCAACACGTCGGCGCCGATCGCCAACCGATGCAGCACATCCCGAGCGGCGGGCGACTTCAGGTTGAGGACCAGGCTGCGCTTGCCGCGGTTGACCGACCCGAAATTGGTGCTTTCCCCGTTGGGGTTCAGCGGCAGCCAGCGGCGGTTCTCGTCTCCCTCGGGGCTTTCGACCTTGATCACGGTCGCGCCGAAGTCGGCCAGCAACTGCGCGCAATAGGGGCCGGCGAGCACCCGGCTCAGGTCGATGACGCGGATGCCCTCTAGGACTCTCATGGGGGTGTTTCCTACCGTGGTTCGCGCTACCTTGCCGCACGACGTTGCAGAGGAGAAGGCCGACCGTGAGCGAGGCAATGGAACAGGCGCACGAGACGATCCACGAGGCGCATCACAGCGCGAGCGACCCCTGGGCGCGCGGGGTTGCGGTGATGGTCTCGGTGCTGGCGGCGGCGTTGGCGCTTGCGGAAATGGGGGAGAAATCGTCGCAAAACGCATATTTGACCCATCACATTGCGGTGTCCGACGATTGGGCCTTCTACCAGGCGAAGAACCTGCGCGCGGTCATCCGCGATTCCGAAACCGAATTGCTGCAAAGCCTGCCGGTCGGTCCCGAGATTGCCGACCGGATCAAGCAGTCGCGCGAATACGCGGCCCGCATGCGCGATGAGCCGCAGGGCGATGGCATGAAGCAACTGGCGGAACGCGCCAAGGCGCAGGAGGCGGCACGCGACCGGGCGTTTCATTTCTATCATAATTACGAATATACGGTCGGCGCGCTGGAAATCGCGATCGTTCTGTCGTCGGTCTCGGTGGTCACGCGGATGCGGTTCCTGACCGTGGGGGCCGGGGTGGTGGGGGCGTTGGCCTGTGCCTTCGGGCTTGCGGTTGCGGCGGAGTGGTTCTGACCGGCCCCGCCAGGGCAGCGCCCGCCGTTTCAGGTGATCGGCGCGACCGGGGCGGTATAATCCGTATCCGATACGTGTTCGAACCACGCGGTGCCCTCGCCCTTGTCGGTCTGCTCCGACATCGCAAGATGGGCGAACAGCTTGTCCGGCGCGGCACCATGCCAATGCCGCGTATTCGGCGGAATGATCACCGTATCCCCGGCTCTGATTTCCTGGACCTGCTCGCCTTCGAGCTGGATCCGGCCGGCACCGGACAGGCAATACAATGTCTGGCCGACGGGATGGCTGTGCCAGGCGGTGCGCCCGCCGGGGGTGAAGGACACGACCGAGGCGCGCATGCGCGAGGGCGCCTTGCCGGCGACGATTTCATCGGAGAACACGACGCCGGTGAAGTTGGTGGCGGGCTGGACGTTGGTTTTGCGGCTGGACGCGCGCAGGACGGCCATGGCGGGTTTCCTTCCTTGGTTGGGTTGCACTGATTCTAGGCCGCCGAACCGGGATGGCAAGACCGGTTCGGATGGCGCCGAGCGGCAGCCGCTTTTGTGTGGCGGGGTTTCCTGCCAGGGTGTGCTCGCTTGCCAGGAGGGACCGCCATGAGCGCGCCCATCGACCCAGCCGCGGCCGACCCATGGACCATGCCGATCGAGGACATCGACGTGGGCAACCCCTCGCTGTTCCAGGACGACACCTGGGGCCCCTATTTCGCGCGCCTGCGCCGGGACGATCCGGTGCACTTCACCGACAGCGCGATGTTCGGCCCCTTCTGGTCGGTGACGAAATACAAAGACATCATGACGGTGGACACCAGCCACCATCTGTTTTCCTCCGACTCCGGGCTGGGCGGCATCACCTTGCTGGACCAGCCGGCGGCGTTCCGGCTGGCGATGTTCATCGCCATGGACCCGCCCCGCCACGACGAGCAGCGCAAGGTGGTGAGCCCGATCGTGGCGCCGGCCAACCTGGCCAACATGGCGCCCATCATCCGCGAGCGCGCTGTCCGCATCCTGGACGATCTGCCGCGGGGGGAGACCTTCGACTGGGTCGATCGCGTCTCCATCGAACTGACCACGCAGATGCTGGCGACCCTGTTCGACTTCCCGTTTGCGGAGCGGCGCAAGCTGACCCACTGGTCCAACGTCGCGACCGCCAACCCGCATGCGCCGGACGCGTTGATCAAATCCGAGGAAGAACGCTTCGCCGAACTGCGCAAAATGGCCGAGGCCTTCACCGGATTGTGGAACGAGCGGGTGAATGCGGAACCGCGGTATGACCTGATCTCGATGCTGGCGCACGGGGACGCCACCCGGAACATGCAGCCGCAGGAGTTCATGGGAAACCTGGTGCTGCTGATTGTGGGCGGCAACGACACGACCCGGAACTCGATCACCGGCGGCTTATGGGCGCTGAACGAGCACCCGGACGAATACCGCAAGCTGCGGCACAATCCCGGGCTGATCGCCAGCATGGTGCCGGAGATCATTCGGTGGCAGACCCCGCTGGCCTATATGCGCCGCACCGCGCTGGAGGACACCGAACTCGGCGGCAAACCGATCAAGGCGGGGGACAAGCTGGCGATGTGGTACATCTCCGGCAACCGCGATGAAGAGGTGATCGAGCACGCCGACCGTTTCATCATCGACAGAGCACGTCCGCGGCAGCATCTGTCGTTCGGCTTCGGCATTCACCGCTGCGTCGGCAACCGGCTGGCGGAACTGCAACTGACGATCCTGTGGGAGGAGATCATGAAGCGGTTCCCGGTGATCGAACTGATGGACGAACCGAAGCGGATTTACTCCAGCTTTGTGCACGGGATTTCATCGATGCCGGTGCGGATACCGGCGTAGGGCCGGCGTTGCGGGACGGCGGCGGAGCGTTCCGGTTGTAACGATGACGCGACCCAGCCTCTCCCCCGTCGTTTGGGGGAGAGGCTTGCGGGGTTCACGGCACGTCGGGCTGGGGGTCCGCGTCGAACACCAAGGCTTCGGCGGCGGCTTCCTCGGCTTCCGCAGCGGCGCCGACCCGTTCGCCGCGGACCTGACGTTCCGCTTCTTCCGGGCTGCGGGCGACATTGACGGTGACCGGGATCGACACCTCGGGATGCAGCGCCACGCTGACCTTCGACAGGCCCAGCGTCTTGATCGGATGCGCCAGGATCACCTGTGACCGGTCGATCGTCAGCCCCGCCGCGGTGGCGGCGTCGGAGATATCGCGCGCCGACACCGATCCGTACAGGCTGCCGGATTCGCCGGCCTGGCGGATGATGACGACCGCGAGCCCGCCGACACGTTCGGCGACGCGTTCGGCTTCCTCCCGGCGCTTGATATTCTGCGCTTCCAACTGAACGCGCTGGCGTTCGAAGATCGCCAGGTTGTCCTTGCTGGCGCGCAACGCCTTCTTTTGCGGCAACAGGAAGTTGCGGGCGAAACCGGGTTTCACCTTCACCACGTCGCCCATCTGCCCCAGCTTTTCGACGCGCTGGAGCAATACCAATTCAACGGCAGCCATGTCTGCGCGCTCCTGTGCTATGCGACGATGTAGGGCAGCAGCGCAAGAAACCGGGCGCGCTTGATCGCGTTGGCCAGTTCCCGCTGTTTCTTCGCGGAAACAGCCGTGATGCGGCTGGGCACGATCTTGCCGCGTTCGGACAGGAAGCGCGACAGCAGGCGCACGTCCTTGTAGTCGATCTTCGGCGCGTTCGGGCCGGAGAAGGGGCAGGACTTGCGACGGCGGTAGAACGGCCGGCGGGCGCCGACGGCGGCGCGGCGGGCGGCGGGATTGATTTCGGTTTCTGACATGGTCGTTACTCCACCTCCAGCCCGCCGCGGAAGTCGTCGCGGATGAATTCGTCACGCGCTCGGAATTCCTCGCGATCGTCGAAGCCGCGGCGGCGGCCGCTTTCGAAGCGTCCGGCGGGCTTGGGACCGCGGAAGGTCCGCTCGCGTTCGTCGGATTTGCGCGACAGGATGGCCGAGGGGGCTTCCTCGATCGCTTCGACCCGGATGGTCATGAAGCGGAGCATGTCCTCATTGAGGCCAAGCTGGCGTTCCATTTCGGTGATGAAGCTGGGTTTGGCGTCGAGGCCCAGCAGCATGTAGTGGCCCTTGCGGTTCTTCTTGATCCGGTAGGCGAGGCCGCGCAGGCCCCAGTATTCGCGCTTCTTGACCGATCCGCCATCGGCTTCGAGCTGCACGCCGATGTTATCGGCGATGGCCTCGACCTGTTGTTGCGTGACGTCGTTCCGTGCGATCAGCACGGTTTCATAAAGCGGCATCGGGGGTCTCCCTCTGGCTTGTCTCTGCCCAGGACCGGGTCTGGTCCGCATCCGGGATGGACGGTGGGCATAGCCGAACGCGATGCCGTCGCGCCCGGCAGGGAAGCGCGGGCGTAAAGCACGGATCGGGGTGGGGCGCAATGGTGTTGTGGCGGGGCGCGCAGTTACGCCGGGCGTACGGCACGGTCCTTCGCGAGCGCTTCAACGACCTTCAGCGCGATGACGGCGTCCATTGTCCGGTCCTTGTCGGCCAACCGCTGTTCCAGACCGTGCATCTGTCCCGAC
>Ga0302276_10005702_pt1 | contig 10312 bp, 7 predicted proteins | sample III_Bog_N2_3_FD_198768 | JGI IMG/M metagenome (GOLD analysis project Ga0302276, IMG submission 198768) | Peat permafrost microbial communities from Stordalen Mire near Abisko, Sweden - III_Bog_N2_3 | ecosystem: Environmental > Terrestrial > Soil > Wetlands > Peat | place: Sweden: Abisko... | reverse complement strand
CTGGCGATCGCGGAGGACAATTTCGCGGCGCGCGCGCTCGGCCTGCCCGAGCGCAATCTGCGCGTCGCCTCCTATGCGCTCGCCGGCGTGATCGGCGGCGTCGCCGGATTTTCCGGCGGAGAGTTGCTGCTGGCGTTCTTCGCCAACGGCGCGCTGCTGAACTTCTACGGCTTCGTGCCGGTGGCGCTCGGCGGCCTCGGCAACAACCGCGGCGCCATCATCGGAGGCCTCGCGCTCGGCCTGTTCCAGCAGGCCGCGAACTTCCTGGTCGGCGGCATCTTCTCGTCGGTGGCCGTGTTCACGCTGTTCATCATCGTGCTGCTGGCGGCGCCGCAGGGCCTGTTCGGCTCGTCGACGGCAAGGAGGGTGTAATGACCGCCGTCGCCGCGGCCCCCGCACGTACCGAGACCGGCGCGTTGCGCGCGCTGCTGCCGCAGCTCGCGCCGTTTCTCGGTATCCTCGTCGTGGCGATGATCCTGCCCTTCGTCAGCAACGACTACTGGGCACTGATCGGCACACGGGCCGCGATCTACTGGGTGCTGGTCTCCGGTCTCAATCTGGTTGTCGGTTTCGCCGGCCATCTGGCGATCGGCTATGTCGCGCTGTTGACGCTCGGCGCCTACACCACCAGCGTGCTGGTGGCCGGCAACGTGCTGCCGGCCGTGCCGGTCTTCGCCGCGTTGCCGGTCGCGGGATGTGTCGGCGCGGTGTTCGGGGTCGTGGTCGGCCTGCCGGCCTTGCGGCTGCGCACCTTCTATTTCGCGATGTCGACGCTCGGCTTCGCCACCATCGTCACCCAGATCGCTCTGGCCTGGCAGAGCGTCACCGGCGGCGGCATCGGGATATCAGGTCCGGAATTTCCCGCGCCCTTCAATACCGCATGGGGCTACTACTATCTCTGCGTCGGCTTCGCCGCGATATGCACCTGGATGAGCGCCAACGTCGCCCACAGCCGGTTCGGCCGCGCTCTGATCGCGGTCCGTGACGCCGAGGTGGCGGCGGAAGCCACCGGCATTTCCAAGCCGCGGATGCTGATCGCGATCTTCCTGTTCGCGGGCGCGCTGGCGGCGATCGCCGGCGGATTGTTCGCGAGCCTGCAGACCTACATCACGCCGGATGCCTTCACCTTCGATCTGTCGATCCTGTTCTTCATCGCGATCCTGATCGGCGGCCGCGGTTCGATCCTGGGTCCGATGCTCGGCACCATCATCCTGACCATCCTGCCGGAGATCGCGGCCCCGCTGGCGGCATGGTCGACCTTCCTCTACGCCGTGCTGCTGCTGGTGATCGTGCTGGTGATGCCGGGCGGCATCGCCGCACTCTTGGATTTCCGCAACCGCCGTCCGCTCGCCGCCAACCGCGCCATCGTTCCGCGTCCCACGGCACTGGCAAGCGCGATGCGCGCCAATGCGGGTGGCAGGACGCTGAGCCTGCGCGGCATTGCGCTCAGCTTCGGCAATGTGCGCGCCATCGACGGTCTCGATCTCGACGTGGCGCCCGGCCGGATCCACGGCCTGATCGGCCCCAATGGCAGCGGCAAGACCACGACGTTGAACGTGATCTCCGGCTATTACGCCGCCAAGGCCGGCACCATGAAGCTGGGAGACAAGGCGCTACCGCCGGGCATGCCCGCGCTGCGCGCCTCCAGCGGCATCGCCCGCACCTTCCAGACCCCGCGCGTGATCGGGGAAGCCTCGGTGCTGCAGAATGTCATGATCGGCGGCACCATCGAGGGCGAGGCGACGTTCGTCGAGGCGCTGCTGGCGCTGCCGCGCAACCGGCGCGATGAGCGCAGGCTTGGCGCCAAGGCGCGCGCGCTGCTCGGCGTCGTCGGCCTTGAATTGTTGGCCGACGTCCGGGCCGATCGTCTGCAGCACAGCGAACTGCGCTTTATCGAGATCGCGCGCGCGCTGATGCTGGAGCCGGATTTCCTGCTGCTCGACGAACCCGCCGCCGGCCTGTCCAACGACGAAATCGAACGGCTGGCCGCACTGATCAGGGCGATCAGCGCCCGCGGTACCGGCGTGCTGCTGGTCGAACATCATGCCGACCTGATCTTCGAGATCTGCGATCAGGTCACGGTGCTCAATCTCGGCCGCATTCTGGCCGCCGGAACGCCCGCCGAAATTCGCGTCCACAAGGAGGTGGTCAGTGCCTATCTCGGTGGTTGAACCTCTGCTCTCCGTCGCCGCGCTCGAATCCGGCTACGGCAAGATCCGCGTGCTGCACGGCATCGATTTCGCGATGGCGGCGGGCGAGGTGGTGGCGCTGCTCGGGCCCAACGGCGCCGGCAAGACCACCATGCTGCGCGCGCTGTCCGGATTGCTGCCGGTCAATGCCGGATATGTTCGCTTCGGCGGTCGTGACATGACCAACGCCACGCCGCGCGCGGCGGCGCGCGCGGGCCTCGTGCACGTGATCGAGGGACACCGGGTGTTCACGCAGATTTCCGTGACCGACAATTTGTTGCTTGCGGGATATGACCTGCCGCGCGGCGAGCGCGCGGCGCGCGTCGACGAAGCGCTGGCGTATTTTCCCGAGATCGCCGAGAAGCGCCAGGAGCGCGGCGGCGCGCTGAGCGGCGGACAACAGCAGATGCTGACGGTCGCGCAGGGGCTGGTGCGCCGCCCCAGGCTGTTGATGCTGGACGAACCGTCGGCGGGCCTGTCGCCGGTGCTGGTCGATCGCGTGCTCAACGTCATCGCCAGATTGCGCAGCCACGGCACCTCGGTGCTGCTGGTCGAGCAACTCCTCGAAAAGGCGCTGGCCTGTGCCGACCGCGTCTACGCGCTGGTGCAGGGCCATATCGTGCTGGAAGCGCCGACCAGCGAAGCCAACCTGCCGCAGCGGTTGGAGCGCGCCTATTTCGGGCATGCCAGCCACGCGGCGGTCTCTTGAGAACGTTCACGCAAGGAAGCCTTGACCCGGCCATGACAACAATATGAAGCGGCTTCCCTTCTTCTACGGCTGGATCATCGTCGCCGTGACCTTCGTCACCATGGCGATCGGGGTCAACGCCCGCACCGCCTTCTCGCTGTTCTTTCCGCCGATCATCGACGAGTTCGGATGGGAGAGGGGGGTAACGGCGGGCGCGTTCTCGTTCGGCTTCGTGGTGTCAGGCGCGGTCAGCCCGCTGATCGGCCGGCTGATGGACCGCGCTGGCCCGCGCGCGGTGATGGAACTCGGCGTCGCCCTGATGGCGGGCGGCTTGCTGCTGGCGCCGCTGACGACACAGCCATGGCATCTCTATCTGACGATCGGCGTCATGGTGGGCGCGGGCAGCATCTGTCTCGGCTATTCCGGGCAATCGCTGTTCCTGCCCAACTGGTTCACCCGAAGGCGCGGGCTGGCGATCGGGCTGGCCTTCGCCGGCGTCGGCATCGGCTCGATGACCCTGCTGCCCTGGGTGCAGCACATGATCGAGCAGACCGGGTGGCGCACCGCCTGCACGGCGATGGGCATCCTGGTTCTGGTGGTGCTGGCGCCGATCAACCTGCTGCTGCACAAGCGCCCGGAGGATATCGGGCTGCGGCCGGACGGCGACGCGGCACCCTCGTCCGCGAGCCAGCCGATCTCCTATGTCGTCGATCCCGATTGGGCCGCCATCGACTGGACGCTCGGCCGCGCGATCCGCACCGCGCGTTTCTGGTGGATCGCGATCGGCTATTTCGGCGCTTTGTACATCTGGTACGCGGTGCAGGTTCACCAGACCAAATACCTGCTCGACATCGGCTTCAGCCCCGGCGTCGCGGTCTGGGCGCTGGGGCTGGTCAGCCTGCTCGGGATTCCCGGCCAGATCCTGCTCGGCCACCTTTCCGACCGGGTCGGGCGCGAATGGATATGGAGCGCGAGCTGTCTCGGCTTTGCGATCTGCTTTGCCGCCCTGATCGCGCTGGCGCAATTTCCGAGCCTGCTGCTGGTCTACGTCATGGTGCTGGCGCAGGGCGCGCTCGGCTATGGGCTGACGTCCATCATGGGGGCGGTGGTGCTGGAAATCTTTCAGGGCCGGCATTTCGGCAGCATTTTCGGTACCGTGATGCTGGCGGCACTGGCCGGCGGCGCCGCCGGTCCCTGGGTCACCGGCTTTCTGCACGACCTTACAGGAAGCTATGGGCTGGCTTTTGCCATCGGCATCGCCGTGAGCGGGGTGTCGGCGCTCGCGATCTGGATGGCGTCGCCGCGCAAGATCAGGGCGGTGGCGGGCCAGTTGCACCGCACCCATGCCCAAACCACGGCCGGCTAGAATGGACTATACTGGCATTGACCGATCCGGGCGGCGGGTCGGGTTCCGCGGCCAGCGGCAATGCCGCGGGCGTGTATTGACATTAATAGTGCCAATTCACTAAATTCCCCCGCGACGGATCCGGATCGACCCCGCACACGCCAACCGCTTTCGAGGATTCCATGAACGAGCATGTTCAGACCGCAAAGACCGAGCCGCTCTTCAACCCGCTGGCGCCGGAGTTCATTCGCGATCCCTATCCGCATTACGAGCGGCTGCGCACCAGCGACCCGATGCACCAGACGCCGCTCGGGGCCTTCGTCGCCAGCCGCCACGCCGAGGTCAGCCTGGTGCTGCGCGACAGGCGCTTCGGCAAGGACTATGTCGAGCGGACCAAACGGCGCTATGGACCGCAGATCATGGAAGAGCCGGTCTTTCGCAGCATGAGCCACTGGATGCTGCAGCAGGATCCGCCCGACCACACGCGGCTGCGCGGGCTGGTGGTGAAAGCGTTCACGGCGCGCCGGGTTGAGGACATGCGCCCGCGCATCCAGCAGATCGTCGACCAGACGCTGGACCGCATTGCCCCCCAAGGGCACATGGATCTGATCGAGGATTTTGCGTTTCGGCTGCCGGTCACGATCATTTGCGACATGCTCGGCATCCCCGCCGAACATCGCGAGGTGTTTTATTCCAGCTCACGCGACGGCGGACGCCTGCTCGATCCGGTGCAGTTGACCCCGGAGGAGATCAAGCAGGGCAATGCCAGCAATGCCATGGCCCAGATGTATTTCCAGCAATTGTTCGAGTTGCGTCGCAAGAACCCCGGCGACGACCTGACCACGCAGCTGGTGCAGGCCGAGGAAGACGGCAACAAGCTCTCCAATGAGGAACTGACCGCCAACATCATTCTGCTGTTCGGCGCCGGCCACGAAACCACGGTCAACCTGATCGGCAACGGGCTTTTGGCGCTGTACCGCAATCCCGATCAGCTCGCGCTGCTCAAGGCCAATCCCGAATTGATCACCAACGCCATCGAGGAATTCCTGCGTTACGACTCCTCGGTTCAATTGACCGGGCGGGTGGCGCTGGAGGACATCGAAGATCTCGGCGGCAAGAAGATCCCGAAGGGCGAAAGCGTGCTGTGCCTGCTGGGCTCGGCCAACCGCGATCCCGCCGTCTATCCGGACCGGCCGGACCGGCTCGACATCACCCGTTCCAAGATCCGCCCGTTGTCCTTCGGCGGGGGCATTCATTTGTGCCTCGGCGCGCAGCTGGCGCGGATCGAGGCGGAGGTCGCGATCTCGACCCTGCTGCGCCGCCTGCCGGACCTGCGGCTCGACGATGCCGAAAACCCGGAATGGCGGCCGACTTTCGTGCTGCGCGGGCTGAAAAGGCTGCCGGCGAGCTGGTGAGAAGCCCGCGCCACGGCGCTGTGACTTCGCCACAGTTGTCTCTATATATGGGGCTGCTCCGGGATTGATTTCGGGCGGCGGCGGATGGGCCGCGTCCCGACGGGCTGCGCCGGGGCAGGCTCAAAGGGAGACACCGTGCAGACGACGCTGCTCGGATTGGCGATTGCCTTGATCATTGCGCTGGTCGCTGCGCTGATCGGGCCATACTTCGTCGACTGGAACCAGTTCCGGCCGCAATTCGAGGCCGAGGCGAGCCAGGTGCTGGGCGCGCCCGTGCGGGTCGGCGGCGAACTCGATGCGCGCCTGCTGCCGACACCGTCACTGCGGCTGCGCTCGGTCGTGGTCGGCGGCGCCAACGACCTCGGCAAGGTCCGAGCCGACAAGCTCGATGTCGAGTTCAGCCTGGGCTCGCTGATGCGCGGCGAGTGGCGCGCCAACGAATTGACCATCAACGGCATGTCGCTCGATCTCGGCCTCGACCGCCAGGGGCGGATCGACTGGCCGGCGTCGACCGGGAAGTTCAATCTGGGATCGCTGGCCATCGATCGCCTGAACCTGACGGGCCGGATCGCGCTGCACGACGCCGCAAGCCATGGCACCATCGAACTGAGCGATATCGCCTTCAGCGGCGACGTCCGTTCGCTGGCCGGCGCGGTGCGCGGCGACGGCAATTTCGTGCTGTCGGGATCGCGCTACCCGTTCCGGGTCTCCTCCGGCCTGAGCGCCGACGGCAGCGGCACCCGCGTTCATCTCGACATCGATCCCGGCGCGCGCGCGTTCTCCGCCGACCTCGATGGCGTGCTCTCGTTCGAGGCGCGCGCCCCTCGCTTCGACGGCGCGATCGTGCTGGCGGTCCTACCCGGCCTCAAGGCGCAGGGCAATGTTCCGATCACGCCGTGGAAAATCACGGCCAAGGTCAAGGCCGATCCGGCCTCCGCCAGGCTCGAGCAACTCGAGGCGAGCTACGGCGTCGAGGAGCGCGCGCTGAAGTTCGCGGGGTTGGGAGACGTCCGCTTCGGCGCGTCGCCGCTGCTGCACGCCGTGTTGTCGGCGCGGCAGCTCGACGCCGACAGGTTTACCGCGAGCGATGGCGGCGGCGCCGAGCCACTGCGGCCCGCGCCCGCCCTGCGCGCGCTGCTGGCGAATATCCCGCAGGCGCCGATCCCGGCGCAAATCGAGTTCAGCGCCGAGCAGATCATGCTGGGCGGCCACCCGCTGCAGAATCTTGCCGCCGATCTCAGGAGCGACACCCGAACCTGGACCTTCGAGCGGCTCGATCTTCGTGCTCCCGGTGCCACCCTGCTGTCGCTGACCGGCAGCAACACGCCGGCCGTTCCATCCGATTTCACCGGCGCGCTCAGCGTCGAATCGTCCGAACCCGATGCGCTGGTGGCGTGGTTGCAGGGTCGCAGCGAAATCGCCTGGCGCAGCCAGAAGCCGTTGCGCCTGAGCGGCAATGTCAGCATGGCGGCGGGTGGTGTCGCGATCGAGGCGATGAAGGCCGAGATCGACGGCGGCGCCGTCGAAGGACGGGTGGCGCTTGCCAACCGGCAGGACGGCGGCGGCTCGCGCCTCGACGCGGAACTGAAGGGGGAGCGTCTCGATCTCGATGCCGCGGCGGCATTCGCACGCTCGCTGGCGGGCCCGCAAGGCGAATGGCCCGAGGAAGCGATGGTTTCGCTCGACATCGGCCGCGCCGTGTCGGCCGGTCAGGAGTTGCGGCCATTCACGGCTCGGATCGGTTATAGCCCGAAAACGATATCTCTCGATCAGCTCAGGATCGGCCAGGCCGGTGGCGTCGTGCTGGAAGGCGCCGGCAATTTCGACCGCGTCAACGCGACCGGAAAGCTGGCGCTCAAATCGAGCGCCGACTCATTCGCAGAGATCACCGCGCTGATCGCGCCGCTGGCGCCGACGCTGGCGTCGCGGCTGAAGGCGGCCGGCCCAGGTCCGGGCCCCGCGCACCTCAAACTGACGCTCGACGTCGACAGAAACGCCAAAACCGCAGATCGCGCCAGCGCGCGCGCCGTGCTCGAGCTCGATGCGCCGCAGTTCAAGGGCGCCGTCACGATGACCGCTACGCCCGATGTCGCGGCGCTGCGCGGGATCGATCTCGATGCACTCCGGCGCAGCGAACTCAGTGTCGAGACCCGGCTGTCCTCGGACCAGGGCCGCGTCTTGCTGGGCCTGCTGGGGCTCGATCGCGCGATCGCCGCAGGTGACGGTGCGGCGCAATTCGAGGGGACGGTGAGCGGTGCGTGGCGCGCACCGCTGCGTCTGAGCGCCAAATTGACAGGAATGGGGCTCGATGCCGAGGCGCAAGGCTCGGCCGAACCGTGGGAGCAGGACGCCAGCGCCAGCGTCAATCTGCGCGTGCGCGGCATCAGTCTGGCGCCGCTGCTCGATCTCAAGCCGACCGATGCGCTGGCACAGAATGTCAATTTGTCCTCGCGGGTGTCGCTGAAGGGCGGCAGGCTGAATTTCGACGACATGGACAGCAGCATCGGCGGCTCACGGCTGCGCGGGCACCTTGCGGTGACCCTCGAGGGCGAACGCAACGTCGAGGGCGAAGTGGGACTGGACACGCTGGATCTCGCACCGGCCTTCGCGCTGGCGATGGGGGCCGCGGGGCACGACGCGACTGAGCCGCTCGGCGGCGGATTGCTGAAGGGCTGGCGCGGCCGCATCGCGTTTCAGGCGTTGCGTGGTGAGCTTCCGGGCGGAGGCGAACTGCGCCCCGTCAGCGGCACGGTGAAAAGCGACGGCCAGGCGCTGACCTTCGACGCGCTCAAGGGCGGGCTGGGCGGCGGGGATGCGACCGTCAGCATCGACGCCCGCCCGGGCGCCAACGGCATTGCCGTCAATGCGCGGGTTCAGCTCGCGAATGTCGACGGCGCGGCGTTGCATTATCGCTCGCTGGCGATGCCGGCGGGTCGCGTGTCGTTGCAGATGACGCTGGCGAGCCAGGGCCGCAGCGCCTCGGCGCTGACCGGCGCCTTGTCCGGCAACGGCACCGTGACGCTGGAGCAGGCGCGCCTCGGCGGGCTCGATCCGCGCGCCTTCGATGTTGCGGTCCGCGCCAGCGACAACGGGCAGGCGACCGACGATGCGAAATTGCGGCAGATCGTCGAGGCGGCGCTGTCGTCCGGCGCCTTGTCGGTCAAATCGGCGCAGGTGCCGTTCAGCATCGGCGACGGCCGGCTTCGGGTCGGCGCCACCACGCTCGAGGCTGACGGCGCGCGCGCCATCCTCTCGGGCGGATACGATATCCCCGCCGACCAGACCGACGTTCGCGTGAGCCTGATTTCGACGACCGTGGGGCAGGCCACCTCCCGTCCGGAAATTCAACTGTTCGCGGTGGGGTCGTCCGATGCGCTCAATCGCACGACCGACGTGGCGTCGTTGTCGTCATGGCTGGCGGTCCGGGCGATCGACCGCGAAACCCGGCGGCTGGATTCGATCGAGCGCGGCGAGCCGGCGCCCCCGGCAACGCCGGCGTCGCTTCCGCCGCCGACAGCCGCGCCGCCGGTGGCGGCAACTCCTGAAGTTTCGCCTTCGGACCAGCCGGCTTCCGACGGGACGATGCCCGGGCGCGATCCGCACCGGCTTCAGCTCAAGCCCAAACCCGTCATCCCCCGCCCGCCGGCCGCTGCTTTGCCCGTGCTCCCGGCTGTACCGCCAGCTCCGAACACGCCCGTGGCCAGCCAGCAGCTGGCGCCGCTGCCGCCGCCGATCGAGGTGCGCCCGGCGCCTGGCGCCGTCGTCGTACGTCCGAGGCCGAAGCCCCCGCTGGTGCTGACGCCGCCGGTCGCCGCGCCCCAGCAGCGGCCCGGGTTCTAGATGGCGTTTTTGTTTTTCGGCCGCAAATTGTCGACCGTTAAGATACCGGGCAGCCCTGCTCGAACTTGATCGTCGAGACCGGCCATTTTCCATCGTGTCCCTGGATCGAGAGCCGCAAGCCGTGGAGTTCATCGAGCCAGATATTCTCGACCGTCCCGGCCTTTCCATCGCTGAGAATGACGGCTTTTCCAAGCAGCGCAGATTGCGCGTCCCCGAGCGCGGTCAGGATCGTCGATGCGTGGAGCTTCACAGTCGTCATGGTGTCCCCGAAGTCAGTCAGGCGAGCGAATGAACGACGCCGTGATGCATCGAAAAGGTGTGCAAGTCGTGACGGGGGCGGGGCAAACGGGTGGCGGCAACGACCCCTCAGAATCCCGGGTGGCCGGCATCCCCTCGCGCCGAATTGCGTGTGCGCACCGTCGGTGCATAGAGCCGCGGGCGGTTGGCTCAAAAATTAGTGGCGATCAAGTCGTAAGAACCTCTGCTGCCGCGCACATAGAGCTTGGCGGCGGCGGCACAAATCAAGTCCCGGTTGGAATCGAACGCATTCAGGAGGCCGGACTCGCCGGGGTTCGCATCCGGTTGAATGCGTCTCAATGCATCTTCGTCGATGAAGAAGGACGCTTCAATGGCGCTGTCATGTCCCCAAAATCGCACGGCGCGCCGGGTCTGGTCGTAGGAACGACTGTGATTTGGAAAATCAATCACGCGGGCGACGCGGGTCATATCCTCGCCGGGCCGCGACCGCTCTGACCGGGATCGGAATCAGCGAGCCCTCATCGTCGATAACCTGCTGCAACATCCGTGCGATCGCCGCACTGATCTAGCTGAGGAT
>Ga0302276_10005695_pt1 | contig 10321 bp, 6 predicted proteins | sample III_Bog_N2_3_FD_198768 | JGI IMG/M metagenome (GOLD analysis project Ga0302276, IMG submission 198768) | Peat permafrost microbial communities from Stordalen Mire near Abisko, Sweden - III_Bog_N2_3 | ecosystem: Environmental > Terrestrial > Soil > Wetlands > Peat | place: Sweden: Abisko... | reverse complement strand
CGCGACCCGCCCGGTCAAGCCCGGCGCCGACCCGCCGCCGCCCGCCGGTGGCCGGGTGCTGTCGGAGCGGGTGGCCGGGTCACCGGAATCCGTGGCCGGGTGACCGGAATCGGTGGCCGGGTGCCGTCGGAACGCCTGGCCGGGTCACCGGAATCGGTGGCCGGGTGCCGTCGGAACGCCTGGCCGGGTCAGGTCGGAACGGGTGGCCGGGTGCCGTCGGAATACGCAGCCCCCGCAGGCGGCGAGGAGAAGCGGCAACAGCAGGGAAGAAAGCGTGGTCCGGCTCATGGCGAGCGAGGGTATCGCAGTTCTCATCCGGAAACGACGGGCGCAGGAGCCGGCGACGTGCCCGGTGAGCACGCACTCGCCGTCGGCGTCGAGGTCTCGGCGCGCCTGTCCAGTCTGGTGCCCTCGCTCCCCGTCCCGGCCTGGTCTCCGCGCCTGGTTCACCAGACGGTCCTCGCGTGGTCTCCGTCTGGTGAGCCATCCGCAAGGGTCTGCGCCGCCATCCTCCGGCGCGACGGGCTCTTCAGCGTCGATCGCCGGCCCTGTTCTCGTCGGCCGGACCGGTCTCCTGCGGGCGCGGCTCGCGGAGGGCCCGCGCGCAGAGGAAGGACTTGACGAGATCGTTCGGACCGAGGGAACAAATGGTGGCGTACCCGAAGATGAACGCGCTGACCGGGAGAGGGAGCGGCGATAGCTCTGCGATGCCATGGAGGCCGATGATCGTCCCCACGATCGCGGCGGCGGCGAGGGAGGTGGCGAGCACGGCGCTCGGACGCGAGCGAAAGAACGCGCGCCGCTCGCGTACGGACACGAGGGAGGTCAGCGCGAAGAAGAGGAAGGTCTGGAAGGTGAACGTCTGGAGCAGACCCGCGTTGCTTGCCAGCCCAAAGCGGTGCCAGCCGATGCCCAGCAGGCCGAGCGCCTCAATCAGCGTCATCAGGCCGAGGACGACCGCCACGCCCACCAGCGGCCCGATGTTCCAGGTCTCCGGCTTCTGGGACGGGCGGACCCGATCCGTCGCCAGCGCGATGTGGGTGAGGTCGGTGAGGCACACGAGCAGCAGCATCACCAGCGCCGAGATCACGAACTTGCCGGTCACCAGGAAGGCGATCACGACGAACCCTGCCTTCAGGATGGTTCGACTGACCTTGTTGACGATCCAGGTGAGCACACGCTGGTACGTGGCGCGCCCGTTCTTCACGAGATCGACGATGTTGACCAGCCCGTCCGTCGTCAGGACCGCGCTGGCGGCTCCTTTGGCCACGTCCGTCGCGCCGCTCACCGCGATGCCGACCTCCGCCTGACGGAGCGCCGGCGCATCGTTCACGCCGTCGCCGGTCATGCCGACGACGTGGCCAGCCGCCTGCAAGCTCTTGACGACGATGAACTTGTCCTCGGGGAACACCTCGGCGAAGCCCCCGCCGGCGAGATCCGCCGCGCGGGCCGCCTTGTCCTGCGACGTGCGCAGCTCCGGAGCGCTCTTGATCTCGCCCAGGCCCAGCACGCGGGCGATCTCGCGCGCAACCGGCAGGGCGTCGCCGGTCAGCATCAGCACCCGGATGCCGAGCGCGTGGAGCTCGTCGATCAGGCGTCGCGACTCGGGGCGCGGCGCATCGTAGAGGAGCGCCAGGCCGCACAGGCGCAGCGGCCCGTCGGCGTCCGCCCGCGCCACGGCGAGCGCGCGGACGCCCTTCCGCGCTTCCTCGTCCGCGCGCTCCACGAGCACCGTGATCGCCGCGGCTTCGAGGCCCGCGGCCTCGGCCACCGTGCGCAGCGCCCCCTTGACGACGCGGGTCCTCTGACCGCCAATCTCCACCACGGCGTCGGTACAGCGAGTCTTCGCGGAGAAGGGCACGAAGGAGACCGCCTTCGCCCCCGCGACCTCGAGCTTGCGGTCTCTGGCCGCGCGCAGAAAGGCGGTGTCGATGGGGTCGGCGTTGGCTGCGTTCGACGCCAGAGCGCCGGCGAGCACCACGTCGCCCTCGGTGAACCCCTGCTGCGGCACCGTGCCGGTGAGCGAGAGCTGGTTCATGGTGAGCGTGCCGGTCTTGTCAGCGCACAGGACATCCATGTTCGCCGCGTCCTCGATGGCGCTCAAGCGGGTGATCAGAACGCCGTGGCGCCCGAGCTCGATGGAGCCCACCGCCATGCTCACGGTGAACATCACCGGCAGCGCCACCGGCACCGCGCTCATGAGCAGCACCAGCGCGATGGGCAGGACCTCGACGAGCGGAAGCCCCCTGGCGAGCGCCGTCACGAAGGTCACGGCCACCAGCGCGCCGACGATGACGAGCAGCCATCTCACGACCCGCGACGTGACCTCCTCGACGTGCAGCTTGGGGCGCGCGCTCTCGACGAGCTGGGTGGTGCGACCGAAGTACGTGCCCGCGCCGGTGGCCACAACCACGCCCGTGGCCTCCCCGTCGCGCACGGTCGACCCGGTATAAAGGGCGTCGTCGGTGCCCTTGTCGACCTCGCGAGACTCGCCGGTGAGGGCGGACTGGTCGACCCGCAGGGCGCCCTCCAGGAGCTGGACGTCGGCAGGGACGAAGTCGCCGGCACGCACGCGCACCACGTCCCCGGCGACGAGCTCACGCGCCGCCACGGAGTGCCAGCTCCGGTCGCGCAGGACGCGCGCGGTCACCTGGAGCTTCTTGCGCAGCGCTGCCACGGCGGCCGATGCGCGCTGCTCCTGGAAGAAGCCGAGGATGGCGTTTCCCACCAGCAGCGAGAGCGCGATCCACACGTCCGCGCGCTTGTGCAGGATGAAGGAGAGCAGCGCGATGAGCTCGATCATCCAGGCCGAGAGGCCCCAGAACCTCTTGGCGAAGAGGAGCACGGGGCGGGTCCGCGTCTCCGGGACCTCGTTCGGCCCCTGCTTTTCGAGGCGCGCGCGGGCGTCAGCCCCAGTGAGGCCGGCCTCGCAGCTCGATCCGAGTGTCGTCAGCGTCTCCGTCGCCGACCTTGCCGGCGCCGCCGGGGCACCCTTGGCAATGGGCGCGGAACCATCGTGAGCCCTCGTCACGGCTGGTCAGCAGGCCGAGTCGGCCCCGGAGGCCGCTGGCGACTCGTGGAGCTTTGCGAGGTGGCGCATGTTCCGGCGAGCAGGGCACGCGCCGTACCAGGCCACCACCTCGGGGAGACGATCGGAGATCGGGCGTGGAAGCGGACGCCGCTCGACCACCACGGCACGGTCGATGCTGAACGACGCGCGAGGCGCAGGGGCACGCGAACACTGGGGCGGCAACGACCGAGGAAGGCGAGGCGGATCATGGGCCCCAGCGAGGACGCTTTCCTGACCCAAGCCGACGACGGCGGCGACGCGGCGGGCCGCCCGGACGCTCGCGAACGCCGTGGCGAGGACCCTTGGCGATCTCGACCTCGAAGAGACAGCCCGGAAGAGCCTGCGCCCCGGCATCAACGACGATCTCCCGACCGAGGCGGCCCCATGGGGGCGCGCACGGACGCCACAGCTGTGACGAGGCGCCACGGTCGACGAGCTCTTCAGCAGGTGAACGCCGGAGCCTGCGGGGCGCCACGGGTGAGCCATCACGGCGTCATCGGCGCGCAAGTTGCTGGCGGGTGCGCAAGGAAACACAAGGGCCATGAGCGCTGACGACCCCGAGACACCGACAACCGTACCTCTCGAGGCCTCACCGCATTCGCGCAGCCACCATCGGGAGCTCCTCGGACTGGGCGTGGGGACCATCGTCCTCGGGCTACTGGGCGCGCTGCTCGTGCATCGGGCCGATGGAAAGATCAACCGAGTCCCCCTCGGAGTAGCCCCCCGCCCCGTGACGATCGAGCTGGCGCTGGCGAAGCCGTACCGCGACACGCGCGCCTACGTCGGCTCGGTCGAGCCATGGCTCGAAGCCAACGTCGGCCCGCAGTACATTTCGGCGTACGTCGAGACCGTGGCGGTGAGGCCGGGCGACGCCGTCACCCGCGGCCAGGTGCTGGCGACCCTCGATTGCTCGACCCCGAGCGCCGCGAGCCGCGCGATGGCAATGCAGGTGCAAGCAGTCGGTGCCCGCCAGTTTGCCACGGCTGTCCAGATGGCGCGTGAGACCTCACTGCTGGACGCCGGGTTCATCGCGCCCAACGAAGTGGACCAGAGCACGGCCCGGAACGCAGCCGAGCAAGCGCAGCTTCTCGAGAGCCGCGCCCGGCTCGTCGGCACCTCGCTCGAGGTGCGCGATTGCGTGTTGAGGGCCCCTTTCAACGGGGAGATCGCGACGCGGACGATGGATCCGGGCGCCTTCGCCCGTCCGGGAGCTCCGATCGTATCGATGGTCGATCGGAATACGGCACGCGTCACCGTGGACGCGCCGGAGAAGGACTTCGACCTCGTCGGCGTCTCCACGCCCGTACGCATCCGGATGCTCGCCACCGCCACCGAGACCGAGGTGGGCGCGACCGTGTCGCGCCGGTCTCCCAGGGCCGACGCAAGGACGCGCACGGTGCACTTCGAGATCGATATCCCTGATCCCCGTCACGAGTATGCGGCCGGCAGCACTGCGACCGTCCAGCTCGACGTCGGACAACCCGTTCCCGCGACCGAGGTCCCCCTCTATGCGGCGACGCAGCAGGAGGGCAAAGCAAGATTCTTCGTGGTAGAAAGAGGCGTCGCACACGCGCGCCAAGCACTCGTTCTCGGCGAGCACGGCGGGGGCCTCTACTTCGATCCAAGCGTGCTGGCCGCGAAGGCGCAGGTCGTGACCGAGGGACGGGCGCTGCTCTCGGATGGTGACCCGGTGGAGGCGCACACCGAACCACCGCGAGTGCTGGCGCCCGTCGACGGAGGGCCCCGGCTTCGGCCGGCCCCTGTGACGCACCTGTCGCTCCGCAACCCGCTGGCGAGCCTCATGCTCAGCCTGGCGGTGCTCATCTTCGCCTGGGTGGTCACGCCTCGCATGGCGATTGACACCTTCCCGGACCTCACCCCTCCGGTCCTGGTGGTTGGGACACTCGCGCCGGGGCTGGCGGCAAAGGATGTCGAGAAGACCCTTACCTGGCGCATCGAAAAATACGTGAGCGCGACGCCGGGCGTCGAGCACGTCCAGAGCGAGTCGCGAAACAACCTCAGCATCGCGTACGTCTGGATGGAATGGGGCACCGACCTCAATTCAGCGCAGACGCTCGTCCAGCAGCAGGTTCAGTTCGCCATGTCGGCCGTGCCCAAGTCCCTGGGCGTCGTCCCGCCCTTCGTGCTGCAGTTCGATCCGACGAACGCCCCGGTGGTCCAGGTGACGGTGTCCGGCGGCGGTCTTTCGGGGCCCCAGCTCTACGACTACGCGCTCAACAACATCGAGCCCCTTCTCGAGGGGATCTCCGGCGTGGCGAGCGCCTCGCCCAACGGCGGACGGCAACGTCAGATCAACATCGTCGTCCATCGCGCGGCCGCGCAGTCGCGAGGGGTGACCGCGGAGGACATCGCCGCAGCCGTCGCCCAGTCGAACGCGCTCCTGCCCTCCGGCGAGTTCATCACGTCGACGTTCGATGCCAACGTCTACACCGACGCCGTACCGAGCCAGGTCAAGAAGATCGGCGACGCGATGGTGAAGCTGGTCAACGGCAGTCCCGTCTACATCCATGACGTCGCAGAGGTGCAGGACGGGGGCGCCGCGACGACGCAGACAGTATCGGTCAACGGCGAGAGCGCCGTGTACCTCAATGTCCTGCGGGTTCCGGGCGGCAACACGCTCAAGATCGTCGACACGGTGAAGAGGACGGTCGCCGGCCTGCCCAACCTGCCAGCCGGTATGGTCGTCAAGACCGTGTTCGATGAGTCGACGTTCGTGAAGACGTCCTATTCCGGCTTGAAGCGGGAGGTGGTCCAGGCGCTCGTGCTCATCGCCATCGTCATCCTGGTCTTCTTGCAGAGCCTCCGGGGGACGCTCATCGTGGCCATGGCGATCCCCCTCTCGTTCGCGGTGACGCTCATCGTCCTCTATGCCACGGGGCAGACGCTCAACTCGTTCACGCTCGGCGGCTTGACGCTGGCGATGGGTCGGCTGGTCGACGACGCGGTCGTCGTCCTGGAGTCGATCCACCGGCACCAGCGCCAGGGGAAGAGCCGCTACCGCGCGGCGCTCGACGGCACGAACGCCGTGGCGCTGCCCGTCCTGGCCTCGACGCTGACCACGATCGCCGTTCTGCTGCCCGTGCTCCTTCTGGCCGGGCTCGCGAAGAAGCTGTTCGCGCCGCTGGCCCTCACGGTCGCGGTCGCGATGATCGCCTCCTATTTCATCAGCATGGTCGTGACCCCGGTAGCCTGCCGGTTCCTCCTCAGCGAACAGGAGCCCCACGGATTCGCGAAGAGGCTCGGCGACGCGATTGACCGCGTGGCGGACGGCTACTCCAGAGGGCTGCGGCGCATGCTCGGGATCCGCGTCTGGATCATCGTCGCGTCGGCTGCGCTGACGGCCGGGGCGGCGGTCGCGGCGGCCCATCTACCGAGCACGTTCTTCCCCGAGATCGACGAGTCGATGGAGCGGGTCTACGTGCGCTTCTCTCCCGGGATCGCGCTGGAGGACGCATCCGAGCGCATCCAGGCGATGGCCAAGATGCTCCACGACGAGCTTCCGAAAGGGGAGATCGACCTCGTCCTCACCAACAATGGATCACCGGAGAACGCCCGCAGCGCGATGACGAGCCCCAACGACGGGCCGCACATGGGGTTCATTCGCGTCGCCCTGAGCGACCCGGAGCACCGCAAGCACACGCAGCGCCAGATCGCCGACATGATGCGGCAACGGCTCGAGAAGCATTATCCAGGCGTCGAGTTCCTCCAGTGGCCAGGAGGGCTGGTCGCCAGCGTGTTCTCCAACGGTTACGTCGCGCCCATCGCGCTGGAGGTCCAGGAGGACAGCCTCCCGCTCCTTCACGACCAGGCGAGCGCGATCGCGGAGGTCGCGCGCACGGTCGGGGGGGTGCGCGACATTCGCGTGCAGCTGCAGACCGACTACCCCGAGATCCACGTGGACACGATCCGTGGACAGGCTGGATTCGTCGGTGTCACCGCTCGCCAGGCGGCGCAGGTCACGCTCGACGCGACGCTCGGCAACATCAACTCGCCGAGCGTCTGGATCGATCCGGCCAACGGTCAGGCGTATTACGTCGTGACCTACTACGACGAGAGCGACGTCCCCGACATGAGCGCGCTCGCGCAGCTTCCCGCCCTCGTCACCGCGGACGGGAAGGCCGTCACCCTGGGCGCATATGCGGAGATCAAGCGCTCGGCGGGTCCCATCGCAATCGAGCGGGACCACATGGCCAGGGTCACCGAGGTCTACATGCAGACCGAGGGACGAGACATCGGCAGCGCCGCTGACGAGCTCGAGAAGAAGATCGCGGCAGATCCCCGCACGAGCCGGATCAAGTGGCGGTACGTTGGTGAGATGGACCTCATGCGCACGACTTTCTCCGGGCTGGGGGTAGCGATGGGCCTGGCCGTGATGGTCGTCTTCATGGTGATGACTGTCCAGTTCAAGTCGCTACGCTTGCCGTTCGTGATGCTATTCGCTATCCCCGTGTGTCTCATCGGGATTACCCTCGCGCTGCTGGCAGCAGGCCAGGGTTTCTCCGTCACCGCGCTCATGGGAGTCTTGATGGTGATCGGTATCGCCGTGTCGAACGGGATCTTGCTCGTCGCCGAGGCCAGCGTTCGCCTCAACGAGGGGGCATCGAAAGAGGACGCCATCGTCGCCGCAGCCCGGACTCGGTTCACTCCGATCATGATGACCAGTCTGGCCACCGTGATCGGCCTCGTCCCCACCGCGCTGGGACTGGAGGCGGGTACGGAGGCGAATCAGGCTCTTGCCCTCGCGGTCGTGGGCGGGCTCACGTCCTCTACCGCATTGTCGCTCTTCCTGGTCCCGTCGATGTTCACCTTTCTTGCCAAGCGCGCCGCGCCGTCGGAAGAGGAACGCGAGGCGGAGGCCACCCCTTCGAAGGCGGCAAGAGTCTGATGATCAAGCCCAAAGGAGCTACCATGGTAAAGGTTTCGAAGATTCTCGTCGCGGTCGATTTTTCACCTGGATCGCGGGCTGCGGTGGAATACGGAGCGATGTTCGCCAGGGCGCTTCAGTCAACTGTGACACTTTTCCATGTGTACCAGACCCCAGATTCCATGAGCGCGATCGTCCCCGGCGCCGATGGCGCGGCGGACGACGCGAAGGACCGAGGACTGGCCCAGACGTGGCTCGAGAAGCTGCGGACCGAGGCCAAGGAATACATCGACGTCGAGGTGGCAGTGCTCGTCGAGCACGGCTCACCGGCTGAAGAAATCGTCGCGCTCTCGCATCGGAGCGGGTTCGACCTGGTGGTCATGGGAACCCACGGGCGAACGGGAATCCGGCATGTTTTGATGGGGAGTGTCGCCGAGGCCGTCGTCCGCCTGGCGCCATGTCCGGTCCTGACGATTCATCTCCCTCTACGGAGCGACGCCACCTGAGCACCCGGCGTACGTTGCCAGGCGCACGCCGCGGTCGGGGTCGAAGCGCTTCGCCGACGCATCCTTCGATACCGTCGTCTCCACCCTGGTCTTCTGCTCCATCGAGGATCCACGGCGCGCGGCCGAGGAGGTCGTCCGTGTCCTGAGACCTGGCGGGACGTGGCTGCTGATGGAGCACGTCCGGCCCGAGGCGACCTTCTGGCGTGGCCGGTTGGATCTTTGGCGAGCGCGGTCTCCAGCCTGGCGCCCCCGGTTGGATCCGTGGCGAGCACGTTCGGCAACCTGGCGTGCCCGGCTGGATCCCTGGCGGAGGCGTTCGGCGACCGGCCGTCCGCGGGTGGATCCCTGGCGAGCGTGGCCTCCAGCCTGGCGTGCCTGGCTGGATCCCTGGCGAACGCGCTCGGCGACCTGGCGTCCCCGGGTGGATCCCTGGCGAGCGCGGCCTCCAGCCTGGCGTGCCTGGCTGGATCCCTGGTGAGCGCCGTCGGCGGCGTGGCGTCTCCGGCTGGATCCCTGGCGAACGCGGCCGTCACCGAGCAGAGGCCTCACCAAGCTCCGTCCTGACGGCGCGCCTCGAGCGCTCACTCCCCACCGAGCCGGTCTTGCGCTTCGCCTCGCAGCTTGTAAGCACCTACGATCTCTGTCGGCACTCCGCCCGCGATCCTCGTCGGAGCACTCCATGCGGCGAGCAACGGGCCCTGCTCGCGATCGTTGTCGGCGTCGCCGGCCGGGGTCGCTGTCGGCGACGCTGGTCGCGAGGGTTGTCGGCGACGGGCTCGACGGGTCAGAAGCAGTCGTCGTCGGATGGTGGGGCGAGGGGCGACTGCCAGGGCGGAGGAGGGAGCTTGTTGGCCTTGGCGCCGAAGGCGGCATCACCGTGGAGCACCATGGCATCGCCGTGGGCTCGCCAAACGGCGGCGATGAGCCGCTCGCAGAGTTGTACGAGGGCCAGGGCTTGGGTGGCGTCGAGGTCGGGCAGTTGGAGCCGTGCGCGTGGGCGGCCTCGGGGGCGGCTCATGGGGCCTCGGCCTCGAGCAGAGCTTGCTGGACGGCGTCGGGGTCGACGAGCTTCTTGTTCGCGGAGGCGGTGGTGAGCAGGGCGCCGAGGGCGAGGTTCTGGAGCAGCCTGGGGATACCGCGGCTGTGCTGGAAGAGCAGCGTGACGGCGTCGGGCTCGAAGAGGTTCTTGGTGGCACCGGCGGCGCGCAGGTGCTTGTCGATGAAGAGCGTGGCCTCGCTCTCGGTCAGTGGCCGCAGGCGTACGCGCACGGTGATGCGCTGCGAGAGCGCGTAGTGTTGAGGCTCGCTGAGGCGCTCGCGGAGCAGGGGTTGACCGGCGAGGACGAGGGCGAAGGGGCTCTTCTTGTCGAGGCTGTCGGCGGTGAGCAGGCGCAGGTCGTCGAGCGAGGCGTCGGGCATGAGGTGGGCCTCGTCGAGGATGAGCACGACACTCTTGGAGGAGCCGCGCAGGTGGGCGACGAGGTCCTGCGCGGTCTCGCCCTTGAAGCGACGGGGGCGCATGCCGAGCTTGGCGACGAGGCTACTGAGCAGGCCGAAGGGGCCGAGCGTGGTCATCGACGAGTAGACGACGAGGTGAGAGGCGGGGTCGAGGTCGCGATGGAGGCACCCGAGCAAGGTGGACTTGCCGCAGCCGCTCTCGGCGGTGCAGACGGCGATGCCGTAGCGCTCGAGGGCGAAGCGCACGCGCTCGGCGGCGTCCTTGATGCTCGCGGGCTGGAGGATGGCCGGGCCCTCGGCGCACTGAGGAAACGGGGCGCGGTGCAGCTTGAAGTGGTCTTCGATGATGCTCATGGCTTTCCCTTCTTGCGCGCGGCGAGCACGTGCTCGGTGAGCGCGCGG
>Ga0302276_10005693_pt1 | contig 10324 bp, 10 predicted proteins | sample III_Bog_N2_3_FD_198768 | JGI IMG/M metagenome (GOLD analysis project Ga0302276, IMG submission 198768) | Peat permafrost microbial communities from Stordalen Mire near Abisko, Sweden - III_Bog_N2_3 | ecosystem: Environmental > Terrestrial > Soil > Wetlands > Peat | place: Sweden: Abisko... | reverse complement strand
AGAGATTCGAACTCCCGACCCTTTGGTTCGTAGCCAAATACTCTATCCAGCTGAGCTACGGGCGCACACGTGAGGTTTCAAGCGAAACCTTACATAGATTATCAGGGTTCCAGAACTGGCGCAATCATCGCTCTCCAGCCTGGGTGCAATCGGTTCCGGCTCTGGGGCAATCGGGCAAATCAGGCTGCGGCTACCGGTTCGGCTGCGGGCGGCGGCGCAATCAGGGGCAACTCCTCGTCCAGGTCGAGGCCGGCCTTGCGAACCAGCTGGGTTACCGTGGCGGCGTTCAGGCGAGTGGCGTCGAACTCAACGCGCAGCGTGCGGGCCGCGCGATCAAAGCTGAGGCGGCGAATGCCGTAAACATCCTTGGTGGCGGCCAGGGCAAGGGTGATGGTCTCCGTGGGCGGCGTGGCGTAGCGAAAGAGGATTTCCACCGTGGTCATAGAACGATGATAGCAAGGGTGGCGGGGGGCTGCGTGGGCCCATTGGTCATTCAGTAAATATAAGGAGAATGTCTGGAATTCGGACAGTCTTGAGGATTTCTTTATGAGTTTGCGGTGAGTGGCCCTGGGGAGGGTCTGCGTGTTGAGAGGCCGGGTATTTCGCTGTCTTACACGCTGCAAATGGCTGTTGGACAGAATCGCGGGCCAATGAGGCTTCTGTGAGACGGTCTTGCAGTGTTTTACGGAGATTTGCAGTAGAAAGCCGCCGCTGTAAGACCGTAAGACAGCGTCCTACCTGCGTCTTACACGAAAAATGGCTTTGTCTTACGGAGTCTTACGGCTGCAAGACAGATGTCTTACCGGTGTTGTGCGCGAAGGGGCGAAAGCTGATGGCTCTGTCCACCATCGTGTCTTACACGGAAAAACTGGCAGGGGAAAACAGGCAGGGAAAACCAGCAGGGAAAACCGGCAAGAATCCGACTCAGAGCCCCTTCAAGAACTCGCGTACCTCGGGGTTTGTCCAGTCCTGGGCACCGATAAACTTCCGGCGGATGATCCCCTTGCGGTCGATGACATAAGTCTCCGGCCACTGCTCGGTGTGGAAGAGCTTGGCGGCCGATTCGGAAGGGTCGCGAACCGTCGTAAAATCCACATGGCGGCGGGAGAGGAACTGGCTGTAGGCGTCGGGGTCTTCGTCAACGCTGACGGCGAGGATGGCCAGATCGGGGTAGGCGTGGTGCAGGTCAAGGAGCGAAGGGATCTCCTCAATGCAGGGTCCGCACCAGGTGGCCCAGAAATTCACAAGCACAACCTTGCCGCGGTAGTCGGCCAGATGGATTTTGGTTGAGCCGTCGGAGAGGTTGAAATCGGGCGCAACCTGGCCGGTTTGTGCGGGGTGGGCGCCACGATCGCAGGCCGCAAGAAGGGCCAGTGGCATCAGGAGCAGGAAAGCGCGTAGGGGACGGGAGGACACGTCTCTATAATACGAGCCAAAGGGCGCGCGCGGAAGGTGACGTAGAACACATTCCAGACGAAATCATGTGAACAACGGATTGGAAACGATGGACGGCGATCAGAAGGCAGGAGCAGGAAATCCGGATGGATCGATGGCGGGCGGTTTCAAGCCAGTGCTGGGGCTTTCCAGCGAGCCCGGTGACGAGTCAGGACCGCTGCTGACGCTGCCGGCGCGGCCCGGAACGGTTTACGACCAGCCCGAACCGGACACACTCATGGAGCTTACGGTCATCGTTCCGGCGCGGAACGAGGAAGACTGCCTGGGGGCCTGCCTGGAATCGTTAGTCGGCCAGTCCGAGGAGATTTTCATGCTCGGCCGGGATTGGGAACTGGTGGTTGTGGACGATGGGTCGACGGATGCGACGGTCCAGGTTGCGCGCAGCTTTGCCGGGGTAACGGTGCTTGAGGCCGACAGGCTGGAGCGCGGCTGGACGGGGAAGGCGAACGCGATCTGGACCGCGGCGAGGAAGGCGGGCGGACGGTGGCTGCTGTTTACCGATGCGGACACGGTGCATGAGCCGGGCGACCTGCGCCGGGCGATTCATGAGGCGGAGCGGCATAAGGTGGGCATGCTGAGCTACTCGCCGCGGCAACTGGTGAGCGGACTGGCGCAGCGGTCGCTGATGCCGCTGGTGTTTTGCGAGCTGGCGTTGGCTTATCCGCCGGCCAAGGTATCCGACCCGAATCAGCGTATCGCGGCGGCGAACGGCCAATTCCTGCTGGTGGAGCGGGAGGCCTACCGGCGGCTGGGCGGCCACCCGAACGTGGCCGATAAAGTGCTCGAGGATGTGGGGCTGGCGTTTCTGGCCAAGCGGCGGAAGGTGGGGTTGCGCTTTCGCTACGCCGACGATGCGGTGTCGACGCGCATGTACCGAACGACAAGAGGGATGGTGGAGGGCTGGACCAAGAACCTGGCGCTGCTGTTTGACAACTCCCTGGCGCTGGCGGTGTGGCGGGCGCTGGATTTTTTTCTTCTTTTTGGGTTGCCGGCGCTGGCTGTCTGGCTTTGGAATGCGCGTTTTGGGGTTCATGCGCTGGAATGGCTGGGAGCCGGATGGGTGCTGGCGCTCTTTTGGGTGCGGACGCTGTTCCGGTTCTACGCACGGGTGGCCAAGTCCAACTTTCCGTTTTGGGACTGCGCGCTCACGCCTTTGGGATTGCCGCTTTTTGTGGTGCTGCTCTACCGGAGCTGGTTTCAGCATCGAATCCTGAAACGGGTAAGCTGGAAGGGCAGGGAGTACGCGGGGTGAAAGGGCCAGCTTTTAGCTGCTAGCTTGTAGTGTGGTGCCTCTAAAATTCTCGGCAAAACGTCCGAAAGAACAGAAGCAGATTCTTCGCTCACCACACCCAAACTGAACTACGTTTGGGGCCCTGTTCGCTCAGAATGACAGCATTTGTTTCGATATGAACTTCAGAGACAGGACACAAGCTTTTCCTCCGGCGTACGAGCGGGATTCAATTCGCGCAAGAAGGCGCCCAAGGGCCGAGGAATGGACTACTGTTTTGATAGCGTGAATACGCCGTTCTGCCCTATGAATCTTTATCGGAGCTGTAGACATCTCTTCATCGAGGGGTAAGAATGATCTTCCTGACGCGGCGGGCGACGTTTTCGGCTTCGCACTACTACTGGAATGAGGCGTGGACGCCGGAGCAGAACGAGCGCGTGTTTGGCCGCTGCGCCAACTTGAATGGGCACGGGCACAACTACACCCTGGAGGTGACGGTGGCCGGTGAACCCGACCCGGTGACCGGGTTTGTGGTGGATCTGAAGTGGCTGAAGGACGTGATCGAGCGCGACGTACTGGCAGCCTATGATCATCGCCACCTGAACCTGGAAGTCGAGGAGTTTGGCGCCGGCAAGCTGATTCCCACCACGGAGAACATTGCGATTGCCGCGTGGAAGCGGCTTGAGCGGGCGGTGGCTCAGGCCGGAGGGGCGAGGCTGACCTCGATCCGTGTGTATGAGACACCGGAGATTTTTGCCGAATACCGGGGCGGCGCATGAGTGCGACTGCCGGGAAGGCCTATTTTGGCCGGCGTTCGGCTTTGAGCGCGAGCCACCGCCTGCACAGCGATGCTCTCTCCGCAGAGGAGAACCGCACGGCTTACGGCAAGTGCAACAACCCGCACGGGCATGGGCACAATTACGTTGTGGAGGTGTTGGTGGGCGGCCCGGTTGACCCGGAGACGGGGATGGTGGTGAACCTGGCGGCGCTGGATGAAGTTTTGCAAAAGGAAATCATTGGCCGCTTTGACCATACCAATCTGAATCTCGATCCGGTGTTTCTGAATCAAGTCCCGACGACGGAGAATCTCTGTAGAGCGGTTTTTGGTTTATTGAAGGATGCAATGCCCGCCGGCGAACTGGAATATGTGCGGGTGGAAGAGACGGAAAACAACTTCTTTCAGTGTTTTGGAGCGTGAAGTTGGTTCGTAGCAGGGAGTGAAGAAGCCGCAGGTAGAGAAGAAGTGGCTGATCATTTCTACGGATTCAGGAGTGTTGGAGCGATCCCACTCATCGCGATGAAGCCGCGATGAATGGGGCACATGCAAGTTTTCCGGGCGTTCAGAATGACAAGCTGGTTGGATGAATTGAAGCAGAGATCATGATGCCCGCTTCCCCGGGCGAGAGGATGAAAAGCATGGCGCAGCCGATTGCAGTGAGCAAGTCTGTCCGCGGAGCAGTGGGGACGGACGAAGGGCTGAGCGAGTTCAGCACCCAGGAGATGTACCGGGAGATCCTTTCCCGGCTGGGTGAGGATCCGAGCCGCGACGGCCTGCTGTCGACGCCGAGCCGCGTCGAGAAGTCAATGGCCTTTCTGACCAAGGGCTATGACGAGGACCCGAGCAAGATTCTGCGCGGGGCGATGTTCGATGTGGACTATGACGAGATGGTGATCGTCAAGGACATCGAGATGTTCTCGCTGTGCGAACACCACATGCTGCCCTTTTTCGGAAAGGTGCACGTCGCCTATATCCCCAAGGGCAAAGTCATCGGGCTGAGCAAGATACCGCGTATTGTTGAAGTGTTTGCTCGCCGTTTACAGGTGCAGGAGCGGCTGACGCGGCAGATTGCCGACACCATTCAGGAGGCCATTGCGCCACAGGGAGTGGGCGTGGTGATTGAGGCGCAGCACCTGTGCATGATGATGCGTGGAATTGAGAAGCAGAGCTCGTCTACAGTGACATCGGCGATGGTAGGGTGCTTCCGACAAAAGGAAACGCGCGCGGAGTTCTTGTCGCTGGTGCGGCGGCAGGGATAGGACGGGCTGCCGCCGCGGTCGACTAAAGTAGTTAAGTGAATGGACTGCTGGTAATCGATAAGCCGGGTGGGATGACCAGCCACGATGTGGTGGCGAAACTGCGCAGAATCACTGGCGAGAAGTCGATTGGACACCTGGGCACGCTGGACCCCATGGCGACCGGCGTTCTGCCATTGCTGCTGGGCAAATTTACGCGGCTGGCGCAATACTTTTCCTCCGCGGAAAAGAGCTATATCGGGGCCATTCGCTTCGGATTTGCAACGGACACCTATGACGCTGAGGGTGTGGCAGCCGGGTCCGACTTTTTCTCGGAAGATCGGCCTGGTTTGACCCTTGACCAGGTACGCGCGGCGGCTGCCCGGTTCCATGGCGAGATGGAGCAGATGCCGCCGAACTTCTCCGCGAAAAAGATTGGCGGCAAGCCGGCCTACAAACTGGCACGCGAGGGCAAGCCGGTGGAACTGAAGACTGCCCGGGTCAATATTACGCATTTTGAGATTACAGCCCTGAAGGACGCCGAGGCGGAGTTTGCGATGAGCATCAGCGCTGGCGGCTACGTGCGTTCCGTGGCGCACGAACTGGGAGCAGGTCTAGGCTGCGGAGCGCATTTGAGCAGGCTGCGGAGGACGCAGGCGGGTGTGTTTACCTTGGCCGAGGCGCACACGCTGGAGGAGATGGAAGCGCTGGCAGGAAACACAGAGGCACTGGAAGAGATGTGCGTGCACCCGCGGATGTTGTTGCCGGAGATGCCGTGTGTGACTGGCGACGCGCTGGCGCTGGGCCGGCTCCGCAATGGGGCGCAGGCCAATTTGCCGGAGTTTTCGCGGGCCGAACTGGTAAAGGTGTTTGCCGGACAACGGGAGCTTGTGGGGATTGCAAAGAGGGTGGCGGGAACGCTGTTTCAGCCAGTGGTGGTGATGGGGTGAAAGCAGGGGTCAGGGGTCAGGGGTCAGAGATCAGATGGTACATTGCCACTGCGCTCTTAGTCCTATCGCACAATGTTCAGCAGTTAAGAACTCAGTTTTTTTGGAAGGGGCCGCCGAGAGCACAAGACGCCATTTCTGATCTCTGACCCCTGTTCCCTAATCCCTGTTCCCTTTACGAAGCAGCGGCTTCAGCTCAGGGAGCAGCGTGTTGGCGATGATCTCCGAACCTTTGGCGGTGGGATGGATGCCGTCCTGCTGGATGGTGCCGGGGACGTGGACGAGATCCTTGTAGATCATGGGCACAAAAGAAACGTGATGCCTGGCGGCGAGGTCACGGAAGACCTGCTCGAACGAGTGGATGTAGTCTGCGCCGTAGTTGGGCGGGAGGGTGATGCCGGCCAGCAGGATTTTGATGTGCGCGGCTTCAAGGGTGGTCAGGACCTGGTCAAGATTGCGGCGGGTCTGGTCGGGAGGCAGGCCGCGCAGGCCGTCGTTGCCGCCGAATTCGACGACGACGACTTCGGGGTGCAGCAGCAGGATGGAGCGGAGGTCGGCGACCGCGTCCTTGGTGGTGGCGCCGCTGGTGCCCTGGTTGTTCACCTTGTAGTGATAACCGTGTGCATCGAGGTCGCGCTGCAGCGCATCAGGATAAGACTGGCCGGTTTGCAGTCCATAGCCGGCGGTGATGCTGTCGCCGAAGCAGACGAGAACGGGCCGGTCTGCCGCCCGCGCTGGTGAAGTGAGGAGCGCGACGGCAGCCAGTAGAAGCGGGATTGAAACAACGTGCCTGCGGGAAACGTACACATGGATAGTGTAGCGAAATACAGGGAACAGGGATCAGGGACCAGGGAACAGGGAGGCTAGTGAGTGATTGAGGTTCGGGATGCGAAGAAGTGGATACAGAACGGCGCGCGGCGCGTAGAGATTCTGAAGGGGATTACGCTGACCATTCCGGCCGGGCAGTTTGTGGCTATCGTGGGCGCGAGCGGCAGCGGAAAGAGCACGTTGCTGGGGTTGCTGGCCGGTCTGGACACGCCGAGTTCAGGCGAGATCTGGCTGGATGGCGTGCCGATTCACAACCTGGTTGAGTCGGAACTGGCGGCGGTGCGCGGCAAGAAGATCGGCTTTGTTTTCCAGTCTTACCAGCTCATCCAGACGCTCACGGCTCTTGAGAATGTTCTTTTGCCGTACGAATTGAACGTGGAGGGCAGCGGGTTGAAGGAAGCGCGACGCCTGCTGGACGAGGTTGGCCTGAAGGAGCGCGTGGACCACTACCCGGTGCAACTGTCCGGAGGGGAACAGCAGCGGGTGGCGCTGGCGCGGGCGTTTGTGGTGGAACCGCCGATTGTGATGGCCGATGAGCCGACGGGGAATCTCGATTCGAGCAACGGCAAACTGGTGCTCGATCTGCTCTTGCAGCGGAACAAGCAGGCCGGGACGACGCTGGTGCTGGTGACACACGACCCCGAAGTTGCCAGCCGGGCTGACCGGAAGATTGTGCTTCGCGACGGGATGGTGGTGGAAGACACGCTGCCCTACACGGGGCCGGTATTTGGCGGGGCTGCGCGCGCGACGGTGGAAGCGGGCCTGCATGGCTAAGCGGGCACTGAGCTGGAAACGCGCGGGGGCTATCGGCTGGCGGGACTTGAAGGCCGCTCCCGGCAAATTCGGGTTTGTGGTGCTCTCGGTGGCCGTCGGCGTGGCGGCACTGGTGGGAGTTCGCGGGTTCAGCGATAGTTTTAAGAAAACTTTAAGTACTGAAGCCAAGGCATTGATGGCAGGGGATTTAAGTGCGCGCGTCTTTCGCCTGCCGACGGATGCCGAGAAGGACAAAATCGCCGCGATTGAGAAGCGGAACGCAGGGCAAAAGGGAGCGAGCGGGATTCATTCAACGTGGGTGACGGAGACGATCTCGATGGCTTCGGTGCCGCCTGATCCGGTTCCACTGCTGGTTTCTCTAAAGGCTGTGGATCCTGCGGAGTACCCCTATTATGGCGAAGCAGAGCTTGAACCCTCAATGAGTTTGCAGCAGGCTCTGGACGGCGACTCCGCCGTGGTGGCTGAGGAATTCTTGATTCGCTTGAATGCGCAGGTTGGGCAGACGCTGCGACTGGGGGGAAGGAACTTCAAAATCGCGGCGATTCTGAAGCAGGAGCCGGACCGAATGAGCGCGGGCGCCGGACTTGGGCCGAGAGTGATGATCTCGCGGGCGGCTCTGGACCGGACGGGGCTGATTGCGCCGGGGAGCCGGGCGACGGAGCGGCTGCTGATGAAGCTGCCGGCGCAGATTGACCCTGTGGCGCTGCGCAAACAGGTGGAAGAGGCGCTGCCGGATGCGCAGGTGATGGACTTCCGCGAAGGGAATCCGGCGCTGACCCAGGGGCTGGATAATTCGACGGCGATCCTGAGCCTGATTTGCCTGGTGGCGATGGTGCTGGGCGCGATCGGTGTGGCCATGGCCATGCATGCGCACCTGGAACAGCGCATGGACATGCTGGCGATTTTGAAGGCGGTTGGTGCGCAATCGAGCGATTTGCTTCGGATTTTTCTGCTTCAAACGCTGGGGCTGGGACTGGCCGGAGGATTGCTGGGCGTGGCAGCCGGGGTGGGCCTGATGGCCGCGCTGCCTGCGGTCTTCGGGAAGCTGCTTCCGGTTCACGCAGCGCTTGTGTTTCCATGGCGCTCGATTGCAGCGGGGCTGGGCACGGGGTTGCTTACCACGCTGCTGTTCTGCCTGCCGCCGCTGCTCGATGTGCGCGGCGTGCGGCCGGTGCTGGTGCTGCGCAGGCTGGTGGAAGAAGGGCCGCAGGGGATTGGCGGCTGGTTCGCGCGCTGGTGGGGCCGGCGGTTGCAATTGGGGCTCTCCCTTGTTGTTGTGGTTGCGCTAGGTGGAATTGCCTGGGCGCTGTCGGATTCTGCCAAGGTGGGGACGTGGTTTGCGTTGCTGTTTGCGATTGCGCTGCTGGTTTTGCTGGTGATGGCCGCGGTGGCGCTCAGGACTGTGCGCTTTCTGCTCAATCGCGTGCGGCTGCGGCTGCCATCGTTCCTGCGTCACGGGCTGGCGAATCTTTACCGGCCGGGCAACCAATCGGCTGCGGTGCTGGCGGCGCTGGGCACGGGCGTGATGCTTATTCTTGCCGTGTACCTGATGCAGGCGGCGCTGCTGCGTGACATTCGCGAAACCGCTTCGCCCAAGCTGCCGAACATTTTTCTGGTCGACGTGACGGACGACGAAGTCGCCGGCGTTAGAGATTTCTTCAAGCATCAGCCGGGCGTGACACAGGATCTGGACCTGATGCCGGTGATGACGGGGCGATTTATTTCGCTGAACGGGAAGCCGATTGAGGAATCGAAGGAGCAGCACTTTCCGCGGCGCATGCTGCAGAATGCTGAATTGACCTGGGCCGATGCGCCACCGGCTGGAGACAAGGTGACGCAGGGCAAGTGGTGGACGAATGCGGGCGCGTCGGAACTGGCCATAGGCGAAGGCGTGGCCGAGCGGCTGCACCTGGGTGTGGGTTCGGCTGTTGAATTGGAGACCGGCGGAACCGTGCGCAAGCTCAAGGTTGCCGCGGTCTATCGCGCCGATGGACAGCACCTGGGAATGCGCGTTTCCTTTGTTCTGCCTTCAGGGCAGCTCAAGGATCAGCAGGCGACATGGTATGGCGGGGCGCACATCGATCCCAAACAGGTTGCTTCAATGGAGCGGGCGCTGTTTCAGGCCTATCCCACGGTTACGGTCATCAACCTTGCGGATGTGCTGGTGCGGATTGAAAGCGTTGTCGATCAGATTACTTTCGTAGTGCGATTTCTGGCGGGGTTCTCGATTTTTGCGGGGCTGATGATTCTGGCATCGAGCATTGCCAGCACGCGCTTCCGGCGAATGCGCGAGGCGGTGGTACTGAAGACGCTGGGCGCGACACGGATGCGGATTGTGCGGACCTTCAGCGTGGAGTTCAGCGTGCTGGGATTGCTCGCCGGATCAGTGGGCGTGGTGTTTGCGAATCTGCTCACGCGGGTACTGTTGCACAAACTCGAAGTGGCCTTTCACATCGAGTGGACGGCGACGCTGGTTGCGCTGGTGGGAACGGCGGTGCTGGCGACGGCGACGGGATGGATTGCGAGCTATCGGATTCTCGGATTGCGGCCGCTGGAAGTGCTGCGGGAAGAGTAGAAGAGCCAGTGAAAGAGTGAAGCAGTGAAGTAGTGAACAACGGGCGCTAGTGGTACATCGCCCTCGTGGCGCGGCCCTCTTTGACCATGTTGAGAAATCTGCGCGCCAGCTCGTGAATTCGATTTTCCTGGTGCAGAACCAGGGCCTCGGTTGGTAGCAACTCGGCGCCCACGCCGATGGCGGTCGCTCCGGCGACGATGAATTCGAGCGCGGTGATCTGGTTGACTCCGCCCGTCACAATCAGCGGAATCTGCGGTAATGGAACTTTCAGCGCGCGAATGTACTGCACACCGCCGGCGGGTGAAGTGGGAAAGATCTTCACGAAGTCCGAACCGGCCTTCCACGCGGCGATGACTTCAGTCGGCGTCAGTGCTCCGGGAAATACAACCACATCCGCTTTCTTCGCGTACGCAACCACTTCGGGAACAAAGCCCGGGCTGGTGAGGAAACGTGCGCCGGCGTCGATGCATTGTCGCGCAAGGGTGTCGTCCAGCACAGTGCCCG
>Ga0302276_10005691_pt1 | contig 10325 bp, 6 predicted proteins | sample III_Bog_N2_3_FD_198768 | JGI IMG/M metagenome (GOLD analysis project Ga0302276, IMG submission 198768) | Peat permafrost microbial communities from Stordalen Mire near Abisko, Sweden - III_Bog_N2_3 | ecosystem: Environmental > Terrestrial > Soil > Wetlands > Peat | place: Sweden: Abisko... | reverse complement strand
GCGATATCGGCCTGAAACGCCGGATCGATCGCCCGCACGACATGCGGATGACCGAGATCGCCCATCAAACGTTCCAGGTCCCGCAGTTTCGCCATCAGCGGTTCGTCGGTGTGGCCATGGAATTCCACGATCAGCAGCGAGTCGGGTTCGCCGATCAGCATCCGATCGATCGTTGCGCGGTAGATCGGGATGCCGCGCCCCAGGTCGATCATGGTACGATCGACCAGCTCCACTGCCTCGGGGTCGAGGGTGACGATGTGGCGCGACGCTTCCATCGCCTTGCGAAAGGTCGGGAACTGGCAGATCCCCAACACCTTGCGCGGCTTGATCGGGTGCAGCTTCAATTCCAGCGCGGCGGAAAACGCCAGAGTACCCTCCGATCCCACCAGCAGCCGCGCCAGATTGTCGCGGCCGGCCTGGCGCGCCGCGGGGGTGAGCGCATCGATGTTGTAGCCGCCGACACGGCGCAACTGCTTGGGAAAACGCGCCTCGATTTCCGCCGCTTCCGACACACCGAGGTCACGCAACCGCTGGATCAGTTCGGCGATATGCGCCGGCACGTCCGCACCCAGATTATGCGGCACGGCGCCGAAACGGTGCCGTGTGCCGTCGGCCAGGATTGCGTCGATCGCATTGACGTTGTCGGCCATCAATCCATAGCGAATTGATTTCGAGCCGCATGAATTATTCCCAGCCATACCCCCGATCGTGCAGCGCGCATGGGTCGATGGATCGACCGGAAAAAACAGGCCGTGCGTGCGCAGCGCCATGTTCAGTTGCCCCAGCGCCAGGCCGGGTTCCACCAGCGCCGTCTGCGCCACGGGGTCGATTAAAACCACCCGCCGCAGGTGCTTTGAGCAATCGATCACCAGCGCCCGATTGACCGTCTGACCGCATTGGCTGGTACCGCCGCCACGCGGCAGCACCGGAATGCCCTCCTCACGCGCAATCGACAGCGCAGCCGCAACATCTTCGATGGTTTCCGGCACGATCACACCCAGCGGCTCGACCTGGTAGATCGAGGCATCGGTCGCGTAGCGCCCGCGGTCGGCACGCGAAAACAGCACCTCGCCGCGGATGTTGTTGGCCAGCCGGATGGCGAGGCCGGAATCGCCGGGGGAGATCGTGGCGGCGTGGGATGCGCTCATAAACGGGCTCGTCTTTCAAAATGCAGCCGGATTGTGGCGCGGCGCGGGTTGCGGCGCCAGCCCACCCGGCCGGATCATGGCCGGTGATCCGACGCCGTGATATGAGGCGCACCGACCCAGACCAACCCGACCGGAAGGAAAAACGCATGCGCCGCCGCGATTTGTTGAAAGCCGCACCGCTTCTGGCAGCCTCCTCGCTGGCCGCACCGGCGTTGGCACAGGCCCAGCGGCCCTTGCGTTTCATTCCGCAGGCCAACCTCACGGTGCTGGACCCGATCTGGACCACCGCCGTCATCACCTACAACCACGCCTACATGGTGTATGACCAGCTCTATGGCTACGATGGAGCCGGCCAGATCAGGCCGCAGATGTGCGCCGGCCACGACGTCTCGCAAGACGAGCTGACCTGGACCTTCACCTTGCGCGACGGGCTGAAGTTCCACGATAACGAACCGGTCCGGTCGCGCGACTGCGTGGCATCAATCAAGCGGTGGGGCTCGCGCGATTCGTTCGGCCAGGTACTGATGCGTTATGTCAATGAGATTGCACCCCTGGACGACAACCGCTTCGCCCTCCGTCTGAAAAAGCGTTGTCCTCAACTACTCTTCGGCTTCGGTGCTCGGCAGAGTTTTATTATGCCCGAGCGCTTTGCGTTACGGCCTGGCACTGAACAGGTTACCGATCCGACCGGGTCGGGACCGTACCGATTCCTCAGGGATGAATGGGTGTCCGGCGTGCGCTGCGCCTATGCCCGCTTCGACGGCTACGCGCCGCGCCAGGAACCGCCAGCCTTCTTCGCCGGTGGCAAGGTCGCGCATTTCGAGCGGGTCGAATGGGTCGTGCAGCCCGATCCGGCCACCGCGGCGGCGGCGTTGCAGAAGAACGAGGCCGACTGGCTGGAACAGCCGCTGATCGATCTGTGTCCCATGCTGGCGAAGTCGCCAGGCTGCTACACCAAAGTGGTCGATCCGGGCGGCTGGCTGATGTTCATGGTGATCAACCACCTCAATCCGCCGTTCGACAATCCGAAGATCCGCCAGGCGATCCTGCATGTGCTGGACCAGCAGGCGTTTGCCGATTCGGTCGTCGGCGACCAGAAGGAACTCGCCATCGTGCCGACCGGCCTGTTCGCGCCGACCATGCCGATGGCCAACACCGCGGGGCTGGAGCATTTCACCGCGCCACGCGACCTGGCCCTGGCGCGCAAGATGGTCGCGGAGTCCGGTTACAAGGGCGAACCGGTGATGATCATGTCGCCGAGCGACCAGCCGGCGCTGGCGCAGATGTCGGAGGTCGCGCGCGAGCTGTTCCAGAGCATCGGCCTGACGGTCGATTACCAGGCGATGGACTGGGGCAGCGTGGTGACCCGCCGCGCCAATCAGGCGCCGCTGGACCAGGGCGGCTGGGGATGTTTTATCACCGTCATGAGCCCGCTGACCGCGGCCAACCCCGGCAGCATGCTGTCGCTGCGTGGCAACGGGCGGAAGGGTTGGTTCGGCTGGCCGACCGATGAGCGGATCGAGCAATTGCGCGAGGCCTGGTTCGACGCGCCGGACCTGGCGGCGCAGAAGCAGATCGCCGAAGCGATTCAGCTTCGATATTTCGAGAGCGTGCCATTCCTGGCGCTGTGCCGGATGCTGCAACCGATGGCGTTCCGGTCGGATATCCAGGACGTGGTGCGGGCCTCGTTCCCGGTCTTCTGGGGGGTGAAGCGGGCGTAACGGACACGGTTTGGCATTGGCAAACACCGCGATTGGTCTCAAGCTTCGCCGGAAAACAGGAGGTGCCCCATGCCCCGCTCCCATGTTGCCGGCCGCCATTTCTTGCAGATTCCCGGCCCGACCAATGTGCCCGATCGCGTGCTGCGGGCGATCGACAACCCCACAATGGACCATCGCGGCCCGGATTTCGGCGACCTCGGCACCGCGGTGTTGGCCAATCTGCGGACGATCTTCCAGACAAGCGGGCCGGTGGTGATCTATCCGGCCTCGGGGACCGGCGCCTGGGAAGCGGCGCTGACCAACACGCTGTCACCAGGCGACACCGTGCTGATGTGCCGCACCGGCTGGTTCGCCTCACTGTGGAAGGAGATGGCGGACCGGCTGGGATTGCAGCCGGTGTTGATCGACACCGACTGGCGGCGCGGGGCGGATGTGCCTGCGTTGGCGGAGGCCCTGGCAGCCGATACGGCGCACCGGATCAAGGCGGTGTGTGTGGTGCATAATGAGACCTCGACCGGCTGCGTGTCACAGGTTGCCGAGGTGCGCGCCGCGATGGATGCGGCGGCCCATCCGGCGCTGCTGCTGGTGGATACCATTTCGTCGCTGGCCTCGATCGACTTCCGCCACGATGAATGGGGTGTGGACGTCACGGTGGCGGGGTCGCAGAAAGGGTTGATGCTGCCGCCGGGCCTGTCGTTCAATGCGATCAGCGACAAGGCTCTGGCGGCGACCGCGACCGCGAAACTGCCACGCAGCTACTGGGACTGGAGACCGATGCTGGAGGCGAACAAAACCGGCTACTTCCCCTATACGCCGGGAACCAACCTGCTGTACGGTCTGAACGAGGCGGCAAAGATGTTGCTGGAGGAAGGGTTGGCCAACGTCTTCGCCCGCCACGACCGTCACGCCGAGGCGACGCGCCGCGCGGTCCGCGCCTGGGGGCTGGAGGTGCAATGTGCCGATCCGCGGCATTATTCCTCGTCGTTGACGGCGGTGCGGCTGCCCGATGGGCACAGCGCGGACGGGCTGCGTTCGGCGATCCTGACGCGGTACAACATGAGCCTGGGGAACGGGCTGGGGATTCTGAAGGACCGCGTGTTCCGGATCGGGCATCTGGGTGATTTCGGCGATCTGCAACTGATCGGCACGTTGGGCGGGGTGGAGATGGGGTTGCGTGTTGCTGGCATTCCGCACAAGGCGGGCGGGGCGCAGGCGGCGATCGATTATCTGTCGGGGAATGCGTAAGGGACGGCGGCCAGCGGTTGAACAAAGCCGGGTTCGTCGGCCAATAATAGGCGGCGCGTATCGTGCCCGACCGAAGGGCAACCCGGGGTATCGATGGGAACCGAAGCCACACTGCCTGTCGCCGATTTGTTGCGCTGGATGACGCGCGCGGACCCGGAACAACTGCGCGGGCTGATCGTTGGGTGCGAGCTGGATGACGGCGAAAGCGACGACGTGGTGGCAATTGCCGATGTGAACGTGGCGGACCGCGTTCTGGTGCTGGCGGGTGGGCGCCGCGTAGCGCTGCGCACCGTGCTGCAAGGCGTTATCGTGGACCCGCGTTCGGGAAGCCCCTTGCTCGCGGCTTATGCGCAATCGCGCACGCCCGCGGAACAACAGGAAGCCGCCGACCGCGCCGGGCTGCGCAGTCGCGGCGTGGACCCCGACCGGCTGGGATCGCCCTCGGACCGGCGCATCGTGCTGACCTTTCTGCGGGCCAGCGAGGGCAAAGCGGCGGTCTCCGAGCTCGCGCTGGCCGCGTTTTATGACGCGATGAAGCGCAGTGCTGACGCGGCTTTGTATCGCCGCGCCGCCGCCGCGCTGCGGGCGGTCGCCGAATCGTCGGCGCGTGCGCCGGTGACGTTGCCGTGGCGGCTCGCCTGGTTCCTCAATCGCACGGGACAGCACGAGGCGGCCATCGCGGTTTCGGAGACACCGGAGGCTCGGCGCTTGCAGGGGTTTGATCGTGCGGTTATGGCATCAATCCGCGCCTCCGCGTTGATTGTGTTGGGCGGGACGCGCCGGGATGCCGCGCTGCTGGACCTGGCGGAGCACGCTATCCGAGCGGCCGTGGCAGCGGGCAGCGACCGGGAGGTCGTAAACACGTTGTATGGCACGCTGCGAGCGGCGCGGGCTCGGATTGGCGCCGGGTGATCTGTCCCCGGACGCCGCTGGGCGCTATAACCGTCGCAGTCGTCAACCGAACCGGGAGCGTACGCCATGATTGAAGTCTGGACCTGGCCCACGCCGAATGGCCACAAAGTGCACATCGCGCTGGAGGAACTCGGGCTGCCCTACAAAGTGATTCCAATCAACATCGGCAAGGGCGACCAGTTCAAGCCGGAATTCCTGGCGATCACGCCGAACCACCGCATTCCCGCGATCGTCGATCCCGACGGGCCCGGCGGCAAGCCGTTGAAGCTGTTTGAATCGGCTGCCATCATGATCTATCTTTCGGAGAAGGCCGGCGGCAAGTTGATCCCGAAAGATCCAGTCGGGCGCTACAAGTGCCTGGAGTGGATGATGTTCCAGATGGGCGGCGTCGGGCCGATGTTCGGCCAGTACAACCATTTCGCCAATTACGCAGTGAACAAGATCCCCTACGCGATTGAACGTTACACAAACGAGGTCGCGCGGTTGCATCGTGTGCTGGACAAGCGGTTGAGTGAGGTGGAATGGCTCGCCGGGGATGAATACAGCATGGCTGACATCATCAACTTCCCCTGGATTCGCAATCCGGACCGGCGGGGGATCGATCTTGCTGCGTATCCCAACGTCCAGCGCTGGCACGATGCCATCGCCGCTCGGCCCGCGGTGCAGCGTGGGGTGGAGGTGCTGTCGGAAAACCAGCGCCGCGGGCAGATTACGGATGCCGAACGGGAGGTGATGTTCGGCAAGACGCAGTTCGAGGTGCGGTGAAAGGCGAGGCAACCCGGCGCCGGACAGTCATTGCTGGCATCCCACCCGGACGTTTTCCGTGATGACCTGTGGACTCGGCAACAAATTCGTGGCATATTCATTCTGTGTGCGATGATCACCTGCGCAGGAGAGAGCGATGGTTCCCGTGTCCGCCGGCTTCGGCCGCCCTGTCATACGGTGCGTTCTGGCTGCGGTTGCCGCGGTATGGTCCGCCGCCGCCGCCCATGCCGACGCGACCCGGATCTGGAAGAGCGGCGACTGGTCGGTGGTCGCCGACCACAACAATCAGACCAACGCGTTCGATCACTGCCGCGGCTACCGCTCCACCGATACTGGCGGAACCTTCGCGGTGGCGCAGCTACCGAATTTTAGCTGGGTGCTTATGTTCGGGTCATCGACTCCGTTTCAGCTCGCGCCCGGTACGTCGGTGACCATCGTCGCCCACATAGGCAGCATGAATGTCAATCTGGGTAACACCCGTGTCGTGACACCCACACAGCTCCAATTTGCGACGAACACCGATTCCGGTGTCGTGCAGACTCTGCGGAACGCGAACAGCTTCACGTTCGAAGTACCGGATGGCCATCGGGGTTCGGTCAGCCTGGCCGGCGTGAGCCGGGTCATGAACGAGGTGTCACAGTGCGTTCAGACCGAGATTGTGGCCCAGCGGTCCGCCCCGCCGCCCGTCGCGCCGGCGGCCACCGCGCAACCGCAGGCGCAAGCGCAACCAGCCGTGGCCGCCCAATTCGAGCTGGCGGCGACGCGGATCGCCTCCAACCTGTTGCTGCAATCGAAACTGCCCAATGGGCATCTGCTCAACCCGAACGAAATCCCGCCGGCCCTGAAGGGTCTCGGCGCAGCCTGGAGTTCGGATGTAGGGTTCGGGTCGGTGATGGTGTTGCCGCCGCAGCCAGGCAAGGATGTCCAGCATGTCGCGTTGGACACGATTGTCGGCGGAGCGAACAACTGCAAGGGCGAGTTCGCGGCCGGCCGGTCGACCTCGCTGGTCGATGACACGCTGGTTACCAAGGCGTTCACCGCCTGCAGTGACTCAGGCGGCACGCACAGTGTACGGTTTTTCATCCTGCATCGCGAGACGTCGTGGTTTATCGTTTATGCCATCGTCCCGCCGCCTTTGGTCCCGAATGGCGGTGTGACGCAGGCCGACATGCCGGCAGGTTTGCAGGATTCAAGCTTCCAGGCAGTTGCGGTGAAGGCCGCGCTGTACCAGTAGCCGTCCGCAACAAAGCGAAGGACCAAAGCAGGGCTACGCCGCCGCACGCAGCTCTGCTCCCGTTCGCGCATCCTCCAAAATCATATCCGACGCCTTCTCCGCAATCATGATCGTCGGCGCATTCGTATTGCCCGCAATAATGCTCGGCATCACCGAGGCGTCGACCACGCGCAAGCCCGGCACGCCATGCACGCGCAGCCGCGGATCGACCACCGCCATCGGTCCGTGACCCATCCCGCAACTTCCCACCGGATGCAGGTTCGAAACGCCACGCGCGCGGATATCCTCGCGCATGTCTTCCTCAGTGCGAACCTGAATGCCCGGCAAGGTCTCCTCGACGATCAATTTCTGCAAGGCCTGCTGGCGCACGATGCTGCGCGCATAACGCATGCCCGCGATCAGGGCCTGCCAGTCGTATTCCGACTTCAGGAAATTGAACTGAATCGCCGGCGGCGCCAGCGGATCGTTGCTCTTCAACCGCACGGTGCCGCGTCCGTCGGGCGACAGATGCACCGGACTGATCGAAATGCCGGGGAACGGGTGCGAGACGATACCGTCCCGCGTGCGTTCGATCGTGCTCCAGGCCGAGATATTCAATTGCAGGTCCGGCCGTTCCAGCCGCTTGTCGCTGCGCACCAGCGCGCCGACATAAAGCCCGTTGCCGGACATCGGCCCTGACCGCAACAGCACATATTGCGCGCCGGCCATCAGCCGGTGCGGCAGGCTGTATTGCAGCGCGTTCAACGACAGGTTGCGCGAAATCCGGTAGGTGCAATAGGTGTTGAAGTGGTCTTGCAGGTTGGACCCGACACCCGGCATGTCCTTCACCACCGCGACGCCCATGTCCTGCAAATGCTGCGCCGGCCCGAGCCCCGACAGCAACAGCAGTTGCGGCGATCCGAAGGCACCGCCGGACACGATCACCTCCCGCCCGGCCATTGCGCGTTCCCGCCCGCGCGGCGTTTCAAATTCCACCCCCACCGCACGTCCATTGTCGAATAGCAGCCTGGTGGCATGCGCTTTTGTTTTCACAACGAGGTTCGGCCGATTGCGCGCGGGTTTCAAATAAGCCGCCGCAGTGCTCCACCGGCGTTTGTTATTCGTTGTCGTCTGGTAATACCCGCAGCCTTCCTGCGTGGCACCATTGAAGTCGGGAGTCTCCGGGATGCCCGCCTGCGTGCACGCGGCCAGCAGCGCCTGCGCGATTTCCCAGTTGTACGGCTGGTTGGACACCCGCAACGGCCCACCGGCACCATGGAATTCGTTGGCGCCGCGTTCGTTGTCCTCGGCTTTGCGGAAATAGGGCAACACGTCATCGTACGACCAGCCTTCATTGCCCAACTGTCGCCATTGGTCGTAATCGGCGGCATTGCCGCGCATGTAGATCATGCCGTTGATGCTGCTGGTGCCGCCCAGCACCTTGCCACGTGGCTGGTACATGGTGCGGCCCTGCAATTCCTTTTCCGGCTCGCTTTCGAACATCCAGTTGATCCGTGGATCAACGAAGGTCTTGGCGTAGCCCATCGGCACGTGGATCCAGAAATGGTTGTCGTTGCCGCCGGCTTCCAGCAGCAGCACGCGGTACCGCCCGTCTTCGGAAAGGCGCGCGGCGAGCACGCAGCCGGCCGAACCGGCCCCGGTTACGATGAAGTCGTAGGTGTCGGCGTCGGCCGGCATCGTTCCAGTCCCCCCTGATCAGACGCACCAGGATTGGCGCGTTCGGGGTTCCTTGGCAATGCCGGCCCGCCCGGCTATTTCAATGTCGCCTGAAGCTGGATCCGGTTGACGTTCCAGTTGTCGCCGCCGATGCCACCGCCGAACCCGGTGTGCAGGGTCACGGACTTGACATCGCCGCCCTTCAGCCCGCTTGCGGGAAGCGGGATCGCGACATTCAGATTCGACCAATTGGCCAAGGTGTGACCGCCATTGACGTTCTTCACCGTGATCGCGGCACCCGACGCCAGCGCGATCGTCACGTCGCAGTTATCACCCGGGCTCGACCCGCCCCGCAGATCGTCATTGCCCGTCGAGATGATCAGGTGCAACGCGCTGACCGGTTTGCCGACATCGTCGGGGGATACACCCTGGCTATGGTCGTGCACGGAACCGGTGAAACGAACCAGCGGACCGCCCGACGCATCGAGCCAGTCATGCGTGATCACCGGCACCGGCGCATGAACCGAACTGCCGGTGGGGAAGCTGACGACCAGCGCCACCTTGTCCACGTTCCAGTTGTCGCCACTGATGCCGCCGCCGAACTGGGTCGAGATCGTCACGCCGGTGATCGCGCTGACCGGCACGCCACCCGCCGGCAAGGCCAGCACCGCGGCGTGGGTCTGGCCGTTCTCCCAGCTCCGGCCGCGGTTCACGTTGACCGTGGTGGTGCTGCCGCCTGCGAAGTTCAATGTCACGTTGGCATTGTCACCGGGGTTGCTGCCGCCACGGATGTCGTCCCCGCCGGTCTGGATCACCACCTGGATTTGGGTGGCCCTGGCATCGGTCGTCATCCGGCCAGCCGGCACCGGAAGAGCAAGCGTGTGCACGCTGCCGGTGAAACGTTGCAGCGGCGAGGCCTCACCCAGCACCCAGGTCACCGCCTGCGATCCGGCCGGTGGGTCCAGGCGCGGCTGGCAGTTGTTGTCGAAGTTCGACCAGTATCGCTCCAAGGTGAAACCCCCGACGATCGTGAGTTCGGCCGGGGTCTTGTTCTGGCAATTGTCGCCGAGTTCATTATTGCCGAAATCGCCCATGCCCATCCCGGCGGGGTCGGAGATCGTTTCCACCACCTCGTGCGACAGCGACTTGGTGAAGGTGACGAAGTTCCCGGTGCAGGCAATCTCGGTCGGGATTACGACGAAGTTGGGCGTGTTGACGCCCCAGGCGTGCCAGGCATTGGTGGTGGAGGTGGTGCACATATCCCCCCCGGTGCCGGCCGGCGTGATCGGGGCGATCTGGATATCGGGACTGAAGATCAGGTTGACCTGCGGCGAGGGGTCCATGCCGGCGTTGTGACAGTTCGACAGCGACCGGATCGTGTCCCACTGCAGCACGCCGTTATGCCGGTCCTTCAACGCGGCATCGACACAGGCCTGCGAGGCGACCGAACTGCCGAAGAAGCCCGGCGGGTGGATGCCGTTATATTGCATCAGCGGGTCGAAGTACGATGGCCAGGCGGGGCTCATCATGACTGCGGTGAAGTGGTCGATCGCTGCGCGGGAGAACTGGGCCGCGTCGGTGGGGCGCAACGGCGCGATGTGCTGCTCCCAGGTCTCCTTGTCCGGGTCGGGATACACATAGACA
>Ga0302276_10005677_pt1 | contig 10341 bp, 8 predicted proteins | sample III_Bog_N2_3_FD_198768 | JGI IMG/M metagenome (GOLD analysis project Ga0302276, IMG submission 198768) | Peat permafrost microbial communities from Stordalen Mire near Abisko, Sweden - III_Bog_N2_3 | ecosystem: Environmental > Terrestrial > Soil > Wetlands > Peat | place: Sweden: Abisko... | reverse complement strand
GCTCGCCCTGGAAGCTGTACCACGCGCCGCTCTTGTCCACGATGCCGTGGGTTACAGCGAGGTCCAGCGCATCGCCCTCGCGCGAGATCCCTTCGCCGTACAGAATGTCGAACTCGGCATCACGGAAGGGCGCCGCCACCTTGTTCTTCACGATCTTGACCTTGGTGCGCGAGCCGACGACGACATCGCCCTCTTTTACCGCGCCAATGCGGCGAATGTCGATGCGCATCGACGAGTAGAACTTCAGCGCCTTGCCGCCAGTCGTCGTCTCCGGGTTACCGAACATCACGCCGATCTTCTCGCGGATCTGGTTGATGAAGATCAGGCAGGTGCGCGACTTCGACACCGTTCCGGTTAGTTTGCGCAGCGCCTGAGACATGAGCCTCGCTTGTAGACCCATGTGCGAATCGCCCATCTCGCCATCAAGCTCCGCTTTGGGCACCAGTGCGGCAACGGAATCGACGACCAAAACATCGATTGCGCCCGAACGCACCAGCGCCTCGACGATCTCCAGCGCCTGCTCGCCGTAGTCCGGCTGCGAGATCAGCAGGTTGTCGATGTCCACGCCAAGCTTCCTTGCATAGGCCGGATCGAGCGCATGCTCGGCGTCCACGAACGCCGCCAGGCCGCCACTCTTCTGCGCCTCGGCAATGATCTGAAGCGTAATCGTCGTCTTGCCCGAAGACTCCGGGCCAAAAATCTCAACCACTCGTCCTCGAGGGACGCCGCCAACGCCGGTTGCCGCGTCAAACGAGATCGATCCTGTCGAAATGACCGCGATCGGAACCACTGCTTCCTTCGACCCAAGCCGCATAACCGAGCCCTTGCCAAACTGTTTCTCAAGAGACGAAAGGGCTGCTTCTATTGCCTTATTGCGATCATCGGCCACGCTGTATTTCTCCTCGGTGTTAAGTCAAAAGGATTCTAGCACCAAAATGGGACAGGGCGAAGAAAAATCGAAATAAGGTGATTCCGCTCGGATTGGGTCACCCAACATCTGCCGCGGTACCCCCTCCCCCTCTCCCCGGTATCTTGTGCATAAGATATCCAGAATCAGCGACTTGCGGGACGTAGGTTGCTGCAAAATCCTCATTCCATGAGGGTTGCATGCAAGATACCCAGAATCAACGACTTAGCGATGCGCGGGACAAAAAGCAACCGACGCGTTCGGAAGAGGTCGACGCCTGCTTTCTCTTTAATCTTTCTAATACCATTATAAATGGTTGACCATAACTCATCTGCCATCTATGTTTTGAATGGAATCATGGAGTTAGGCGATTTTGGGGGTTGACAGTGTTTTGGGCCCGCAGCCCGACGCCCGTGATACCCAAACTGAGTTTGCTCAACCCCGTTTTGCAGGCTCTTCAAGTTTGACTTGATTGGACGCCAGTCTGTTCCGGCTTCGGCGAGCGCATTGGCCGGAAGCCGCCAGCCGAGAGCCACGCAGGAACTTTCGTGGACACCGACTGACGAAAGTGTTGGACGGATTCAGGGCTGCGTGGTGGAATTCCAGTCCGGGCCGAAGCCGGTGGCGACGAAGGTCCACGAAGAACCGCTGGTGTTAGTGAGGGTGACGCCGACGTGCTGCGGGTCGCTGGGGCAGAAGAGGAAGAGGAGGACTTGGGTGCCGTCGGGAGATCCCTTGGGAACGCCAGCTTTGCAGTCGGGTTTGGAGGCGATGCTGAGGTCGGTTTCGATCTTGCCGGGCGCGTAGGCGTCGCTGGAAAAGGCATAGAGGTGGCGGAGGGTCTGGGTCGGATCAGCGGGCAGCGGCGAGAGTCCGCGCGAGCTGTAAATAGTCTGGCCATCGGCGCTGAAGCCGGGGTCGGAGTCGCCGTACTGCTCCATGCCGGCGGGGGTGCAATTGGGGCCGCCGTCGGTAACCTGGGTGCGGGAGGTGCCGTCGGGGCGGATCTTGTCGAGCCGGACTTTGAAGCAGTTGTTGGTGTTCTGGCCAACGGCGAAGAGTATCCAGTTGTCGCTGGACCAGGCGAAGTCGTTCCAGCGGAGGTCATCGAGCGCTCCGCTGGGCCCGGCTACGAGGTGAGGGCCGGAGCCATCAGGATTCATGAGATATAGGCCGGTTCCGCCGTAGGTGCCGAAGGCGATCTGCTGGCCATCGGGTGACCAGGTGGCCTGGAAGGCGCTGCCCAGAGTGGTGAGGCGGGTCTCGGCGGCGGTGGCGAAGTTGTAGGAGAAGATGTCGGTTTCTGGCGTGGGGTCGCCATACTGGCCGCTGAGGAATTTGGTGTAGACGAGACGGGTGCCGTCGGGTGAGAAGTGTGCGAGGAACTTGGCCACGCCGTCGTGGGTGATCTGGACGATATTGGTGCCGTCGAGGTTGGCGGTGAAGAGCTCCTGGACGCTCGTGGTACCCGGAATGCCGGGGCCTTCGAAGACGATCTGGGGGTTGGCGGCTGGCGTGGCGACCCTGGTTGCCGCCCCTCCGCAGGCGGTGAGAACAAGCAGCGGAAGGAACAAAAGACTGCGGGCGAAGAGGCGAGATTTCATAATTCCCTCGGGAGCTGCCACCTTTTCGAGATGGGGAGCGCAGCCTTCGTCCTCTCGCTCCGGGCTGCAAGGTGTTCGTGCAGGTGCGCCATCGCCGGTCCCCCGGAAAGCCGGTTTCGTCCATCAACTTCGGCCTTTTTTCGCGCAAGCTGCAGACATCAAGGTTTGCGTCGCAGTTCCGCTAGTTTGTTCTGCTGCTCAACTGTGAGCTGGTTCTTGATGTGGATGAGCAGGGAGATCTGAGTCTTCTTGATCTCGCGCTCGCGATCCAGCACTTTGTCGAGTTGGGCCAGTACCGCGCTCTCGTCGACCGGCCGTGCCTTCAACAGCAGGACCAGCTTTTCCTTCTCCGACTGCATATTCCACTGCATGTCTAGAAACTTTGCCTGGGCCTTCTGGATCTCGTCGTGCAGGGACTTCGACTGGTCCGCGGTAAGGTTAATCTCCTGGTGGTACTGCATGACCAACTCGGGCGGAAACAGTTGCCCAGCGATGGGATCGTCCGAGGCTTGAGGCGACTGTCCCCAGGACAGCGCACATACGAACGCGAACGAAAGCAGGATGAGATGGCGTTTCATGATAGTTCCTCCTTATGGCAAAATCTGTTTTTTGAAAGGTCGATGGCTCCTGCCAGTACCGGGCGCATTCACCACACCATGCCACTCTCCGATTTCTGGCACGACCTCCAGCAGTTCGCGGCCCGGAGTGTCGAGCAGGAAGTCCGTGGCCGGCTTCCACGATGTAATCGAAGCGGCTGCTTGCTCCCGCCCGCGGTTCGATCCCTCGTGCGCAACACGAGATCCGGGCAGCAGCCAAACGGCGGCTACGATCAGTGTGGCCAAGCACGTCGCGCCAGCGGCCAGCTTGCCTGACAGCCGCCGGCGGCCATGCTCGCGGGCGGTCAGCGAGAGGATCGAGATCGGCGGAACATGGGCTTCTTCCTCTCGCCGCACCGCCGCAAAGTATTCGCGCAAGTCGCGGTCATCATTGGTCCGGTCATCGTTGGACATGGAGTGCCTCCTGCTCGACGAGAATCTCCCGCAGACGACGCTTGCCCCGGTCGAAGTGGGTTCGCGCTGTGCCCAGGGAGATGTTCATGGCCCGCGATGCCTCCTCAATCGTTAGTTCTTGATAGAACACCAGGTGCAGCACCTGCCGTTGCCGGGTCGACAGCCCCGCCACTGCACGCAGTAGATTGCGTCTGATCTCCGATTCGCACGCCATAGCCTCGGGGCCGGGCGCGGGTACGGGCAGCGCACACGACTCGCTGACCAGCCAGCGGTCGAACAGTTGGCGACGAATCCATTGGCGGCGCTGTCGTTCCGCCGCCGTTCGGCGAATCACCCCGAAAAGCCAGGTGCGCAGACTCGATCTCCCATCGAACGTCGCCGCTCCGTCAAGAACTTTCAGGTACGTGCTCTGCAAGACTTCCTCCGCCTCTTCCCGCCGATGGTCGCAACACCATAACGCCCAGCCAAAGCTGGCCGCATGCATCCGTTCGAGTTCCTCCCGGAAATTAGTTCCGTCCATAACACTCCGGGCTTCGTTCGCACCGCGTAGTAGTTCGTAGTATGAGTGTCCTGAGTCGCCCGGTCATATGACATCACGGGAAAATTCATCGCGGTGCCGGGTAACGACCGGAGATGCTATCGAAGTACGACATCGGCCAGCAATCAACTGAAACATGGTAGCGACCATAAATGGATCCAGTTGGCAGGGTCGAGGTCACAACGAAATCGCCCGGGGACTTAGCCGAATTCGAATGGCAGCGCGCTCATTTACAAGTGGCGCGTGATCTCCGTTCATTCGTCGAGGGCTGATTCCAGCGACCTATGGTATTTATGGCACAAGGGAAACGCGATAGGGTTTCCGCGGAGCAGCGGACCGACATGTGGCGCCGTTGGAAGTCGTGCGGTCGGTTATTAATAAGACGCTGGGGGAACTAGAGTAGAGGTTGTATCGGCTGGCAAGCCCTTCAAAAATCGGCGCCTCCGCCTCCCGATCCTCCTCCGCCAAACTTAGAGTCCGGAGTGGTTGGTTGCGCGGGTGGCGTTATGGATTGTGGTGTTATTAGGCCGAGTACGGCAGAGCCGACGCTCATCGCTCGTTTGTCCTTCGCCGACAGACGCGCGGCCGTATAGCCGTGGCGAATTCCGCCCGGCCCCAGAGCGAGCCAGCGTCGAAGGAACAATGCGACGCCAGTCAGCGCTGTACCGAGAAGTATCGGGTCCCAGGTATGCCGCTGCCAGCCGAGGTACGGTTTATTGGTGACAAGGGTGAGCACGGTCGTAATCGCGCCGACCGCGAGGATGAAGCGATCCTTCTGGCGAATGCCGCGTGCGAGTATGAGCGGCGGCAAGCACCAGATGAACACCCACGTCGTCCAGTAAAACGACCCAGCGGATCCCGAGGTGAACCGCGTGGGGCTCCCCCAAAGAGAGGCCAAGCTGAAAGCTGAAATTTTGAGGTTGAAGACCAGGTAGAGACCGAGCCATAGAAACGACTCAGAGAGCGAGTACACATCTTCAAGGTAATCGAATCGGTGGCGGGAGCGAATGGGGGCTAACCAGATCAGTCCGGCTGCATACAACACTGAGATGAAGGCATGCTGCGCCGAGTGAGATGGGGTCCAGTAGCCGGGCAGGAAGATGGCGAAGATCATCGCGGCAGGAAATGCATACCAAAGATTGAACCGGTACCAGATCCAGAGCGAAGCAATGGCACCAACCGCGGGAATCACAAGCTGAGTTTCGAGCGGGGAGGATTGGGTGCCACTGAAAAGAAAGAGGTCCAGTCCTACGCACAGATGAGCAACCGAACAGACGGCGAGGGCTTCCTCGATCCCGTAGCGATACAGACGGGCCTGGGCTACGACGACCTCGGCGGCCGCGTAGGAGACAGCGGCGAAGATCAAAAGGAAAATGCCTTCGGTTTGTTGCGACGGCCGCGAAAGAAAGATTGCGAAGAAGAGTGCGACTGCGGCGGCTACGGCGAGCGTAGTGAAGAAGAAAAGCACCAGCCTCAGAAAGATATTGGTGGTGCGCAGATCGGAGACCGTGTCTTGTTCAAGGCGCTCGTACTGCTCCTTGCTGAGGGAGCCGTCGCCAGTCCACTGCTTCAGGAGTTTGCGGGCACGCAGGGCCTCTTCGCTGGATTCCGTGTAGATTCTCACTCCGACCTCCCAAAGCGACGCGCGATATTGACAAGCATCACGATCATTGCGATTGCGGTCAGAACGAAGTAGGCCAGGATAAAGGTGCCGTCGGAAACGTTGCGCAGGAGCATCCAGCTGACCCCCACGTAGCCGTAGATGGCGGCGTAGGCGACGAAAGCAAACTGCCGGCGCTTCAGGCCCCAGACGAGGGAGGCGGCACATGCGACCAGCAGACCGGCTAGCCATAGGTCATGGTTTTCCGAATCGAAGACCCCGGAAAGAATTGCCCAGAAGAGAACATTCGCGGCGACGTTCAGATACGTAATGAAAAAGTGCGGCTTCAGTTTGAGGCGCTGAAGAATCGCTCCAGCTACCCCGACCAACAGGCAGTAAAGCAAAGCATATTGCCGGTATGCGGCGTCCTGATGAGACGGCACATGCGAGATAGTGATCCCGAACCATCCGGCGAGTGAAGACAAAGCGAGAGACAGCACGAAGCGATTGTCGAAACGATAGGCGAAGAAGAAGAAGAGGAGGGCCGTGGCCAGGAGGTAGAGATCCCATTGTCCGGAAAGGAGGTGGAAACGGTTCTCCAGGTAAGCGAGTTCTACGCACCACACGAGGCTGCCGAGGTAGAGGACATAGTCGAAGATCGGAGTCGGTGCAGCCGTCTCCGCGGCCGACCAAACGCGCGCGCGCGAAAAGCAGTACCAAAAAGAGGCGGTAAGGATGACAGAGAGAACGGTCAGGACCAGTACATCACCAAGTTGCTGCGACCAAGTGGAGATAGTCCAGCCAAGTCCGGCAACGAACGCCAACACACCTGCATAGAGGAGGATGTTGAGCTCCAGCGAGAGAGAGAAGGGTTCTCGGCGAGAGAGGCTCGCTAAACGAGCCTGCTGCTCAGTCGATATTGCACCTTGCTCCTTCCAGAGCTCCAAGCGAGCGAGGATCGTCATAGCGCTTTCGTTCTCTGGACGTAGAGCAGCATGTCTGTGCTGAGCATTCGGTTCTGATACTACATGCCGGCTCACAAGGGACCCAGAAGTTACTCGAAAAGTCTCATTCTAAGCAAAGTTCGGCTGGGCCAGTCTGTTCGGCGCGTGGATGGCAGTTTTCACGCCAAGGTCAGTTGCCGGGCCTGGCAACCAGGTTGCGCAATTGCCCGAAAGCTCGGAGCGCAGAGGTAGGCCGTCCCGGTGCATTAAGAGGAGACTGCGTTGCGCTCCACAAAAGCACTCGCTTACCAGGCTGTCGGATTCTTAGGGGGTGGTGCGGATGGTTTCGCCAGTCCAGGCCATCTGCGGCGTCTTCGACTCGAAGTAGTTCCGCTCCCACAGGCTGCGGTAGAACTCGCCGGTCAGCTCGGCCGCATGCGGTCCAAAGCTCGGCCGTCCACCTTCGATAAAGATCACGGTCACAATCCGCCCCTTCGGCGTCTCCGCGTACGAGGCAAACCAGCCAAACCGCGTGCCATTGTCGGAGCATGTCCCCGTCTTGCCGAAGACTGGGAACTCGTGGAAGGTGGCCCGCAGCGAGCGCGCCGTGCCGTAGTCGACCGCACCCTCCATGCCGTCCCGCATCTCTGGAATTAGCGGCGCTATGTCCAGCAGCCGCTTTACCTTCGGCTCAAAATTGGCAACCGCGGCTTGCGTCTCCGGGTGCTGTAGATAGTAGAGCGTACCGCCGTTCGCGATGGCGGAGGTGAGCGCGCCAAGCTGCAGCGGCGTCATCGAGATGCTTTCACCGAACGAGCACATCCGGCCGACACCGCCCTGCGACTCCGGCAGCGGAGCGTCCGGATAGACGCCGAGTTGCTCACCGGCGATGTTGTATCCGGCCAGCTCGCCCAAGCCAAACTCGTTGGCGTAGTGCTTAACCCGCTCGAAGCCCAGCATGCGGCCCAGCGTCTCAAAATACGGGTTGATCGACTTTGCAAGCGCGGTCGTGAGGGTCATGGTGTAATGACCGCCCAGATTCACTGGCGTTTCCTTGGTAATCAGCCCCTCGTCCAGCGCCGCGAGGCTTACGGCCAGCTTGATGGTCGAACACGGCTCGGCACCGCTCGAAAGCGCTACTTTCTGGTTCACCATCGCCAGGATGCGCCCGCTGGAAGGGTCTATCGCCAGCGCTGTGCCGTTCATATTGCCCAGAGCCTCGACGGCCGCAGCCCGGACGACCGGATCTTCGCCTCCAGTGACATCGCCCAGGCTTAGATTGTCGGCAAAGGAGTTACCGGTGAATCGCTCGTAGGAACGCCGGGGGGTACTTCGAACGGCCAGCACTGTGTGCACGCCGCTGCGGGTCCTTCCGCGATAAACCGCGGCCGTCCTGACACCGGTGGTTGACGTGCGGGTGCGGGAGGTGGAGGCGACCGAGGTTCCGCTCGATCGGGTCGTTGCGCGCGATCTCGCCACCGTTGTCTTCGCGGCGGTTTTCGGCGCAACTGTTCTGGATGTGGTGATTCTGGAAGCGCTGGTCTTATGTGTCCCAGTTTTGGACGCGCTCGCGTTGGTTGCGTGCGCCTTTGCCCTGCTGGCACTGCCGCCCGAACTCGTCTGCGCACTCGCCGGAGCAGCGGGGAGGCTGACCAAGGCGACTATGAGGCAGATGAGCGTTGCAGTGTTCCAATTGAATTTCCGGGCCATGTACTTTGCTTCTCCGAGGGGGTCTCTGGTGCTCCTGCCATCGTTCGCTTCGTGCTTTTAATCCGACTTTCCTACTCTTTCGACCATCCAGCCAGCGAAACGTCTGCATAGCTACCGGGTACAACCGCCCGGGAAGACCTCATAACAGCATTCAACTACCAATGTCGCCCTCCGGCTATAGCCCGGAGGTGCTATCCCGCTCGGCGCTTCGAACCAGCGTCGAAGTCCCAACTGCCGGCAAAAGCCAGCGTGCGCCTCTAATCTCAGTCCCATCGACCAACCCCGCACGCCGGGCCTGATACTTCTATTCTACGGGACGCACGCCGAGCCCGCTGTGACGTACTTCACAAGACCCGCCAGTAAGTCCCGCAATGACACTTAGCGGCTGCGACGCAAGAACGCCGGAATATCCAACTCGTCCGTCTCCGGATGCTCTGCCTGCGAACCGCTCGCGCCGGCAAACAGGCGCGCGCCCTCCTCGATGGATGCAGGAGCACTCGCAGGCTGTACGGCGACCGCCGAACCGAAAGTCTCACTCTCGGCCGTAGCCCGATTCCGCCCCTGGGTGCTGAAGAAGTCATCGTCGAATATGGACGCCGCGACGGGAACCAGTTCCGGCTCGGAATCGCGATCCATGTCGTCCGCCTCAACCATATCCTCGACCGCGATTGAGCCCACCGCCGCGGCCCCAAACTCGGGCTCAGCATCGGCCTCCATCTCAGCCTCCTCGCTCCAGCCAGTCGCGTCGTCTATCTCCTCCGGACTCACCCAAATCCGGCCGGCATGCAGCGCGCCGTCTTGCCGCATCTCAGTCCCGGCAATATCTTCAGGCGCCGCCACTTCAGCGGCGGGTTCGCTCTTCGCCATTGGGGCCGACTTCGCCGCCTCGGTCTGCCGCGCCTCTCGCTCTTCGCTGGCAAAGCTCGGCATTGCGCCGCCGTGGGCAATCAAGCTCCGTCCCCGGATCGGCACCTGATAGTCCGCGCCCGGCATGGTCGACTCCGCCAGCATGCGCGCGCGCCGCTCCGGCATCTCTTGCTTGAAGCCTGTGGCGATGACCGTGATCTTCACTTCATCGCCCATTCGCTCGTCCTGAACCGCTCCGAAGATGATGTTGCAATCCTCGTGCGCCGCGTTCTGGATAATCGTCGAGGCCTCGTTCACCTCGGTCAGCTTCAGATTGCTCGAACCCGTAATGTTGATCAGGATGCCGCGCGCACCGTCGATCGCGCCTGCCTCCAGCAGCGGGCTGGCCATCGCGGCCATCGCCGCGTCCATCGCGCGATTGTCGCCCCGGCCCGTCGCCGTACCCATCACGGCATACCCCATGCCTGCCATCGTGGTCTTCACGTCGGCGAAGTCGCGGTTGATCACGCCCGGAATCGTAATAATGTCGGAGATGCCCTGCACGCCCTGGCGCAGCACGTCGTCGGCGATGCGGAAGCTCTCAAAGAAGCCTGCGTCCTTCGCCACCGCCAGTAGTTTCTCGTTGGGAATCACGATCAGCGTGTCGACCGAGTCCAGCAGTTCCTGCATGCCGCGTTCGGCCTGCATCATGCGCCGCTTGCCCTCGAACGCGAACGGCCGCGTCACGACGGCAACCGTCAGCGCGCCCATCTCGCTCGCCAGACTGGCAATCACCGGCGCCGCGCCCGTGCCCGTCCCGCCGCCAAGTCCAGCGGTGACGAACACCATGTCCGCGCCTTCCAGCGCCTCAATAATTTTGTCTGAATCTTCCAGCGCGGCGCGGCGGCCGACGTCCGGATTCGCGCCCGCGCCCAATCCGCTGGTCAGCTTGACGCCAAGCTGCAGCTTGATCGGCGCATTCGACAACTGAAGCGCCTGCACATCGGTGTTGGCGGAGATGAACTCAACGCCTTCCACGCCCGCCGCGATCATGCGGTTGACGGCGTTGTTGCCGCCGCCGCCGACACCAATGACCTTGATGCGCGCGCCATGGGGCACATCGTCCTGATAGCGAATGCGGAGATCGTCTGACTGCTCGGACATGGGTTCTACTCCCTGAAA
>Ga0302276_10005661_pt1 | contig 10355 bp, 10 predicted proteins | sample III_Bog_N2_3_FD_198768 | JGI IMG/M metagenome (GOLD analysis project Ga0302276, IMG submission 198768) | Peat permafrost microbial communities from Stordalen Mire near Abisko, Sweden - III_Bog_N2_3 | ecosystem: Environmental > Terrestrial > Soil > Wetlands > Peat | place: Sweden: Abisko... | reverse complement strand
GGCTATAATTGAAGGCTCAGTCGGGGCGTAGCGCAGCCTGGTAGCGCACTTGCATGGGGTGCAAGGGGTCGCGAGTTCGAATCCCGCCGCCCCGACCATCTCTTTGCAGGAACGATCGCCCGTCCGACATGCTGTCGCGACGGGCGTTTTTTTGCCGGTCCGGCGTGCCTTCGCGAGTGGCGTCAGGCCGCCTGCCGCCTGCCGCCTGCCGCAGTGCCGGCCCGGCCACGGCTCGTGCCTCGAGCTCGACCACCTCGTAGCTGGCGCGATCCGCCGCGGCGATCGTCGACACCACGTCCACCAGTTCCGCCCGCACGCCAAGCCGGGCCAGCGTCGCCGTACGCGGGACGATCATCGCCTTGACGCCCGCGATGCGGTTTCCGTGGGCGACGACGACGATCAACAGCCGCGCCTCGCGAGGCGGGAGCGTCGCGTGCGCATCGTCGAACAACCCGCGCACCGGCACCGCGTGCCCGCGCCATTGCAGGCTCACCTGCAGTCCGGCATCCAGGCGCGGACGCAGCGATTGCGGCAGCGCGACGATCTCCTGCACGCAGGCGATGCGCGCCGCGTAGCCGCCGCCCGCCTCGAACACGAGATAGGTATCCGTGTTGGTCGCCAGTCCGGCCTGTCCCGACTGCACGTCGCTGCGCCGGCTGATGCAGGACTCGGGGCAATGCGCCATCAGCGCGGCCGTGTCCAGCACCTGCAGCATGCCGCGCTCGATCGGCAGCTCGCGACGCACGAGACGACCCTCGGCATTGGCTGCGACGGGCACGTCGGCAACATGCAGCGAGACGATCTCGTGCACCAGCACGCCCAGCACCAGGTCGCCGTGGCGCACCACGCACGTCCACGCAGGGGCTTCGCCGCCGTCGATCGCGCCGAGCAGGCCGCCGATGTCAGCCACCGGCAGCAGCCGATCGCACCCGTCGCACAGGCCGCGCGTGGATGAATGACGCATCGGCGGACGCCGCAGCACGGGGGTCTGCAGCAGCTGGCCGATGTCGGCGACGTCGATGCCGACGAACGTGTCGCCGATGCGAAACACGCCGACGCTGATCTTCTCGGCAGGCACGCCGTCCTGCACGGCCGATGTCTCTGGTGCCGGGACATCCGCGGCATCGACCGACAGCCCGGCCACCGCGCACCACACGCCGGCGAGCGCTGCCAGCCGCGCCTGGCTGAAGCGTTCCACGGTTCAGCCGTTCTGCGAGCTGATCTGCAGGTCCAGCAGCAGGCTGGTCACGTTCTGCGTGGCCTCGGCCTGCTCGCTGGTGGCGGTGTGGATCTGCTCGATGGAGCGCGTGGTGTCGTCCACCGAACGCTGGATGCGCACGAACGCGTCCTCGACGTCCTCGGACAACCGCCCGCCCTCGTCGACGCGCTTGACCGTCTCGTTGATCAGCTTGGAGATCTCGCGCGTGGCGCGCGCCGATTTCTCGGCCAGCTTGCGCACCTCCTCGGCCACCACCGAGAAGCTGATACCGTGCTCGCCGAAGCGTGGCGGCTCAGGCCGCCAATTCCGTTGCGAAGCGGTTGTGCCGCTCGACCAGCGGCCCGAGATCGACCGTCGCCAGCTGACCGCCACGCACCACCACGCGGCCGTTGACCACCGTGAACGCGGCCTGCGGGCTCGCGCACAGCAGCAGGCTCGCGACCGGATCGTGGACGGCGCCGCCGGCGAACGCCGCGCTGCGCAGGTCGAACAACGCCAGGTCGGCGCACATGCCCGGCGCCAGGTGGCCGATATCGCCTCGCCCGAGCACCTGCGCGCCCCCGCGCGTCGCCAGCGCGAGCGCATCACGCGCGGTCATTTCAGACGGGCCGTGGTCGCAGCCAAAGGGTTCGAGCGAACGTCCCACGCGCGCGAGCAGCAAGGCTTGCCGCGCCTCCGCGACCATCTGCGCGCCGTCGTTGCTCGCGCTGCCGTCCACGCCGAGGCCGACGGGCACGCCGGCGTCCAGCATGCGGCGGATCGGCGCGATGCCCGAGGCCAGCCGCATGTTGCTGCACGGGCAATGCGCGACGCCAGTGCGCGTCCGCGCGAACAGCGCGATGCCGTCGGCGTCCAGCTTGACGCAGTGTGCATGCCACACGTCCGGCCCCAGCCAGCCCAGTTCCTGCGCGTACTCGGCGGGCGTGCAGTTGAACTTCGCGCGGCTGTAGGCGATGTCGTGGTCGTTCTCGGCCAGGTGCGTGTGCAGGCGCACGCCGTACGCGCGCGCCAGCAGCGCCGACTCGCGCATCAGGTCGCGGCTGACGCTGAACGGCGAGCACGGCGCGGCGGCCACGTTGACCATGGCGCCGTGCGCCGCGTCGTGGTAACGCTCGATGAGGCGCTGCGTATCGGCAAGGATCGCGTCCTCGCGCTCGACCACGCGGTCGGGCGGCAAACCGCCCTGCGACGCGCCCACGCTCATGCTGCCGCGCGTCGCGACGAAGCGCATGCCGATCGCGCGCGCGGCCTCGATGCTGTCGTCCAGCCGAACGCCATTCGGATAGATGTAGAGGTGGTCGCTGCTGGTGGTGCAGCCGGCCAGCAGCAGTTCGGCCATCGCGAGCTGCGTGGACGCATGCACCATGTCCGGCGTCAGCCCGGCCCAGATCGGATACAGCCCGCGCAGCCATGAGAACAGCTCCGCGTCCTGCACCGCCGGAATCGCCCGCGTCAGCGACTGGAACATGTGGTGGTGCGTGTTGACCAGGCCGGGCACCACCAGATGGCGCGTCGATCACGTCGTCGGCCTGCGATGGGAGGTCGGACGCGGCGCCGATGGCCTCGATGCGATGGCCGCGGATGAAGATCGAAGCATCGCGCAGCTCGGTGCGCGCGTCGTCGAAGGTGGCGATGCAGGTTGCGTTGCGGATCAGCAGCGTCGGTGCGGCGTCGTCGGGGGCATCTGCGGGCACGGCAAGACTCCTTCGCGTCGTTTGACGCGAGTAGAAGCTCGCAAGCCCCGTGCCGGCCGTTCAGGCTGCAGCGCGCACCGAGACGCGGCGTTCGCCCACCGCCACCTCGTCGCCGGCGCGCATCTTGCGTCCGCGCCGCAGGTCCACTTCACCATTGACGAGCACGCCGCCCTGCTGGATCAGGATCTTGGCCTCGCCGCCGCTGCTGGCCAGTCCCGACGCCTTCAGCAGCGCGTCCAGCGTGATGTGCTCGCCGCGCAGGTCGAAGGCGATGGGATACATGGTGAGTCTCGGCAGTCGGAAAAGGGCCGACAGAGTAGCGCATGCGGCGTCGCGGCCGGCTGGAAGCCTCGGCTTTCGGCCGACCAAAGAAAAAAGCCCGGCACAGGGCCGGGCTGAGACCGGCGACCAAAGAGGAGGGAGGGAGGAGGTGCGCCGCCGGAGATTGCAGTCTCTGCCTGCGCGAGGCCTTTGGATGTAGGACAACGGCGCGCGGGCGTGCCAGGAAACCTCTATCGCGTCCCTGTCGAGCAGGATTCGCGCTGCTCATCGACGCTTCCATCAATGTGTAACCACCGGTGGTCACCCCGCCGAAGCCGGCATCCGGCGCCCGCGCTCCGGCGCAAGAAAGCACCGGTACCCGTTGAACTCGGCAAGCGCGTTGTAATCGAACGCGGCGAGCCGCGCGTTTCGCGGACGTCGCAGCGCCTCGAAAGTTCGGCGCAATCGCGACGGGCGCGGGTTGCGCGGTCTGGCCGGGAATGCTCGCCGCCAGTCGCGAATGCGTCGCAATAAAATGAATTCGGCGATCCCGACAAGGAAGTCACATCCTTAAACAACTTGGTTCAGGGCGCCAATGACTCTCCGAGTAAGCTCATCTCCCATGTCGCGCCCGTCCGTCATCCCTTTCCCCGCTCCGCTGCGCAAGCTGCGGGCGCAGCTCGCGCCGTTGGTGGTGCCTGGCAAGGAACGGCTGGGGCCGGCGTCGATGTTCGATTCAGCCGGCGCGCTGGGCGTCACGGTGGAAGTGCCCGAGAGCGAGCAAGGCGCGCTCGCGCTGCACGCGCACCTGGCGTCGTCGCCGGAAGTCAGCTCGATGCTGTTGATCGATCCGGCCGGCGTGTGGGCGCACGGCATGATGCAGACCTTGTCCGACGCCACCGGCTCGCCAGTCGACCGCCTGCGCGTGCATTCGCGCGGCGGCCTGCAGATCCGCGCGGTCGTCGACGAAACCTTGTTGCCTGCCGGCAACGGGCCGCACCGGCTGGTGCGCTGCCTGCACGGCGACGCCAAGTCGGTCGATCGCCGCGCCATCTTCGGCGCGCTGTTGTCGCACTCGCAGATCTGCTCGGTGCTGGTCGGCCCGATGCCCAGCCACGAGGCGGTCACGCTGATCGACGAGATGCACCGCCTGGCGCAACAGTCGTTCGCCGCGTCCACGCGCTGGCTGATCTACCTGGGCGCGGAGCACCGCGGCCTGGAAGACCTGATCGACGGCCGCACCTGGCCCAACCGCCCGACCATCCTGCACGCCCGGCCGCTCACGCGCTCGGTGACCAACGTCTGGAACCAGCTGTACGAAGCCTGGATCGGCGCCTGACCCTGCCGCCGCGAGTTGTTCCGGCCTTGGGCTACGATGGCGTTCCGCCCCGCCGGCGGACGCAGCCATGACACAAGCCACGTACGACTACCCCCTCCAGGACGCCACCGGCGCCACCTGCACCGCCAACGCCTGGGCCAAGGTGATGCCCATCCCCAGCGCGGACGAACGCGTCCGGCTCAAGGCCCGCGCCAAGGAACTGCTCAGGCAGCATGACGCGGCGCTGGTCGCCCACTACTACGTGGACGGCGACCTGCAGGACCTGGCGTTGGAGACCGGCGGCTGCGTCGCCGATTCGCTCGAGATGGCACGCTTCGGCCGCGACGCGCCGCAGAAGACGCTGGTCGTCGCCGGCGTGCGCTTCATGGGCGAGACCTCCAAGATCCTGTCGCCGCGCAAGCGCGTGCTGATGCCCGACCTGGACGCCACCTGCTCGCTGGATCTCGGCTGCCCGGCAGACGACTTCGGCACCTTCTGCGACGCCCATCCCGACCGCACCGTCGTCGTCTACGCCAACACCAGCGCCGCGGTGAAGGCCCGCGCCGACTGGATGGTGACCAGCTCGTGCGCGCTGGCCGTAGTCAACCACCTGAAGGCGCAGGGGCAGAAGATCCTGTGGGCGCCCGACCGCCACCTGGGCCGCTACATCCAGGACGAGACCGGCGCCGACATGCTGCTGTGGAACGGCGCCTGCATCGTCCACGACGAATTCAAGGGCCTGGAACTGGCGATGCTCAAGGAACAGCATCCGCGCGCCATGATCCTGGTGCACCCGGAGTCGCCCAAGAGCGTCGTGCAGATGGCCGACGTCGTCGGCTCGACCTCGCAGATGCTCAATGCGGTGATCCACGGCAGCGCGCAGGAATACATCGTCGCCACCGACAACGGCATCCTGCACCGCATGCGCCAGCTGGCGCCGGGCAAGACGCTGATCGAGGCGCCCACCGCCGGCAACTCGGCCACCTGCAAGAGCTGCGCGCACTGCCCCTGGATGGCGATGAACAGCCTGCAGGGGCTGGTCGATTGCCTGGAGCAAGGCACCGGCGCCATCGAGGTCGCAGAACCGGTGCGCATCGAGGCGCTGGGCTGCATCGAACGCATGCTGGACTTCGTCGCCGCCAATCCGGCCGCGATCGCCAAGCCGGCCAAAGAGATGAACGACGCACCGGGCCTGGTGCCGGGGATCGGCGCGGCATGACCACAACACGCCGGCGCGGGTCGCGATCCCGCCGCACGGCCAACGGAGACTAGCGATGTTCGACCACGACGAGACCCTGGCCGAGGCGCGAGCGCGCAACGTGCGCGACGCCCTGTTCGAGGACGTGGGCCGCCAGGACTGGACCGGCCTGCTGATCCCCGCCGACAAGCGCGTGCGCGCGGTCGTGCGCGTGCGCGAGAGCGCCATCCTGTGCGGGCGCGACTGGTTCACCTCGTGCCTGGCAACGCTGGATGCGACCAGCCGCATCGACTGGCGTTACGGCGAAGGCGCGCAGATGAGCGCCGACACCGAGGTCTGCCACATCGAGGCCAACGCACGCGCGCTGCTGACGGCCGAGCGGCCGGCGCTGAACTTCCTGCAGCTGCTGTCGGGCACCGCCACGGTGACACGGCGCCATGTCGAGGCCATCGAAGGCGCGGCCACCAGCCCGCGCGGCTGCGCGGTGCTCGACACCCGCAAGACGCTGCCCGGCCTGCGCCAGGCGCAGAAGTACGCGGTGCGCGTGGGCGGCGGCGGCAACCAGCGCATCGCGCTGTGGCACGGCATCCTGATCAAGGAGAACCACATCGCGGCGGCCGGGGGCATCGCGCAGGTCATGGCGCAGGCGTTCGCGCTCGATGCGGGCGTCAACATCCAGATCGAGGTCGAGTCCATCGCCCAGCTGCGCGAGGCGCTGGCCGCGGGCGCCACCAACGTGCTGCTGGACAACTTCACGCTGGACGCCATGCGCGAGGCTGTGAAGGTCGCCGCGGGCGCCGCGATGCTCGAGGTCTCGGGCGGTGTCACGCTGCAGGCGCTGCGCGAGATCGTCGCCACCGGGGTGGATCGCGTGTCCATCGGCAAGCTGACCAAGGACGTGCTCGCCACCGACTTCTCGATGCGCGTGCTCGATTGAAGGCGGCTGCCGCCCACCCGGCCGCCTCGCCCGGCATCACGCTGCTGCTGGCCTTCGCCTGCGGCCTGATTGTCGCCAATCTCTACTACGCGCAGCCGCTGGCCGGGCCGATCGGCGTGTCGCTGGGCCTGTCGCCCGAGGCCACCGGACTGATCGTGACGCTGACACAAGTCGGCTACGGCGCCGGCCTGCTGTTCATCGTGCCGCTGGGCGACCTGCTCGAGACGGGCAAGCTGGTGCGCGCGCTGATCGTGCTGGCCGCCCTGGCGCTGGCGGGTGCCGCGTTGTCGACGAGGCCGTTGCCGTTCTTCGTGGCCGTGCTGGCGATCGGCCTGGTCTCGGTGGCCGCGCAGGTGCTGGTGCCTTATGCCGCGCACCTGGCGCCGGAGGCGCAGCGCGGACGCGTGGTCGGCAATGTGATGAGCGGACTGCTCACGGGCATCATGCTGGCGCGGCCAGTGTCCAGCTTCATCGCGCAGCTGGCGTCGTGGCACACGGTCTTCTTCCTGTCGTCCGGCGCGATGCTGCTGCTGGCGGTGCTGCTGGGCGTGGCCCTGCCGCCGCGACTGCCGGGCGCGACGCTGCGCTACGGGCAATTGCTGGCGTCGATGGCGCTGCTGGCGCGTACCTGCCGCGTGCTGCAGCGACGATCGCTGTCCCACGCAGCCATGTTCGGCGCCTTCAGCCTGTTCTGGACGACCGCGCCGCTGCGCCTGGCCCAGGAATTCCACCTGTCGCAGGCCGGCATCGCGTTGTTCGGCCTGGCCGGTGTCGCAGGCGCCATCGGATCGCCGATCGCGGGCCGGCTCGCGGATGCGGGACACGGTCGCTTCGCGACATTCCTGGCCATGGGCTGCGCCATCGCGGCCTTCGCACTGAGCCGCATCGGTGCCGCGGGCTCGACGTGCGCCCTGGCGATGCTGGTGGCGGCCGGCATCGTGCTGGACTTCGGCGTGAGCCTCAACTTGGTCGTGGGCCAGCGCGCGATCTTCGCGCTCGGCGCGGACATGCGCAGCCGCCTGAACGGCCTGTACATGGCTACCTTCTTCTGTGGCGGCGCGCTGGGCTCCGCGTTCGGCGCCTTCGCCTGGGCCCGAGGCGGCTGGCCGGCCGCGGCGTGGCTGGGCCTGGCCCTGCCGCTCGCCGCCCTCGCCTTCTTCGCGACCGAGTGACACAGACGCCGCGCCAAGGTGCGGGCACTTTGTCGCAGACTTGCGCAACACATTCGCTCCCGGGCGCGGCACACTGGACGGAATGCCGTCCGCCGGCGAGCCGGCGCCCACGACTTTCGGAACTGTTCATGGACATCGCATCGATCCACAACAACCACGAGAAAGCGGTCTACGCCGCCGTGCAGGAGATGGCGGAACACTTCCCGCACATCCAGGACAACCCCGACATGCTGGCCGACATCGCCTGCGTCGCCCTGAACCGCCTGCCTCCGCGCTACATCCGCCACGACGTCGACTTCGCGTTCTTCCAGACGGACCGCGAGCGCACCGAGACCGAACGCTCGATCGCCGAGGCCGTGGAATTCGCGTTCGGCTTCGTGCAGGCGCGCAACGCGATGCGGGCGAGGGCCTGAACGCCCGGAAATTCCGCGACCTGATCAGGGCGCTGAGGCTGGACGCGAACCCGCGACTTCGGCTGGCTGCACCGGAGGCCCGAGCACGCCCGGGAAGCGCTGCAGCCACGTCGCCCGATAGGCTGCGAGTCCGCACGCTCGGGCCGCCGAGAGCGCAAGGACGCCGCCGGCCAACACACGCGCGAGAAGCATGCCGCGTCAGCCCGTCGTCCGGCTCGTCGCCGGCCGCGTCAGCACCGTCGGGAAGCTGACCGGCAGCGTGCGCGGGAAGTCGCGGCTGAAATGCAGGCCGCGGCTTTCGTGGCGGTTGAGCGCGGAGCGCACGATCAGCTCGGCGCAGACGACCAGGTTGCGCAGCTCGAGCAGGTCGCGCGAGACGCGGAAGTGCGCGTAGTACTCGTCGATCTCCTTGTTGAGCAGCTTGATGCGGTGCAGCGCGCGCTCGAGCCGCTTGGTGGTGCGCACGATCCCCACGTAGTTCCACATCAGCATGCGCAGCTCGTCCCAGTTGTGGGCGATCACCACCTGTTCGTCGGCGTCGTCGACCTGGCTTTCGTCCCACTCGGGCAAGGCCACGGAAGGCTTGGGGCCGTCGGCCAGGATCGCATCGGCGCACGTATGGCCGATGACCACGCATTCGAGCAGCGAGTTGCTGGCCAGGCGATTGGCGCCGTGCAGGCCGGTGTAGGTGGTCTCGCCCACGCCGAACAGGCCGGGCAGGTCGGAGCGGCCGCTGAGGTCGGTGACCATGCCGCCGCAGGTGTAATGCGCCGCCGGCACGACGGGGATCGGCTCCCTGGCGATGTCGATGCCCAGTTGCAGGCAGCGCGCGTGGATCGTCGGGAAGTGCTCCTTCAGGAACGCCTCGCCCAGGTGCGTCGCGTCGAGCCACACGTGGTCGATGCCGTGCTTCTTCATCTCGAAGTCGATCGCGCGGGCGACGATGTCGCGCGGCGCGAGTTCGGCGCGCTCGTCGTGCGACGGCATGAAGCGGGTTCCGTCGGGCAGCTTGAGCAACGCGCCCTCGCCGCGCAAGGCCTCGGTGATCAGGAAGCTGCGCTCCTGCGGGTGATAGAGGCAGGTCGGATGGAACTGGATGAACTCCATGTTCGCCGCGCGGCAGCCCGCGCGCCAGGCCATCGCGATGCCGTCGCCGGTGGAGGTGTCGGGGTTGCTGGTGTAGCGATAGACCTTGCCGACGCCGCCGGTGGCCAGCACCACGGCCGAGGCCGCGATCGTCTCGACCTTGCGCGAATCGATGTCCAGGGCATACACGCCATAGACCTGCGTCGATTCCTCGCGCTTGAGATGACGCGACGTGACCAGGTCGACCGCGATCCAGCGCTCGCGCAGCGTGATCAGCTCGTGCACCTTCGCCTGCGCCAGCAGCGATTCGTGGATCGCGCGGCCGGTGGCGTCAGCCGCATGGGCGATGCGACGCACCGCGTGGCCGCCCTCGCGCGTCAGGTGCAGGCCCAGGGGGCCGTCGATGTCGGTGGTGAACGGCACGCCGTTGTCGACCAGCCATTCGACCGCCTTGGCGCTGTTCTCCGCGATGAAGCGGGCGGTGTGCTCGTCGACGATGCCGGCGCCGGCGTCCTGCGTGTCGCGCACGTGCGATTCGATCGAGTCGTCCGACCCCAGCACGCCGACGATGCCGCCCTGCGCCCAAGAGGTCGCCCCTTCGCTCAGGCCGCGCTTGGCCAGCACGATCACGCGACGGCCGTGGCGCGCCAGGTGCAGCGCCACGGTGAGGCCGGCCAGGCCGGCGCCGACGATGACGACGGGGCCGGAGGCGGCAGTTTCGGAGGCGGACGAGGAAGGCATGGGCACGGATCCCGGGACGGACGGTCAAGAGCAGGCTGCGTTGCAGACGACGCCGGGTGCGTGCCACGCGGCAGTGCACCCGGAAGCGGTGATTCTACGAAGGCCGCGATCTCCCTGCGGGCACGCGTGGCGGCCGGCCCTTCATCGGCACCACGCCGCCAGCCGCCACAACGCCATGACGTTGTCCGGCGCCAGCCACGCCGCCAGCAGCGCCGCGCACGCGGCCCCGAGCAGCAGTGCACCGACGCCGCGCGCGATCGCCCCTCTCATGCCGCCGCCAATGCCGGCCGCCGCCGCACCACTTCGCGGTCGTCGA
>Ga0302276_10005655_pt1 | contig 10366 bp, 10 predicted proteins | sample III_Bog_N2_3_FD_198768 | JGI IMG/M metagenome (GOLD analysis project Ga0302276, IMG submission 198768) | Peat permafrost microbial communities from Stordalen Mire near Abisko, Sweden - III_Bog_N2_3 | ecosystem: Environmental > Terrestrial > Soil > Wetlands > Peat | place: Sweden: Abisko... | reverse complement strand
CCCTGGCACCTAAGTCTACTCCAGGGTTGTTGGGCGAGAGCGAGGATCGAAGGATATGGGCAGGGGGAGCGAAGGTTCAAAGGCGGTTATTGTCAGATCGAAATGTCAGATTGAGCTATGAAGCAGGAATCATGCCGTTGTTTGAAGAGAGCGATCCAGTCCTCGTCGGGGAGATAGTGCCTATCGGGACGCCGTCCGTGACATACTTTTCTCCGCCCTACCGTCCCATCACGGCGGACGGGACTCCGCTTGGGGTACTTCTCCCGGGTGGCCCAGTTCTACCGGTGTACGGGGCGCGCGAGAGGACATTCGGGTTTGCCGCTACACCACTTGGGGTGCGACTGAATTTGCTCAACCGTTTTCCGGTTCAGCCGTCGCTCGCTTGTGATCTGGGATTCGTCTACTCATCTCGGGATGTGCCGATCGATTATTCCTCACAATTCAACTTCACCGTGACATTCGGACCTGGCGTGGAGATATTTACCTCTTCCCATAACTCGGTGCTCCTGGAGTACATGTTCCAGCACATGTCCAACGGCGGCCTAGGACAAAACAATCCAGCCGTGGATAGTTACACTATAAGAGTTAGTTTGAGTCACTATCGACACTGATGCACCTTTATCATTGGCCACGGCAAAGAGTTGATCAGCAAGTAATTCCCAAGTTTTAGCTCCTCCGCCCCAGCGAGAAAGCTCGCTGGGGATCCGGTTGCTCTCAGATTGACATGCGAAAGAGGCGATTATCGGGTTACCTGTACTGCTCGATGCGGGAGAGGAGGAGGAGTTTGCGGGCGGGGGGGAGGAAGCTGGCTTCGACGGAGTTAGCGGCGAGCTCGCGGAGCTGGTCGAGGGAGAAGCCCAAGTGGGAGTGGGCGAGGGTGTACTCGTCGAGCAGGCTGGCGCCGAACATGGGGTCTGAGATCCAGTGGAACGGAAAACCGGGTAAGCGGTACTCGAAACCTAGCCAGAATGAATAGCCAAACGGCAGATGGCCAAATAGAATCCGCTTATCCGGTTGCCGATCAGTCGTGTCCGGCAGGGCGCTGGGGATCATAGGCCCGGCTCTTCCCCGTTGTTTTCTCCGGCGCGGCTCTCCAGGCGCAGCCGCGCCGTTTCAATGGCCTGATGCAGTTTCTCGCGCAAGATCTCAGGCGGTGGCAGAACCGTCAGATATTCGGCGACATGGATGCCGACGGCGCCGAGTTCGAGCAACTCAATCTGTTCAGTATTCTTGCCGGCGCACAAAATGATTCCCAGCGGCATCTCCTCGCCGGCTTCGGTTTCATACCGGGCCAGCCAGCGCAGGTAGAGTTCCATCTGGCCTTTGTATTCCGGCTTGAAGCTGCCCTGCTTCAGCTCCACCACCACGAGGCGCTTGAGCTTGCGGTTATAGAACAGGAGGTCGATATAGAAATCGTCGCCGTCGAGTTGAATGCGTTTCTGCCGCGCCACGAAGGAGAAGCCCGAACCCAACTCCAAGAGGAAGGTCTCCAGCTCACGCAGAATCGCGTCCTCCAAATCGCGCTCATGAAAACGGTCTACCAGTCCCAGGAAGTCCAGAATGTAGGGGTCTTTCAAAACCAGAGCCGGTGTCACATCGCCACGGTTGCGCAGCAGGGCCAGTTCCTCGCGGATAAGGGCTTCCGGTTGCTTCGACAGCGCGGTGCGTTCGTAGAGCATGGAGTCGATGCGCTCGCGCAGGGTGCGCACGCTCCAGCCTTCGATGCGACACATCTCAGCGTAGAACTCCCGTTGGAAGGGCTGGGCCAAAGGTAAAAGCGCACTGAAGTGGGACCAACTCAATTGTCGTGACAGCATCACGACAATTTGCTCTTCGGCAAATGCCTCGGCGAACTGGACCATGCGGCGCAGGTTCTTCTCTGAATACCCGCGGCCATATTCTGCCATCAATTGTCGTGACAGTGTCACGAGAATCTGCTCCCCATAGGCGGCCCGTTCCGTGCCAAGGACTTCGTGCCGGATGCGCTGGCCGATCTGCCAGTAGAGCGCGGTGAGGCCAAGGTTGACGGCTACCGCGGTCTGGTGCCGGGCCTCGACGATCAAACGACGCACATCTTCAAGGAGAGGGGCGACTGGGGGCGGGGGTGGGGCGAGTTCACTCATACGCAGCTAGATTATCAGGAGCATCCTACACTTTGCTCGCGAGGTATATCCAGCGGATTTCAGCGGAAGGCAGTGTCCTAATTCAAAATCGTTGGGTAGATCTCGCCCCCATCGTCGGTCACGACGTAACCATCTTCGGGAACGGCCGCCAGGTCGTAGGAACAGATTCGTCGTTTCATCGTTCGGCTCGCTCCTGACGACTGTATTAGAAGCCCAGACCATCATTGACCGCTACCGCCAGTTCCTGCTGAGACCCAAGATACCTCTCTGTCGTCTGGATCGAGGAGTGCCCGAGCAGGAACTTGATCTGCTCGAGGTCGCCGCCGTTCTTGCGGCAGAGCTTGGCGCAGGTGCGGCGCAGATCGTGAGCGCCGAAGCGCTCGATGCCGATTTCCTTCGCCGATCGCTCGACCACCGACCAGATCGACCAGTCGGTCAACGTCTCTCCCTTGACCTTGCCGCCTTTGAGAACCGGGCGCAACAGACGGCCGTCTTCGACGTTGCCTGCGATTATCCAGGCGTCAATCGCGTGCTTAACCCATATCGGGATCGCCACAGTGCGCACCCGCCCGCCCTTTCCGCGGAGATCAACGATGACCCAGCGGCCCTCGCGCATCTGGATCTTCTCGACGTCCAGCTCGGCGAGTTCCTGCCGGCGCAGGGCGCAGCCGACCAGAAGCGCGAGGATGGCGTAGTCGCGTTTGCCTTTGATGGTGGAACGATCCGGGACCGCAAGCAGCTCTTTCGCCTGCTCCCGGGTCAGCCAGTTGCCGAGACGAGTTCCCTTCTCCGGAATATTCGGGATCTCGGTCAGATTCGCGGCCTCTTCGGCTCCGAGCATGCCGTTGCGACGAGCTTCGGTGACCAGCTTGCGCATCGCCGAGAGCCGGACATTGACCGTCGAGGGCGAGAGTTTGTTCATCGCCGCCCGCCACTCCATCAGCAGAGCGCGGGTGAGAGGTCGGCTGGCAGCGAAGAGGAAGAGATCGTCGAGAGCCTTGGCGTAGTTGCGCTTCGAATGCTCGGAGACTACCGAGTTCAGAACCATCCGCCTGAGCTCGGCCAGACGAAGATCGATCGGCTCCGGCGAAGGCGGAGAGGTCGTGGCCAACGCGGTCGGGGTCACTTCCCTTCCCCCGGGTCGGACAACTCCGCCTTGCGCGCGGCTTCGAGTTCTGCACGAAGTTTTTCGACGACACCCTTAACAGCCCGTGGTTAAAGTCGGCGATTGATGCGGTACAAGTCTGGGTTCAAAGCGTCTAACGAATATGGCGATGGGCAGGCGGGAAGATCAGCAAACGCAGGAGTTTTTGTGGATTGCGCACACGGAATTGGCGGTGGCTCCGGGGCATCCATTTTATGAGAAGCTGAATGAGTTGTTGGATGCCGAGCGCTTCGACGTCTTCGTCGAAGGCCTGAGCGCAAAGTTCTACGCGAAGAAGTATGGGCGGCCATCGCTTCTTCCCGGCATCTACTTTCGTTCGCTTTTGATCGGCTATTTTGAGGGCATCGAGGGCGAGCGCGGCATCGCCTGGCGGGTGGCGGACTCGCTTGGGCTACGGCGATTTCTGGGCATCGCGCTGACCGAGGGTACGCCGGATCACTCGACCCTTTCGCGAACCCGCAGGCTGATCGATCTGGAGACGCACGAGCAAGTCTTTGCCTGGGTGCTGGCATTGCTTGCCGATCGCAGCTTGTTGCAGGGCAAGCGGATCGGCATCGACGCCACCACGCTGGAGGCCAATGCGGCGATGCGCTCGATCGTACGGCGCGACACGGGCGCGAGTTACAACGAGTTTCTAACCGGTCTGGCCAAGGCCTCGGGCATTGAAACGCCGACGCGCGAAGACCTGGCGCGGCTGGACCGCAAGCGCAAGAAGCGCACCTCGAATAAAGAGTGGAAGAGTCCCATCGACGAGGACGCGCGAGTTGCGAAGATGAAGGATGGCAGTACGCATCTGGCCCACAAGGCCGAGCACGCAGTGGATATGGAATCGGGTGCGGTGGTTGCCGTTACGTTACAAGCGGCTGATCTGGGCGACACCACCACTGTGCATCAAACGCTGGCCGAGGCAGGCATGGCGGTCGCGGAGCTAGTTGGGCGCGAGGCCGAGTTACTTCCCGACAAAGAACCCCAAGTCAATATCGATGGAATCGAAGAGTTGGTTGCGGACAAGGGCTATCACAGCGGCGCGGTCGTCGAGTGGGTTGGGGAGAGCGAAGTACTTAGTTATATTCCAGCAAGAAAGCAGGCGGGTAAGCGCAACTGGAAAGGCAAGCAGCGCGAGCAGCAGGCGGTTGAGGCCAACCAGAGCAGAGTGACGGGCGACTACGGCAAACAATTGCTGCGAAGACGCGGCGAGTTCGTCGAACGCAGCTTTGCCCACTGCTACGAGACGGGTGGAATGCGACGCTGCACCTTGCGCGGACGAGAGAATATTCTGAAGCGGTTGCTGATCCACGTCGGCGCATTCAACCTCAGTTTGGTGCTGCGGAATATGTTGGGTGTGGGCACGCCCCGGGAGCTGAAAAACCGGGCTGCGAGGCTTGTTTTGCGCCTTCTTGAGTGGCTCACCAGCGGCTATCGACCAGATGGCGCAGTAGAATCCAGCATCCCTCCGGTTTTCACCTCTCCCCACCCCTGCCGCTCCCTCAGACCACGATGTCAGCCCGTCTGGAATTCAGCCATTTGCACCACGGGCTGTTAAGGTCCTGGACGGACGGGACCTCCTCCTCTAAAGCCGTCGGAAGTTCGCGAGTGACCGTGTAGGTCGACACGCCGATCGGACTCTGCAGGTTTTTGAAGGAATACTCGACGACCGCTTCGTCCTGGCTTTCGCAGAGTAAGAGCCCGATGGTGGGATCGTCGCGATCCGTCTTCATAATCCCGTCGACCGCGGCCAGGTAGAAGTTGAGCTTGCCGGCATACTCCGGCTTGAACTCCCCGGTCTTCAACTCAATCACAAAATAACAGTGCAGACGCACGTGATAGAAGAGCAGGTCCAGATAGAAGGTCTGATCTCCAACCGGGAGCGATACCTGACTGCCGACGAAGGCGAAGCCGCGGCCAAGCTCCAGCAGCAGGTCCCGCAGGTGAAGGAGAAGACCGCGTTCGAGTTCCCGTTCCTGAACGGAATGGGAGAGGGTCAGGAAGTCGAAGTTGTAGGGATCGCGGAGGACCTGCACCGCCATGTCCGAGTCGGCGGGTGGCAGGACAGCGGCGAAGTTGGTCAACGCCTTGCCCTAACGCGCGTGCAGGCGGCCGGTGATCATGTGGGTTAAAACGTCCCGGCTCCAGCCATATTCGAGGGCAGCTTGGAGATACCACTGCCGGGTCTCCGGCTCTTTGACCCGATCGAGCAGAAGCCGGAGGTGCCCCCAGGGCAATAGTGCCACACGCTGTGGCACTATTGAGGGGTCGGGCCAGGCCTGAGCCAGCGCCCGCATATACTTGAGGTTTCTTGGGCTGAAGCCTTCGACCCCGGGAAACCGGGCTTGCAGGTCGCGGCCCAGCCGATCGATGACCTTGGTTCCCCAGCCTTCGGTCCCCTGGCGGACGAGAATCTCTCGCCCGATCGACCAGTAGAGCAGGACCAGTTCCCGCGAGACGCCCAGGGCGGCGCGGACCTGGGAGGTAGAGATACGGCTGGCGATCTCTTCGAGCAGCTCGTGGTAGCCTGGCGGAACGGCGATCTGGCTGGTTACGGTCATCTGGCCTCTGGCTTCCGGTCAATAGTGCCACAGGCTGCTGCACAATTGACCTGTGCTTCGCCCATATCATTCCCAACGGAACGTACAATTTCGAACGCGATATCCCAGGGGACAATCCAGCGTGTAATACGCTACCGTAAATCTACGCAGAGTTGCGGCTGGCGGGCCTTATTATGCCTTGTCTGGCAGAACCATGATCGCCTAATTTCGTTCCTCTAAAGAGGCTCTTCTCAGATCATGTTTTCCAATGCAACTTGACATCTAGTCCTATCGCGTCCATGATAAATATCACGGACACGATATTTCACGCGGCCATGATACTGTAATGCTCACTTCTCGATCCAATTCGCTTCCTGCTCCGCGCGAGGTGAAAGACTACCTCGGCCTGCTCGCCGATCACTTCCGGCAGAACGGCTGGCGGGTCAAAGTCTCGCCTTCCGTCGGCGGTAGATCTGCCGACCTTGCTGTTTCGCGCGGCGAACTGCGCTACATCGTCGAAATGAAGGTTTCTTCCGAGGGACGGCGTGATCGCCTGATCCCTCTCCTCTCTCAAGCCATCCTCCAGGCTCGGGCCATTGCGAAGGCCTCCTCCGAGCCGGCAGTTCCTATGGCGATCATTGCAGCGCCCGTCATTTCTCCGAGTGTAGCCGAGGGATTGATGCGCTTCCTGGCCGAAGTTGCGCCAGATGCCGCGACCGGAATCATTGACAAGGAGGGCTTTCTGCATTTCGTCGGCACCGGCCTTGAACACTTGAATGCTGCTCCGTCCCGTCGAGCGCGTCGGCAGAAACTAGCCCCACCAGACTCGGCGTATCTCTTCTCCGATCTCAACCAGTGGATGATCAAGGTTCTTCTTGCACCCTTCGTGGCAGAGGGACTTCTGCGGGCACCACGTCAGGAGTACCGCAACGCCTCCGAACTGGCATCGGCGGCCAATGTTTCGGTGATGAGCTCCTTCCGCCTCGTCCGCCAGTTGCGGCTGGAGGGGTTTCTCGACAGCGACAGCGATTCGCTGCGGTTGGTTCGGAGGAAAGAACTGATGCGTCGCTGGCAGGCGGCTAATCTCCGACCAGTGCCCGAACTTCCCTTACGCTGGATTATTCCAACCAAGGACGAGCGCCGATTGCCTTCCGCGCTCCGTGCGTTACAAGTTCATTCCCAGGAAGAAAACAAATTGGCGCCACGCGCTTGCCTCGGCCTTTTCGCTGCCGCCGAATCGTTTGGACTTGGCTTTGTACATGGTGTTCCACCGTGCTTCTATATTGAGAAACTGGATCGGGCGGTTCTCGGACGCATGGGGCTTTCGCCAGAGGGTGCCGAGCACAGGCCGGATGTCTATGTGCGGGTTCCGGCCTCTCGCGAGTCAGTTTTTCGCGCCGTAGTTGAGCGCGATGGTGTGCTGGTGTCCGATATCCTGCAGGTCTGGCTTGATGTCAGCTCACATCCTGTCCGCGGTGAAGCCCAGGCCGACGAGATACGCCGTCACGCACTTGCGTCAATCTTCGAGGAGAAGTCGTAATGGAAACCAATTCCGAGGTCACGTATTTCGCTCGTCTGGTCGAGGCTCTGGAACCGTGGGTCAATCAAGTCGTCATCATCGGAGGTTGGGCGCACCGGCTTTATCGAGCGCATCCGCTTGCGCAAACGCTCGATTACGAACCGCTGGGAACATTCGATGCTGATGTCGCGGTGCCATCGCAATTGCTGCCATCAGCCGAAAGAATTCACGACCGGTTGCTGGACAAAGGTTTCAAAGAGGACTTGAAGGGCGATACGCAGCCCCCAGTCGTGCATTATCTTGTTGAAGCTGGCGACAGCGGATTCTATGCGGAGTTCCTCACGCCGCTGGTTGGGAGCGAATTGAAGCGCGAAGGCAAACGCGACATCACTGCACGCATCTCTGGAATCTCCGCTCAGAAACTGAGATACCTCGAACTGTTGCTTGAATCACCGTGGGAGGTTTTTATCTCTCCCGCCATCGGCTATCCAACTCCTTCCGTTCGACGTGTCCACGTGCCCAATCCCGCGGCATTCCTCGTGCAAAAGATTTTGATTCATGAAAAGCGCGACCACGCCAAACGCGCGAAGGATATCCTCTATATCCACGACACGATTGAGACATTCGGCGGAAACTTGGCTGCTATCCACGATCAGTGGCAATCAACAGTTAGGCCGACGCTACATGAAAACTTACTGCGTCAAATCAATTGTGCCGGTGACAAGTACTTCCTGGCGGTGAATGACACGCTCCGCGAGTCTGCCCGGATTGCAACAGGCAGAAATCTTACCCCGGAAATGATCCGCGAGGTCTGCTGGTATGGTTGGCGACAAATCTTCGCTGCCAGCCGGTAGAACGAATTTGATTGACTCGAACGAAGGAACAAGCTCATGACAGATTTTCAACTTGATCTCCAGTGAGACGCTACTTTGTCGGGCATGCAGGATGGCCACTGACTCAGTTCTAGATCAACTGGGTTAAAACGTCCCGCTGGTAGGGCAGCAGTTCGTCGATCGCTCCACGTTGAATGATTTGCGGCCAGGTGGGATTCACGATCAGCGAGCGCCCGATGGCCACCAGATCAAACTCCTCGCGTTCCAGCCGTTCCAGCAGCTCATCGATTCCTGTTGCGGCGGCGGTCTCCGAACTGCGAAACGTACTCGTGAACTCCATGTTCAGCGTGATCGACCCCACAGTCACGGTTGGCTTGCCGGTCAGTTTCTTGGTCCACCCCGCCAGATTCAGCGAACTGCCCTCAAATTCAGGCTCCCAGAAGCGGCGCTGCGAACAGTGAAACAGATCCACGCCTGCTCCGGTCAAAGGCGCAAGAAAGCGCTCCAACTCGGCGGGAGTATGAGCTAATTTTGCGTTGTAATCCTGCTGCTTCCATTGCGAATACCGGAGGCAAATCGGGAACTCCGGTCCCACCTGAGAGCGAACCTCGCGGATCACTTCCACCGCGAAGCGAGTGCGCGCCACCAGATCGCCGCCATACGCGTCGGTCCGCTGGTTCGTCCCATCCCAGAAGAACTGATCCAGAAGATAGCCGTGCGCGCCGTGAATCTCCACGCCGTCAAACCCCAACCGCTGTGCCGAGAGCGCGGCCTGGCCAAAGGCGCGAACCACGTCGTCGATCTCCGGCTGCGTCATCGGCTCGGCAATCTTCTCGCCTCTGTTGGCAAGCCCGGAAGGACCTATCGCACCAGATGGAATCTTTCCGCCTGCAGCCGGCGTCAAGCCAACGTGCCAGAGCTGGGGAAAGATCTTGCCGCCTGCCTGATGAACCTCCCCCACCACACGCTTCCATCCCGCAAGAGATTGCTCGCCATAGAAGCGCGGCACAGCGGGATAGAAGCCTGCGGATGGAACCGGAACGTAAGTCCCCTCGGTCACGATCAGGCCCACGCCTCCCTCGGCGCGGCGGCGATAATAAGCCGCTACATCCGGACCGGGAATGCCTTCCGGCGATTTGGTGCGCGTCATGGGCGCCATTACGATGCGGTTTGGCAAAACCAGATTTTTAAGGACAAAGGGCTTGAACAGAAGCGCAGTACGACTTTCTGTAAGATTGCTCATGTTGGTTTGATGCGCGATCCTCGGTTAGCAGCCCGTGGTTAAAGGCGGACTGTCACATGCTACCCGACTTACTGCACGGCGAAGAACGCAAGGTGTGGGGCGACGGCGGCTATCAGAGCCAGACCGAGGCGATCCGCGAAGCCGCTCCGCACGCGCAGGACATGACCTGCCGCAGGACGAAGTTCAAAAACTATGTGGACGAAGAAGCTCGACGTAAGAACACGACTAAGTCGCGAGTCAGAGCGAAGGTAGATCACGTGTTCCGCATCTTGAAGCGCGTCTTCGGCTTCGACAAGGTGCGCTATCGGGGGATAGCGAAGAACCATCACCGGCTGTGCGCAAACTTCGCGCTGGTGAACCTCTACCTCCACCGCAAACATCTGGCAACGCTCGGGGAGTAGTGTGTATGGAGGCCGAAAAACGGCCTCCACGGACGACAAATCAACCCGCATACCCCTTCGTTTGGGGAAATCCTGCTCGTAAATCGCCGAGAAAATACCGAAACTCCCTGGCGCTAAGAAATCAGTGACCTGCGCAGAGCCCCCCTAACAGCGGGTGTGGCCATGACGACATGCAACCGCTATTAAGCTACACATCGCTACACATAAACACAACCAAAGCGCGTCGTCCGTTAACGGGCTGTACATACGCAACTCCGAGCAGCAGCCGCTTACCTGCAGAATCCAGTCCCCATGAAGGGAAACCGCACGTCAGTGGCCAAACCATTCACATTGCTCGATCTATTTTGACGCACGTTTGGCCGGTCCGAATATCCACCCACATCAAACGAAAGTTCTAATAGGAGATTTCCCATGGCCGCATCACGCATCGGATTCTGGTACGCCACAGGTCCAGCAAAGAAAGAGTATCGCCCTGGCGACCCCGCATTTTCTCTGCACACCGTTGTCTCGGACAAATCCGAGTTTCCGGGGCATGTGACCGTCGAGAACGGTGGTGG
>Ga0302276_10005652_pt1 | contig 10368 bp, 6 predicted proteins | sample III_Bog_N2_3_FD_198768 | JGI IMG/M metagenome (GOLD analysis project Ga0302276, IMG submission 198768) | Peat permafrost microbial communities from Stordalen Mire near Abisko, Sweden - III_Bog_N2_3 | ecosystem: Environmental > Terrestrial > Soil > Wetlands > Peat | place: Sweden: Abisko... | reverse complement strand
GATGGTTGCGCGCGTAGCGCAAGTGGTTGTCGTAGAGCGCCGCCGCGCGTTGCGCGAAGCCGCGATCGTGCGGGTACCACGCCTCAAGAAAATCCTGCCAGATCAGCACGCCGCGTTCATCGGCCAGATCGTAGAATTCGCGATTGCTGAAATGGCAGTGCAGCCGGATCATGTTCACATTCATGCCCAGCATCAACTGCATGTCGCGCTCGTACCGCGTGCGGTCCATCTCCGACATGTAGATCTTGTCGTAGTAGTTCGTGCCGCGTATGAACATGCGCTTGTGGTTCAGGTAGAAGTCCCAGCCGATCTTCTCGATCTCGCGAATGCCCACGGCCAGGCTCTGCCCGTCCACGGCTTTGCCGGCGCTATCGAGCAGCCGCACGTCGAGCGTATAGAGATTGGGCGCGCCGTGATCCCAGGTCCACCACAGCCGCGGCTTGTCCACGGCGAGCGCGAGCTGCGCCGGCCCGCCGTCCGCCGGCGCGCGGACTTGATAACGCTCGTCCGATGTGAAGTTGCGTGGTGTCAGCGTCAGTTCCCAGGTGTATCCGGGCTTGTCCTCGCCAGCGGGCAACTCGGCTTGCAGGTTCACGTGGACCGACGCGCCCGCGCCAGCCAGACGCGTATCGACGGCGACATCGCGAATCACCGCACCGGCGCTCGCGACCACGCGCACCGAGCGCGTGATGCCGAGCGCTGTGATGTCGTCCGGTTTCTGGTCCACCGCGCCGTACGCGCCCTTGATCGTGTACGGACGGTGCCGCCAGTAGTAGCTGACGGGCGTCCACACGCGCACCAGAATCTCGTTGTCGCCGCCCGCGCGCGCCTGCCCGGTGATGTCGTACTCGTAAGGGTCGATGTAGCCCTCGTGCCGTCCGATGCTGACGCCATTGACGTAGACGTCGGCGTAGTAATCGGTGGCGTCGAATTGCAGCCTCAGCCGCTGCCCTCGAAAGCTCTCGGGCATGCGGAAACTCCGCCGGTACCACCACTCTTTACCGCTGATCCACTCGGCCGCATGCGTGTAGATCTCCTCCGGCTTCAGCCATTGCGTGTGGGCCGAGCCGGGTACCTGTACGGTGCGCCAGCCCGACGCGGGCGGTCCCGCGCCTTTCTCGGCGAAGGCCAGCTGCCACGCGCCGTCCAGGCTCAGCGCGTTGAGGCGAAAGGGAGCCGCCGCCGCATGGCTCACCTCGACGTTTGGCTCGCGTGCGGCCGGGGTCACGACGTCGGGATGATCCGCACCGGCCGTCTGCGACACCTGCACCAGCACGGGTTGAGCGAGCATGCGATATTCCCGGCGCGCTTCGATTGGCGTGTCGGCTGCGGCCCAAACCGGGAATGTGATCGCGATCTCGCTTTCGCCGCCGGACTTCTCCGCGATGAAGCGGCGCGTGCCCGCCCCGCGCCAGCGCAAGTCAGTGTCGAGGGCGGCGATGCCGAGCGCGCCGTAATCCTCCGCGCGTTGGTAGTACACCATGTGGCCGCCGGGTAGCGCGGCCCAATCGCGCGGCCCGATCTGCGCGGGTTCCGACTCTTCTTCGCCGGGGCCGTTCGGTCCGGTGTACTCCGAGCCGCTCACGCAGCGGTCGAACGGCAGATACGGCGACGCGGAGATGCTCGCGAAGCGGAATCCGCGGCCGGCCTTCCAGCGGAACCAGGCGCTCGAAGCGGTCCACGTGATTTCCCAACTCTCGCCCGCGCGCGTCAGCCGCAAGCGTCCGCGCAGCGGGCCAGTTTCGAGCAGTTCGACGCCGCTAAACGCACCCTGGCCTCCGAGCGAGGTCCAGCCCGTGTTGGGCCCGTCAACGCCCGCCACCGGAAGGGGTGAAAATGTGGCAGCGGCGGGTGTCGTCTCATGCACGTCGCCCTTCAACGCGTCGGCACCCTCGGGCGTTGTCTCTACCAGGTTGAGCATCCGTTGCGGCCCGGTGCGTAGCGAGTAGACCTCGACGAATGCCGCCTCGCCGAGGTCGATGATGGCACGAAAACGTTCGTTCCCGAATTCGACTCGGCGCATTCCAATCCTCCGCAGCACGATCGGATTCTGGAAGCGCGGCGCGGCTTCGCCGTCGCAGCAAGCCACACGATACAGCGGCAGTTCGCCCGGCATCAGCGACACCGGGAATAGCAACTGGTCGGAGGAGACCTGCCAAGGCAACTCGCGTCCCGCCGCGTCGACGACCGTGAACCCGGCCGTGCGACCGCCTACCTGACCGACCGGCACGGCTACGACTTCGCCGCTGCGGCGGTACAGCCCGGTCGGCTCCTCCACCCGCACAGTCCACACCTGCGCGGCCTGCGTGGACGCGGCCAGCAACGGAATAAGAGCGAACCAACGCATCGACCTCATCCTCGAGTCTCCAATCCGCTAGAGCAATTCCCGACCAGCATAGTCCGCGCAATCAACCTCACCGCACGCCTTCAGCGCCCAGTGCGAGGCGCAGTACGGATCTCTCCATCACCGGCAGCCCGTTCCCCCCACACAGCACAGAACCGCGAACGAAAGAGAGCGGCACCCCCCTGGGATCGCCGATCTCCAGATCGGCTCCGATCGCTCGCGTGAGCGGAAATTCCTATGCACATTTGCGCGCCCGGAAGCCTGCCCACAGTAGCCGGCGGCCGGAGTGTGATCCGGGCGGAGCCGATCTGGAGATCGGCGATCCCAGGGGCGCCCTTGCGTGGGTATCAGCAGACTTTCATCCCCATCGCTGGCCCGCCGGGCCATCCCGGCTCCCTCACGCTTGCAACTCCGGCCTGCAACGGTACCCATGAATTCAGCCTGTAGAGGCATAATAGCTGAGGCCAAGATCTGTTTTTCGGCAGGCTTGACTCGCCGAGGGCTCCCAGTTCAGTATGGTAATGACAATTATTTAGAACGTCAAACAAAAAACTGAAACCTGGTTTCAGGGATCACGAGAATGGGACGGAATCGGCTGCGAACGGTTGTCGAGCTTGCTCCGGGTTTTCGGGGTACTCGACCCAATGCCCGTTGCGCGCGTTGTCGGCCGTAAGGGAGAAGCGCTGAGGATGCCGGCATTACAACCAGATCTGACCCGCGCGGATGCGCCGTCGTCCGGTCTCGATTCGACCTACAAGTGGAAGGTCGTCGGCATGCTCTGGTTCACCGGCTTTTTCAACTACGCCGATCGCCAGGCCATCTTCTCACTCTTCCCGCTATTGCAAACCGAGTTGCACCTGGACATGACCCAGCTCGGGTTGCTGGGCTCGTCGTTTGCGTTTGTTTATGGCATCTGCGGCCCACTCGCGGGCAACGTCGTGGACCGCGTCCGGCGCAAACTCGCGATCCTCGGCGGGCTCTTCACCTGGAGCCTGATCTGCATGGCGACGGCGCTGGTGCGCACCTTCCCGCAACTGCTCTTCTTCCGCGCGGCCGAGGGGCTGGGCGAAACGTTCTACTTCCCGGCGTCGATGTCGCTGATCAGCGACTATCACGGCCGCCGCACACGGTCGCGCGCGATGGGGCTGCATCAGACCAGTGTCTATATCGGCTCCATCGCCGGCGGCTTTTTCGGCGGACTGATCGGCCAGCACTACGGGTGGCGCTCGTCCTTCATTGTCTTCGGCGGCCTGGGCGTCTTGCTGGGATTCGTTTTGAATCGCTTTCTGAAGGAGCCCGTGCGCGGCTCGGCCGATCTGGACGACCTCGGATCACACGCCGCAAGCGCGGCCGCGCACCTGCCCTTAGGCGAGTTCCTGCGCGTGGTCTGGACCACGCCCACGCTACTGTTCTTGATGGGAACCTTTTGCCTGGCCAACTTCGTGGCGATGGTGCTGCTGTCGTGGATGCCGATGTTCCTGTACAGCCGCTTCCACATGGGCCTTGCCGTTGCCGGGTTCACCGCCACGGTCTTCGTGCAACTCGCCAGCATGGTTGGTTCGCCATTGGGCGGCTGGGCGGCGGACAGCTTGCGCAGGCGCTTCGTGGGCGGACGGCTCGCCGTACAGATGCTCGGGCTGCTGGGCGCCGCGCCGTTTGTCATCTGGTGCGGACAGACGATGGCGGTCTCCTCGCTGGTCATCGCGCTGGCCGCCTGGGGCCTGTTCAAAGGCATGTACGACGCGAATATCTATGCCTCCGCGCTGGACGTGATCCGGCCCGAAGCACGCGGTACGGCGGTCGGCTTTATGAACATGACGGGCTGGCTATTTGGTGCGGCAACCGCGCCGGTGCTGACCGGCTACGTAGCGCAGCGCGCCGGTCTCGGATTTGCGATTTCGCTGGCGGCAGTCGCGCTCTTTCTCGCTGCCGGGCTGCTGCTGCTTGCCATGAGCACGACCTTGCGCCGCGACGTGGAGCGGATGAAAGCGGAGTTGGCACGTCCTGCTCCAACGGTCTGAGCGCCTGCGCGATCAGACTGAGTTTCTTGGAGATCAGCGTGGTTTGTTGCCCGCGGACCGGTCGAGGTAAGAGCGACCGCCCGCGGCGAGGAAATCGAGATCGGTGGGGGCTTGAAAAAGCTGAAAGCCCTGCGCGCGCAACGCTTCGAACTCCGCCGGGTCGCGCAGCGGACGGCCGAGGAATTTACCGTGGCGTTTGGCGGCGGCTACGATCTTCTCGATCGCCGAGTTTAGCAGCGGATGGTCTTGCTGGCCGCGCAAGCCCAGCGAGAACGACAGATCGCTGGTTCCGATGAAGATCACGTCGACGCCCGGCGTCGCGGCGATCTCGTCGATCCGCTCCACGGCGGCTGCCTCTTCCACCACGGTGATCACGACGACGTTCGCGTCGGCGGAATCGTAATAATCGCCCGCGCCGGGCCACGAGCGCACAGCCAGACCGGCGCCCGAGCCACGCCGCCCGGCCAACGGATAATGGCAGGCATCGGCGGCGCGGCGCGCCAGCTCCGGCGTCGTGGTGAAGGGAAAGATGACGCCGCAAACGCCGGCGTCGAGCACGCGCTTGGCGGTCCACAACTCATTCACCGGTACCCGCGCAAACGGCACGGTCGCGCTCGCGCGCGTCGCCAGCACGATGTTGCGCAGCGTTTCCAGCGTGATGGGCGAGTGCTCCATCTCGATCCACAGGAAGTCGAAGCCGAGCGAAGCCGCCTGAACCGCCGCGTCGAGGCTGTTGGTTGTCAGCGTGATCGCGAAAACGGCCTCGCCGGCCGCGAGCCGCGCCTTTACCGGGCTGGTCCATTCCGCGTTGTTTCCGGGTTGTTGTTTTGTCGAATGAGCCATACTTCCGCCACCTGATTGCCGCGTCCGTTGCCGCCCAGACCGGGCGTTCCAAACCACTTTAAACTCAAACTACCACCCACGGTTGCCGCGCGCGGGATGTCGAATTCCAGGGGACGCGGCGGAAACTCTTTCTTGCGAAACGGGTGAATCTCAATGAGGCCGTTGGCGACGAGACGAATCTCAATCGGCCGCTGCTCGCCGGCGTAAATGACGCGCACTTTGTATCCGGCCGCCGGATCGAGCCCCGTGTAGCGCAGCTCGAGCGGCGCGTTGCGCATCGCCTCGGCATAAGTCCATGTGGACTTGCGCCAATCGAGATCCGGTCCGTCTTCGTTGCCTACGCCGGACACGGCCGTCGCGGCGTAAGTGGGATCGTGCGCGAAGCCAACGCCCTTGACCAGGTGCGCTGAGTTGACCGGATCGCCCAGGTCGTCATAGAAACCGCCGGGGCCGGGATTGGTCCAATTCACAATCGCATCCAACGCGCGCAGACGTTCGTCTTCGCTGCTCAAACGGCGAATCTCGGCGAACTGCGCGACGAGCCAGCGGCGACTGTTCAACGGCAGGTCGATGGCGTCGAGGTTGGCGCCGCGATCAAGCGCTTCGGCCTGGTAGCGCGGCACGCTCAATTGCATGCGGATGCTCTGGAACAGCGCCTCGGCGAGCTCAAAGGCGCGCGCCCGTGTGGCGCTCGCTGCCGGGTCAGGGTTCCGTTCAGCCAGCACGTGTTCCGCCTGGTCCATCGCGGCGAGAGCGCCCAGGTCCTTCGCGCCGGCCAGGATCTGCATGGCCCGCTCTTCGAGCGAAGTCTCAAACAACAGGCGGCTGCGCACGTAAGCGTCGTAGTGCGCGCGATACTGTGCCTGCTGAAAACGCCAGTTCGTCAGCTCCAGCGATGAAGCCTGCGCGGCCAGCGTCTGAAACTGCCGCAGCGTCGTGTCTACGCCGGTGTTGGCGGCGAGCGGTCCGCGCCAGTTCTGTTCAAGCGCGAGCAGGCCATGCGCGAAGGCATCGCCGTGGCGCGCGCCGATGAAATAGCGCGCATAGTCGCGCAAGACTTCGGCAGCGTCGGCGTCGGGGTTCCAGGCGAGCGCCGACCACAGCATCTTGTTGACGTCGTCGTTGCAGCCTTCGGAATAGCTGATGAAGCCGATCGTGCCGGGATAGGTCGCGCGGAAGATCACCGCCTCGTCCACCGGGCGCGGGTTGATCGTCTCGCGGCCCAGCGTCACGGCGAAGGCCGGGTCCCAGTCCGGAACCGGGAACTGGCAATGCAGGCTGTGCGTGATGTCGGGGTAGTTGCGGATGGGGTAGCGCGCCGGCACGCGCTGGCGCAGCACCGCAACGGAGTCGCGCACCTGCGGTCCATGCACCACGCCGGTCAGCCAGCGCGGCTGCTTCGCCAGCAGGGCGTAGAATTCCTCCATCCGCTCCCGGCCGAAGCCCTGCGGCGACATCCACATCTGCAGCTTCGGATGATGCCGGCGCAGGTTCGTGGCCTGTTTCTCCAGGAAGGCCATGAGCACCCCGGGCGGCGTGTTGCCGGGGTCTCCGCCGGGCACGAAGATAGCGTCCACGCGCGGCAGGCTGTCGATCACGGCGGCCCACGCGGCAAGCTCTCGTTCGATCGTCTTCGGGTCCGAGTTGTCGCGCTCCATCGCCGGATACCAGACCCATACGTCCATGCCGTAGTCGTTCGCGATGCGCGACATCTCGCCCATCATGCGGTCTTGCGGTAAGGGAAAATGAGGACTGTCGGGATCGTCGTCCGAGCGCGGCGGAATCAATTCAATCGCGTTCGTGCCGAACACCGCCAGGTCGCGAATGTACTGCTCCCACATGGCCACGTTCCAGCCGTCGTAGGCGTTGGTCTTCGGCCGGTAGCCGAGCTGATGGCCGCGCAGCGCCAGACGCGGCGCGGTTGAGATGTCGAGTTCTTGCGGCAGGACGACTTTTTCGCGAGAGATTTCGAGCGATCGCAGCAACCCGCCCGCCCCATAAAGGACGCCGCGCGCATCGTTGCCCGTAATCGTCACTACGGTCCGCGCGCCATGCAGTCTGGCCTGCAACCGGTAGCCTTCGGCTGGGCCGCTGCCACGCCGGATGGCGATGAGCGGTGAGTTGTCCGCGGGTGGCGCTTCCGCGACTCGCCACTGGACCCAACCGCGCCTGGCGACCTCTTCGACCAGCATCGCGGCGGCCTTCTTCTCCAGCGGCGCGGCCTGCGCGGGCAGGGTAATGACGGCCTCGGTCAGATCGAGCGTGGTGGCGTGCAGCGGCGCTACCACCGGCAGCAACAGAAGCAGCGCGGCGAGCAAGACGCGGCGCGAACTCCGGCGCTCATTGCGCCACTTGCCGGACGTGATGCGAAGGTGAGGCATGGAAAGATTGAACCTCAACTATAAATCATGAAACGAAAAAACGAGAATTTATCTGTCAGCATCTCGCCATGACCACGGCGCTGTGGTTCGCGCGGCGCCTGAAGGAGACTCGGCGGCTTCGCTCGTTTGGCGGGAGGGAGCGGAGGCGGCGGGGCAGGCACGCCGGGAAGCGAGCGCCGTTGTGGGGCAGCTTGGCAAGCTGCGGCCGATTGGCAATCGGCCAACTGGCGCGGGTCCACTTCTATGTCGCACACCCAATTGCGGGACGCCCGAGCCGCATGCCGTGGCTTCGTTCGTCCGCAAGAATGGCGCTAGGACGGCGGGGCCGGCGCGTGGGCAGTGCCCGCCTGCATTCCAGACCGGCAGTTCAAACCCAACTTCGATCGGTTCGGACGACCTCGTCGCGAATGCCTGCCGGTGATAGACTGAGGCCGCCTGAAGATCCAGTCAGCCGCTGCGCCGGGCGAGCGGCGGAAAGATTAGGCGATGCGAAAAATCGAATCGATCTTAACGGTAGCTATACTCGCCGGCTGCATTTGCAGTTGTGGCCCCAACCGAACGGCCGGCGCCGCCGGGCAGGAGCCGAAGCGGCTGACGGCCCGCGTGTTCAACTCGGGCTTTCCGCAGGGGCACTCGGCGTTCAACGGGATGCTCAGCGCCAGCGACGGGAAAATCTATTACGTGCTTTGCACGGATTCTCTCGACACCGGCGCGCAGATGTTCTCCTACGACCCCGCGACCGGCAGGATCACGCACGTGGGCGACCTCACGGAGGCTGCGGGAGAGAAAGGTCTCAAGGCGATTCCGCAAGGCAAGAGCCACGTGAACTTCGTGGAATCCAACGGAAAACTGTATTTCTCCACGCACCTCGGCTATTACTCGATCCAGGACGGCATGGAAAAATCGGGCGTTGCGCCGGCCGGTTACAAGCCCTATCCCGGCGGTCACTTTCTGGCATACGATCTGGCGTCAGGTAAGTTTGAAAACCTGGCGACCGCGCCCCCGGGCGAAGGCATCATCACAATGAACATGGACCGGAAGCGTGGCCGTCTGTACGGCCTGACGTGGCCCTCCGGCAACTTTCTACGCTACGACCTGAACACCGGGAACCTGAAGAACCTCGGCCCGACTTCGAAACAGGGGGAGGCCGGCAGCGGGCCGACGTTCCGCGCCATTTGCCGGTCGCTGGCGGTCGATCCGGGAGACGGGTCCGTCTACATGACGACGTCCGATGGGGACATTCTCCGTTACCGGTACGATGGCGACGCCATCGAGACCGTCCAGGGCGTGGACCTGCGTAAAGATTACTTCGGCTCGTTCGATCCTTCAAAGCCGGGACACATGGGCTTCAACTGGCGGCAGACCGTGTGGGATCCGGCGGAAAGGGCGATCTACGGAGTCCACGGCAACTCGGGTTATCTGTTTCGCTTTGACCCGCGCGTGCCCCGTGTGGATGTGCTCGAACGGATTACCTCGGAACCGTCGCGGCGGAGTGGCATGTTCGACAAGTTTCCGTATGGCTATCTTGGATTCACTCTCGGGCCGGACGGACATACGCTGTACTACCTGACTGGCGGAGCGATCTACGAAGGCGGAAGGCCCGACGGAGTGAACAAGAGCAAGGCGGGCGTGGAGGACATTCACCTGGTCACCTACGACATTCCATCGACGAAGTACATCGATCACGGGCCGATCTTTTTTCCCAATGGGCAAAGACCCGCCGATGTGAATTCCATCGCGGTGGCGAAGGACGGGACGGTCTATTCGCTTTCGCTCGTCCACGAGAACGGCAAACATCGCGCGGATCTGATCAGCATCAAACCCGATTGAACGGGTCTGCGCCCCATGCAAGCCAAACCAGCCCGCGCCTGCGAACTCCGGCCGCGGGAAAGCATCGAATTGCGCAAGATCGATCAAGCTGCGCGAGCCGAAACGTCATAATGTGGAGTCATGCCAACCGCGGAAAAGGTGGATCTCTACAAACTTCATAAGAACGAATACGTGACACCGAAGAAGCCCGTGCTCCTCGACGTCCAACCGGCAAAGTACCTGTCCATCTCCGGCACCGGGGCGCCGGGAGGCGAGGAGTACCAGAAGAAGATCGGTGCACTCTACGGCACCGCATTCACGCTGAAGTTCGATTCGAAATTCGCGGGATGCGACTACGCCGTCTGCAAGCTCGAAGGCATCTATTGGACCGATCCGGGCGGCCCGGGCTTCCAGTCCCTTCCCATGGATCAGTGGCACTGGGATCTCATCATTCGCACGCCGGATTCCGTGACTGCGACACAGTTGAAGGCCGCCCAGTCGAAGATGCTCGGCAAGGGCGTGCCGGAGGCCGCGGATGTGGTATTTCAAACGATTCGCGAAGGCCAGTGCGTGCAGATGTTGCATGTAGGTCCGTACACAGCGGAGACAGCGACCATCGAAAGCATGCGCGCCTTCGCCGGGAGCGAGGGGTATGAGTTCGCGGAAAGGCACCACGAAATCTATCTCTCAGACCCGCGCCGTGTTGCGCCGGAGAAGCTGAAGACGATTCTGCGGATTCCCGTCCGCCGCGTGAAATAGGACGGCGGCTTGCCCTGGAACAACCACCGCGGCCCGTTCGCGCTTCCCGCAGCCAGCACTGACCCGCGGCCGTGAGGGAGTGGTGGTATCCGGCATTGACCGCTCGCTTTGCTTAGTTCCATCTTCCAGGTCTAAACCCACCGCCTTTCAGGCGGTCAGCTTTCAGCCAACTGCGCGTTGGTGGGGCGGACCCCCAGGTCCGCGCGGGTCC
>Ga0302276_10005641_pt1 | contig 10377 bp, 13 predicted proteins | sample III_Bog_N2_3_FD_198768 | JGI IMG/M metagenome (GOLD analysis project Ga0302276, IMG submission 198768) | Peat permafrost microbial communities from Stordalen Mire near Abisko, Sweden - III_Bog_N2_3 | ecosystem: Environmental > Terrestrial > Soil > Wetlands > Peat | place: Sweden: Abisko... | reverse complement strand
CATCACGATGGAGCCGGGCAAGCGGAGCGGCAAGCCGTGCATTCGCGGACTGCGCATGACCGTGGGCGATGTGCTCGGATACCTGGCGTCGGGGATGACGCACGCGGAGATACTGCGCGATTTTCCATACCTGACGGAAGAGGACATTCGCGCGTGCCTTGCGTTCGCGGCTGATCGGGAGCGCAAGTCGGAGACTCTGGCGGCGTGAAGCTCCTATTCGATGAGAACCTGTCGCCCGATTTCTGGATGGTCACCCGACGGCATTGACGGGGATCTTAATGGTCTGTCGTCGATGCGTAGGCCGAATAGGTCACACCATTGTAGACTTGCCACGTTGCTATCAATGACCGGAGGTGACGTTCTGATCATATTCCGTAGTGCTCTCAAGGCCGTCTTAGCAGCGCTGCCAATCCTGCCCATAGCATTCATTGCATTAGGCCTTGGCGGATGCGACAACCCTCAAGCGACTCACTCAAACATCCCTGGATCCACCCGAAGTGATTCTCCGTCAGCTCGACGGCTGCCCGTATCTATCGGCGGTAAGCGCGGGTACATCGACGGGACAGGGAAGCTTGTCATCAACCCCCAGTATGAAGATACCGGAAGATTTAGCGAAGGACTCGCCAAAGTTTGCGTGGGGAATTGCAGTGATGCACATCGGACTGACTATGCGTTCACCCACAATCAGACGCAACCTCAGGATTTCAAGTACGGTTTCATTAACGAAGATGGAAAACTGGTTATCAATCCTACTTTCGAAGAGGTATACGACTTTAGCGAAGGCTTAGCCCCTGTGTGCGTCGGCCAAGACTGTAACTACGGCAGACAGGGCAAGGAACGCAAATGGGGATACGTCGACAAGACAGGTGCAATGATTATTCCCTTACAGTTCGACTCAGCTTCTCTGTTCAAGGAGGGTCTTGCCGTCGTCTCGATTGGCGATAAATACGGTTACATCGACACGAGTGGCAAGTTTGCCATCAATCCTCAATTCGATTTTGCGAACGATTTCGAAGACGGTATAGCGTCTGTAGGAGTCAAGACTAACTCGGAGTATGTCAACACATTTGGGTACATTGATAAAGTCGGTAAGTATATCTGGCAACCTTCAAACTGAAACACATCGAACTGGAGCTACTCTTGCAGGATGATGTAGACCGCTCAATAACTGCCTAAATCATCACGCTAAAACCTCTTTTGGTGTGTTTATCCAACTACGCTAGAAAGCGCAGTTTTGCTGGGAATTTAGCAATTTTATTTCATTAATTATAGTCTTCTAAGGCGTACACTATATAGCCAAAGGAGAACATGAGATGAAATTAACAATCGCCGAGAAATACAAAACAGCCCTTGAAGCACTCCCGGTCGAGAGGCAGACCGAGCCGTTGTGGGAACAGCCGGGATTCGAAGCCGAGATTAGTTACGGCCCGGCTCCGCACAGGGAAAGGATTTTGAAGTTCCGCGATGGTAGCGTGTTCTATTATGATGATCACTACGCCTTGAGCAGCGACAAGTCCAGTGTCGGATCCTCGACCGGCTGGAGATGACTCTCGGCGGCTGTGGGGCTGGCCCACTCACCGTTTTTCTTCGACATTACGAAGAGTTAGTGCCCTATTCATCGCGGTGTTATCGCTATGGGTGGGGTGAATGGATGAGAGACGCCAGCGCGTCCATCACGTCGCTTGGCTCGGGTCGCACGCGGAAGTCGGCGTGGCCCTCGCTAAATGTAATCGTCCCGTCCTGCCTCACCACGAAGATCGCGGGCAGCGGCAGCCGCCAGCTCTCTTCGCTCGCATTCGCATAGGTGCCGCCGGAGTTGACGAACGGAATGTTCACCAGAATCCCCTCGTAGTAGCGGCGATGCTCCTCCGGCACGGTGTAGGCAATGCCAAATCGTTCGGCCAGCGCAGCGCCCGCGTCCGACAGAATGGGGAACGGCAGCCCGTGCTGTTGCAGCGTGAAGTCGTTCTGGCGCGGCGTCTGCGGCGAGATGGCCACCAGGAATGCGCCCATCGCGCGCAGCTCGCCGTGCAGATCGCGCCAGCGTTCCAGCTCGGTGACGCAGTAGGGACACCACCGCCCGCGGAAGAACTTGACCACCAGCGGCCCCAGCGCCAGCAGATCGGCGGAGCAGACAGCCTTGCCGGTCAGCGCGTCGGGCAGCGTGAACTCCGGCATCGCGGAGCCCACGAGCAGAATGCGGTCTTCAATCCCCGATTCAAAAAGTTCTTCGCTTGCCTGCTCGGAGACGGCCAGCCGGTCGGCCTGCACCAGCGCGCGCGTGTTCTCGGTGATGCGGTCGAGCGAGTCCTGTAGCGGCGGCAGCGGCGGCTTGGGTGCGGTCTTCACACCTCCATTATTGCAGCCATCCCTCATCTTTTTCCCAATTTCACCCGCGCTGGAAAAAGGCACCGCGCAGGCTCAGGCGAGAATCTCTGCCTCGTCCTTGTCCGACGCAACCGCATCGGGCAGGCCGTGCGCGGGAACCAGCAGGTCTTCCTTGCGCATCACCAGCGAAGTCGCGTTCAGCGAGGCAAGCTCGAAGCCGTGGCCATGGGTGATGGCGTCGGTGGGGCAGGCCTCTACGCAGTAGCCGCAGAAGATGCACCGGTTGTAGTCGATGTTGTACACCTTCGCGTATCTCTCGGACGACGAGATGCGCTGGGTCTCGGTGTTCTCCGCCGCCTCGATGTAGATGCAGTTGGCCGGGCAGGCCGCCGCGCATAGATAACAGGCCACGCACTTCTCCAGGCCGTTCTCGTCGCGCTGCAACTGGTGCTTGCCCCGGAAGCGCTCCTGGAACTGCGCGCCCCGCATCGGCCCCTTGCCGTCGGGATAGTTCTCCACCTCGGTCGGCTGGAACACCTGCCCCAGGGTGATGCTCATTCCCTTGGCAATCGCAGCGGCATTTTTCACGACAGACATGGCTTGAGTATACGACGCGGGCGCTGCGCGCTGACAGGCCTGGATTGCGCAACCTGGCAGATCGCTCTTGGCAGAACATGCACGGATGTGATTCACTTCCACGCATGGCCAAGAACACATCTCGCCGCAACTTCCTGCGCACGGCTCCCGTAGCCGCTGCTGCCAGCATCGCCCTCACCGACAAACTGCTCTTCGCCGCGCAGGCTCCCGCGCCCGCTCCGGCCGCTGCCTCTGCGCCTGTTCCCTTTCAGGTCTTCACCGCGCAGCAGCTCGCCGACGACGCCAAGGCCCTAGCGGCCAAGGGGGGCAACAACAACCTGGTCGCCGCCGCCTCAGCGGGATTTACCTGCGCCATCGTGATGACGACCGAGATCGCCAAGAGCGCCGCGGAGTTCGAGCAGCACGAGGGCCGCGACCACATCCTTCAGATCATCGACGGCAGCACCACCTACGAGGTCGGCGGAACGCTGAAGAACGCGCGCACCACCAAGCCCGGCGAACAGCTCGCCCCAGCCTCCGACGGCGCAACTAAAGTGACCCTGAACAAAGGCGACATCCTCACCGTCCCGCGCGGCACTCCGCACCGCCGCACCACCGCGGGCAGCGTCACCTTCCTGCTGATCTCCCCCTCCGGCTCCATGAAGGCGTAGAGCTGGGAGTCTTCCGGTCAAATCAGATCGGCAGGCGAGACGGCTTTCAGGCGCGGGAAGTTCGGGCCGAAGAAGCGGGTATCCCGGCTGAGGATGCGGCCGGCGTTCAGTTGCGCATGAGCGGCAATGAGGAAGTCTGGCAGGATGCGCGTGCGCGTGCCGCCGCGCCGCTTGTATTGCTGGAAGAACTGTCCGGCAAGAAATGCAGCGTTATCATCGAGCGGCTGGACTTTACATTCCAGCAGTGAGAAAAAATCATCGGCCTTGGCTTTGGACTTGAAGCGAGCTGCCACCTCGGCATAGGCAACCGTCGAGATAGTGATATTCCCCGCGATCTTAGCGGCCAGTAGAGCGGATTCGGCGGCCTGAATCTCCGCCTGCGTGCCAGTGAGGACGTCGAGAACGACATTGGCGTCAAGGGCTGTCGTCATTTGCGCCGCGTTTCATCGAATCCGCGAGTTTCGTCCAGGTACTGATCGACCGATGTATAGCCGTCCGCCAGGAATTCTTTGCGAAGTGAACCGCCGTATTTCTTGAGCGCGAGTTCGAAGTTACGCATTTCGTGGTCGCGGGTAGGCTTGAGGGTGATGGTGGTGCCCTTCAACTCGAATTCGATCGCGGAGTGCTTATTGAGGCCAAGATTGTCACGGATCGCCTTCGGGATGACAACCTGGCCGCGTTCGCCGAGTTTGGACTGATATTTCATACCTTGAGTATGAATTCTATCGTAGAGGAAGGCAAGCTCAAATCGAGTACAGTCACTCAATCCCCAGCTTCTTCCAGATGGAGTCGATCCGTGCAACCACGGACGGCTCCATTTTGAGCATCTGCGGCCACGGGCGCGTAAATCCTTCCGCCGCCCACTTGCGCGTCGCATCGATCCCCATCTTCGATCCGTAGTTGGGCAGCCGGCTGGCGTGGTCGAGCGTGTCCACCGGGCCAAGCGTGAACTGAATGTCGCGCTCGGGGTCGATGTTGTTGGCCACGCGCAGTGTCACCTCAGCCAGGTCCTGCACGTCGCAGTCCTCGTCCACCACCACGATGCACTTGGTGAACATCGCCTGCCCCATCGCCCAGATGCCGTTCATCACCTTGCGCGCATGCCCCGCGTACGACTTCCGGATCGACACGATCATCAGGTTGTGAAACACAGCCTCGGGCGGCAGGCACACATCCACAATCTCCGGCAGCGTCAGTTGCATCAGCGGCAGAAAGATGCGCTCGACGGCCTTGCCCATCCACGCATCCTCCATCGGCGGCTTGCCGACAACCGTTGCTGCGTAGATCGGATCGCGCCGGTGCGTGATGCATGTGACGTGGAAGACCGGGTAGTCGTCCTGCATGGTGTAGAAGCCGGTGTGGTCGCCGAACGGCCCTTCCGTCCTCAGCTCACCGAGGTTCACATAGCCCTCCAGCACATACTCCGCGTGCGCAGGCACCTGCAGGTCCACCGTCTCGCACTGCACCAACTCCACCGGCTTGCCGCGCAAAAATCCCGCGATCAGATACTCCTCGACATCGGGCGGCGCGGGAACAATCGCCGCAAACGTCGTCGCCGGATCGGTGCCGATCGCCACCGCGACCTCCATCCGTCCAGCATTTATCTTGCTCAGCGTCGTTGTCGGAATCGCCGCGTCGTTCGCCGCCGCGGTCGTACCGCCGGCGGTCTGCGCCATCAACTGCACGCGCGCACTCGCCCAGGTCTCAGAATCGAGACCTGGGGCACCCTGTTCTGTGGCGCCTCTGAGCCGGTCGCGCAGATGTTCGGCGGCGTTCTTCTGCCGTTGCCAGTGCATCCCGGCGGTCTCGCCGTCGTACACCTGCATGCGATACATCCCCACGTTGCGCTTGCCGGACTTCGGATCGCGCGTGACGACACACGGCAGCGTGATGAACGGCCCACCGTCTTCAGGCCAGGTGGTCAGCACCGGCAGCTTCCGCAGGTCGATCCCCTGCCCGCCATCCTCCACCGTGCGATGGATCACCTGCTTGCAAGCCGCGTCCTTGGCCGCGATCAGCTTGGGAAAGAAGCTCCCAACCTCGGCCAGCTTCGGCAGCAGCTTCAGCTTGTCCATCAGCGTGGTCGGCGTCTCGGGATGAATCAGTGCGCGGATGCGACCCGCAATCTCGTCCAGCGAATCCACCTCCAGTGCCAGCCTCATGCGCCGCTCGGAGCCGAACTGGTTCATCAACACCTTCGCCCCGGGAAACCCCGTGACGTTCTCAAACAGCAGCGCCGGCCCGCCGGCGTTTGCCGTCCCCTTGCCCAGCTTGGCCGCGCGGTCCGCGATCTCCGCCATCTCCAGGTACGGGCTGACGGCCTCGCGGATGCGCTTCAGTTCGCCTGCCTTGTCGAGTTGCCGGATCCAGTCGCGTAGATCGGTATAGGCCACGTGCGCGCTCCTGCCTCGGACCAGCCGAGGCGTCTTCCATGGTAACGGGTCGAGCTAAAGTTCGGGTCGAACATAAATCATCAGATCTTCAGAAAAATCTTCCTGCGCCACAAAACCCAGTTCGGAACAAAACAGACCGCCGTAAACGCCAGCGCAAACGCCAGCGATGTGACCACCGTGGATTGCCCGCGCGCGAACCCATGCTGATAAACCCACAGCCACGAGCTGATGGAACTCGCCGGCGCCACAGCGTCGATCGCTGCAGGGCCGGTTGCTGTCCCGGCCATCGCACCCACGGGAAGCTTGATCCACAGCATTGCTTCAACAATAAAGTTCGACAGCACGAACGCCGTGATTGCGTTCGACCCGAAGACCAGCCAGGGCAACAGCAGTCCCCTCCCCGCCGGTCTCTCGTTCATCCGCCGCATGTCGATGAGCCAATAGCACAGCGCAAGCAGCACCAGCGACCAGCCGGCCGCGTAGAGTACATAAGAGCTGGTCCACAAATTTTTATTGATCGGAAACCAGCGACTCCAGGCCAGCCCCGCGGCAAGACCGCCAATCCCCGCAACAACCAGCCCGCTCAGGCATCGTGCGCGCGGCTTGCTGCCAAAGACGCCAGACTCCTTTGTGCCTCCAACCCGCCGAATCCACAGCCCAGCCACCGCCCCGATCAGCGTGGTCGCAATCGCGGGCAGCGTACTCAGCAGTCCTTCGGGGTCGTGCGTATGGTTGTACAACGAGCCGACGTGGATCGTCCGCTGCGTGAACGCCGTAAACCCTCGGTCGATCCACGCCGCAAGATTGCGCTCCGGATCGAGAATCGGCATCGCATGCGTCGGGACGCCAAATCCCGGCACGGGGACGAATCGCATCATCGCCCAGTAGCCAACCAGCAGCCCGGCGGCAATGGCGGCCAGCGTGCGTGCCCGCCGTGTAGCCAGGCAGATCAGCCCCACCGCCAGATAGCAGACCGCAATCCGCGTCAGCACTCCAAACAGACGCAAGTGAGTCCAGTGAAAGTGCGGAAATGCGCTGAGAAACATCTTGATGGCAAACAGCGTGGCCGCCCGCCGCAGCATATGTCCTGCCAGAGCGCGCCGCGATTCACCCCTCGCAATGCGGCCTTCCAGCGAGAAAATAATCGACGCGCCAACCAGAAACAGAAAGTTGGGAAACACCAGGTCGGTCAGCGTAAAACCGTTCCAGGCTGCGTGGTCGAGCTGCGCATACACATGGCCCCAATCTCCCGGATCGTTCACCAGGATCATCAACGCAATCGTCAGCCCGCGCAGCACATCGACCGACAAAACTCGCTGCGGGGTCGGCTTGGCGGCGGATTCCATGGCTGATCCATCATCTCTCATCCGCTGCCGTTCGCGCGCGGGAACCTTTCCCCATGCGCGGTGTCTAAGGGATTAGTACGCATTCCTCGCAGATGCGCACGTCCGATCTTCGGAGGTGCCTTATGTTTGAAGGATCTCTCATCGAATCACGCGGACTGGTCATCACCCGAACGCAGCAATGGTCCACGCTGGGTTCCATCACCTTCCAATGTGTGCTGGCAGGCCTGCTGATCGCAATTCCTCTGCTGCGACCGCAGGCCCTCTCCACAATGCCCGATGCACTGCATCTGTCTCTGCCATTGCTTCAGAAGCCTCTCGTGGAGGAGGCCCAGCGAACGGCATCCACCGCCTCTTCCACAGCGATCGGCGCTCCTGCGGCGAGTGCGGCAGCGGCCTCAGTCTCCACGGGAACCGCCGTCTGGCTGCGGCCCGGCAGTCTGACAGATGGCCCTGCGCCGCCGTTTGATCCGAACCTGAGAATGACAGGCGCAGGCCCCAGTCCGCTTGGCATCGCAACCCTCATCGGAATCGGCGGCGCAACCGGGCCGGGAGTAGTCGTGGAGCGCGCCCGGCCAATCGCCCCGCTGCGCATCTCCTCCGGCGTTTCAGAGGGATTGCTTCTGACGCCGATCCAGCCGGTGTATCCGGCCATTGCGCGGGCAGCGCGTGTTCAAGGGGCCGTCGTGATGGAGGCAGTCATCTCCAGAACGGGCAAGATCGAGAACCTACACGCCATCAGCGGCCCACAGATGCTGCGCACCGCAGCGCTTACCGCAGTCGAGGCCGCGCGCTACCAACCGTACCTGCTCAACGGCGAGCCCACCGATGTGCAGACCACCATCACGGTCATCTTCCAGTTGGGAGGCTAACGAAGCGTGGGAAGCACTCACCTCAACCCGCGCAGTTACCCCTCCAGCATCACTTTCGGCAAAGAGAACTCAAGAGAAACGAAGAGGCCCTGCATTCCGCCGGGCCTCTTCCGCTAAACCATCATCCGTCCCCGATCAATCCAGCGGGGACCTCTGCCCTATCGTTTGCCGCCCTTGCCGCCGGTTGTGTTGCCGCGTCCATCGCGCTCTTCGTTGCCCTTGAAGGCGCGCGCTTTGGCCGGTGGAGCCGATTTATCGCCGACGTTCGGCATTGCGCCCTTGTACCCATGCTGCGGGTCGTACCGGTTGTTCACCGTGCCATGAAAGTCGTTCGAGCCATGGAACCACGGACCCACCCCAATGAACGCCCCGCCATTGAAGTACTGCGGCCCGTAGTAGCCGTAAGGACTGCAGCGGTACGGCGCGTAGTCATAGTAACCATAAGGACAGGCTGGCTCGACTCCGATGCTGACACTGATCTGGGCCTGGGCCATGGGCGCCGCCGCCAAAGCGATGCCCGCAACCGCGGCCAACGCAAACGATGTAATAGTACGCATAAAATTAATACCTCTACCGGGTTTGATCCATCTGCAATAAAAATCGTTGTACCGGTCCTCGCAAATCACACGGGCCGCCCCACAAGTTCTCCTGCGCGCCACAACAACTTTTCTCCCCGAATCCGCGTCCTAATCGAAAGCAGTTCCAAGGAGAACGAAAACGATGAAGAAGCAAATCCTCACCGCAGCCTGCGCACTCTTTCTCACCGTCGGCGTGGCCAACGCGCAGATAGTGATCCGCATCGGCCCACCGCCTTCGCGCCCCGTCGAAGTCATCCCAGAGCCACAGCCCATGCACCACGACTGGGTCTGGGTTCCCGGCTATCACCGCTGGGATGGCCACGGCTACGTCTGGGTCCCCGGCAGCTACCAACGCCCACCTCATCGCGGGGCCGTTTGGGTTCCCGGCGAGTGGCGTGCCGAGCGCGGCGGCCACGTCTGGCACCCCGGCAGATGGCGCTAACCCAGGCTACCTGAGACTTTTCTCACGCAGCTCCTTCTGCATACTCTTTCGCCTTGGCGGGCCGTCGCATAGAACAGCCGCATGGAAGACCTGCGGTCCGTCAAGGTATCATTCTTAATCATGACCTTATCCGCGGAAGACCGCGCCCGCCGCATCCAAGTCCTGCTCTTCGACGTCGATGGAGTCCTCACCGACGGCCAACTCTACTTCCTTCCCCAGACCGGCCTCGACGGACGTCAGCACGGTGTCGAGTTCAAGGGATTCACCGCCCACGACGGCCTCGGCATCACACTTGCCCGTCTAGGCGGCCTGCGCGTCGGCCTCATCACCAAGCGCGAGTCCGTCACCGTCGCCCTGCGCGCCCGCGACCTCAAGCTCGAGTTCATCTACCAGGGCCAGTCGCACAAGCTAGCCGCCGCCGAGGAGATCGTCGCCAAGGCCGGATGCACCCTCGCCGAGCTGGCCTTTGTCGGCGACGACGTCGTCGACCTGCCCGTCATGCGCGCCTGCGGCCTGGCAATCGCCACCGCCAACGCCCGCCCGCAGGCCAAGGCCGAGGCCCACTACATCACGCCAAACCCCGGAGGCCAGGGCGCGGGACGCGACGCCATCGAGTTCATCCTCGCCGCCCAGGGCAAGCTCGACGCCGCCATCGCTACCTTCCTCGACGCCGACAACCCAGCCGCCAAGGCCGCCGACATCGGCTCCGGCAAGATGTAGCCCGCGAAACCAAACCCAAAGAATCGAATCCAATCCTTATGCCCGACACAACAACCCGCGACACCGTCATTCTCGGCTCCGGCTGCGCAGGCCTCACCGCCGCCATCTACGCCGCGCGCGCCAACCTCAAGCCGCTCGTCCTCGAAGGCCACGAGCCCGGCGGCCAGCTCTCCATCACTACCCTGGTCGAGAACTTTCCCGGCTGGCCCGAGGGAGTCCAGGGCCCCGAACTGATCGAGAACATGAAGCAGCAGGCCGTCCGCTTCGGCGCCGAACTCAAGATGGCCCAGCTCGTCTCCGCCGACCTCAGCAAGCACCCGTATGAGCTGAACCTCGGCGCGGGCAAAGATCCCATCCGCACCCGCACGCTCATCATCGCCAGCGGAGCCAGTGCACGCTGGCTCAACCTGCCCTCCGAGCAGGCGCTCATCGGCCACGGCGTCAGCTCCTGCGC
>Ga0302276_10005637_pt1 | contig 10380 bp, 8 predicted proteins | sample III_Bog_N2_3_FD_198768 | JGI IMG/M metagenome (GOLD analysis project Ga0302276, IMG submission 198768) | Peat permafrost microbial communities from Stordalen Mire near Abisko, Sweden - III_Bog_N2_3 | ecosystem: Environmental > Terrestrial > Soil > Wetlands > Peat | place: Sweden: Abisko... | reverse complement strand
CTCCTACGCCATTCCGGCCGCGCCGCAGGACGACGAAGACTCCGACCCGGTCCTGGACGAGGATTAGCCGCCGCCGAACGCGCGCGCGGCGGGCGGCATAGACAGGGATGCGATCCGATGCCGGCAGAGTCTCCGCAGACCTGCGTCAGCGACTTCACCGCCGCCCTGATCCGCCGGGACATCGGCGCGGCCCTGGCCCTGCTTACCGATGACGTGGTGTTTTTCTACAGCAACGGGACGGCGATCCGTGGGAAGGACGCCTTCGCCGCGGTGATGACCGCGAGCTGGAAACTGGTCGAGAACTACCGATATTCGACGCTGGAATCGACCTGGGTGGCGCAGTCCGACACCGCGGCGGCGGTCATCTACGGCTTTGCCTGGTCCGGTGTCGTTCGCGGCGGCGCCGTCAGCGGCGGCGGGCGCGGCACGCGGGTGTTTCGCAGAGTTGCGGACGCCGGCTGGCTGATCGCCCACGAACACCTGAGCGCCGGCCAATGGGAAACCGCCGCCGAGGCGTAGGCGGGACCGCCGGTAGTGTCTCAGTTTGAAATCCGCCCCCGTTGACAAGCATGGCGCGCGGGCTGGGGCCATCCTAATATCCCGGCATGGACGAAGAGAGCACCGATGACATTCGGGCGCAGCTTGAGACAGCCATAGCCAACGTGCGCCGACAGATCGACGAGCAAAGCAGAACGCGCGCCATGTTTGGCGATGGCAACAGCACGCGCCTCCGCAATGGCTTGGTGGCGCAGCTTCAAGCGGAACTCGCCGAGCTAGAGGACGCAATGGCGGGACTGGAAGCTGACGATGCCTAAAGGCCCACGCGGAGAGAAGCGACCTGGAGACGTGATCGGCGCGGCCATTATGGTCGCCAAGATCGCCACCGGTGGGGAAGCCGACAACCCCACGAAGCGGGGAACGGTGTGATCGTCTGCTGCGAGCGAATGGCGTTCGATCTTGCGCAACAGTGCGACATGCACGCGGATCGCTTCGACTGCCCCGACGCGCTCATTGAGCGCCGTGAAGACGGGTATCACGGCATCATCGTTCACGACGGGGGCGCATCATCGGTGCAAATCGCTTACTGCCCTTGGTGCGGAAAGCGTCTGCCCCAGATTTCAACCTGAGACACTACCGGGCCGCCTCGTCGCTGGACATCGACCCCCCGCCTCTCTTATAGACGGCCCTCCTTCGGGCAGGCCTGGGTAGCTCAGTTGGTAGAGCAGCGGATTGAAAATCCGCGTGTCGGTGGTTCGAATCCGCCCCCAGGCACCACCGTCCGTCAGCGTCTCAGCGTGACGTAGAGTTCGCGCTCCAGCAGCCATTGGCCGCGGCTCGCGCGCCAGGCGGCCAGGTAGACGCCGCCGATCTCGACGCCGCCCTTCCAGCTGCCGACCCAACGACCCGTCTCAGCCGCGCGGCCACCGTCGTCCGCGAGCGCGACTGTCTCGGTCGTGCGCACATAGGCGACAAAGGCGGCGTCCGCGAACTGGCTGGCGAAGGCGGCCACCACGGCATCCGCTCCTTGGATCAAATCGCCGTCGCCGACGATCAGCAGCATGTCGTCGGTCAAATGCGGTCGCAGGCGAACGGCGTCGTGGGCGGCGATCAGGCGGTTGGTGAGCTTGCGCTTTGCGCGGATCGCGATGTCGAGGGCTGGCATCGCCTGAGCCTGCGCTGGGATTCGCCGGCTGCCAACGTCGACAGCGAATGCGTGTTAAGAGAAGTCGATGAGCGATCCGCCAGACGACGCCGCCGAGACCCCAATCCAGCGGGCCCTGCGCCTTAAGCAGGCCGCGGCCAACGCCAGGCCCAAGCCGCCGCGGGGCGGCAAGTTCCAGCGCCAGCAGACGGCCGCCCTGGCCTCGGGCAAGTCGAAACCCTGGATGAAGCGCTGAGGCGACTGGATCGCGTCGTCGCCGGCGTCATGCCGCCACGCCGGCCTCGCGGGTGCGCCACAGCGGCGAGAACAGGCCGATCAGCGGGGCCAGGGCGATGCCGGCGGCCGCGATGTAGAGGGTCTCGCGCACGCCCAGCGCGTGGCCGAGCAGGCCGCCGATCAGAGCGCCGAGAATGCCGGCCAGGCCGCCGCCGGCCATGAACGCGCCGGCGGCGCGGCCGAGCAGGGCAGGGGGCATGGACGCCTGGCGCAGGCTGGTGGCGCTGATCTCGGTGACCGTGCCGCTGGCGTCGGACAGCAGCTGCGCCGCCACCAGGAAGCCGAAGGCGACCAGGGGCGGTCCGCCGGCCAGCGGCGTCAGGAAGCCGACCACGCCGGTGAAGAGACCGGTTACGACGATGATAGGCCCCATGCCCATGCGCCGGGTGAGCGCCGGGGTCAGGCCGGCGCCGATCAGGCCGCCGACCCCGCCGCAGGCCACCGCCAGGCCGAGCAGCAGCACGCCGATCTTCAGCACGTCGATGGCGTAGATCAGATAGAGGGCCGAGTAGAAGGCGCCGAAGAACGAGCGGATGAAGTCCGTCGCCAGCAGCGGCCGCACCAGCGGGTGGGCGAGGCAGCCTCGCAAGCCGGCGACGATGTCGAGCAGGCGAACCGGCGCCTCGTCCTCCGCCGGCGCCGACGCTGGGCGAGCCCGGATGGTCGCCAGGCTGAGCGCGGAGATCAGATAGGTGATCGCCGTCACCCCCACGGCGATCGGCGCCGCCAGTACGCTGAACAGCAGCCCATCGATCGCCGGCCCGCCGGTCTCGGCCAGGGCGTCGGTGGTTCCGAGCTTGGTGTTGCCTTCGAGGACCTGCTCGGGTGCGACCAGGCTGGGCAGATACGCGTGGTCGGCCATGTCGAAGGCGACGTTGAACACCCCCATCAGCGCCCCGGCGACGTAGACCTCGACCAGGGTCAGCCGATGCAGCAGGGCGGCCAGGGGGATGGCGATCAGCACCAGCGCGCGAGCCAGGTCGGCGGCGATCAGCACCGGCCGCCGTGGCAGCCGGTCGATCAGCGGGCCGGCGAACAGGCCGACGGCCACCTGCGGTCCCAGACGACAAGCGGCGAAGACGCCGACCGCCTCCGGCCCGGCCTTAAGGGTGATCACCGCCGCCAGGGGCAGGCCTTCGCGGGCGATGCGGGCGCCGAAGCTCGACACCGTCTGGGCGGTCCATAGCTTCAGGAAATCCGGGTGGGCCCAGAGGCCGGTCGCGCGCGCCAAAATCGTCCCGTCCCCGTCCCGGGCCGCGGCCGTTCGAGGGCCCGGCGTCAGTCAAAACCGTCTGCGCACGGTTCAGTTGAATATTGTCGGCGCCCAGCATCCGTCTTGCGGGCCTGAGCGGGGTTCCTTTAACCCGGCCGCGGGGCGCTTGCACGCCGCTCTTTTGACTATGCCGTCCACTTTTCCTCCCTGCGAATGAGCGATGTTCTTGCGCGGCCAATGAGATTTTCGGCGGACCAAAGGTTTCCGATCCATGTTGCAATGCAGTAGCGCAATCCTTTGAGCGGACAGAAAAGCCTTTCCTGGAAGGCGCTAGCTCTATGTTGCGGCGCAACCTTCGCGGCGCTGGAACCCCGCGAGGCTAAATCGTCGTTCCGATGCAGCCTCTTGACGCTGAGATTGCGGGTTGCCAAAGGACCCGAGCCGCAAGTCTAACAAAGCGGTAAGGACTTGCCGCGGGCCCCCCCGCGCGCAGGTCGAAACGAGCGCCTACGAAACGCAGCTTCTCAAGGCCGGCGAATGAGATTGGATCGGAGCGGCATGTCGGTTCGGGCGCGGGGATTTGGGTTCTGGGATTGCGTGGTCGCCGCCGGCGGCCAAGCGCCGGAACAACATCAGCTAGGGCGAGACGCCCCGCGCGACGATCCCTTCGGGTCCTAGGGCGAGCAGACCAAGCAGGAACTGGCGACAAGATGCTTCATACGAAACGAACCACTCCCATCGTGGCCTTCTTCGGCGCCCTGGCGCTGATGACCGCGGTCCCCGCCTTCGCCCAGCCGGCCACCGCGCCCGCGGCGAGCAACGCCGCGGCGGCGTCGAACACCGCCTCCGCGACCGCCCCGGCCGCCGACAATTCGGCGAGCACGGCGGACACCACCCCCACCCGCGTCGGCGGAGCCAACGCCGGCCACCTCAACATCTGGGAAATGTTCACCAGCGCCAAATTTGTCGTGCAGGTGGTGATGGTGGGCCTGGCGGTCTGCTCGCTGTTCTCCTGGACGATCCTGATCCTGAAGATATTCGAGTTTTCCTCGATGACCCGGGTCACCAACCGGTTCCTGGAAACCTACCGGGGCGCCAAGTCGATCTCCGACATTGGTAAGATCGCCGAGTCCGAGGACTTCGCCGGCAACCCGTTTGCCGACATGGCCGCGGCGGCCGCCGCCGAAGTCGAACTGTCGCGTCAGGCGGGCCTGAAGGTCGACGGCGAGCACCGCGACACCACCATCATGCGCGCCCAAAGCGCCGTCGGCGCGGTGCAAGCCTCGCTCTCGCGTCGTCTGGGCAGCGGCATGCAGTTCCTGGCCACCATCGGTTCGACGGGCCCGTTCATCGGCCTGTTCGGCACCGTCTACGGGATCATGGACTCGTTCATCGGCATCGCGAACTCGAACACCACCAACCTCGCCGTCGTGGCCCCCGGCATCGCCGAGGCCCTGCTGGCGACCGGTCTGGGTCTGTTCGCCGCCATTCCCTCGGTGGTCTTCTACAACTACTTCCAGACCCAGATCACCGCCTACGGCTCGCGCACCGAAGGCTTCGTGGCCGAGCTGATGAATGCGATCTCGCGTCAGCTCGACAGGGGAGCCTGACCCTAGATGGCCGCCAAACTCGCAGGTTCCGGCGGCGGCAAGTACGACGTCGAGATGAACCATACGATCAATGTCACGCCCTTCGTGGACGTGATGTTGGTCCTCCTGATCATCTTCATGGTGGCCGCGCCTCTGGCCAGCGTGAACATCAAGGTCAATCTCCCGACATCGAACGCCAAGCCGCAGGTCAAGCCGCCGAAGGTCGTCTACATCTCCATCAAGAAGAACGGCGACCTCTACGTCGGTGACATCCCCAGCGACATCACCGAAATCCCGGACGCTCTGCGGCTGGCGATGGGCGTGCGCTCGGGCGGCTCCGAGGAACGGATCTTCATCCGCGCGGACCAGGACGTGGAGTACGGCAAATTTCTCGAGGTGATGAACACCTTGCAGGATAACGGGTTCTATAGCGTGGCGTTGGTGGGCGAAGACCATTCGGGACTGCACAAGAATGGCTGACATCGACATCGACATTGCTCACCCGGCGCACAACCCGTTCGACCTGCCGCGGTCGAACAAGAACGCGGTGCCGATCTTCATCACCGCGTTCCTGGGCGCGCTGCTGCTGAACGGCGCGATCTTCTATTTCGCCGGCACCTCCAAGTTCAAAGCCAACTACAAGACCTACGCCGACGAGAAGGTGAACGCGGAAATCTTCCACCCGCCGGCCCCGCCGCCGCCGCCGCCGCCGCCGCCTCCGCCACCGAAGACGCCGGATAAGCCGCCGCCGCTGCAGCCGCGTCCGCCGGCCGCGGTGCCGCTGAACATCCCGGCGCCGCCGTCGCTGGAAATCAAGCCGGTCGAACACCCGGTGCCGGTGAAGGCCCCGGAAGCGCCGGTGGTGTCCGCGCCGCCGCCGAAGCCTACGGTGGTGTCCAACCCCGACTGGATTCACCAGCCTAACGGCGACGACTTCGCCCGCTTCTATCCCGACCGCGCGTCGCGGATGGCTATCGCCGGCCGGGTGGTTCTGCACTGCAGCGTCAACGCCAACGGCACCCTCGACTGCTCGGTGAGTTCCGAGACGCCGGCGGACCAGGATTTCGGGTCCGCGGCGCTGAAGATCTCCAAGCTGTTCAAGATGCGCCCGATGACCAAGGACGGCGTGCCGGTGAACGGCGGGACCATCAACATCCCGATCCGCTTCCAGCCACCGACCGACGGCTAGTCCTTCGGCAGACGATCGGCGAAGGCCCCGGGGGCGCTGTCCCCGGGGCCTTTTCCATTCCGTCCGGGGCGGTTCCCTTGATCGCCGCCCCGCTCACGACTAAACGAACGCGACACGCCGCCTTAGCTCAGTTGGTTAGAGCGCTAGATTGTGGATCTAGAGGTCCTCCGTTCGATCCGGAGAGGCGGTACCATCGCCGGCAGACGGCGGCGCCGGCGTTCAGAGTGTTCCCCCGGGCGGTGAAACTTTTGACCGCGTTAACCTTCGCTATTACGGTCTGAGAGAACGTCGGTCGGCGTCGGCTTGGGCGACGCCCTTGGGGTGGGGGTTTCCATGGCGAGAGTGACAGGCTCGGTCCGTGACCGCGGCGCTGGCCGTTGGCCGTTGTTTGGTTTGACCCTGGCGACGCTGATCGCCGGTCCGGCTCTGGCCGGGACGGCGGCGAGCGCAGGCGGTGGCGCGAGCTCAGCTCCCGCTTTGCCCACCGGCGGAGTGGTGCAGGCGGGTTCGGCCAGCATCGGGGCGGCGTCGGATTCCAGCCTGACGGTGACCCAGACCTCCAGTAGGGCGATCATCAACTGGTCGGGCTTCTCAATCGGCTCCGGCGCGACTGTCCAGTTCAACAACGGCTCCGGGGCGACCCTCAACCGGGTGACCGGATCGTCCGTCTCGGCCATCGACGGCCTGCTGTCGGGGACCGGCAGCGTCTATCTGATCAACCCCAACGGGGTGATCGTCGGCAAGGACGGCGTGGTCAATGTCGGCGGGACCTTCGCCGCTTCCACGCTGGATGTCGCCAACACCAACTTCATGGGCGGCGGCAGCCTGACCTTCTCAGGTTCCAGCACCGCAACCGTGATCAACGAAGGCAAGATCGGCGCGCTGGGCGGCGACGTCGCCCTGATCGCCGCCAAGGTGGAGAACGACGGCTCGATCAGCGCACCCAACGGCGATGTGGGCCTGGCGGCCGGCTATCAGGTGGTCCTTACCGACAGCACGCTCGACGACGGTAAGTTCCAGGTGCTGGTCGGCGGCTCGGACACCTCGGCCACCAACACCGGCGCGATCACCGCGGCGGAGGCGGAACTGCGCGCCAACGGCGGCAACGTCTACGCCCTCGCCGGCAACACCTCCTCGATCATCAAGGCCACGGGCGTCTCGACCAACGACGGCAAGGTCTTCCTGGTCGCCGAGGGCGGATCCACCACCGCCCAAGGCGAGATCGACGCCACCGGGCAGGTGGAAACCTCCGGCCAGACGGTCGACTTCTCCGGCGTCACCATCAAGGCGCCCGAGTGGCTGGTCGACCCGGAAAACCTGACCATCGGATCTGGCGACGTCGGCGCCATCGACAGCGTGCTCAATAGTGGTGGCTTAGTCCAACTAGAGACCACGGCCACCACGGCCGCAACCGGCCCTGGCGCTTACGGTTCGGTCGGTTCGTCCGGCGGCGCCGGCGATATCTTCATCAACGCGCCGATTTCCTGGACCAATTCTATGGGTGAGCTGGATCTGGACAGCTATCACTCGATCCACATCAACGCCGCGATCACCACGGACGGCGGTCAGGTCTATCTGGAAACCGCCGACGATGGTGTGGACGCGCCGGGCGCCGGCCCGGAGGGCGGCGACTACGACTTCGGGCTGACCAAGTCGGGCTTCGCCGGCAGCATCACCTTCACCGGCGGCGAGGCCTCGACCGACTACCTGAACATCAACGGCGAGTCCTTCACGCTACTCTACTCGATGAGCGACCTGCAGACGGAGGCTAACAATCATAGCGGCGGCCTGGACGGCGACTACGCCCTGGCGAGCTCGCAGGACGCTTCGGCGGTCACCGGCTGGATTCCCGTCGGCTCGGACGGAACCGGAGGGCTGGACAACAGCGGAAAGGGGTTCGACGGCGACTTCACCGGGCTCGGCCACACGATCAGCGGCCTGAACGTCAACATCAACGGCAATGCCCTCAGCGGCCTGTTCGGTCTGGCGAGCCACGGGAGCATCCGCGACATCGGCCTGGTGGGCGGCTCGACGCTGGGCGGGGCGGACGTCGGCGCTCTGGTGGGCGAGAGCTACGAGAACACTATTACCGACGCCTACGAAACCGGTCCGGTAACGGCCAACGGCGTCGGCGTCAAAGAGAACATCGGCGGGCTGGTGGGCCTGGCCCAATCCACCATCACCAACGTCTACGCCACCGGCGCCGTGAGCGGCGCCACATATGTCGGCGGGCTGGTGGGCTGGAGCGACGGCGGCTCGGTGGCCGGCTCCTACGCCACCGGCGCGGTCACCGGGACCGGCACGGTCGGCGGGCTGATCGGCGATCAGGATGTCGGCTCGGTCAGCCAGAGCTACGCCACCGGGGCCGTCTCGGGCACGGGCGGTTCGCTGGGCGGCCTGATCGGCGAGGACGAGGCCATGTCGATCACCCAGAGCTTCGCCACCGGCTCGGTCACCGGCGCTTCCGGCTCGCAATCCGTCGGCGGCCTGGTGGGGTACACCTATAGCGGTGGGAATATCACCCAGAGCTACGCCACTGGAGCGGTCGCGGGCAGCGGCTACATCGGCGGCCTGGTGGGCGGCTGGAGCGGCAGCAACGGGGGCATCTACCAAAGCTATTCGACCGGCGCGGTCAGCGTGGTCGGCTCGGCGAACGGACCCGTCGGTGGCCTGATCGCCTACAACAGCGGCGGCGCGCTGGTGAGCAATTCCTATTTCGACAGCCAGACCAGCGGGCAGACCGGCGGCGCCGGCGGGGCCAACGAACTGACCTCGGCGCTCCAGGGCTCACTGCCGAGCGGCTTCGACGCCGCCGCATGGGCGACCGGGCCCGGGCTCTATCCCTATCTGAAGAGCATGTTCCCCGGCGGCGTGCAGGCGATCAGCGGCTTCGTCTATTCGGACGCGGGCCTGACGCCGATCGCCTCCGGCGCGAACGGTCCGGTGACGGTCAACGGCATCGCCGAGCATGCGGCGTTCGGCTCGGCCTCTACCGGCGCCAACGGCTACTACTACATCTTCGGCCCGGCCGGATCGTTCGCCGAGGCCAACAGCCTGCTCGTCTACACGTCCGCCAACGCCGCCACAGGCGCCACCAATGCCGCGACACTGGCGACGGCGAGCGTGTACGACGACCAGACCGGCATCAACCTCTATGGAAGCGCCGTCACCGAACCGACGTTCGTGAGCGTCCTCAGCGCCGCCCCGAGCTTGAGCAGCGCCCAGACCAGCGCCCTGGCCGCCGACGGCGGCGACGCCAACGCCGCCGCGGCGATCAACGCCGCAACCGGACAGGGGTTCATCAACTCCGGCGCGTTCACCATCGACGAGACCTACACCACCAACCACACGCTGGTGATCCAGACGCCCGCCGGCGCGGCGCTCGACGTGGACTACTACGTCGACGTCAACAGCCCCGGCAGCCTGGGGCTGCTCTCCGGCGGGGCGCTGAACATCGATGCGCCGATCACCGTCAGCGGTCCCGGCTCGGTGAACCTGGCCTATGACACCTCCAACCCGACCAACCTCAGCTTCGGCCTGACCGGCGCGGGCTTCGAGGGCGCGGTAACCTTCTCCACCGCCGGCGCCGGCGCGCTCGACATCAACGGAACGCCCTACACGCTGATCTTCACCACCACCGAGCTGCAGGCGATCAACAGCGGCCTGAACAGCAACTACGCCCTGGCAACGTCCCTCGACGCCACCGGCGTGTCTCCCTGGACGCCCTTCGGCGCCGATAGCGCAGGCAACCCTCTCAACGCCTCAAACGGCTTCGCCGGCGTGTTCACCGGCCTCGGCCACACCGTCTCGAACCTGACGGTCAGCATCGGCGCCCATCCCTATGGGGGCCTGTTCGGCCTGGTTAGCGGGTCGGTGCGCGACATCGGGCTGACCAATGTCGCGGTGTCGTCAACCGGGGGGCTCGATATCGGCGCGCTGGCGGGCTACGCCACGGGCACGATCGTCGACGACTACGCCGCCGGGTCGCTGACGGCGGGTGGCGCCAGCAACATCGGCGGCCTTGTCGGATTTGGCAACGGCGGCGCCGTGAGCGAGTCCTTCTCGGCGGTGGCGATCACGGACAGCAACGGTGTCGGTGTTGGCGGGCTGGTGGGAGGCGACGACTTCGGGACGATCAGCGACGCCTACGCCACCGGCGCGGTGACGCTGAGCGGCAGTGGCCAGGCCATCGGCGGACTGCTGGGGAGCGCCTACAAGGTCACGATCGCCGACGCCTACGAGACAGGCGCGGTCACAGCCGCCGGGTCTCATCAGATTGGCGGGCTGGTTGGGCTGTCCGACTATGGAACGATCGTGGACGCGTATGCGACCGGCGCGGTCTCGGGGAGCGCCTCGACAGGCGGGCTGCTCGGGGCAGGCTTCTTCGGCGCAACGATCACCGACGGCTACTACGACTATCAGACCACCGGCCAGACCCAGTCGCCCGGCG
>Ga0302276_10005611_pt1 | contig 10399 bp, 4 predicted proteins | sample III_Bog_N2_3_FD_198768 | JGI IMG/M metagenome (GOLD analysis project Ga0302276, IMG submission 198768) | Peat permafrost microbial communities from Stordalen Mire near Abisko, Sweden - III_Bog_N2_3 | ecosystem: Environmental > Terrestrial > Soil > Wetlands > Peat | place: Sweden: Abisko... | reverse complement strand
GCAGCACATGCGTAGCATAATTCTACGAGCGATGTTGATGGCGACCATTCTCGTCGCTCTCTCGGCATCGCTACTGGCCCAGCAGACGGGCAGCATCGTCGGCTCAGTGCTCGACAAAAACGGAGCCGTCATCACAAAAGCCCAGGTGACACTCACCAACGTGGCCACCAAGGACGTTCGCACCACGACCACGAACGCCGAAGGCTTCTTCTCCTTCAACAGCGTGGTGTCCGGCGACTTTTCCGTCAAGGTTGTATCGAAAGGGTTCCAGACAGCGGAAGAGACCGGCATCCACATTAGCCCCGGCGACCGCCGTGACCTGAATGTTACGCTGTCAGTAGCGACGGGAAACGAGTCGATCACCGTGGTAGCGAATCAGTCTACGATCACAGTGGACTCGGGCGATCTATCCAGTACGGTGGACACGGGCCAGATTCAGAAGCTTGCCCTCACCGGCCGCGACGTCACCGAACTGATCAAGACGCTGCCCGGCTTCAACCAATTCACCAACATGGGCGGCATGCAGAATAAGGCCAACTACGACACCACAGTCACCAGCATCCAGTCGGCGGTTGGCAACGGCATCAGCGCAGTAGGCGTCCCCAACCGCGCCGGTGGAGCGGATCTGACCTCCGACGGCGCCCACATTATCGATCCCGGTTGCAACTGTAATGCCACCCAAACAGTGAATCCCGACATGGTGGCAGAGGTGAAGGTTACCAGTTCGGCGTATGGCGCCGACCAGCAAACCGGCCCCGTTGTGATTGCCGCCGTAGGCAAGTCAGGCACCAGCACATATCACGGTAGTGCCTATATGCACTTCCGCGACGGCGCCATGAACTCCAACGACTGGATGGATAACCACCTTGGTCAAGCCAAGCCGGATGAGCGTTACTGGTACCCCGGCGGCCAGATATCCGGCCCCATTCCTTTTACCCACAAGAAACTGCTGGTCTTTGCCGGTTACGAGAACTACAAACAAACATTCCCCGCCGCCATTGCCAAGGCGAACGTTCCGACGCTCAGCGAGCGCGCCGGCCTGTTCGATCCGACGCTGGCCGACAACAACGCGGCGTGCCTGGCCATGTCCTCGTCGGTCTCCGGCTATGATGCGGCGAACGGGACGTTTGACAACGGTGGCAAGCGCTGTCAGCAGTTCACCACCATCGCCACCGGCCCCACCACCACGGTCTCCAACATTGTGAACGACGACATTTCGGCCTACCTGGCGCCGGGCGCCCTGGCGTTGCTGAACGAGATCCCCAAACCGAATCGCACCCCGACCGGAGACTTGGATTTCAACTACGTGAAGTCGGTCGTCAACACCAACAACGGGTATATGTTTCACACCCGCGTGGACTACAACTTCAACGACAATCTGAAGCTGTACGTCAGCTACAACCAGCAGCAGGAACTCTACGGTTCACCTTTTATGCGCTGGTGGATGGCCGGCGATGCGGTGGACTACCCCGGCGATATTTCGTCGAACAATCAATCCAAGACCATCTCCGGCAACCTCGTCAAGGTATTTAACACCTCGACCACCAACGAATTCCTGGCCAACCTGAGCTACCTGTACGCCCCGCAAAGCATCGGCAACGAGAAGGTGGTGGACAAGACCGCAACGAAGTATCCGTACCTCTATCCAACCACATCTGCAATTCTGCCTTCCGTTTACAACACCTGGTGGAATAACGATTTCGGCATTCCATTCCAGTACGACACGGGCAGGTACGCCTATTTCATCCACAAGGTGCAGCCTACTTTCAGCGACGATCTCACCAAGGTCTTCAAGACCCACACGCTCAAGGTCGGCGCCAGCTATTACGTCGTTTACGACAAAGAGGCCAGTTTCGGCCAGGGCAATGGGCCCAACGGCACCATCGGGTATGGGCCGGTTTATGGTCTGTCGAGTTCGGCCTTTGGATTGGATCCGGTGGTGAATTTCATGACGGATCTGACCAGCTCGTTCGCCGCTCAGCCAGTAACCGCTCCCGACTTGACCGGTTATACCCTGGGCTTCTACGGCCAGGACGATTGGAAGGCTACCCACCATCTGACGCTCAATCTCGGCTTGCGCGTAACTCACGATGCTCCGTACACGGACGCCACCGGCGTCTTTGGAATACCGGCATGGACGCAAGCCTGGTACACCCAGGACATCGCGGCTGGCATTACGGATCTGCCCGGCATGCGCTGGCATGGCCTGGACCCGTTGGGGGGAGGACTCCACACAGATCCGGACGTTCCGATGGCCGGCCATAACGTGAATACGCTGTTCTATGCTCCTCGTTTTGGCCTCGCCTACGACGTCTTCGGCACCAGCAAGACAGTCGTTCGCGGCGGCTTGGGCATCTATTACTATCGTGACGGAACTGACGGCTCCGCGGGAACCAGCGAGGCGGCGGGCGGAAGCTCGTGCCAAACAACGGGCTCGCTGAGCAATTCGTTTCTTTCCCAGATAACTGGCGCCACGATCACCTGCGCCGGCAGCACCAATGGCGTGACCAGCGGCAGCGCGAACGATCCCAACGATCACGTCGAGCCGCGCAGCATGACCTACAACTTCACGATTTCGCAGCAGACGATCGGCAAGACAGTGCTGGAAGTCAGCTACATGGGCAGCCAGAGCTCGGATCTGATAAATCCGATTACCGCGAGCCTGAACTCCCAGGTTCCGATCGGCACCTACATCAAGCCGGATCCGAACCCTGCCTCCAAGTACTACGGGCAGATTCTGCCTCTTAACGCCTCCAACACAACCGATAACAACGCAACCGTAAGCAACAATAAACAGGACTATCTCCCGTACCCGAACTACACCACTTTGAATTTGATTAACCATGGCGCATGGGCGAATTACAATGCTTTCATCGTCTCCTGGAACAAGCGGCAGGGTTCACTTACCTACGCCCTGAACTACACTTTCTCGAAGACGATGGGCATCATCAGCAACGGGCTTGACCCCATCAACATCCATAACGACTATGGCGTCTTGAGCGCGGATCGCACCCATGCGTTCAACGCGTCGTATGCGTACGAAGTGGGCCAACGCTTCAAACGCAACAAAATCGAGGGCGCGGCCCTGAATGGCTGGATGATCTCCGGCATCACCTCCCTACAGAGCGGGCCTCCGATTCAGCAGAGCTTCTCCTTGAACATGGGCCTCACCGGCACCGATGCCACGACCGACCTCGAACAAGTGGTAGGCAGCAGCACCAGCGCGACCGACTTCGGGACCAATAACATCAACACCTCCAACTACCTTGGCACCCCAGACTACGAGCTGCTTCCCAAGCTGACCTGCAATCCCGGCAAGGGTCTCAAGAGCGGACAATACGTCAACCCAAGCTGCTTCTCCCTTCCTACGGCGCCTCAGTTTGTTACCAGTGGCTCCAATGTGGGCGCGCTGGCGGTGGTGGGAGGCAATGGTCAGATCCACATGCCGTATTTCCGTGGCCCCATGTACATGAACACCGATCTGGCTGCCTCCAGGACGATCAAGACTCACGGGAACCAGAACGCCCAAATCAAGTTCTCGGCAACCAACTTCAGCAACCATCCGCTGACTTCGTTCGACCAGTCCAACAGCCAAAACCTCACCCTGAATTACCAGACGGGTGTTTTGCAGACGAAGGGCACTGCAAGTGGCGCCACCTGGGTATACGGCGTTCCCAACGAAAAGTTCGGCCGCCGTGTGCTTGAAATGAGTCTGCGCTACAACTTCTAACCAACTTAAGCGGCCGCTCCAGGGCGGCCGCTCCTTAAGAGGAGCCTCCGGAACTCCCGCGGGATGGTGGATGAGCCATCCCGACTTTTTCCTCCGAGGCAGTCATGAGTATTGTTGCAATTCGCGAGAGTCGTGAACCGATGATCAGAACGAGTACACGGAAAGCAGCGGAACGAATTAACTCCGGCTTGCTTCTGGTTCATAGCCTGATTGCAGTTCTTATCTTCGTTTGTACCCCACCTTCCCGCGCGCAAAGCGGTCAGGGCGCTCGCTGGGATCACGACGTGGCTAAAGTTTCCGAATCAGATGTCAGCGTCGCCAATGTCAAGGTTTCGGTCGAGGCATCGAAAGTGCGCAACATTGTTGGATACCGGGCCTTTGGAATTAACACATCCGTTTATGACCCCAGTCTGATCAATCCGCAGGCTGTCTCCCTGTTGAATGCCGCCGCGATCAATACGCTTCGCTACCCCGGAGGCGCCTACGCCGACACCTATCATTGGTCCAATTACAAACCCACGCCATGGCAAAGCGAGAAGACCCCGAAGAATAGTGATTACGAGCCGAATGACAACTTCGGCAACTTTGCCCGGCTGCTCGATTACGTGAAGAACGGAACTGCCGTCATCACCGTGAACTACGGCAGCAATCTGGCCGGGACAGGCGGTGGAGAACCGGCGGAGGCCGCGGCCTGGGTTGCATACTGCAACAGCGATCCGGCAGACAGCACCGTCATTGGCAAGGACTCCAGCGGCTACGACTGGAAAACAGCGGGCTACTGGGCGAGCCTGCGGGCTTCGCCTCCGCTGGACGAAGAGGATGGCTTCAACGCCTTGCGCATTGGGCATTCCCAGCCACTCAAAATCAAATACTGGGAAATCGGCAATGAGGTTTACGGCAACGGCTACTTTGCTGACATCTCAAACGGAGGATACGAAGAAGACCTCCACGCGCCATACGCGGCGAATGAGAAGGACTCCGAGAAGATCAGGCATGGCAACGCGGCGCTTTCGCCCGCGGCTTACGGCAAGGGCATAGTGGCGTTTTCCAAAGCCATGAAAGCCATTGATCCAGGAATCAAAATCGGCACAGTGCTCTTGAATCCGAACGTGGACAAGGAGGCGGCCGACTGGAATCGAGCGGTAATGGCCGAGTGCGGAACGGCTGTCGATTTCGCGATTCTGCACTGGTACACTGGCAATCTGCTGCCGCCCGACTGGAAGAATCTCGACGAAGCCAGCCTCTTGCGCGCCCCCCAGGAAGAACTGCCCAGAATCAGCAGCGGACTGATCGAGCTGCTGAATAAATACGCTGGCGCGCAGGCCTCTAAAATGCAATTCATCGTCTCGGAGACGGGGCCGCGGCCAGGCGCGAAGGTGACCAACCCGCTGACGCTGGGTTTGTTTGCCGCCGATGCTTACGCGAGCCTGATGGAGATGGGAGCGGCGAACATCGACTGGTCCGAACTTCATGCCAACGGCTTCCTGGATGACAAGAACGTCCAGGGACCGGCATACTATGGTATCCAGATGGCGCATCTGCTGGCGAACATCAACGATCAGCTGGTTGAGGTGAAGAGCAACGCAGGACTCCTGACTGCTCATGCGGCAAAGCGCGCTGACGGAAGCGTTGCCGTGATGCTCATCAACAAAAGCCCCAAAGAGAAGTCCACCGTGAAGTTGCAGATTGCGGGCGCAAAGCTCGCCGCTGACGGCTTCCGCTTCGATTGGGGACAGAACAGCCCGGCAGACAAGTATCCTGTCACTCGCGAACCCATCACCGGGGTCAGCAACTCGTTCTCGGTTGCCGTTCCACCATACACAATCACAAACATTATCATTCCCGCGAGGCCTTGAGACCATTGCGCATCAGCAATAAGGCGGCATAGGGCCGCCTTGGGAGCACCTGGAGCATTATGAGACACGCGAGTATTTCTGGAATCGTATCGGTCTGTGTCGCAGGCCTGCTTTGTGGCTGCGGCGGCGGCAGCAACTCCTCATCAACATCATCAACGCCCGTCACGCCCACGATCAGCTGGCCTGCTCCGGCGGCAATTACCTATGGGACGGCATTGACTTCAACCCAGCTCAACGCCACGGCCAATTATCCAGGCACATTCACATACTCTCCGTCATCGGGGACGGTCCTGAACGTGGGGACCCAGACCCTGAATGCGACGTTTACGCCCAGCGATCCAACCGAGGTGGCGTCGGCGACGGCCAAGAATTCTCTCACAGTCAACAAGGCGACCCCGACGGTCACGTGGACTACGCCCGCGCCGATTACTGTGGGCACGGCCCTGGGCAGCGCGCAGTTGAACGCAACAGCGAGCGTCGCCGGCACATTTGCATACTCGCCAGCCGCGGGTGCAGTGATGAACACGTCCGGAACACAAATACTCTCCGTCACATTTACGCCGACTGATACGACCGACTACAACTCGGCCACTGGAAGCGTGACTCTCACCGTCAGTGCGAGCAGCGCCACGGCCGTTACGGTCGAAATCAACACTCTGACCAATCGCCATCAGATCAGTCCTTTTGTTTACGGGAATAATAACGAAACGGTTTCAGAAATATCCGACGCGGGCTACACCTTTTCACGATGGGGCGGCAATGACGCATCGAATTATAACTACCTGTTGCAAACCCGCAATTCCGCCGCAGACTGGTACTTCGAGAACTATGGAGGAGCAGGCGACCAGGTTCAGCTCATCAAGGATGTCCAGAACGCTGGCAGCCATGCGTTGACCACGATGGCGATGATGGACTGGGTAGCCCAGGCATCCGGCTGGAGCTTTTCCGTCGAAACATACGGTGCTCAGTGCTCCGTGGATCCTTACAACACAGACGCCGGCAACGGACAGAAGACCGACTGCCAGACCCCCGTCACCACCGAGGCTGTGACCACGGCCTACTATCCGCTGGTCGACACCGCACAGGAGTGCCCGGCGGGAACTGCCTCGGGAAGCACCTGCATCGACCGCGCAACCTGGGCGAATGCGCTGGCCGCGGCCTTCAACACCAGCAGCGCGACCTGCCCGGTGCCCTATTCCTCCATCACTTCATGCCACTTCTATGACATGGACAACGAACCCGACATCTGGAGTGGCACGCACCGGGATGTGCACCCCGCGCCCGCGGGCTATGACGAACTTGCCAACATCTATGAGAAGGAAGCGACGAATCTCAAGACGTGGGATCCGTCGGCAGTGCGATTTGGTCCGGTCTTCTGCTGCTGGTGGTTCTACTGGAACGGCTCCAATGGCGCCGATAAGGGCAACCACGGCGGCGTGGACTTTTTGCCCTGGTGGCTGAATCAGATCAAGTGGATGGATCAGATCAACGGCGCGCGGACGCTCGATGTCTTCGATATTCATGCCTATGGCGACAGCGGGCCTACGACCAGCTTTACCAACACACAGCTTCAAGCGGCCACGGTCAGGGTCGCCGGTTATTACTGGGATCCGGCCGCGGTGAACCAGGATACGAATAACACCTATACAACGAATGAGGAGCCCAATCCCGGCATTCCGTTCATCATTCCGCGCTTCAAGGCGATGGTGAACGCCATCTATCCCGGCACGCCCCTGTCCTTTACCGAGTGGGGCTATGGCGTTGCAGCGAACAGTGGAACGGACTTTTCAACCGCAATCGCCGATGCCGACACCTTGGGCGCATTCGGGCGCGAGGGCCTGAGCTTTGCCTCGCGCTGGGGCGGTCCGTCGTCCGGCACTGCCGAATACACGGCCTGGAAGTTGTACACCAATTACGACGGGGCCCATCACCAGTTTGGCTCGCTCTCGATCTCCGACCAGAACAACGGCAATTCGAATCTGTTTACCAGCTATGCCGCGCTCGATTCCACCGGCACGGTGCTGACGATCATGGTGCTAAACAAGGATCCCAGCAACTCCACGAACGCCACGTTCAACATCAACGGGTTCAGTCCTTCCACGTACAAGGCCTACACCCTGGCTTCGACCTCTTCCGGCGCAATTGCTGCCTCCAGTTCAAAGTCCTGGAGCGCAAGCCAGACCTTCGCGCCCTATAGCATCACGCTGCTGGTGATCAGCGGGAGCGAAGCAAGCAAACCGGCATCGGAGTGGTACCTCAATCCCGACGACCTGATGATTCCGGCCTCGGGCACGGCAACCCTGAATCCAGCGATCACGAGCGGCAGCGCCACGGTGACGCTCTCCTCGGCTGTCTTCGACGCTTACGAGGGCGCCTCGGCATGCAGCGGCTCGCTGACGCTTACCACACCTACCATTACTGCATCCCAGCCCGGAAGCATCACGGTGAACGCGGGCAGCACACCCGGCTTCTGCCACTTTACGGTGACCGGCAGCGTTGTGGGCAATCCTCCCGCCACGCTCACCCAGTCTGGCAACAACCAATCGGGTAGCGCTGGAACGGCTCTGGCGCAGCCGCTGACCGTCACGCTGACACCAGGCCAATCCGGCGGCTCGGCTGGCGGCGCGGGCATCCTTTTCACGGCCTCGGCCGGAACGCTCTCCAATGGCACAACGAGTGGAACCAGCGTGATTGCCACGACCGACTCGTCCGGCACCGCCTCGGTCACTCTGATGCTACCCTCGACCCAGGGAGCTGTGACTGTCACCGCGCAGGATCAGTTTGCTCTCGGAGGAGCTTCAGTGATCTTCACGGAGACCTCTAACTAGGACCTGTTAACGCTGCCTCGGCGGTGTCGAGGCAGCGTTGACCTAAGCTCAGATTCTGTGCAAACCCGATTCACTCATTGCGATACCGGATGACTGCGGGAGTTGCTTCAATTCATTACGGAAACCTTTGTAGAGGGAGCGTAACATCCATGTTCAGATATTTGCTGCGAGGATTATCACTCGCCGTTCTCGGCTCTTTTGCCGTCTCTTTCGTTTCGTCCGCGGCCGCTCAGGCGGGGCAGGCTCCCCGGACCATTGCCGTCAGCCTCAAGGATTCGGCAGGGCCTGTGGATCGCTTCTTCGACCTTTCGGTTGGGTCGGATTATCCGGGCACGCTGATTCGCGATGACAGCCAGGCGCAGCTCAAGGTCGCCGTGGATGAACTCGGCTTCCGCTACATCCGTTTTCACGCCATCTTTCACGATGTGCTGGGAACAGCGCGCGTCGAAAACGGCAAGACCGTTTATAACTGGTCAAAGATCGACCAGCTCTATGACGATTTGCTGGCCCGGCACATCCGGCCGTTTGTCGAACTTGGCTTCACGCCCAAGGCGCTTGCCACTTCGCAGAACAATATCTTCTATTGGAACGGCAATACATCGCACCCCAAGCCGGAAGGCTGGCATGACCTTGTCGAGGCCTTTGTCCGGCACATCGAGCAGCGCTACGGAAAAGACGAAGTGCGCACATGGTTCTTTGAGGTGTGGAACGAGCCCAATCTTTCCGGCTTCTGGGAAGGCGCAGATCAGAAAGCATACTTTGATCTCTATGATCTGAGCTCGAGGACGATCAAGTCCGTTGACCCCGCGTTGCGGGTCGGAGGGCCGAGCACAGCCGGAGCGGCCTGGGTTCCCGAGTTCCTCGCCCATGTGAAGCAGAGCGGCGCCGCTGTTGACTTCGTGACAACGCACACCTATGGCGTTCAGGGCGGATTCCTGGACGAGGAAGGCAAGAGCGATACAAAGCTGGACCCCTCTCCCGACTCCATCATCGGCGATGTGCGACGCGTGCGCGAGCAGATTTCGGCTTCTCCCTATCCGAACCTTCCGCTGTACTTTACCGAGTGGAGCACAAGGGCCTGCTGCAGGGAATGAGCTACTGGACTTACACCGATCTGTTTGAAGAACCCGGACCGCCGACGGCGCCCTTTCAAGGCGGCTTCGGATTGTTGAACCCGCAAGGCATTCGCAAGCCGGCGTTTTTCGCTTACAAGTACCTTCACGCGCTGCAGGGCACGAGCCTCAAAACCAGCGATCCGCAGGCAATGCTTTCCACGCAGAGCGGAAATCTCACGGCCGTAATCTGGGACTTCGAGCAGCCGGATCAGAAGCTGAGCAATCGGCCCTTTTACACCAAGCTGGTTCCCTCTCATGCGGCGGCGCCGGTCGAGTTGCGCGTGACGCATCTTGCGCCCAATGCCGCCTACCGCCTCGAAGTGCATCGCACCGGCTATCGCGCCAATGATGCCGACTCCGCCTACATCGAAATGGGCTCTCCCAAAGAGCTGACCGCCGGGCAGATTGCGCGCCTGAATGAACTGACGCGCGATCTGGCAGAGAGCAGCAAGATCGTGCGCAGCGGCAAGAACGGCGATCTCGAAATCAGTGTGCCGATGAACAGCAACGACGTTGTGCTGGTCAAACTGGAGCGCGGTCAGGAGGGCAAGTGAGGAACCGGTTATTCGCCATCTCACGCAGGAACTTCGCGCTGCCCCTTATTCTTATGGCCGCGTTGAGCGTTGCGTCTTTGGCTCAGAATGCCCCCGCGCATCCAAGCTGGCCGGGGCCTGGGCAGCTCTTTGTGGGCGCTTGTTATCAACCCATCGACCGCACCCCCGAGCAGATTGATCGCGACATTGCGATCATGAAGCGCGCGGGATTCAACGTGGTGCGCATGGGAGACCTGTCGTGGGATTCCTTTGAACCCTCGCAAGGCAAATTTGAGTTCGAGTGGTTCGACCGGGTGATGGACAAGATGCAGGCCAA
>Ga0302276_10005601_pt1 | contig 10405 bp, 9 predicted proteins | sample III_Bog_N2_3_FD_198768 | JGI IMG/M metagenome (GOLD analysis project Ga0302276, IMG submission 198768) | Peat permafrost microbial communities from Stordalen Mire near Abisko, Sweden - III_Bog_N2_3 | ecosystem: Environmental > Terrestrial > Soil > Wetlands > Peat | place: Sweden: Abisko... | reverse complement strand
CAGCACTCACCGATATTCGGACACGCCGCCTCCTCGCACACGGTCACCAGCCCGTGCTCGCGCATCAGGGCCCGGGTCTCGTGATAGACGGGATGATTGGGCGCCTTCACCCGGATCCAGGCAGGCTTGCGCTGGATCGGGTTGTCCGGACGATGCGCCTTCTCCGGGTGGCGAAGGCGGTGGTCGATGATGACGCGCGTGCTCATGGCCCAACAGAGGTGGAGGGCAAGCGCCGGCCCGTCAAGCACTGACCCGGAAAGGCCGGGTTGCCGGATGACAGCCCCCTGTGCAACGCTTTCACCACCGGTCAAAGCCAGCGCACAGGGAAACACCATGCAGTACGGCAGTGGATTGCCCATCACCGCCTTCGCCGATCCGTCCGCGGTCAAGGACTACGCGCAGGCGCTGGAGGCAGCGGGGTTCGACTTCACCTCCAGCAGCGGCCACGTGATGGCGCAGCCGCCGGGGACCAATCCGCACCGGCCAAACCGGCAATATGCCGGCCCGTTCTACGACCCCTTTGTCACCTTCGGCTATCTGGCGGGGGTCACGCAGCGGCTGCGCTTCATCACCGGCATCCTGATCCTGCCCGCCTGGCCGACCGTGCTGGTCGCCAAGCAGGCCGCCGAACTGGCGCTGTTCAGCGGCGGCCGCTTCGGGCTCGGTGTCGGGGTGAGCTGGAATGCGGCCGAGTACAAGGCGTTGGGCCAGAACTTCCAGGACCGGGGCCGCCGGCTGGAGGAGCAGATCGAGGTCCTGCGCCTGCTCTGGTCGCAGCCTTACGTCACCTTCGCCGGCCGCTACCACACGCTGGACCAGGTCGGGCTCAACCGTCCCGGATTGCCGCCGATCCCACTCTGGTTCGGGTCCGAGTCCGGCGAACGTGCGCTGCGCCGTGTCGCCAGGCTGGCGGATGGCTGGATGTCGCTGGGCGATCCGTCGGCGGATTTGCCGCGGCTGCGGCAATACCGGCAGGAGTCCGGACGTGATCCCGCGAACTTGATGGTGCGTGGCCCCCTGCCGGCCGGCGATGGTGGCGAGGCCGCCTGGATCGCCGCCGCGCAACGGCTGCAAGCGGCCGGGGTCACCCACCTGAACATCACCGCCCCGCTCGATCTGCCCCCCGATCAGGGCTTGCAGCGGGTCATCGCAGCTCGGAAGGCGGTGGCCGCGGCGCTGGGCTGACAGGCGGAGCCGCGGCGCCTACAGTCGTATGATCATTCCGGATTCACACCACAAAAAACGCCTGACCCGCTATGCATCAATCCTTTGTTAACGCCGGCCAGCCATGATGGACCTTGCCACCGGCTGGATGATCGAAAATGCCCGGCACAAACCTTGCGAACCCTTACGGTTCGCCCTATGATCCCTCCATGGAGGCAAGGGTCACCCGGCTGGAGGAAGACATGCGCGAGGTCAAGGCCGCGATCGTCCGGCTTGAGACGACGACAACCGAGATCAAGACGCTACTCCTGGCCACTTTGCCGCATCTGGCGACCAAGGCCGAGGTCTCCGACCTCAAGGGCGAACTCACCGCCGCGCTCGCGGAAAAGCCCAGCAAGACCTACATGTGGGGGGTGCTGGCCGTGCTGCTGACTGCCTATGCCTGCGGGCTCGCGGCGCTGGCCGTCCTGAAATAGGCACCGCCCGCGACGGTTTGCTGCACCGCATCGTCTTGCCCGCCGGCCCCCGATAGGTTACTCACGCCCGGCCTTCCGGGCCGCCCGCACATCCCGGCAACCGGTCCGGTTGGCCAGCATCGTCGCAGCCCGGCGGGATCCGTCCCGCGCCTCGGAAGGACCTCGGCCCATGGCCCGCAACAAGATCGCCCTGATCGGCGCCGGCAACATCGGCGGCACGCTCGCCCACCTCATCGGCCTCAAGGAACTGGGCGACGTGGTCCTGTTCGACGTGTTCGGCGGCGTCGCCGCGGGCAAGGCGCTCGACATCATGCAGTCCGGCCCGGTGGAAGGCTTCGACTCCACCATGTCCGGCGGATCGGACTACGCGGCCATCGCCGGGTCAGACGTGGTGATCGTCACCGCCGGTTTCCCCCGCACCCCCGGCATGTCGCGCGACGACCTGATCGGCAAGAACGCCGGCGTCATCGCCCAGGTCGCCGAGGGCATCAAGACCCACTGTCCCGGCGCCTTCGTCATCTGCATCACCAACCCGCTGGATGCGATGGTCTGGGTGATGAAGGAAAAATCCGGCCTGCCCGCGCACAAGGTCGTCGGCATGGCCGGCGTGCTCGACAGCTCGCGCTTCCAGTTGTTCCTGGCGCAGGAATTCGGCGTCTCGGTGGAAGACGTGCGCGCCTTCGTCCTGGGCGGCCATGGCGACACGATGGTGCCGCTGACCCGCTACTCCACCGTGGCCGGCATCCCCGTGCCCGACCTGATCAAGATGGGCTGGACCACGCAGGCGAAAATCGACGCGATCGTCGCCCGCACCGCCAATGGCGGCGGCGAAATCGTGAAACTGCTGGAGCGTGGAAGCGCTTTCTACGCCCCCGCCGCCTCGGCGATCGCCATGGCGGAGGCATACCTGAAAGACAAGAAGCGTGTCCTGCCCTGCGCCGCCTACCTCAACGGCGAATATGGCCTGCATGACCTCTATGTCGGTGTCCCCGTGGTGATCGGCGCCGGCGGGATCGAGCGGATCGTCGAGATCGAACTGAACCCGGACGAGAAAGCTGCGTTCGACAAATCCTGTGCCGCGGTCAGGGAACTGGTCGAAGCCGCCAAAGCCCTGATCGGTTAGGCCGAACCGATGAACATCCACGAATATCAGGCCAAGGAACTGCTGAAGCGCTACGGCGTCGCGGTGCTGGATGGCCATATCGCCTGGACCCCGGACGAGGCCGTCGAGGCGGCGGCGAAGCTCCCCGGCCCTGTCTTCGTGGTAAAATCGCAAATCCATGCGGGAGGGCGCGGCGCCGGCCGCTTCGCCGACGACCCGGACGGCAAGGGCGGGGTCCGCCTCGCCCGCTCGCCCGAGGAGGTCAAAGCCGCGGCGGAAGCCATGATCGGCCACACTCTGGTCACGAAACAGACCGGCCCGCACGGCCGTCCCGTACACCGGGTCTATGTCGAAGCCGGCTGCGAGATCGAGCGCGAACTTTATTTTTCCGTCCTCGTCGATCGCGCCAATGGGCGGGTGACCCTGGTGGCCTCGACCGAAGGCGGGATGGAAATCGAGGAAGTCGCCGCCCACCAGCCGGAAAAAATCCTCCGGATCGCGATCGATCCGGCGACGGGGTTGCAAGGGTTCCATGTCCGGCGGCTGGCGTTCAACCTGGGCCTGACCGGCAAGCAGGCGGCGACCTTCAGCAAGTTCGTGCCGGCCCTGGTCAATGCCTTCAACGGGCTGGATTGCTCCGTCGTAGAAATCAATCCGCTGGTGGTGACGAAGGCGGGCGATGTCGTCGCGCTGGATGCCAAGATCAGCTTCGACGACAACGCTTTGTTCAAGCATCCCGAACTGGAAAACCTGCGCGACGAGGCGGAAGAAGACCCCAAGGAGCTGGAGGCTGCCAAGTACGGCCTCAGCTATGTGGCTCTGGACGGCAATATCGGCTGCATGGTCAACGGTGCCGGTCTGGCCATGGCGACGATGGACATCATCAAATTGTACGGGATGGCGCCGGCCAACTTCCTCGATGTCGGCGGTGGCGCGACCAAGGAGCGGGTCGCGGCGGCCTTCAAGATCATCCTGTCCGACCCGAACGTCGAGGGCATCCTGGTCAACATCTTCGGCGGCATCATGCGGTGCGACGTCATCGCGGAAGGTGTCGTTGCCGCGGCGCGCGAACTGCAACTCTCCGTGCCGCTGGTGGTGCGGCTGGAGGGCACCAACGTCGAACTCGGCAAGGCGATCATGGCGAAATCCAACCTGACGATCATCGCCGCCGACAACCTGGCGGACGCCGCCGAAAAAATTGTCACCGCCGTGCGGGAGGCTGCCTGACATGGCGATTCTGGTCGATGCCAACACGAAGGTCATCACGCAGGGCTTCACCGGCGCGCAGGGCACCTTCCACACCGAACAGGCGATCGCCTACGGCACCAAGGTGGTCGGCGGCGTCACACCCGGCAAAGGCGGCACCACCCACCTGAACCTGCCGGTCTACAATACCGTGCGGGAGGCGCGCGAAGCGACCGGCGCCGACGCGTCCGGCATCTATGTCCCGCCACCCTTCGCCGCCGATGCGATCCTGGAGGCGATCGATGCGGAAATCCCGCTGATCGTCTGCATCACCGATGGCATTCCGGTGCTCGACATGGTGCGGGTCAAACGCGCCTTGACGGGAACGAAATCGCGGCTGATCGGGCCGAACTGCCCCGGCGTAATCACGCCGAATGCCTGCAAGATCGGCATCATGCCCGGCCACATCCACCGCGTCGGCACCGTCGGCATCGTCTCGCGGTCGGGCACCCTGACCTACGAGGCGGTGGCGCAAACGACGGCGGCCGGCCTGGGCCAGAGCAGTTGTGTCGGCATCGGCGGCGACCCGGTGAAGGGCATGGACTTCATCGAGGTGCTGGAAATGTTCCTGGCCGACCCCTTCACCAAGCAGATCGTCATGATCGGCGAGATCGGCGGCCAGAGCGAAATCGATGCCGCCGACTTCCTGGCCCATAATTCGGTGAAGAAACCGACGGTCGGGTTCATTGCCGGATCGACCGCCCCGCCCGGCCGGCGCATGGGCCATGCCGGCGCGGTGATCAGCGGTGGGCGGGATACCGCCGCGGCGAAGATGGAGGCCATGCGGTCGGCCGGTATCTATGTCGCCGACAGCCCCGCAGCACTCGGCAGCACGATGCTGGCGGTGCTTAAAGGGTAGGCTTCGCTGGTGCCCTGGCACGCCTTCCGAGATAACGCCCGCGAACCGGCAAGGAACCAGGCCGCATGAAACTATCACGCACGCTTTGGCTTGCTTTGGCCGGCGCCGTCCTGGTGCTCCAGCCGGCTCAGGCCCAGACGGACCAGGCCCAGACGGACCAGGCCCAGACGGACCAGGCCAAATCTCTGTTGGACGCCCTGTCGCTCGTCACTGGCGGCGCTCTCATCGCCCTCGGGCAGGCGCCGCAGGTGACGCAGGACGGCGATCAGTTCCACGTCCGCGTCCCGCTGCCGAAACTGGTCACGCCAGCGGATTCGGCGATCGACGCCGCCGCGACCCAGCTCGATACCGGTGCATGGCAAGTCACCAGCGTGAGCTTTCCCCAGACCGCGACCCTGTGGGTGACCAGCCAGCCCGGCAAGCCCCCGGTATCGACCGGCTATACCATCGGCCGGCAGTCGGTCCAGGCACAGCTCGACCCGACCCTTGCGTCGCCCTCCTCATACGCGATCGCACTTGGCGACATCGCCCTGACCGACAGCGCCGCGCAACCGGGGGACCATCTCACCCTCGGAAGCCTGACCTGGGATGGCACCATCACCGGCGACACGAAGGGCCTGATGAACACACGGTCCGTGGCCAGCGCCGACAATTGGGACATGGTCGCACACAGCAGCGCCGGCGTCCCCGCGACCATATCGCTGCGCAGCCTGAAGGTCCGCTCCAGCATCGACGGCCTGGACCGAACGCGGATCCTGCATCTGCGGGAAAACCTGGCGGCAATCGCCGCGAACCAGTCGCCCCCGGTGCCTGGCCAGCCCTCCGGCCCTTCGCCGCAGCAGCGCGAACAGATCAGGGCCATGCTCGAGATCTTCACCGGCCTGCTGTCGGCGATGAGTGTCGAGGAAAGCTTCCAGGGCCTGCATGTCGAGACCGCCAGCGGGACTGGCGACATCGGGGAGATGCGCTTTGCCATGGCCGGCCAGGCGCGCAACGATCACATCGCGGTGCAGTCGGACATCGGTGTCAGCGATATGGCGTTCCCCGCCGTGCCCGCCGCCTTCGCCCCGATCGTGCCGCGCCGCGTCGCGCTGCGCACCGCGATCTCCGGCATCCAGGCCGAGGGGCTGCGCCGCCTGCTACGTGAGGCGATGATGGATGGCGCCAACCCGGTCGCGCTGCAATCCAGAGCGATTGCACTGCTGAACGAGCCGGGGGCCCGAGCCGGGATCGAATCGTTGTCGGTCGAGGCCGGCCCCTTGCTGCTGCAGGGATCGGGACGGGTGCGGCCATTGCCGGACGGGACCGCCGCCTTCGACCTGCATTTGACGGCGCATGGGCTGGATTCGCTGATCGCGCTGGTTCAGGCGGAACCGAAGGCGCAGCAGGTCATGCCGATGCTGTTCATGGTTCGTGGCATGGGCAAGCCGGAGAGCGGCGACACGGTGTGGGACATCGCTTTTGCCCACGGAATCACCACGGTGAATGGCGCTCCGATCGGCCCGAACCCCAACGCGCCCCGGCCGCCGGGCAAGCCCTGACTCCAGGCAGCCTGTCAAACCGTCCGCCCGCATGGTACGGTGCTGCGCCATGCGGATCCACCTGCACAACCCCACCGACGACCCGCTGTTCGACTTCTCCCGTCCCATGTGGGACGCCGCCGCAAGCAGAGCGGGCGAGGTCGGACATGTGGTCAGTGTGGGCACGACGGATGACGATTTCGCCGTCGCGATCGCCGAGGCCGAGGCCCTGATCTGCGACGCCGGCGTCGTCAAAGCGCAATTCCCCTGCGCGGCGCCGCATCTGAAACTGCTGTTCGTGACCAATGCCGGGCTCGACCGGCTTGCCCCGTACAACTGGTTGCCGACCGGCACCGTCCTGCTGAACAACCGCGGCACCCATGCGGCGAAGTCGGGCGAGTTCGCCATCATGGCTGTGCTGATGCTCGCCAACCGTGTGCCGGAGATGGTGACGCACCAACGTGCCGGACGTTGGCAGAAGCTCTGGGGGGCGGTTCTCGGCGGCCGGCGGATCACCATCGTCGGTCTCGGCACCCTGGGCGGGGCCACGGCAGTGCATGCGGCGCGTTTCGGCATGCAGGTCACCGGGGTGCGCGCCAATCCCGCTCCGCATCCGGATTGCGTTCGGGTGGTCGGCACCGAGGCGCTGGACGATATCCTGCCGGACACCGAGTTTCTGGTGCTCGCCTGCCCGCTGACCAACGCCACGCGCGGCCTGCTGGACCGGCGGCGTCTCGGACTGCTGCCGCGGGGATCGGGGATCGTGAATATCGGCCGCGGCGAACTGACCGATCAGGATGCGCTGTGCGACCTGCTGGACTCCGGGCATTTGTCCGGCGCGGTGCTGGATGTGTTCGTGCCGGAGCCGATCCCCGCCGGCCACCGGCTGTGGACCACGCCCAACCTGATCATCAGTCCGCATACCGCGGCCGACGACCCGGCCACCTATAACCCACGCAGCCTCGACATCTTCCTGGCCAACCTGCGCGCCTGGCGCGACGGCCGGCCCTTGCCTAACCAGTTCGACACCGCCCGCGGCTACTGAAAGAACGATCCCATGAAACTTTACTGTATCCCGCAAGCCGCCGGCATCGACACGCTGGAACGCCGCGAGGCCCCCACCCCCAAGCCCGGCCGCGGCCAGATCGTGGTGCGCATGCGCGCCGCCGCGTTGAATTACCGCGACCTGAACGTCGCCGCCGGACGCGCCGCGCGCGGGACGCTGCCCGCCAACCTGATCCCGCTGTCGGACGGCGCCGGCGAGGTGGTGGAAACCGGCCCCGACGTCACCCGGGTCAAGACCGGAGACCGTGTCGCCGGGCTGTTCATGCAGACCTGGCTGGGCGGCGAGATGGAGCCGGCGCATGTCGAAAGCGCCCGCGGCGGCGCCATCGATGGCGTGCTGGCGGAATACGTGCTGTTCGACCAGGACGGCGTCGTCGCGCTGCCGGATCATTTGTCGTACGAGGAAGGCGCCACCTTGCCCTGCGCCGGGGTCACCGCCTGGAACGCGCTCTACAACGGCCGGCCGCTGAAGACCGGCGATACCGTGCTGGTGCTGGGCACCGGCGGCGTCTCCATCTTCGCCTTGCAGTTCGCGCACGCCGCCGGGGCCCGGGTGATCGTCACGTCGTCATCGGACGGCAAGCTGGCGCAGGCGAAGGCGCTGGGGGCGTCCGACGGGGTGAACTACCGCCAGCACCCGGACTGGCAGCACGAGGTTCTGCGCCTGACCGATGGCCGCGGCGTTGACCACGTGGTCGAGGTCGGCGGCGCCGGCACCCTGGCCCGATCGGTGGACGCGTGTCGGATTGGCGGGCAGGTGCATCTGATCGGCGTGCTGACCAGTGGCGAGATCAATCCCACCCCGATCCTGCGCCGTAACACGATCCTGCGCGGCATCTATGTCGGGTCGCGCCAGATGTTCGAGGCGATGAACCGCGCCATCGCCCTGCACAAGATCGCGCCCGTCATCGACCGGGTGTTCGACTTCGAACAGGCGCAGGACGCTTATCGTTACTTAGCCGCGCAGTCGCATGTCGGCAAGGTCGTCATCCGGATCGAATGACCGGAGTTTGACAGGCCGGGCCCGCGGACGTGCAATGCCGGCCCGCAACGCACCGGAGGGAACCAGGATGAAGATCACCCGCATTGGCACCAAAGAATACCGCTGGCCCCGGCACAAGCCGATCGCCAACGGCAAGCACACCTATACCCATGTCCGGTTCGGTGTGATCGAGATCGAGACCGACGACGGCGTCACCGGCATCGGCCTCGGCTCCGGCGGGGCCATCGAACGCGCGACGGTCGAACATTTGACGCCGCTGCTGCTAGGCGAGGACCCGATCGATGTCGAGCGGCTGTGGCACAAGATGTGGGTGCCGAAGCTGGTGGGCCGCCGCGGCCTGACCACACGCGCGATCGCGGCCATTGATATCGGCCTGTGGGACATCCGAGCGAAGTTTGCCGGATTGCCGCTGTACAAGCTGCTGGGCGGGTTCCGCGACCGGGTGCCGACCTACATCGCCGGCGGCTATTACGAGGAGGGCAAGGGCCTGCGCGAACTCGCGGCCGAGATGGAATCCAACGTGCGGATGGGTGCCAAGGCGGTGAAGATGAAGATCGGCGGCGTGCCCATTGCGGAAGACGTGGCGCGGGTGCGGATCGCGCGTGAAGCGGTCGGGCCGGACGTCAAGCTGATGGTGGATGCAAACTGCGCCTATCGTTACTATGAAGCGATCCAGATCGCCAAACGGATCGAGCAGTACGACATTTTCTGGTTCGAGGAGCCGGTCGCGCCCGACGACTACGACGGCCACCGCAAGCTGGCGCAGGCGACCAGCATCCCGATCGCAACCGGGGAGAACGAATACACCCGCTATGGTTTCCGCGACCTGATCCGCGGCGAGTGCGCGGCGATCCTGAATGCGGATGCGAAGGTGCTGGGCGGGGTGACCGAGTTCATGAAGGTCGCCGCGCTGGCGCAGGCGCACGATCTGGATATCGCGCCGCATGGCTCGCAGGACATTCACATTCATCTGGTTGCGGCGATTTCCAATGGGCTGATCCTGGAGTTCTATCGCGACACGGTGGATCCGATGTGGGGACGGGTCTATCACAATACGTTGCGGTTGAATGACGATGGCACCGTCAGCCCGCCCGATGTACCGGGGATCGGTGCGGATCCGAACTACGAATCGCTGGCGGAGTTTCGTATCGCTTAGTGTCCGTCCGGGAAGTCTTCCTCCTGCTGACAGGGTGCAGCCTCGCCAAAGGACTGCGCGCCTGTCCTGTCGATGAAATTCTGACAGCCGGCCCGGCTGCGGTGCGATCACGTTCGGTCGTGCCGCACGCGCAGGTCCGCGATTCTTAACCACGAAGGTCCGAAGCCACGAAGGGCGCCCTCCACCAACGCGGCGAATTGTGGTTGGCAGGCAAGCACATCGACCCATCAGCCCGGCTTCGTGGCTTCGAACCTTCGTGGTGGAGAATCCTGCGCTGCGAACCGCACCGGCGGCACCGATGGAGGCGGACGACCAATTCCAATCGCTCGATAAGTTTCCGGACAGACACTTGATGTTGAGCGTCGCCTTAGCCTTTGTACTCCAGCACGTGCATCCCGGCGTTCCAGTCGCTGACGAAGATCAGGCCGTCCGTCGTCACCAGGGCGTCGCAGGTCTGGGCCGCGACCGCGATATTCGGCCGCGGATCGACCAACTTCTTCGGCACCGGTGGCACCCAGGACGCGATCTCCTTCGGCGCGAAAGCGTCGCGGATGTCGAACACCCGCACCCCGGCATTGTGATAGGTCGCGAAGATGACGTCCTCGCTTTGGAACATCCCCGGACGGTTCTCGTGCAGGTTGTGCGGCCCGAAATTGCCCAGGTGGCAGTAATCGCGGTCGGTCGGTGTGGGCAGGGTCGAAATCGGCACCGGGTTCTCCGGCGCACGCACATCCAGCACGAAAGTGTGGAAGATGCCCTTGGCGCAGTTATCGGCATTCGATTCGTCCGCCACCACCGCGAGGCTGCGCCCCGGC
>Ga0302276_10005600_pt1 | contig 10406 bp, 6 predicted proteins | sample III_Bog_N2_3_FD_198768 | JGI IMG/M metagenome (GOLD analysis project Ga0302276, IMG submission 198768) | Peat permafrost microbial communities from Stordalen Mire near Abisko, Sweden - III_Bog_N2_3 | ecosystem: Environmental > Terrestrial > Soil > Wetlands > Peat | place: Sweden: Abisko... | reverse complement strand
CCGGCGAACGACGCATCTCGCTCGGGCTGAAGCAGGCATTGGGAGATCCGTGGACAGAGGTGCCGCAGAAGTTTCCCTTAGGTTCGGAGATCGAAGGGCCAGTCACGCGCCTGATGAAGTTCGGCGCATTCGTGCAGTTGGCGGAGGGCGTTGAGGGGCTGGTTCACATCAGCGAAATCAGCGCGGAACGGCATCTCAATCATCCGCAGGATGTGCTGCGAATCGGACAGATCGTCAAGGCTCAGGTTCTTGGCATCGATACGGAGAAGCGGCAGATTCGACTCAGTATGAAGCAACTGGTTCCCACCAGTCTTGGCGAATATCTGGAAGAACACAGCGAGGGCGATGTGGTTTCCGGGCGCGTAGTTGAGCAGGCCGCAGAATTTTCTCTCGTCGAACTCGGCGAAGGAATTCGCGCCAACTGCCGAACGACGGCAAGCACACCGGTCGCAGCGGACAACCAGAACAATGCCGGGGTGGATCTGTCCTCGTTGACTTCGATGCTGAACGCTCGCTGGAAGGGTGGCGCAACTCCTTCGGGAAGCAAGCCAGAGCCGCTCGGCGTGGGCCAGATTCGCAGCTTCCGTCTGGCGAAGATCGATCGCGAGACGGAAAAGATTGAACTGGAGTTGGTGTAACCGTTCCTGCAAAGTAAGATTCAATTCTGTCTGGCAAGCACCGCGCGCCAGACAGGATTGAATCAAGCATCCGAGTTGAGGGTTGATTCGATCAGTTCGAGAAGCGCTATTCTGGAGAATGGTTTTTGCAGGAAGCGCGTAGCTGAGTTCAGGATGCCGTGATTCACAATGGCCTTGGGCGAGTAGCCAGACATGTATACCACCTTGAAGGTGCAGCCATGTTCAAGCAGGCGGGCGACCAGATTATTTCCATTTCCATCCTTCAGCACAATGTCGGTCAGCACGAGGTCAATCTCGCAATGATGTTCGAGCGCTATACGGTAGGCCGTCTCCATCCCATCGGCCTGGATCACGATGTGTCCTCCCATCTTGAGGAACTCTGCGATCACCTCGCGCAGGTTGTCGTCGTCCTCTACCAGTAGGATCGTAGAGCGTTTAATGATCGGTAATTCTCTGGACTCTATTATGTTGTCCTTCACGGTTTCGTGAGCTTCCGCACTGGGGAGATAGATCTTGAAATTTGCTCCGGCTCCCGGTTCGCTATAAAGCCGGATAAAACCTTTGTGCCGTTTCACAATTCCGTAGACCATCGCGAGGCCGAGTCCGGTTCCCTTCCCTTGTTCTTTGGTGGTAAAAAAAGGCTCAAAGATATGCTCCTGCGTCTCAAACGGAATCCCTGTTCCGCTGTCGGAGATAGCCAGCATGACATAGTTTCCTGACGGGATGATGGGGTGACTGATCGGACTCGTCTCGTCGAGCTTGCAGTTTGCAGTCTGTATCATTAATTGACCGCCATCGGGCATGGCATCGCGGGCGTTGACCGCCAGATTGGCGATAACCTGTTTGATTTGCGATCGGTCGGCCATCACCGGCCAAGGCTCATCGCACAGGGAGACGCATACGTCAATATTCTCCCCTACCAACCGCTGCACCATTTCAGAGACTCCGGTCACCAGCTTGTTCAGCGTAGTCAAGGTCGGCAGGGTTGTCTGTTTGCGACTGAAGGCGAGCAGTTGTCCGGTCAACTCGGCTGCACGCTTTGCAACCTCCACAACCTTCTCGGTGCGACGCCGTGGGGTGCCATCCAGCTCCAGTAGAAGCAACTCGGTCTGCGCCAGAATCACCATCATCAGATTATTGAAGTCATGCGCAACGCCTCCTGCAAGTCGTCCTACCGCCTCCATCTTCTGCGCCTGTAGGAGTTGCTCCTCAAGTAGACGCTGTTGAGTCACGTCTTCGATGATACCCTCGATGATGCCTTCTTCTGCGGCTTCGGAATCGTGCACGACTCGTCCCGAAGCCCGTATCGTAATCAGCTTCTTGTCTTTGCGCTTCCAACAAGCTTCGATTCCTATGAAATCGCCAGTTGCAGGGAGCTGAGATAAAAAATTACTTCTTCCCTGCTGCTCCAGGTAGACGTCGCTGGTCAATCGCAGGGCTTGCACTTGTGTCTCATTGTCGTAGCCAAGCAGCTTCACCGCTGCGGGATTAGCGCTGAGGAAGCGATTCTGCGCGATGCTGGCGCGGGTAATTCCATAGGGAGCCTTGGCGACAAAGGATTGCAGCATGGCTTCCGAATAAAAGGACTCAGCCTCAGCCTTCGTGCGCTCCTCAATCTCCTTCTCTAACTTTTCAGCGTGGCGCAGCACCTGTTCGTGCTGTAGCGAGTTTTTCAGGCCGATGGAGATGACGGCCGCGAGAGTCTCCAGAAAAGCCGCCTGCTGGCTAAAATCGCGCGGGGTTCGAGAGGCCAACCCAAGAACGCCCTGCACCCCTTCCGCGTCTTTAAGTGGAATTGCTGCGATGGAAAGGATTTCGGATTTTTCACACTCCTGATAAGTGCAACGGCGGTCGCTTACTAAGTCAAAGATGTAGACCGGATCTCCAGCCCGAGCAGCCATCCTCCAGAGGCACTCCCAAACCCGATGCTCCCCCGCCCGAACCAGCTTAAGATCGAAGTCCGACGGCACCATGGCCTTGAGTTCAAAACTCTCCGCATTGTTTAGAAAGAGCAACGCAACGTCGCAACCAACCGATTCAACCACCCCAGCCAGAGCAGTCTGAACCACGTCATTCTGCAACATACTGCCGCTGATCAGGTGGCTAACCTTCCAGAGCAGCCTGGTCTCCATCTCGGAGATCCCAGCTTCGACAGGAGAAGCCGACGTCGGTTCAAGATAATTACTCGCGTCCATAGATTCCCCTCGCGGAGACCCCTTGGCCCAATTCCGCCTCCAAAGATCACATCAGAAACTGACGTGATCTTTGGAGAAATCCATAGTAGCACTTGGACATCCGGGCTCAACAAGATTTTTTCTGGCACAACCAGCGCCATGATTTTAGACGTAATGAATAATCTTGATCGTCGTCCACATAACGGCGATCTTTGCTGCCGGAAGATCCGCTCTATACCAAGCCCCCGCTCATCGTTGAGATGGGCGGGGGCTTGGTTTTGCAATCCATGTTTGCGTCCGTAACTCGCAGAGCGCCTGATTTGCAGACTCTGGCGTGGGATAACCAACTCCCTACGCCAACTGCGCGAACCACTGCGTCCAGAGTAACCGAACTAGCTGCCGGGAGTAACCGGAGTTGGCAGATCGTCGCGGCGACGGAAGCTGGCGCATACGTAGTCGCGGTTCATATTGGCGATAACCTCCAGAGGAATCTCCTTCGGGCAGGCCGCCGAGCACTCGCCGATGTTGGTGCAACTGCCGAACTCTTCGGCGTTCATCTGCGCCACCATGCCGAGGGCGCGCCGTTCGCGCTCCGGTTCACCCTGCGGCAATGTGCCGAGGTGGGTGATCTTCGCACCGGTATAGAGCGCAGCCGATGCGTTGGGGCAGGCCGCGACACAAGCTCCGCAGCCGATGCAGGCAGCCGCGTCCATCGATGTGTCCGCAACCTCCTTGCCGACCAGGATGGTGTTGCCATCCGGGGCCTGGCCCGTGGAGACCGAGACGTATCCACCCGCTTCGATGATGTGATCGAAGGCGCGGCGATTGACGACCAGATCCTTCACGAAGGTGAAGGCCTTGGCGCGCCACGGCTCCAGCGTCAACTCGTCGCCGCTCTTGAAGTGGCGCATAGTCAACTGGCAGGTGGTTGTACCCTTCTCCGGGCCGTGGGCCTCACCGTTGATCATGAAGCCGCAGGAGCCACAGATGCCCTCGCGACAGTCATGCTCAAAAGCGACAGGCTCTTCGCCCTTCAGGATCAGGGTCTCGTTGAGTACGTCGAGACACTCCAGCATGGACATCTCTGGATCCACGTCATCGACCGGATAGCGGACGAAGGCGCCCTTTGCGTCTACATTCTTCTGTCGCCAGATCTTCAGCGTTAGTTTCATTACTTGTAGCTCCTCTGGCTCGGGTGTACGTAGTGGAACTCCAGGGGTTCCTTGTTCAGTTCGGGCGCGGCATCGTCGCCGCGATAGCCCCAGGCTGCGACGTAGCTGAAGTGCTCGTCGTCGCGCTGTGCCTCGCCCTCGGAGGTCTGGTACTCCTCGCGGAAGTGGCCGCCGCAGCTCTCGTTGCGGTCAAGCGCGTCGATGCACATCAGCTCGGCCAGCTCGAAGTAGTCGGCCACACGTCCAGCCTTCTCCAGGCTTTCGTTGAGGTCGTCTCCGCTGCCGGGAACCGTGACATCCTTCCAATACTGCTCGCGCAGAGCGCGGATCATGCCGATGGCCTCCTTCAGACCCTCAGCCGTGCGAGCCATACCACAATGCTCCCACATGATCTTGCCCAACTCGCGGTGGAAGGAGTCGACCGTACGCGTTCCCTTGATCGAGAGCAGCTTGGCGATCTTCTGTTCGACTGCACTGACCGCGTTCTTGACCTCGTCGTGCGACTCGTCGACCTTCTCGAACTTGTTGGTCGCGATGTAGTTGCTGACCGTGTAGGGCGCGATGAAGTATCCGTCGGAGAGTCCCTGCATCAGCGCGCTGGCACCGAGGCGGTTGGCTCCGTGGTCGGAGAAGTTCGCCTCGCCCAGAACGAAGAGTCCGGGGATCGTGCTTTGCAACTGATAGTCCACCCACAGACCGCCCATGGTGTAATGGATGGCCGGGTAGATGCGCATGGGAACCTTGTAGGGATTCTCGTCCGTGATGCGCTGATACATATCGAAGAGATTGCCGTAGCGCTCGCGCACCGTCTTCTCGCCGAGACGCTTGATCGACTCGGAGAAGTCGAGATAAACGCCCAGCCCAGACTTGCCGACGCCGTAGCCTGCGTCGCACATCGCCTTGGCGTTGCGCGATGCAACGTCACGCGGCACGAGGTTGCCGAAGCTCGGGTAGCGACGCTCCAGATAGTAGTCGCGCTCCTCTTCGGGAATCTGATCGGGAGAGCGTGTGTCGCCCTTCTTCTTGGGAACCCAGATGCGTCCGTCGTTGCGTAGCGACTCGCTCATCAGCGTCAGCTTCGACTGGTACTCGCCCGAGACCGGGATGCAGGTCGGGTGAATCTGCGTGAAGCAGGGATTCGCGAAGAGTGCGCCACGCTTGTACGCGCGCCAGTTGGCGGTGACGTTCGAGCCCTTGGCGTTGGTCGACAGATAGTAGACGTTGCCGTATCCGCCGCTGGCCAAAAGGACTGCGTCCGCAATGTGAACGCTGAGCTTGCCGGTAATCAGGTTGCGAGCCACGATGCCGCGCGCCTTGCCGTCAATGACAATCAGGTCCAGCATCTCGGTACGGGCAATCATCTTGACCGTTCCGGCGTGAATCTGCCGCTCCAGCGCCTGATAGGCTCCGAGCAAAAGCTGCTGACCGGTTTGTCCGCGGGCGTAGAAGGTACGCGAGACCTGCGCTCCACCGAAGGAGCGGTTGGTCAGCGACCCGCCGTATTCGCGAGCGAAGGGAACGCCCTGGGCCACACACTGGTCGATGATCGCGCCACTGTTCTGGGCCAGGCGATAGATGTTAGCCTCGCGAGCGCGGAAGTCGCCGCCCTTGACCGTGTCGTAGAAGAGACGGAAGACGCTCTCGCCGTCGTTCGGATAGTTCTTGGCAGCGTTGATTCCACCCTGCGCGGCGATGGAGTGCGCGCGGCGGGGAGAATCCTGAAAGCAGAAGCACTTGACGTTGTAGCCAAGTTCACCGAGCGAGGCAGCCGCCGAGCCACCCGCGAGGCCGGAGCCTACGACGATGACCGAGTGCTTGCGCTTGTTGGCGGGGTTGACGAGCTTCATATCGAAGCAGGCTTTGGCCCACGCCTGTTCGATCGGACCGGAGGGAATTCTTGCGTCGAGTGTCATTTTATTTTACGATCCCCAGCAATACGCTAATTGGGATGGAAATGTATCCCAGAACGATGACGGCGGCAATCGCGTTGGCTGCAAACTTGAGCAGCGGCGTGATCCGCGGATGGGCGAGACCAACAGACTGGAACATGCTTGATACGCCGTGGCTGAGATGAAGCCCCAGCAGGCTGACCGCGATGATGTACCAGACCGAGACGTACCAGACCTGAAAGCCAGCCACCACATTACCGTATACATCGCCCTCGACGAACTGTGCGTGGGGATGAATCGCGCCAACGGTGAAGTGCAGCAGATGGAAGATCACAAACGCCAAAACGATCGGTCCGCTCCAGTACATGGTGCGCGACGCGTAGGAGGAGTTGATCGCCTCCTTGCGCGAGTAGCCCACCGGACGGGCGCGATTGGTCGCCAGAGCCAACTGAATCGTCGCCGTAAAGTGCAGCAAGATCGTCAGCGCCATGACGCCACGGATGATCCAGAGGATCTCGCCGAGGCTATGCAGCAGATGACCGTAAGCGTTGAGGCGGGCAGGCCCATCATAGATCTGTAGATTGCCCAGCATGTGGCCGGTCACGAAGAGGAACATGATGCAGCCAGTGACTGCCATGACGATCTTCTTGCCGTTCGTAGACTGCCAGAATGTTACCGGCGATGCCGGTTGCGGGAGAACCCCAGCGTTACTCATTAATTTTCCAACCTCGTTGCGATGAATGTCGCGATGATTCTCGCGGGATGTGTCGCGGTGGATCCTTGAAATAGAACCTCTTATCTTGTATACGCCTGCATGAGCCCGAGCCTCTGTGCCCGCAATCACATGCATGGCGATCCTGATGATTGCGTCTCAGGCAACGAGACCACAACCAGACTACGGCAAGAATGATCTTCCCGGTGTAAATATTACGCGATGGATGACCGTCTGCCATTTTCTAGCAGAGGGAAGAGCAAAGTCAAGAACGGTAATGCAATCGCAGAGCCTTTCAACATGAATTTTCTCTACCACAGCGGCCTGCGTCTAAAGTTTGAAACCGAAGGCGCAAAAGCTGCATCCGCGCAGTAGAATAACCAACAGTCCCATGGCCTATCAGGTTCTAGCTCGTAAATATCGTCCCCAGCGTTTCGCCGATGTCGTTGGACAGGATCACGTCACTGTGACCTTGACCAACGCGCTCACCCAGAACCGCATCGCGCACGGCTACATCTTCAGCGGCCATCGCGGCATCGGCAAGACGACCATCGCGCGCATTCTGGCCATGGCGCTCAACTGCCGCAACGCAATCGGCACAGAGGCTCGCCCCACCGCCGAGCCTTGTGAGACCTGCGACTCCTGCAACGAGATTCGCGCCGGCAACGCCGTCGATGTGATCGAGATCGACGCGGCCACCAACCGCGGCATCGATGAGATTCGCGAATTGCGCGACGCCGCTCGCTACGCCCCCTCGCGCGACCGCTTCAAGATCTACATCCTTGACGAGGCGCACCAGATCACCGACGCGGCCTTCAACGCGTTGCTGAAGACGCTCGAAGAGCCGCCAGACCACATTGTCTTCATGATGGCCACAACCCAGCCCGAGGACATTCCGCAGACCGTCCGCTCGCGCTGCCAGCACTTCAGCTTTCACGCCGTCAAACTTGTCGATATTCTTGGCCAGTTGACCGCCATCGCGGGTCACGAGGGAGTCGCCGCCGATGAGTCCGCGCTCTCACTGCTCGCCGAGGCAGGCGATGGATCGATGCGGGATGCGCTCTCCATCATGGATCAGGCCATCGCGTCTGCCCCCTACGAGAACGGCAAAGCCCGCCTCGACGCCGCGCAGATTCGCGAGTTGATGGGCACCGTTCCCAACGCCGTCTTCGAGCGCATCCTCAATGCGGTCAACGAGAATAACTCCGCCGAGGTGATGCTCGCGGCCAATCAACTGCTCGACGCCGGTAACTCCGCCGCGCAGCTTGCGCGCCAGTGCGTTCGCTACCTGCGTAATGCGCTGATTGCGAAGATCGCCGACCTCTCTCCCGAAGGAGAGAACGCCGAAGGAGTCGGCAACGAACTCCTGCAAATCTCTCCCGACGAGCAGCGTCGAGCAGCGCGAACCGCCGCCCTCTTCAGTGAAGAGGAGCTGTCCCGCTTCCTGCAAGTCATGCTGCACACCTTCGATGAGCTGGGCTATCGTCAGGAGCAGCGCTTCCACTTTGAGCTTGGCCTGCTCAAGCTCGTCCACCTGCGTCGCCTTCTGCCCATCGAGGAGGCTCTCAGCCAGCTCCCCAGCGGCAATAGCACTCGTCCCGCATCGGCCACAACACCGCACACCGCAGCCACACCTAGCCCCACTGCGACTCATCGACCAGCGCAAGCCGCGCCGCCAGCAGCAAAAGCCGCTCAGCCAGCCGAGCCAGCGCGCCCAGCTTTCTCTCCATTCGAGCAGGACAAATCCAGACACCGACCAGAGATGTCCGCTCCCATCTCCATCTCCGCTGCCGCCGCGTCAAGGCCGATAGCGGTAGCCTCGACGAGGACTACAGCAACGCCCATCGCCGAGACCCGCGGAGCCACGGCCGTCTCTCTCGCACCCGCAGCCGTTCCCGTCACACCTGCTGCGCGTCCCACAATCGAAGCCCTGCCGAAGTCCTTGCCAGAGCCAGTGTCTTTTTTCCAATCGACGCCGCTGACCGCGCCCTCGCACAGCGAAGCGACGATCAAGCAGCAGCCCGAGATCGCACTTCCCTCCCCCACCTTAGAAGCCAATGCACAGCCCACGCCCGCAGAAGCAGTCGCGTCCCCCCTCCCCTCCGATGCCGCGACTGAGGCCCAGCGAGTCGTAGTCGAGGCCCTCACCGCCGCCAGGCAATCCTCCGCAGCTGACGCCATGGCCGACGCTTCATGGATTCTGGACGACAACGAAGCCCGCGTCCAGACTGAACTATCGAAGACCATGCTCCCCGTCGTCATGAATCAGGACGCCGAAAAGATAGCTCGCGCAGCACTCCGAGACGCAGGCATCCTCAGCCTCACTCTGCTCACCGGAACCGCTGCTACCACCTCCACGAAGAAGTCTCGCCCAGCCCGCAGCGGTTCGGTGCAGGCCAAGGCTTTGCAGCATCCGCTGGTTCAGCAGGCTCAGAAGCTCTTCAACGCCGAGATTCAAACCGTCATCGATCTTCGCGAATCGGAATAAATCTTCGAGCAGGTTGCCATCACGATTTTCTCTCAACACATAGAACATTTTCACTAATGATTTAGACCGTTACACCGCGAGCAATATTCGTGGAGTCTTGCTATGCCCAGAATGACAAAGCATTTTGGTCTACAGTAATTTGCAAAGTACCCCAAATCAGGAGCAGACGCTGTAGGTTGATCTGGATGATGACAGCTTAAGCTTATCGGGCTTGGGGACGATTGCCCCCAAGCCCGATTGTGTATAGCCGTTGCCAAAGAAACATCCTTCAGCAATTTAATCGATGTATCTCAGTTCTACTTATTACTCAACATTCAATACAACCGTGGTTGACTGTGACAGAGCGCCCGAAGATACGATCGCACGGATATAGTATGAGCTCTGCCCTTGGTTAGAGGCACTGCTGGTGGAACCGCAACCACTCAATCCAGCCATCGTCGCCAGACCTGCTGCCAAGAGCAGGAACATAGACAGGATCTGACCAAACCGTTTTCCAGCGCGACGCATCTTCGACGCGAAGGGAAGCAGTAGGAGAGCAAGAGCGAACGGAGCCATATTGCGACCAAGTCCAGTTGCCGGCTTTGTGGCAGCCGTAGTCTGCGGCACCTGAATGTTCAACTGCGTATTGCCACCCAATGCTGTATTGGCAGGCAGTGTCCAGGTGTTCGGTAACGTTGCGGAGACAACCCACGCCGATGGCGTAATGGTTGCTACAGCTCCCGTTGGCAGACCGGTCAGGGTAAGCGTCAGGACAGTTGGGAAGGTCGTACCGACGCTTGGAAGAATCGGAAGTAGGTACGATGCCGTTCCGCCCGGAGCCACAGTTTGCACTATCCCACTACCAGTGCTGCTGCTGGATGTAGGTGTGCCGAGACTGATGGTGTATACAGCCTCGTTTAGCGAACTATCGCTGGCAGATAGAAAATTCGTATCCCCTAGGTAGTTCACCGTAATCACGGTCGTACCAAGTGGCAGAGCCGAAGTTGTAAAGGTTGCCACACCACCCGAGATCGTTCCCGATCCCAACAGCGTGGTGCCATTGAGGAAGTTCACAGTTCCCGTTGGAACTCCAACAGCAGAGGTAACCGAGGCCGAAATGGTTACCGGATTGTTCAGAAGAGACGGATTCAGACTGCTGCTAACAACGAGTACCGACGTATTCTGCGCAATCGTATAGTTGGCCAATACCGCTGTTGCGGTGGCGTAGGAAGTATTACCAGTCTGAGTGGCTTGTATGGTGCAAGTTCCAGCAGAGAGGATGGTTGCCGTTGTCGCGGTAACCGAGCAGACGCTGGGAGTGGTTGAGGCAAAGCCGACCGTTAGACCAGAGGTC
>Ga0302276_10005592_pt1 | contig 10412 bp, 8 predicted proteins | sample III_Bog_N2_3_FD_198768 | JGI IMG/M metagenome (GOLD analysis project Ga0302276, IMG submission 198768) | Peat permafrost microbial communities from Stordalen Mire near Abisko, Sweden - III_Bog_N2_3 | ecosystem: Environmental > Terrestrial > Soil > Wetlands > Peat | place: Sweden: Abisko... | reverse complement strand
GCGAGGAAACGCTGGACGAGATGCTGCGGCAGGGGATGAACCGGGTGAGCTTTGGCGTGCAGTCGTTTGTGGATGCGGAGGCGAAGGCGGTGGGGCGATTGCATACGCGGGCGATGTGTCTGGCGGAGATTGCGCGGATGCGAGTGGCGGGATCGGAGAATCTGAATGTGGATTTGATTGCCGGGTTGCCGGGTCAGACGGCGGCGAGTTGGCGTGAGTCGGTTGAGGTGGCAGTCGAGACGGGCGTGCCGCATATGAGTGTGTACATGCTGGAGGTGGATGAGGATTCGCGACTGGGGCGGGAGATGCTGGGGGCTGGTTCGCGGTATGGTGCTGGGGATGTGGCTTCGGAGGACGAAAGTGCGGAGTGGTATGGAGAGGCTTGTGGGTGGCTCGGTGCGGCAGGGATCGAGCAGTATGAGATTTCGAATTTTGCGCGGGAGGGTTTCGCTTCGCGGCACAACATAAAGTATTGGCGGCGGGAGCCGTATGTGGGGTTCGGGCTGGATGCGCATTCGATGCTGCGGAGTGGTGTGGGTGGGGTGCGTTGGGCGAATACGGATGATTTGTCCAGGTACGAGGTTGAGAGAAAGTACGAGGTTCAAGGCTCGAGGTTCGAGGTGTTGGGCGCGAGAGTTGAGGAGCGCGAAGTTGAGGTGATTGGGCGGGAGAAGGCCTTTGAGGAGGCTATGTTCTTGGGGTTGCGGATGAATGAGGGGTTGGAGTTGGAGGCGCTGCGGGGGGAGTTTGGCGAATTGGTGAGTGGGGCGGTGGAGGCGCTGGGGGATGTGGCAGAAGCTGGGTTGGTGGTGGTTGGCGGCGGGAGAGTGGGGCTGACTGCGAGTGGGCGGATGGCTTCGAATGAGGTGTTTGGAAGGCTGTTGGTGGAGGCCGTTGCTTGATCTCTGACTCATTGGCAGAACGCTACGAACGGTCGTGGCAGGGTCGTCTTCATCGGGGTCCTTCGACTCTGTTTGGCGCGTGGCGCCAAACTCCGCTCAGGATGACGGCTGTTTATTTCGAGCCAGGAATTCTTGCTGAAGTGAAAGGGGAAAAGCAGTGATTGATTTGCGGAGTGATACGGTTACGCGTCCTACGGCGGCGATGCGGGCGGCGATGGCGACGGCTGAAGTTGGCGATGATGTTTATGGGGAAGACCCGACGGTGAACCGGCTGGAGGCTCGGGCGGCGGAGATTTTTGGGCGCGAGGCAGCGCTGTTTGTGCCGACAGGGTCGATGGGGAACCAGATTGCGATTCATCTGCACACGCAGGCGGGGCAGGAGGTGGTGTGCGAGGCGCGGGCGCATGTGCTGGATTGGGAGATGGGCATGGCGGCTGTGTTCTCCGGCTGCACGATGCGGCCGGTGATGGCGGAGCGAGGGATGCTGACGTGGGAACTGGTTCGGGGGGCGATATTTCAGGACGTTCATTTTCATGCGTCGACGGGGTTGATTTGTATCGAGAACACGCACATGTCGTCGGGCGGGACGGTGATGCCGGCGGCGACGGTGCGAGAGATTTGCGATGGGGCTCATGCGATGGGGCTTCCGGTCCACATGGACGGGGCGCGGGTGTTCAATGCTGCGGCAGCGCTGGGGATTAGCGTGGCGGAGTTGACGGCCGCGGTGGATACGGTGATGTTCTGTTTGTCGAAGGGGCTGGGCGCGCCGGTGGGATCGATGCTGGTGGGCAGTGCAGAGGCGATGGCACGGGCGCGTTTGTATCGGAAGGCGCTGGGCGGGGGAATGCGGCAGGCGGGAATACTGGCGGCGGCCGGGCTGATTGCGCTGGAAGAGATGCCGGCGCGGTTGGGTGAGGACCATGCGAATGTGCGTTTGCTGGCGGAGGCGGCGGCTGATGGCGATGCTGCCGAGATCGATATGGCAAGCGTGCAGACGAATATGGTGATCTTCAAGCTGAAGAAGGGTGGGGATGCGGCGGCATTTTGTGCGGCGCTGAAGGAGAAAGGGGTGCTGGCGGGCGGGCTGGGGCCGCGGGTCGTGCGGTTTGTCACGCACTTCGATGTGAGCCGGGAGGATTGTCAGCGGGCGGCGGGAGTGGTGGCGGATGTGTTGAAGGGGTGGGGATGAGAGTGCCCAGCAAAGAGAAAACCCACGATAAGCGAGGGGACTGGCGTCCCGCCCGTTGATCATGGGGCACCTGAGGTAATTAGTCGCCGCCGGGTTCCATGATGGGTTTGGACGCGAGGAAGACTGAGGCGGTGGTACCGCGAATGGAGCCTTCGGTATTGCTGAAGAGGTGAATGATACCGGCGTGTTTGCGGATGATGCCTTGCGAGACCCAGAGGCCAAGTCCGGTGCCGCGTTCGCCTTTGGTGGTAAAGAAGGGTTGGAAGAGGTGATCCTGAACTTCCTGGGGAATTCCGGGGCCGTTGTCGATGATTTCGACGATGGCTCCTTCTTCGATCCTTTGGCCAGACGGGCTTAGGCTTGCGTGCTGTGGGATGATGCGGACCAGGACGGTGCCGCCCTGGGCGGCTGCTTCGGCTGCATTAGTGATGAGGTTGGTGAAGACCTGGCGGAGTTCGGCGGGGAATCCATCGACAACTATGCCCGACGGGAGGTCTGAGGTGGCGCTGACTCCGAGGCTGTTGAAGCGACCCTCCATCAGCAGGAGCAGATCGTCGAGCATGTCTTTGAGGTCGACCGGGACGGGCGCCTTGGATTCGCGATAGAGGCTAAGCATGGCGCGGCTGATCTGGGTGACGCGCGCGAGCTCGCTCTGCGCGATGTCCAGGAAATGTTTGGCCTCTCCGTCCTCGGGGTCGTGCTGGAGCAGATAGAGGAGGTTGGCGACCGAGTCGAGGGGATTGTGAATCTCGTGGGCTATGGTGGCGGCGAGGCGTCCGGCGACGGCGAGTTTTTCGTTGGCGAGCAGGGCGGCGCGGGTGCGGCGCTCCATGGTGATGTCGCGGAACACCATGACGACGCCGGAGAGTTCGCCGGCTTCGTTGCGGATGGGAGAGGCGCTATCGTCGATGGAGAGTTCGGAGCCGTCCTTGCGAATGAGGACGGTGTGGTTCCCCATGCCGACGACGCGATTGAGTCGCTGGACCTTGGTGACGGGATTTTCGAGTGGCTGCCGGGTGGTCTCGTTGACGATACGGAAGACCTCTTCGATGCGGCGGCCGCGGGCCTGGGATTCGAGCCATCCGGTGAGTTCCTGCGCGATTGGATTCATCAGCTCTACTTTGGCGTTAGCGTCGCAGCTAATGACTCCATCGCCGATGGAGGCGAGGGTGGTACGCAGGTGCTGCTCGGACTGGAAGAGTTCTTCCGCGCGGCTACGCTGGAGCTCGATCGAGCGGCGGAAGGCGACGGATACGTCCTGGAGGCGATCGCGGGTGAAGAGGCCGATGACGAGGCCGATGATCCCGGCGAGCACCACCAGAGCTGTGAGCACTCGGCGAGTCTGCCGGCGGAACTCGGCACTGCGTTCGGCGCTGCGCTGCTCGGAGATGCTCACGACCTGGGCGAGCAAGTTGCGCATGGAGTCCATCCGGGCCCTGCCAGTGAGGTTAATGTCGTCGTCACTGGCGCGTCCGCCTGCAGCGATCATGGCGATCAGGGGTTCGGCAAAACTTTGATGCCAGGTCTGGTGTTCCTTGACGAATCGATCGAGGAGGTCTGTTTCCGTGGGCCCGGCGATCGACCGAAGTTGAGCGATGGCCTGCTCCATGCGAGGCTCGGCGACGTTATAGGGCTGAAGGAAGCGTGGGTCCGAGGTGACCTGATATCCGCGCAGGCCAGTTTCCTCGTCGACGACAAGCGTTTCGATCAGCCTTGCCAGGGCAATTCTTTGGTCGGACCGTTCGATCAGGCCTACGGTGGTATCCGATTCGTGGGTCTGCCAGACCAGGACGCCCGCGAGCATGAGACAGGCTAAGACCGGTAGAATCATGGCCTGCCGGAGGGTTCGCTGGAATCGCTTAAGTTCCAAGCCTTCTCGTCTTTCTTCCGGGTATATACCGATCGTTGTTTTCCCGGCTATCGCAGGTGAGATGCGCCTCGCAGGGAGAATAGGTTGCCCAGCTTCTCGAGGAGTGCGGGCGCTCCCTCGCCTTTGGTCATATACACATCAACCAGGGAGCTGACTTCTTCGGGCAGGCCCACATAAGCGGAGAGGAGGAGGATGGGGACGTTGGGTTTGGCCTGGCGCATTTTTTTTGCGACCTCGCCGCCGTGCATTCCCGGCATGGCGTAGTCGAGGACGACGGCTTCTACGGGCTGGGCTGCGAAGAGTTCCAGGCCGGCGTAGCCGTCGGCCGCGGTAAGGACTTCATAGCCGGCTCGTTCGAGAAGGATCTTGCGGACGCGCAGGCCGACGACTTCGTCGTCTACGCATAAAACCAAATGGGCGTTCTTCGGCATCGAAGCGGGCTCTCCGCAGAGCATCAATAACTCACGGCCAGTATACCTGCCTGGCGAGGGGCCCATGTTCGGAAGGAAGTGGAGGATTCATCGAACGTTAGCAAAAGAATGTACGGGCGTGGGCTAAGCTAAGCTCGGCTGCGCCGTGTAGCCAGTGTGCCGGGCCAGGCGAAGTCGTAAACTTGCAGCCGCAGCAGGTAGGCGGTTGCCGAGATAAACGCTGAAATGTGGCAAGAACGAGGGACTTCGCAGTGAGTCAGATTGTATTTGTGCTGGAAGACGATGCCGACATTTCGCGGCTCGTTCAGTATCACCTGGAGGCTGCCGGCTTCACGGTGCGACCCTATTTGACGGTGGGAACCATTGCGGCGGACGCGGAACGGCAGCCGCCGGCGCTGTTCCTTCTGGACATCATGGTGCCCGGAGGGGATGGGCTGGATCTGTGCCGCCGCCTGCGCAAGAACCCGGCGCTGAGCACTGTGCCGATCATCTTTCTGACCGCCCGGGCTGCGGAGAACGACCGCGTAATGGGGTTGGAGCTGGGCGCGGACGATTACATCACTAAGCCCTTCGGAACGCGCGAGTTGGTGGCGCGGGTGAAGGCGGTTCTGCGGCGGTTCGAGCGGCCGACGGCACCTTCGGTGGTGAAGTTCGAGAATGTCGAGATCGACGCGAACGCGATGCAGCTGCGGGTGGATGGCGAGTTGGTGACGACGACGGCGACGGAGTTTCGGCTGCTGGACTACCTGGCGCGGCATCCGGGGCGGGTGTTCAGCCGCGACCACCTGCTGGATGCGGTGTGGGGCGACGCGCGGTTTGTAACGCCACGCTCGGTGGACGTGTACGTGCGTCGAATTCGGGAGAAGATCGAGGCAGACGCGGAGACGCCGCGGTATCTTAAGACCATGCGTGGCGCTGGCTATCGGTTTGAGATACCCAAGACTGTGGCCGAATCGACGAGCGCAAGAGCTTAGCACCGATCAATGCGGATAGAAGCACGGATCGAATCAGGGTTTGACGGGGGAGTGGTCGATGCGCAGGGCTTCTTTTGTTTGGGTCATTGCGCTGTCCATGATTGCTCTGACCCTCGCGGTAGCGCTTTGCGCGGGCATTACGGGAAGTTATCGGGTGAGCGGCGCCGTGGGGCTTGCGTTGGTTGGGTTGTTCGGCGGCCTGCTGGGGTGGCGGCTGCGACGGGAGTCCAACAAACTGACCGGGGCGGTGCAATCGTTGCCAGAGTTCGATTCTGCGAGGATTCCTAAGCATTTCGATGAATTTGGCGAGGTTTTCGACGCGCTACAGGCCGCTTCCTTCAGGCTGCAAAAGAGGCTGAGTGGCGCGCAAGAGGACCGGCTGCAGCTTGAGGCGCTGCTGGACTCGATGCAGGACGCGGTGGTGGCCGTGGATGCGGCGGGACGGATCCAGTGGACGAACCAGAAGATGCAACGGCTGATCCCTGGGTCGTCCGTGCAGAGTCCGGTGCGGGTAGGACATGCGCTGGTACAGACGGTGCGCGATCCCGATGTGCTGGAGTGCGTGAGGACCGCGCTGGAGGAGCGGTTAGTGTGCGAGCGGAGGACAACGACGCTGCTGCCGGGACGGATTTTCGAAGTAAATGCGTCGCCGATGCCGGGCGGCGGTGCGGTGGCGGTGCTGCATGACATTACGAGGATTGAGCAGGTCGAGCGCACGCAGCGGGATTTCGTGGCAAACGTCTCGCATGAACTGCGCACTCCGCTGACCTCGATCAGCGGTTATGTCGAGACGCTGCTGGACCACGAGCAGTTGAGTCCGGTGGCGCGGGAGTTCCTGTCGACGATTTTGAAGAATGCGACGCGGATGAACCGGCTGACAGAGGACCTGCTGACGATGGCGCGAGTGGAGTCGCCTGAAGCGGAGATGCGGCCGGCTGCGGTCCGCGCGGATGTGCTGGTGCGGGATGTGGTGGAGGCGATGCGCGGCCTGGTGCAGGTAGAAGAAGCGGTGCTGGAGACGGGGGAGATCACGGACGCGGAGGTGATGGCGGATACGGATTCGATGCTGCAGGTGCTGGGGAATCTGATCGAGAACGGGATCAAGTACGGCCGGGGGCAAAACGCGGCGCAGAGCCGGGTGGTGGTGAGCGCGCGGGAGGTTTCCGGACTCAACGGGGATGGGGTGGGGGCGGTGGAGTTCAGCGTACGGGACTTTGGGCAGGGGATTGCATCGGAACACCTGGGGCGGATATTCGAGCGGTTCTACCGGGTGGACAAGGCGCGTTCGCGGGAGTCGGGTGGGACGGGGCTGGGGCTGTCGATTGCCCGGCATATGGTTGAGTCCCAGAGGGGGACGATCCGGGCGGAAAGCGAACTGAACCAGGGCAGTAATTTTCTGGTGACGCTGCCGAAGGCGCAGTAATCTCTCTCACGTTATCCACTCTGCCATAAGGGTTTATTACGCCGTTCACCGATATGTAACCTCCCCGTAACACAGCCAGCGGAGACTGTTCTAAGGCATCCCAAGGTAGAGCATGAATGTCAGCGACATCGAGCTGTTCGATGTAACGCAGGCTGGAACTTGGATTGAGGGAGAGACGAGTGAAATTGAAATGGATTGCAGCGGTATTTGCGATGATGGTGACGGGCGCGGCCGGCGCACAGAACCTCACTGCGGCAGGGGCGACGTTCCCCTATCCGATTTATAACAAGTGGTTTTCAGAGTATGCGCAGGCGCATCCGAGCGTCCACATTAATTACCAGTCGATTGGCTCGGGCGGCGGTAAGAAGCAGGCCGGAGACGGCACGGTGGATTTTGGCGCCAGTGATGGACCGATGAGCGACGAGGAATTGGCAGCGGCGAAGATCAAACTGATGCACATCCCTACGGTGCTGGGTGCAGTGGTGCCGGTGTACAACGTCCCCGGGGTGAGCCGGGACCTGAACTTCTCTGGCGACGTGATTGCGGACATTTATCTGGGCAAGATCACGAAGTGGAACGATTCCCGGATAGCGAAGGACAACCCGGGAGCGAGCCTGCCGGACAAGCCTATCCTCCCGGTATATCGTTCGGACTCGAGCGGGACGACCTACATTTTCACCGATTATCTGTCGAAGGTGAGCTCTGACTGGGCGGGCAAAGTTGGGAAGAACACTGCCGTGAAGTGGCCAGCGGGCATCGGCGCGAAGGGCAATGAAGGCGTGTCGGGCATGGTACGGCAGGCGCCGTTTTCGTTCGGCTACGTTGAACTGATCTATGCGCTGCAGAACAAGATGGAGTATGGCTCGGTAAAGAACGCAGCGGGCAAGTACCTGCAGGGTTCCCCTGATGGCGTGACGGCAGCGGCAGCGGCGGCGGCGAAGAACATGCCGGCGGACTACCGCGTGTCGATCACGAATGCTCCCGGGGCTACCTCGTATCCCATTTCGAGCTTCACCTGGCTGCTGATCCCGAAGCAGTTCGCCGATCCCGCGAAGGGCAAAGTGGTGAAGGACTTCCTGACTTGGATGTTGGACCATGGCGAGGGCGAGGCGGCGGGCATGGGCTATGCTCCGCTTCCGGCGCAGGTTCAGACGATGGTGAAGAAGACGATTACGACCATCAAGTAAGTTGAAGGTGCCGCGCGGCCTGCGCTATGCAGGCCGCGCGGAGTTGTTTATGGCAATCTGAGTGCATTTCAACCTTCTGGCGCGAGTCTTCTGATCGCCCAGCTACAATCAGCGGGAAGTCCGGGACACTGGAGCAGGCGATCCGGAATGGAATAAGGAAAGAGATTTGAATCCGCCGAACATGACGATTGAACGAGAACCGAACCCGTCCGACTCCGCTTCGCCCCTAATGGCGCGTACGCTCACAAGTTTTGTGGGAGAGGCGGAGCAGGCAGCACCGGAGGCGGCGCCATCGCCGATCCGCAAGTTTCTGACGGCTCGCGGGAGCGGCAGCCTGGCCGACAAGACGTTCGCCGGCTTGATGCTGCTATGCGGGTTCAGCATCTTCGGGATCGTGTTGTTCATCCTGGCGGTCCTGATCAGCCAGTCCAAGCTGAGCCTGCATCAGTTCGGGTTGAGCTTCTTCAAGAGCACGGCATGGGACCCGGTTGCGGGGGATTTTGGCGCGCTGCCGTTTATCGCCGGAACGCTGATGACCTCGTTTCTGGCGCTGGCGATGGCGGTGCCGCTAGCCATGGGAGTCGCGATCTTCCTCAGCGAACTGTGTCCAGCCAAACTGCGGGCACCGATCTCGTTTGTGACCGAACTGCTGGCGGCGATTCCGAGCGTTGTATACGGGCTGTGGGCCTTCTTTGTACTGGTGCCCATCATGCGCGACCAACTGGGGCCGTTTCTATCCAAGTACCTCGGCTGGACGGGCCTCTTCGATGGGTACAACTTCGGGGTGGGGATACTGACGGCGAGCATCATCCTGGCGATTATGATTTTGCCGATCATCTCGTCGATTACGCGGGACATTATGATCGCGGTGCCGATTTCGCAGCGCGAGGCGGTGCTGGCGTTGGGGGCAACCCGCTGGGAGATGATCCGCACGGGAGTGTTGCGGAATGCGCGGATTGGAATCGTTGGCGCGGTGATCCTGGGACTGGGCCGCGCGCTGGGCGAGACTATGGCAGTAACGATGGTGATTGGAAATCACCCCGAGGTTGCGAAGAGCCTGTTCGCGCCTGGATATACGCTGGCCAGCGTGCTGGCAAACGAGTTTTCCGAGGCGAGCGGTGATCTGTACCTGAGCTCGCTGGTTGAGATTGGATTGGTGTTGTTCCTGGTGACGATTGTGGTGAATGGGATTGCGCGCGGGCTGGTATGGGCGGTCACGCGCGGCACCCCGGCGAGGGCGAACTAAGATGAGCACGAATCCTCTCCATGTCTCTCCGCCTGCACGCGACAATGGGGCACTGCCGCCATCGGCAAAGCGCGCGTCGACTTGGGCGAGCTTGAACTCGGTGCGCCGGTACCTGGTGAATCAGCTGGTCACGGTGCTTGCGGTGATGAGCACGGTGGTGGTGATTGTGCCGCTGGTGGCGATCTTGGTCTACCTGATTTACATGGGTGCCAGTTCGCTGAACCTCGCGTTTTTTACGCATATTCCGGCACCGGTGGGAGAGACCGGCGGGGGCATGGCCAACGCGATGGTGGGTTCCGGCGTCATCCTGGGGGTGGCGAGCCTGCTGGGAATTCCGGTAGGGATTGGGGCGGGTGTGTATCTTGCCGAGTTCGGCCGGGGCAGTCTTCTAGCCGCGGCGATTCGCTTTACCGCCGATGTGCTGAATGGGGTGCCGTCGATTGTGATGGGCATTGCGGCCTGGGTGCTGCTGGTGAAGGGAAGGGGCTTTTCCGCGCTCGCAGGCGGCGTGGCGTTGGCGATCATGATGGTCCCTACGATCACGCGCACGACGGAGGAGATGCTGGCAACGGTGCCGCATGCAATCCGCGAGGCTGCGCTGGGGCTGGGCGTGCCCAAGTGGCGGACGGTGCTTTCGGTGAGCCTGAAGACGGCTTCGCCCGGGATTATCACCGGTTGTATGCTGGCGTTTGCGCGCGTGGCAGGTGAGACGGCGCCGCTGCTGTTTACGGCATTCGGAAACCAGTTCTGGAGTTTCAAACTGACCGAGCCAATCGCGGCACTGCCGCTCCAGATTTATGCCTACGCGATCTCACCGTATGACGAGTGGCACCGGCTCGCGTGGGCAGGTTCGCTGGTGTTGATTGCGATGATTATGGTAGCCGTGACGCTGGTGCGCATCTACGCGAGCCGCGGGGTATTGAAGGGAGCAAGTTAAGTGGGAGTCAGCATCAGTGTAGAACACCTGAATGCGTGGTACGGAACGACGCACACCCTGCAGGACATCAACGTGAATCTGCCGGCAAACCACGCGACGGCGCTGATTGGCCCCTCGGGATGCGGCAAGAGCACGTTTGTGCGCTGCCTGAATCGCATGCACGAGACTAACCCGATTGCGCGCGCGACCGGCGTGGTGAAGATGGGCGACATCGACATCTACAAAGACGCGCAGCCGGTGCAGATACGGCGGC
>Ga0302276_10005589_pt1 | contig 10414 bp, 10 predicted proteins | sample III_Bog_N2_3_FD_198768 | JGI IMG/M metagenome (GOLD analysis project Ga0302276, IMG submission 198768) | Peat permafrost microbial communities from Stordalen Mire near Abisko, Sweden - III_Bog_N2_3 | ecosystem: Environmental > Terrestrial > Soil > Wetlands > Peat | place: Sweden: Abisko... | reverse complement strand
CGGGCCTGGGCTACGTTTTTGAGAGCTTTGAGAAGTTGGCGAGGTGCCCCATTCTTTCCGCGTTCTTTGCGGAAAGGGTGGGATAGCACGACGGTCCATTTCGACCGTAAACACCAAAACCGAAAACGCTTTAGAAATCCACGTGCGCCCGTACCGAGCCTACCCAGACAGGGCCGCGGTCGCGGTTGTAGCCGGGGTTCGAGATGTGCTGCACATCGACTGCATAGAACAGTCCGCGCCATGCATGCCAGTTGTAGTAGCTTTCGACGATATTCTCGCGGCCATAGTTGAGGTTGCCGTCGCCCAGCAGAAAACCCAGACCACCCAGTTTCAGATACTCCTGGTGGTCGCGCTTGATGGCATTCGAGACGACGACAAAGCCGATCTTGTCTACCGGGCGGCGCCAGCGGGTTCCCGAGTAATCCGCGCCAGCCTCGACGGTTTGGTCGACCTCGGTATAGGCGAAGGATTCGTGCTGGCCTTCGTTCCAGCCGAAGCGGCCGAAGACGCGCAGATTCTCGGTGACCTCCTGCTCCGTGTTGTAGCCGAATCCGTATTTGAGCGCGCTGAAGTGCTCGTGGAGGGTGATAGTGGGAACGGTCACTCCATATAAAGCGGTGTCCGTGCCGTTGAGGAAGTCCTTGACCGCCTCGCGATAGGCGCCCATGTGGGCGCGGTTGGCGTAGAAAAGGATGCGCTGCGTGCCCTTGCGCACTTTCACAAAGCTGTGGCGCAGCTCGAACTCGCCGTTTTGCGCATGGGCGCGGCTGAAGGCCCAGTCCATGTCGATGCCGTTAGCCACGGTGGGCATGGCGAAGAGGCCGTAGCGCAAACTCCAGCACTTGTCGTCGTACTCAACCATGCCGCCCACGGTGTAGCCGCGGGTGTCTGCGGCATAGTCCCATGCGCCGTTGTTGTCAACCGTCCAGTTCATGAATTGCAGGTGGCTGTCGGAGCCGGGGCCGTTGACGTCGAAGAAGTCGGGCAGCGTCATCTTGCCGGCGCGGAACTCAATACGGCGCAGAGGAACGCTGGGCGCCGGCGCAAAGGGGCCAGGCTCCTGGGTGATGGTTTGCTGGGTGAAGCCGATTACCTGGTGAATCTGATATCGGGCCAGGTAGGGCACTGGGCCCAGGTTGGGGTTTCGCACCACATCCAGATTGGTGAAGCCGGCCATCCCCAGTGCCTGGCTTAGGCCACGGCCCCCGGCGCTTTCCAGATCCAGGATCAGGTCGGTGTTGTAGCGGATCGAGTGTGTGGGCCGGAGCGCGGTGTAGACCGTGCCCAACAGAGAGGTCTTGTACTCGCCCCTGCTGAGAAAGCTGTTGGCGCCCTGGTAGGAGGAATGAAACGGCAGGTCGCCCTGGATAATAATGTTGGCCTGGCCGGAGAGCCAGTATTGCTTGCTGTCAGGGTGAGGCGCCATCGAGACAATAGGGGCGTCCTGCGGTTCGCGGCTGGCGTCGCTGGCCTTGCTTCCGATGCCGTCCTGTTGTGGATCAACCGCTGAAGCCGGGGGGCCTGCCTGGGCAAATTGTTGTAAAGTCAAACGTTGCGGCTGCGGCGCCGAGGGCAGGGAGTCTGGCTCCTGCGCAGCTGCAATGCCGGCGGCCAGGGACAGGGAAAGGGCCAGGCAAGCGAGCACGCAAGCGGAGTGGCGCGGATTGAGGCAATTGCGGAAGAGCCGGAACATCGAAGAGCCTTTGAGGTTGGATGCGAGGCGTGGCACTGCGGGGATAGAATGAGGGCGTAACTATACCCCCGCTACGTAGATACCATACCGGGGGTAGGTATTGTCAACCAGAGGAGGCATGCGATGTCGCACCAGGAGCGGGAAAAGATCAAGTTGATGCAAAGACTGAAGAAACTTCGCGGTCAATTGGAGGCGGTGGAGCGCTCGCTGATGGCTGACGAGGATTGCGGCGGGCAACTGATGTTGCTTGCGGCTGTGCGCGGCGGGGTCAACGGGCTGATGGGCGAGGTGCTGGAGACCCATATCCGGTTTCACCTGGTGGATGGAGCCAAGGAGCAAATTGCCCCGGAACTGGCCGAAGATCTTATCGATTTGGTACGCGCCTATTTGAAGTGAAGTCATTCAACAGAGATCAGGGAGCAGACGACCCGGCTGCAGGTTCCTGTCTATGATAGTTGACCACCCAAACGGCGATTGTTAAGGTTCGGTTGATTCAGCAGGCAAAAAAATCGCCTACGGGATTAGTATTGATGTGACGCGCGCTTGAGGATGAGATCCGTTCCAGCGATCATTCAGGTCCGAACCAAGATGATTTGCTTGCGGCTTTTTGAGAAGCGCCGACCGAACAGCCTTTCCAAGGAGAATGATTCCATGAAATCGTTCGATTCACTGCGCCGGGAATTTCTGCGTACCGGCGGTATCGGGTTGGCGGCTGCCGCTATCCCCGCCGCTTCGTTTGCAGCTTCTGTTCAGGACGGCGCCGCTGCAACCACGGCGTCGCAAGCATCGGCGGGCATTTTCGACGTTCGCAAGTATGGAGCGACAGGGGACGGCAAGACGCTCGACACCGACGCGGTTAATCGTGCGATCGAGGCAGCGGCGGCGGCCGGTGGTGGTGTCGTTGTTTTCCGGCTGGCTCGTACCTCTGTTTTTCCATCCGCCTGAAGAGCCAGGTTCACCTGCACCTGCTGCAAGGCAGCGCGATCGTTGCGGCCGATTCGCCCCGCAAGGGCGAGACCACCGGCTATAACGGCGGCGTGTACGATGCCGCCGAGCCCAAGACGGAGTGGGATGCCTATCAGGATTACGGCCATAACCACTGGCATAACTCTCTGCTGTGGGGCGAGGACATCCATGACTTCAGCATCACCGGCCCAGGACTGATCTGGGGCAAGGGACTGTCGAAGGGCTATTTCCGTCCAGGCGACCTTGCGCCGTTCGCCGCCGAGCAGCCGGGTGTGGGCAACAAAGCCATCGCGCTCAAGAACTGCCGCAACGTCCTGTTCCGCGACTTCTCGCTGCTCAAGGGCGGCCACTTTGGCCTGCTGCTGACCGGCGTGGACAACGCGACCATCGACAATCTCCGCATCGATACCGATCGCGACGGAATGGACATCGATTGCTGTCAAAACGTCCGCGTATCCAACTGCACGGTCAACTCGCCATGGGACGATGGCATCTGCCCGAAATCGAGTTATGCTCTCGGCTATGCGCGGCCCACGCGCAACCTGACCATTACCAACTGCTGGGTAACCGGATATTACGAATTGGGATCGGTGCTTGACGGGACTTTCAAAAAGTTCGCGCCCGACTTTCGAGTGCCGCGTACCGGACGCATCAAATGCGGCACGGAATCCAATGGCGGCTTTATCAACATCACCATTTCCAACTGCGTCTTCGAGGGTTGCCAGGGTTACGCGCTGGAGTCGGTCGATGGAGCGCTGCTCGAAGACATCGCCATCACCAACACGACGATGCGCGACCTCGTCTCGGGCCCCATCTTCATGCGGCTGGGAGCGCGCTTGCGCGGCCCCAAGGAGACGACCAAGGTAGGGACTCTCAAGCGGATTCTCATCAGCAATCTCGCATGTTACAACGCCCCGCAGAAAGTCAGCTCCATTCTCAGCGGCATCCCGGACGCTGCCATCGAAGATGTGAAGCTGTCGAACATTTACATCGAGACGGTGGGCGGCGGGACGGCTGAGGATGCAAAGATTCAGCCGCAGGAACTCGAAAGCAAATATCCGGAGCCCGGGATGTTTGGAGCCATGCCTGCATCGGGATTCTTTATGCGGCATGTGCGCAATTTGGAGATGAGCCACGTAGAGATTGCCAACACGACTCCAGACGCGCGCCCTGCGTTCTATCTAACGGATGTAACACGCGCCGATTTCTTTGCCGTTACGGCTCCGCGCAACGCCGATGGTGCATTCGCTTTGCACAATGTGAAGGATCTGCGCATCGGCTGGAGCCGCGCAGCCGCCGACGCAGCTTTGAGCAGTATCGACACTAAGATGCTATGAGAGCCCACTCGGAAGCAGCGGGATTGAATGGCTTGGGGACACAAGCTGCGGAAACACAGGTCTAGAGAAACTATGCACAAGCCGGTTTTATAACAGGGCAGAACTTTCGAGTTTTTCCGCAGCCTGTTTGGTCCCAAGGACATGATGGCTGTACAGCAGATATGTGTGCAGAGTCTCTTTGGCACGATCGATATGCCTGGTCAACAATAGTGGGATGCGATTTCCCTCGAACTGCACAAGAGGAAGCGAATGACGAAGACGAAGATGCTGGTTTTTGGCCGCAAAGGTCAAGTCGGATGGGAATTGCGCCACAAACTCGCCTGTCTCGGTGAGGTAACCGGCGTTGAATATCCAGAGATCGATTTCTCCAATCCCGATTCGATTCGCGCGGTCGTGCGCGCAGAGGAGCCGGCGGTCATAGTCAATGCCGCCGCCTACACCGCTGTCGATAAGGCCGAGAACGAGCCAGAGATTGCCATGGCCATCAACGGCACGGCTCCCGGCGTTCTCGCCGAGGAAGCGAAGCGGCTGGGCAGTATTCTGGTGCATTACTCGACGGACTACGTCTTCGACGGGACCAAGCAAAGCTCCTATGTCGAGACCGATGTTCCTAACCCCATGAATGTGTATGGCAAGTCGAAACTGGCAGGAGATGAGGCGATCCAGTCTGCCGGCGGAGATTACCTGATTCTGCGCACCAGTTGGGTTTATGGGGCGCGCGGCAGTAACTTCTTATTGACGATGTTGCGCCTTGCCAAGGAGCGCGCGGAGTTGCGGATTGTGGACGATCAGACAGGAGCGCCGACGACCAGCGAATGCATAGCTCAAGCCACCGCCAATCTGCTGGCGCAATTCATGGCGCCCCAGGGCGGCGGACTTCAGGGTCGCAGCGGCATCTACAACCTGACTAGCTCTGGAGAGACCACCTGGTTCGGATTTGCGAAGGCTTTTCTGACCATGCAGTACGGGGCAGCTGCGCCGAATCTGATTCCAATTCCAACCAGCGAGTTTCCCCGTCCCGCTCGGCGGCCTGCCAACTCACGTTTGTCGTGCCAGCGGATCGAGGAGACGTTTGGAGTGCGGATGCCTCATTGGGAGGATGCCCTTGCGCTTGTCATGGAGACTCTTGCAGAAGGAGCTTTGCCACCAGGCGGCAATCGTTGAGGCTGGCAGGCAGTCCGGCGCCATGAAGGCGATCAAGCCAAAGCAAGACAGCGGCAGAGTCTCGCGAGGCTGTTTTTCCTCGTGTCAGCGAGGCTCCGCCGCTGCCGGCTTTCTCTGTGCAGAAGGCGAAAATGCCCAACCATCTGCAAGGAAACCAAATCTCGTGGGACTTCGATTCACGTGAAGACGCCGAAACTCCGCCCTCTATCCATAGGATGGATCCCTGCAGCATGGCTGGCTGTGACGGCTGGCACGGGTGCAGGTGATGCAGAGGCACTCTCGCCAAGGGTGCGGGGGTTGGCAAGGCATTGCTGAGAATCTGAGAGTTGACATGCCATGGGCTTTTCAAATAAGGTTTTAAACAGATGCAGAGCTACCGCTATCACGGTCATCACCACCATCATGGAACCTCCATGCCGGCGGACTGCCATGGCCTGAACTAGACGGCCAGAGAGATCTAAGAAACAACAAAGCCCGCCGGCGACTCAAGCCAGCGGGTTTTTTCATGCGCGGACACAAAATCCCAACCCAAAACCCAAAAAGCGATTAGGACAAGGAAAAGAATGAGCAATACAGCGGCAACAATCGACTTTGACAAAATGGATGGCCTAGTAGCCGGCATTGTGCAGGATGCGCGAACAGGCGAGGTGCTGATGCTGGGCTTTCTCAACCCCGTCAGCTATGCCAAGACGCTGGAAAGCGGCTTTGTAACCTTCTGGAGCCGCACCCGCCAGAAGCTGTGGATGAAGGGCGAAACCAGCGGCAACCGCCTGCGCGTAATCACAGCTGCAACCGATTGCGACAACGACACGCTGCTGTTTCGCGTCGAGGTAGAGGGAGACGGATTGGTGTGCCACGAGGGCACAGTCAGTTGCTTCACCAAGCCGCTGCCCGTGGCCACCGCCAACCAGGACGAAAAGAAAGAGGAATCCCGTGGCTAACAAGCTAAGACTTGGCATCCCCAAGGGTAGTTTGCAGGATGCCACCATCGCTCTCTTCAAGCGCGCCGGCTGGAACATCTACGCCGATGGCCGCTCCTATTTTCCCTCCATCGACGACAGCGAGATTGAGTGCATGTTGATTCGCGCGCAGGAGATGGCGCGCTATGTGGATCATGGCGTGCTCGACGCGGGACTCACCGGCATCGACTGGGTGGTCGAGAGCGGCCTCGACGTCACCAGCGTCACCACCCTCACCTATGCCAAGCAGAGCCGCCGCAAAGTGCGCTGGGTACTGGCGGTGCCCGAGGGCAGCGGCTTTGAGAAGGCTGAGGATCTTGAAGGCAAGACCATCGCCACCGAACTCGTCGAAGTCAGCAAGCGCTACTTCGCCGCCAAGGGGGTAAACGTCAAGGTTGAATTCAGTTGGGGCGCAACGGAAGTCAAGCCACCTACCCTCGCCGACGCCATTATTGAGATCACCGAGACCGGCAGCTCGCTCAAGGCCAATCGCCTCAAGATCATTGACACGGTGATGGAGAGCGAGACGCATCTCATCGCCGGCAAAGCCACGCTCGACGACCCGTGGAAGAAGGAAAAGATTGGCCAGATTGCTCTCATGCTGCGTGGCGCCATCGATGCGCAATCGCAGGTGGGACTCATGCTGAATGTGAAGCGCGAGGATCTGGAAACAATATTGTGTGTTTTGCCCGCGTTGAACTCGCCCACGATCTCACAGTTGAGCGACTCGGATTGGGTCGCGGTCAACACCATCGTTGAAGAGCGCGTGGCGCGCGATGTGATTCCCAAGCTTAAGGCAGCTAGGGCAACCGGCATCGTTGAGTACCCGCTCAACAAGGTTGTGCTTTAAGACTCTTCAACGCAACTAGAACGCGGGCGCCCCATCCTTCGCGCTTTTCGCGAAGGGTGGGAGACACGCCGGAGACGCGAACGATGAAAGTGATTCGAACCAAAGGCCGAGGCGCGCAGCAAGCCGCCGAAATGCTTGCCGCGCTAGAACGACGAGGCGGCGCGGCCCTCGATGCCGTGCTGCCCGCCGTCAGGCGCATCGTGAGCGACGTGCGCAAACGCGGCGACCGCGCGCTGCTGCGCTACGCCGCGCAATTCGATGGCCTTGCCGGCGCAGGTGCAATGCGCGTGACGCAGAACGAAATGGCCGCCGCATGGGATGCCATCGATCCCGCGCTGCGCTACGCTCTTTCTACCGCGGCTGAACAGATTCGCACCTTTGCCGAGCGGCAACTGCCGGCCTCATGGAATCTCTCAACCATCGATGGCCTCACCACCGGTCAGCTCGTGCGCCCCCTCGGCTCAGTGGGCTGCTACGTACCCAGCGGCCGTCACCCGCTGCCCTCCACACTGTTGATGACTGCGATTCCCGCGCAGGTTGCGGGCGTCGAGCGCATCGCTGTGGTCTCGCCCAAGCCCGCGCCTGAGACTCTGGCTGCCGCGCATTTGCTCGGCATCACGGAGTTCTATCGGCTCGGCGGCGCGCACGCTGTGGCCGCATTGGCTTACGGAACCGCGACCATTCCGAGAGTCGACAAGATTGCCGGTCCCGGCAATCTCTACGTCACCGCCGCCAAGCGCCTCGTTGCCTTCGACTGCGCCATCGACATGCTCGCCGGCCCAACAGAAATCGTCGTCACCAGCGAACGAGGCAACGCGGCCGACATTGCCTCCGACCTCGTCGCGCAAGCCGAGCACGATCCCGAGGCGCTGGCCATCTTCATCACCACGCGCGCCGACCTTGCCAAAGAAGTCATCGCGGAAGCCAAGCTGCGCAGCCGCAATAACGCAGTTGCGCGACAGGCTCTGGATTGCAACAGCCTCGTCATCGTCGCCGCCAGTGTTGAAGAAGCGCGCCAAATTACGAATCGCCTTGCGCCCGAGCACCTCACTGTCGATGCAGCAAGCGATCTGGATTGGGTCCAGAATGCGGGCTCGGTCTTTGTAGGTCGCTGGTCCGCGCAGCCCATGGGCGATTACATCTCCGGCCCCAATCACACGCTGCCCACAGGTGGCACAGCGCGCGTGCGCGGCGGCCTGAGCGTCAACGACTTCGTCAAGCTCATCACCGTGCAGCAGTACAACGCACAAGCCATGCGCGTCCTGGGGCCGCAAGCCGCTCTGCTGGCCGAGGCTGAAGGCCTTTTCGGCCACGCCGAGGCTATTCGCACGCGTCTTAAGAGGAGGCCCCGTGACTAACGAGTCCGCTATAGAGTGTCAGGGCACGACTTTAGTCGTGCCGCAAACGCTCCAGGAAAAAAGTGGGGCTTTAGCCCCTGCGGATTGCTCTGCACAGGATCGCCCCGCGCCTCGCGCCCGCGTGCAGGCCATGATGGAGTATCATCCTCCGCTCGGCAGCCGCGACACGCTCCGGCTGGACTTCAACGAAAATACACTGGCCTGCTCGCCCAAAGTGCGCGAAGTGCTGGGCCTCATCTCCGCGGGCGCTCTTACGCGCTATCCGGAGCGCGAACCAATCGAAGCCATCGTGGCCGCGCATCTCGGCCTCGCCGCCGCGCAGGTGGCGCTCACCAACGGCGTGGACGAAGCGATTCACGTGCTCTTCGAGGCATTCCTTGAAGCAGGCGACGAGTTGCTGCTGCCTGTTCCCACCTACACCATGTATGAGGTCTATGCCTCCGCAACAGACGCGCGCGTGGTTGCCGTGCAGGCCGATGCCGGCTTGCAATTTCCTTACGAGCGTCTGCTCGCAGCCATCACGCCGCGCACCAAGATAGTCGCCATCGCCAATCCCAACAGCCCTTCCGGCTCTGTGGCCACACGCGCGCAACTCATCGAGGTCGCAAGCCGCGCCCCGCACGCGGTGGTGCTCGTCGATGAAGCATATTTCCATTTTCACGGCGAAACAGTGATGGACCTGATCGGCGTCGTACCCAATCTCATGGTGGCTCGCACCTTCTCCAAGGCATACGGCCTGGCAGGCCTGCGTCTTGGCTTGCTGGCCGGCCCGGTTGAATTGATGCGCTGGGTGCGTCGCGTGCTGTCGCCCTACAGCGTGAATTCACTGGCCCTGGCGTGCCTGCCGCCCGCGCTTGAAGACACAGCGTATCTCGACTGGTATGTAGGCGAAGTGCTGACAGCGCGCACTGAGTTTGAGGCCGCGCTCGACCAGGCAGGAGTACGCCGCTGGCCCAGCCGAGCCAACTTTGTGCTCGTCGAGATCGGCAAGCAACATGCGGAGTTTTCGCGTCTCATGCGCGCTGCGGGCGTGCTGGTGCGTGACCGCTCCAGCGATCCTGGTCGCGATGGATGCGTCCGCATCACCATTGGAACGCGCGAGCAGATGCGCCAGGCCGCACTGGCTCTGAATGAAACGCTGGCCACGCTGCGGGCCGGAAATGAGGCGCAATGACAACGAAGAAAAGGGTGGGTGCCCCAGGTCCCGATTCTGGGACCTGGGATATCACCGCGGCCCCACGCACATCTGTTGTTGAGCGCAACACCGCCGAGACACGCATCTTTGTCAAACTCACGGTTGAAGGCCGCGGCCAATACAAAGTCTCCACCGGCATTCGCTTCTTCGATCACATGCTGGAGCTCTTCACGCGCCACGGCGCATTCGATCTCGAACTCAAATGCGACGGCGACCTCGATGTGGATCAGCACCACACAGTCGAAGATGTTGGCATCGCGCTCGGCGAGGCATTCGATCGAGCCCTCGGCGACAAACGCGGCATTCTGCGCGCAGGTTACTTCCTCATGCCGATGGACGAGACTCTCGCGATTGCGGCCGTGGACCTGAGCGGACGCGCGGCCTTTGCCGTCGAAACCAAAGTCCGCACGCGCCTGGTCGGCGACCTGCAAACCGAACTGGTTACGGACTTCTTTGAAGGCTTTGCGCGCGGCGCGCGCGCCAACGTTCACGTCAAGACCATGTATGGCCGCTCCAATCACCACAAGATCGAAGCCATTTTCAAAGCCTTCGCGCGCGCGCTGCGCGTGGCCTGCTCCCGCGACAAACAATTAGGAAAGATGCTGCCTTCAACGAAGGGACTGCTCTGATGCGCGTAACGGTGATCGACTACAAGGCCGGCAATCTCACCTCGGTGCTCAAGGCTCTGCGCCATCTGGGCGCGGAAGCCGAAGTAACCGATGGCGACCTCGCTCCCATCGAGAGAGCTGAGCGCATTGTGCTTCCCGGCGTGGGCCATTTTGCAGCCACTCAGAGGCTCGACGCAACCGGCCTCACGGCCGCGATTCGCGCGGCGATTGCGCGTGGCGTACCTTTTCTCGGCATCTGTGTCGGTATGCAGTGGCTCTACGCG
>Ga0302276_10005575_pt1 | contig 10432 bp, 10 predicted proteins | sample III_Bog_N2_3_FD_198768 | JGI IMG/M metagenome (GOLD analysis project Ga0302276, IMG submission 198768) | Peat permafrost microbial communities from Stordalen Mire near Abisko, Sweden - III_Bog_N2_3 | ecosystem: Environmental > Terrestrial > Soil > Wetlands > Peat | place: Sweden: Abisko... | reverse complement strand
GCCCCTTGCCCGGACGGCGTAGGGTCTCGCCGGAGCTTCGTGCGCTCGTCAGGTCCCGCGCAGACGGCCGCTGCGAGTACTGCCATGCGTCCGAGGCGTGGCAGTACGTCGAGTTCACGATGGAGCACGTCATTCCGATCGCCGCGGGCGGGCAGGCGACCGAGGCCAACCTCGCCCTCTCGTGCTTCGCGTGCAACCGACGCAAGTGGGACCGGCGCTCGGGTCTCGATCCGGCGGCGGGCAGCGAGCAGAGGCTGTTCAACCCACGGACTGACCTCTGGAACGAGCACTTCGCGTGGTCGCGCGATGGACTCTCGGTCCTGGGCGGGTCGTCCATCGGCCGCGCCACGGTCTCCGTGCTGGAGATGAACCGCGAACGCCTCCAGCAGATTCGAGCCGCCGATGTGGCGCTCGGCCGACATCCTCCGCCCGGAGATACGAGACTGAGCTGAGCACCGCCGAGGTTCGGACGGGGGCGTTCAGAGCAGCCGCTCCCAGCGCGCGTGGAGCGCGGCAAAGTCGTTGCGCTCACAGACGAGATCGATCCACGCCCCCTGGGTGGAGGGGTCCGCGCGGAACGCCGCCAGCTCGTCGTCGAGGATGGGGAGCGCGTCGAAGACCGTCACCCGGTGGTCCGGGAAGACCTCCAGGACGCCCAGCGGCCGCATGACGGCGCCCGCGATGCCCCCGGGGAGACCGGGGACGACGCAGCGGTCCCACGGGAGGACGGGCGCTGTCCGCCCCGGCATGTGGACGGTGCGGGCGAGCGCGATGAGCGCATCCAGGATGCGCCCGCGCACCACGGGGGCGATGAGCGCGATCTCGACGAACGCGACCGGATCCGCCGGGTCGAGGCTCACCTGCGCCCTCGCCCCGAGGCCGTTCGTGATCGCGACGTCGAGCGACGGGGACCCGCGGGTGGTCCAGAGCTCGATCCGCGGATCCTTGGCGCCCGCGCCCCTCCACGTCAGGGAAGACGACCAGTTGGCTTGCAGGTACCCGGGGAGGCCGGCCGTCACGCCGAAGCGATAGCGGCCGTCCGCGTGCGGCGCCTCGGGCCCGTCGGGCCGCAGCCAGACGGCGCCGTTCTGGAAGCGCTCGACGACGAAGGTCGTCCCGTCGGCGGCGAAGGTCATCCCCGAGCGCGGCCGCAGCCCTCGGGGGACCATCCCCTGGAGGAGCGCGGCGGCGGCGGATGCGTGCTCGGCGCTGGCGGCCAGGCTCACCCCGATGTCCGGGTGGCCGAGGACAACGGCGCCGAGGAGCGTGGCGTGGAGCCCGTCCGGTGTCGTCCGCAGCTCGGTGAAGATCTGGCCGAGGAAGGACACGGCCCGTCCAGGATCGCGCAGCGCCGCCGCGCCCGCCGTCGCCACCCGCGCCAGGATCTCCGACAGCGCGACCTCCCGGGCCCACACGTGCGGGAGCACGGCCCGGTCGGCGAGCCCCGTCTCCAGGAGGTTAGTCAAGAGCCCGGTCAGCACGAAGAGGAGCCGCAGGCGTCGATCGGCGAGGGCGGCGGCCTGGATCACGTCGGGAAGATGGACGTCTCCGCTTCGACCGAGCCGTTCGATGCGGAGCACCTCGTCGTCGCTCAGGGCGTCGAGCAGCGTCGGCGGGGCGAGCGGCCCACCCGAGAGGACCAGGTGCGTCGGCGCCGCCTGGGTCGGATAGGGCTGCTCGACATGCTCGACGAAGAGCGAGAGGTCGCCCCGGGTCAGCTCGAGAACGCGAGGGCCGACGACCCTCGAGGCGAGCCCGAGCGATTGCCACTGTTGCGCGAGGCGCGCGAGGATGGGCGCGCCCGGGTCGAGCGGACCGGGCAGCGGGACGACGAGCCACGCCGGGCGGGCGGGCGCGACGGCGCTCGGCGGCGGGCGCAGCGGCGACACCGCCGTGGCCTTGAGGATGCCGCGCAAGCCGGGCTGCGTCGCGTGCACGAGCACGCGGGCGCCGCCCACCAGGGCCTCCGGCGTGAAGCCCTTGCAGGCCGAGTAGCCGAACCGGACGCGCTGTCCGTCGTCGAGCTGGATCCAGCCCAGGCCATCGTTGTCGAGCTCGGTGACGGTGCCTGCCTTGCTCATGTCCGCGCCGCCTCTCACTGCTTGACGACCAGATCCGCCTTGTTGAGCACCGGCGAGGCCGGCCTGCTCGCGAAGGCGAGCGTCGCCCTGACCGTGGTGGGCCCACCCGCGGCGAGCTTGAGGGAGCAGGCCATCTTCCCGCTGCCGCTCCGGGAGTGGGAGCTGCCCAGGTTGCGTTCGCTCCACGCCGTCGTGGAGGTGAGGTGCCCGAGCGGGTCGCAGATCGCCGTGGCCACCCTGGCGCCGCCCTGCTCGAGGGCGATCAGGTACTGGAGGGACGCGTCGCCCTGGTACTCGATGGCGAGGTCGGTCCAGAAGTCGACCCGGCCCGCGGCGAGCGGGACGGTGATGGATCCCTTGCCCTCGGCGGAGAAGGGGACGCGGCCCACCTCTTTGCCGCAGCCCCCGAGGACCAGGACCGAGGTTGCCAGCAGTAGCGCGCGCGTCAGCACAGGATCCTCCGAGCTCTCGGGGACGCTCGTACCGCGGGCGCCCCGGCGTGAGAAGGTCCCTCGCGCACCTCGCCTCGTCGGGCGTCAGCGTGCCGTCGGCGCGGGGGGCGCGGCGCCCTTCGGCCCGAACAGGGCACACGAGAGCCAGAAGGCAGCGGTGAAGAAATGGCCCGCGGCCGGGCGGAGCACGTCCTGGTAGAGCCAACCGACGAAGAGGGGCGCGCTGGCGATCATGTCCCCGAAGCTCCACATCTCCTCGAGCCTGGTGATCTGCAGGCCCTCGCCGTCCGCGGTCCCGTCGAAGTCGTACACGAGGATCGTCCGCAGCGGGTACGTGTAGAAGCCGAGCTGCCGCAGGTTCATCACGCCGTCGACCAGGGCGCGCCCGCCGTCGCCGCGGGGGTTCATCTCCACCGCGAGCTGGAAGATCTCGAAATCGAAGCGGATGACGCAGTGGAAGCCGCGCAGCCCGATCCGGAAGCGGTCGCGGCCCCGGGCGCGGAGCCAGGGATCCTCGAAGATCACCCCGGGGGCGAGGCGCGGCAGGACGCGCTGCTCGAGCACGGGGAGCGCGACGCGGGTGTCGTACATGAGCAGGGTCAGCTCACGGATCTGATCCTCGATCGCGGCGGCGCTGGGCATGGCGCACCGGTGGGCAACGATCAGGCCGCGGGAGGGCCGCTGTCACCGCGCCGCACATTCCCCGGGCCGCTTGGACTACCATGACCCCCCATGGCCCGTGGCATGACCAACGACGATCTGGACGCCGTCCAGGTGCTCGATCACCTCGTCCGTCGCGCGGTGGCGATGGAGGCGAGCGACATCCACATCGAGCCCAAGCGCGACGCGCTGCGGGTGCGCTACCGGATCGACGGGGTCATGGTGGCGCAGGGGCAGCTCCCGCTCGACATCGCGCCGCAGCTCATCACCCGGGTCAAGGTGCTGGCGCGCATGGACATGACCGAGCGGCGCACGCCGCAGGACGGGCAGTTCAGCCTGGAGTTCGGCTCCGCGAGCATGATCCACCTGCGCGCCTCCACCTTCCCGGGCATCCACGGGGAGACCCTGGTGTGCCGCGTGCTCATCGGCCACCAGGTGCTCCCGGTCGCCAGGCTCGGCATGTCGGAGGGCGACGTCGAGAGCGTGTCGCGCATCGTCTCGCGCCCCTCGGGGCTGATCATCGTCTGCGGGCCGACCGGCTCGGGCAAGACCTCGACGCTCTACTCGATGCTCCAGGTGATGAACACCGCGGAGCGGAGCGTGGTCACCCTGGAGGATCCCATCGAGGTGGAGTTCCCCGAGATCACCCAGGGCCAGACCAACGTCCGCCAGGGCTTCACCTTCGCCTCGGGGCTGCGGGCCATCCTCCGGCAGGATCCGGACGTGATCCTGGTGGGCGAGATGCGCGATCCCGAGACCGCGCAGATCGCCCTCCAGGCCAGCCTCACCGGCCACCTGGTGCTGACCACGCTGCACACCTCGGACGCGGTCGAGACGGTGATGCGGCTCGTCGACCTCGGCGTCGAGCCCTGGATCGTCGCCAACTCGCTGCTCGCCGTCATCGGCCAGCGCCTGGTCCGCCGGGTCTGCGGGAGCTGCTGCGTGAGCTACGAGCTCCCCAACGAGATCACCGCCCACGACGACCGCGTCCTGCTCCCCAGGGGCACCGTGCTGCGGCGCGCGGTCGGCTGCATCAAGTGCCACAACACCGGCTACCGCGGGCGCATCGGCATCTTCGAGATGCTCGAGCTCGACGACGAGCTGCGCGATCTCATCAAGACCCGCGCCACCAAGCACGCCTACGCCAAGGTCGTGGAGGGCGTCGGGATGGTGCCGCTGCGCGAGATGGGGCTCGCCCAGGCCAAGCTGGGGGTGACCTCGCTCGAAGAGGTCCTCCGGGTGACCTGAGCGCCCGCGCCCGTCACCGGCCCGATCCTTGCGCTCCGGCGGGGAATGGCTACCTTGCGCCTCCTGATGCCCGCCTTCGAGATCGTCCTCGCCCTCGTCGCCCTCGTCGTCGTGGCCTTCCAGGCCTGGCTCACCCGGCGCGTCTTCCGCAGCCAGCTCTACGAGCAGAAGCAGAAGATCTGGCAAGCCCAGCTCATCTGGCTGCTCCCGATCCTCGGCGCCGGCCTGGTCTTCACGATCCTCCAGGAAGACAAGCAGGCCGAGCGGCAGGCCGAGCGCGACGCGGCGTCTCAGTTGAAGAGCTAAGCTGACGGCAGAATTCCGGGGGTGCGAGATCCCGCGACCGTTGCTCACGGTCACTCGACCTCCCAGGTGACCGGCCCGACCGATCCCTGGTACCGTGGCCCCCGATGACGCAGGCCATGGTCACCCCTCTCCCCGTGGGAACGTCGGTCGTGCAGGGCTCGCTCCGAGCGGAGCTGGACGCGCGGCGGGCGGCTGGCACCCGGTTCAGCCTCAAGGAGACGATCGCGGTCATCGTCCCCATCTGCGTCAAGCTCGTCGCCCTCCACAACCAGGGCAAGCTGCTCTACGTGCACCCCTCGTCGCTGGGCTACGGCCCCGGCGGCGACGTCACCGTGCTCGAGGATCGCGCCCAGATCGCGCCCACCCTGCCCCGGGACCGCGCCTGCCTCGCCCCGGAGGAGCGCAAGGGCAGCCCAGGCGATGCGCGGGCCAGCGTCTTCGCCGTCGGCGCCATCCTCTACGAGCTGCTCACCGGCGCCGCCATCGGCCCCGGGATGCGCCGCCCCAGCGAGCTGGTCGACAACCTGCCCCCCGCGCTCGAGTCCATCCTCGGCAAGGCGCTCGTCTCCGAGGCCAAGCACCGCCCGGGCGATCTGGGAGCCCTGGCGCAGGCCCTCCACCACGTCTCGCCCAGCGCCTCGATCGCGCCGCCCCCCGCCGACGAGTCGCACCTCGACCAGGACGACGACTTCGAGGTCGACGTGCGCCTCTCGATGATCCCGCCCAACGAGCGGCCCGAGGCGACCATCATCCCCAAGGCCGCCGCCATGCCCCGCATCCAGGTGCACGGCGAGGGCCCCTACGCGGTCGTCCACGCCCAGCCCCAGGCCGGCCCCCGCAACGCCGCGGACCCGACCCAGCGCCTCGCCGACATGAAGGCGGCGCTCGAGTCCGACACCCGCGCCCGCTACGTGGTCATCAAGGACGGCATGGACCACGGCCCGTTCTCCGCGGTCGAGGCCCTCCAGCAGATCGCCTCCGGCCAGTTCACCGAGGGCAACGTGCTGCGCGACACGCTCACCGCCGACGAGCGCTTCATCAAGGACTGGGAAGAGTTCGCCCCCTTCGCCGAGCAGGCCAAGCTCAACCGCGACATCGTCAAGGAGAAGAAGCAGCTCGAGGCGGTCGTCGTCGCCGAGAAGCAGGGCGCCCAGTACAAGGCGCTCATCGGCGCGGCGGTGCTGGGCATCTTCGCCGCCGGCGCCGCGGGCCTGTGGCTGCGCGATCGCGCCAACAAGGACAACGTCGCCGAGGTGCAGGGCGACAAGGCGATGGCCGTCGACTACGACGGCGGCCTCGCGGCCCGCGGCAAGACCGGGCCCGGCGGCGGGCCTTCCCCCGGCGGCGGCGTCGGCCCCGGCGGCCACCCCATCCTCGCCGGCGGCCAGAGCTGCGAGGGCGCCCGCGCCAAGTACATCGAGGACTACGACAAGGCCGCGCCCCCCGACCTCTCCGCCGGCGCCTACGGCAACGTGCTCAACAAGGGCACCTACCTCAACTCCTGCGGCGTGCCCTCCAACATGGGCGTGACCATCTGCGCCGCCGTGCAGAACGGGCGCGCGGTCGGCGTGACGGTCACCACCACCCCGCCCAACAAGGGCATCTCCGGGTGCATCTCCGGCGCGGTGCGCGGCCTCTCGTTCCCCTCGCACCCCCGGCTCGACGTCACCACGACGACGTTCTGACCCGTGCCTCAGCCGTGATCGAGGTCCTCGACCTGACCAAGAGCTTCGGCGGCCTGCCGGTGCTCCGGGGGGTTCGCCTGACGGTCCCCAAGGGCTGCCTGTATGGCCTCATCGGGCCGGGGGCCTCGGGCAAGAGCGTCCTGCTCAAGATGCTCACCGGGCTGCTCCGTCCCGACGGGGGCAGCGTCGTCATCGACGGACTCGACGTCCACCAGCTCAGCGACCTGGAGCTGCAGAAGTTCCGCCTCAAGTTCGGGATGCTCTTCCAGAACAACGCGCTCTTCGACTACCTCACCGTGGGCGAGAACATCGCCTTCCCGCTGCGCCGGCTCTTCAACCTCACCGAGGCCGAGATCGCAGCCCGCATCGAGGATCGCCTGCGCGTGGTCAGCCTGCCCGGCTTCGCCGATCGGCTGCCCTCCGGCCTCTCCGGCGGGCAGAAGAAGCGCGTCGGCGTGGCCCGCGCCACCGTCTCCCAGGGGGAGATCGTGCTCTACGACGAGCCCGCGGCAGGCCTCGACCCGGTGACCTCGCAGCGCATCTTCGAGCTCCTCCGCGCCGAGCAGCGCGCCGCCGGCGCCACCGTGGTGATGGTCTCCAGCGACCTCGACCGGCTGCTCACCGTGACCGACCGGGTGGGCATGCTCTACCGCGGCCGGCTCATCTTCGACGGCACCACCGAGGAGGCCCGCGCCTCCACCGATCCGTATGTCCGGCAGTTCGTCCACGGCCTCACCGAGGGTCCGCTGTAGAGCCTCCCCCGACGTGAGTTCCGGGTTCCAGACGGGACGATCGGTGGGCTACTCCTCGCGTGGGAGGGACGGATGAAACTGCTCGTCGTTGATGATCAAAACGTCGTCCGGGAGGCGCTGGCGCGCGCCCTGGGCGGGCACGAGGACATCGACCTGGTCGTCCAGGTGGAGAGCGCGCGGGAGGCCATCCTGGCGCAGCAACGCTACGTGTTCGAGGTGGCGCTCATCGAGTTTGCCCTCCCCGACCGCAGCGGCGCGGAGCTGATAAGGGAGCTCAAGGCCCTCGGCGACACGCGCGTGCTGGTGCTCTCCTCCCGCCGCGACGAGTTCAGCGTCGGAGAAGCGATGCGCGCCGGCGCCGACGGCTACCTCTCCAAGCGCGCCCACCTCGGCGACCTGGTCGAGGCCATCCGCAACGTGGCGCGCGGGCGCACCGCGGTCTCCTCGGACGTGAGCGCGGCCATGGTGCGCGCGCTCCACCGCCGCGACTCGCCAAGCGGGGGTGACGTCGTCGCGGCGCTGAGCGATCGCGAGCGGCAGGTGCTCCGGCTCCTGGCGCTGGGCAGCTCCGCCAAGGAGGTGGCGGTGCAGCTCGCCATCAGCGTCAAGACCGTGGAGACCCACCGGGCGCGGCTCTGCGCCAAGGTGGCGACCCACAGCGTCGCCGACCTCACCCGCCTGGCGGTGCGGTCGGGCCTGGTGGAAGCCTAGCCGCCGTCGCCGGCGTCACCCAGCGGGCAGTCGAGCGGCGGCGACTGGCCACAGACCGGGCCGCACGCCCCATACACGCACTGAATGAACGCCTGGTACGCGGGGTTGGCGGCGATGCAGCCGGCGATGCAGGGGCCGTTGCCTGCGCAAAGGTCCACGCAGTGGGTGCTGGTTCCGCAGGTGCCGCAGGCGGCGTAGTCCATCAGGCACGTGTTTGGCTCGCACTCCTGGCAGGCGGTCACGGCCGCCACCAGCGCGGCGGCGGTGTCGCACAGGCTCGCGGCCGGCCCGGCGTCGCTGGCGACGGCGCCGCTGCCGCCCGCGCCGCCCGCGCCCCCCGTGGTCGTCGACGTCGACGAGGCGCCGCCCGCGCCCGGCAGGGCCCCGCTGCCGAGGTGGTTGGGCACCTCGTTGGGGAGGCCGGCGTAGGTGGAGGAGGTGACATCGCAGCCGATCGCGGTTACGACCGCGGTCCCGACGGAGACGGCAAGGACGACGGAGATCCAACCTGCGAGGCGCATCTGCCGATAGTAGGTGCCTCGGCCTCGCCGTTGCCAGATTTCGACGAGACCCCACCCATGCCGCTCGGCCCGCTCTCGATCCTGCCCAAGTCCCTCCTCGGCCTCGCCAAAGAGGTGGGACGCCACATCCTCCGGCGCCCGGTGGTCGGCCTGGCGGTCGCGGCGCGCACCGACGACGGCCGCTGGCTGCTCATCCGCCGCGGCGACACCGGCACCTGGGCGCTCCCCGGCGGCACCGTGGAGTGGGGCGAGACCCTGCGCACCACCTTCGATCGCGAGCTGGAGGAGGAGGGCGGCGTCGTCGGCGCCACCTTCGAGCACGTGGTCGGGGTCTACTCGCGGCCCGATCGCGACCCGCGCTTCCACGCCGTCACGGTGGTGGTGCGGGCGCGGATCAGCCCGCCGGTGCGCCCCCCCATGAACCCCCTGGAGATCCGCGAGGTGCGCCTGTTCCGCGAGGACGAGCTGCCCGTGGGCCTCGCCATGGAGATGGACGACATGCTCGCCGCCGCACGCCGCGGCGGCGGCGCGGTGGAGTTTGAGTGATGCGAGCTCGAGTGACCCCATGACCACACCCCACAGCCCCAAGGGCGGCCTCGACCTGGACCCCGCCCTCCGCGCCCGCGCCGACGCGCTGGCCGCGCGCCTGGAGAAGTACCGGGCCAGCTACTACGCCGGGCACCCCGCCGTGTCCGACGCCGCCTACGACGCCCTCGAGGACGAGCTCCGCGACCTCGACCCGACCCACCCGGTCCTCGCCCGCATCGGCTCGGGCGAGCTGGTCAGCGAGTGGGAGAAGGCGCGCCACGAGATCCCCATGGGCTCGCTCAACAAGGCGGTCTCCGCCGACGAGCTCAAGGCCTGGCTGGCCCGCTGCGAGGAGCTCCTCGCCAAGGACGGCGACGGCTCCATCGCCGGGGATCTCTTCGTCGCCGAGAAGCTCGACGGCATCTCCATCGAGGTCATCTACCGCGAGGGCAAGATGGTCGACGCCATCACCCGCGGCGACGGCGAGGTGGGCGAGCGCATCAGCCAGAACGTCGCCCGGATGAAGGGCGTGCCCGCCCGCATCAAGGACAAGCGGTCGATGAGCGTGCGCGGGGAGATCATCCTCCGCCTCAGCGACATGAAGAAGCACTTCACCGCCGGCACCAGCCCCCGCAACATGGCCGCCGGCACCTCCAAGCGCTTCGACGGCGGCAACTGCGAGCACCTCACCGTGCTCTTCTACGACCTCGCCGACCACCTCGACGTCAGCACCGAGGTCGAGAAATTCGCCTACCTCCGCAGCCTCGGCTTCGCCACCCCGCGCACCGCCCACGGCGCGTTCGAGGACGTGTTGACGCTCTACGGCGAGTACGCCGGCGGCGTGCGGGCCTCGCTCGACTACGAGATCGACGGCCTGGTCATCTACGCCAACTCCCTGCACACCCAGGCCCTCCTCGGGGAGGTCAACCACCGGCCCCGCGGCGCCGTCGCCTTCAAGTTCGCGTCGCCCGCCAAGGTCACCACCGTGCTCGAGGTCGCCTGGGACACCGGCTCCAGCGGGCGCATCACCCCGGTCGCCATCGTCGCCCCGGTGGAGCTGGCCGGCGCCACCGTGCAGCGCGCCTCGCTCCACAACGCCGCCAACGTGCGCGCCCTCGGCATCGGCAAGGGGGACGAGGTGCTGGTCTCCCGCCGCAACGACGTCATCCCCTACGTCGAGGAGGTGGTGGAGAAGCGCGGGCCCGCCGCCGTCCCCCCCACGGACTGCCCGGTGTGCGGGGCGCCCATCTCGGTCGAGGGCGAGTACCTGGTCTGCCGCAACACCTCGTGCCGGGCCATCGTCGAGGGCCGCATCGAGAGCTGGGTGTCGGCCATCAACGCGCTGGAGTGGGGCGACAAGCTGATCGAGCAGCTCGTCGAGGCCAAGCTGGTCGCGGAGCCGGTCGATCTCTACAAGCTCACCTGGCAGCAGATCGCCGGCCTCGACCGCCGGGGCGAGAAGAGCGCCAAGAAGTGCCTCGCCGAGCT
>Ga0302276_10005564_pt1 | contig 10455 bp, 10 predicted proteins | sample III_Bog_N2_3_FD_198768 | JGI IMG/M metagenome (GOLD analysis project Ga0302276, IMG submission 198768) | Peat permafrost microbial communities from Stordalen Mire near Abisko, Sweden - III_Bog_N2_3 | ecosystem: Environmental > Terrestrial > Soil > Wetlands > Peat | place: Sweden: Abisko... | reverse complement strand
GCCAAAGGGATTGAGCATGGCCGCGACGATGGCGCCGTCCTTCAGCGCAGCGATTTCCTCGGCCACGGGCGCGCGCACCTTGAGCAGGATATCGGCGTTCGAGATGGCGTCCTTGGCCGTCTGGGCGATGACAGCGCCCGCTGCGGCGTAGTCGGCGTCCGGATAGGCGGCCTTCAGGCCCGCTCCGGTCTCAACCGTCACTTGTGCGCCAAGGGCGATGAGCTTCTTGGCGCTGTCGGGCGTTATGGCGACCCGCGTCTCTTCCGCTCGACGCTCCCGCGTGACGGCGACTGTGACGGTCATGCCCAATTCCTGCTGTTATGCGGCCGGATCGCGGCCAGCAGCACACTTGCGCCAAGCGCGGGGGAAGAGCCACCCAACGCCTCGGCGCAGATTGATCCTGTTGGTAAGAAAGCCCCGCAATCGGCTTTACGTCCAGCGCAATTGACACATTGCGAGGGTCGAGCGGGTAAAGCCCTGGAGAGGCTGGACCTAGTGCGCGGCGGCTTTCGGCTTTTCGCGCAGGAGCAGATAGCCGAGCCCGGCGACGATGACGCCGGAAATGAGGGCCGCGAGGAACCCGGCGCTGGTGCAGAACCACAGCACCAGGAACAGAACTGCAGTCGCCACCGACAACGAACCCCATTTGGACATCAGGATGAAGGCGTGAAACGACGCCTTGTTGGCCTGAATATTCATTTCACCGTGCTTGTAGGTGTGAGCTTGCTCGGCCATGACCACCTTCCGGATTGCGTGCTGACGTACAGGCGACCTAGCCCATCGCGCGACTCGGCTCAAGATGGCGCGGCCCAATGCCCGACGGAATGCGCGGCTTGCCCGTGATTCGGCCGAGATGATCACCTATTCGACGGCTTGACCTGGGTGCTTTTGAGATAATCGAGCAGATCGTTGATGTCGTCGGGACCCGGCGCGAACTGGGGCATGGCGGCGTGATTCTTCAGGACGCCATCGGCGAAGATCTCGTCGAGGTTGCGTGTCGGATAGGCCTGCTCGAGTCGGTTGAACGCCGGGGCGTCAGGGTTCGGACTTTTCTGCCGCCCGCTCAGGGCGTGGCAGGACGCGCAGTTGGCCTGCGCCAGCCATCGCCCCCGCTCGATCGAGGCGGGAGAGGCCCACGCGGAGACGCTCCACAGAGCCGTCAGGCCGGCGGCGAGGGCCGGCGCCCGCTTCAACCCAGCGCCTCGAACTCGTCGATAAGCCGTTCCAGCCGGTGCAGTCCCCCTTGCCAGAAGGCCTTCTCGCGCGGGTCCAGGCCGAAGGGCTTGAGCGCCTCCACATAGGTCTGCGATCCGCCGGCCGACAGCAGGGCTTCGTAGCGGGGCGCGAAGCCCTCGGGGTCCTGCAGGCGCTTTTCCATCAAGGCCTCAACCAACAGATCGCCGAACGCGTAAGCGTACACGTAAAAGGGCGCGTGCACGAAGTGGCTGACATAGGCCCAGTAGTGCTCATAGCCCGGGTTCAACTTGACCGCCGGTCCGAGGCTCTCGCCCATCACCTCAAGCCAGATCTGTCCGATCCGGTCGGCCGACACCTCGCCGCCCACGCGCTCGGCGTGGAAGCGCCGCTCGAAGCGGTGGAAGGCGATCTGGCGCACGACGGTATTCAGGCCGTCCTCGATCTTGCCCGCCAAAAGGGCCCGCCGTTCGGTCTTGGACGCGTCAGCCAGCAGCCGATCGAACACCAGGCCCTCGCCGAAGATGGACGCGGTCTCGGCCAGGGTCAGGGGCGTGTCGGCCAGGAGCGTTCCCAGCGGCGCGGCCAGGGTCTGGTGCACCGCGTGGCCCAGCTCGTGGGCCAGGGTCAGCACGTCGCGCCGTTCGCCCATGTAGTTGAGAAAGACGTAGGGGTGCTTGTCCGAGGTCACCGGATGCGAAAAGGCGCCGGAGGATTTGCCCGCGCGGGGGAGCGCGTCGATCCAGGGATTGTGGAAAAAGGCCCGCGCCTTGTCGGCAAAGGCCGGCGCCAACTGGTCGAAGGATGACAGCACCAGGGCCTTGGCCTCTTCCCAGTCGTAGCGGCGGGGCTGGGCCTGATCGAGCGGGGCGTTGCGGTCCCAGTAGTCCAGCGTCTTGCGGCCCAGCGCCTTGGCCTTCAAGGCATAGTACCGGTGTGACAGGCGCGGATAGTGCTCCACCACCGCTTCTTCCAGCGCGTCCACCGCCTCGGCGTCGACTTCGTTGGCCAGGTGACGCGAGGACGCCGGATCGGAGAAGCGCCGCCAGCGATCCTCCACCTGCTTTTCGAAGGCGATGGTGTTCAGGCTGAGGGCCAGGATCGGCGTGGCCTGCTCCAGCGCCTTGGCCAAGGCCTGGGCCGCGGTCTTGCGCTGGGACGGATCGGGACCGGACAGACGGTTGAGCGTCTCGGGCAGGGTCAGGCTTTCGCGGCCGATCTTCACCGCCATGCGGGTGAGGGTCTCGTCGTATAGTCTCGTCCAGTTGGCGAGGGCAGGCGCGCGGTCGTTGAGCAGCCGCTCCATCTCGTCGGACAGTTCGTGATCGCGCATCAGGCGCACCCGGCGCAGCCAGGGCCGCCAATGCGCCGCCGCTGGGTCGGCGCGCAGGGCCGTCTCGATCTCCGCCTCGTCGAGCTGATTGAGCTCCAGGGTCAGAAACAGGGCCTCGGCGGCGATGGCCGAGGACTGGGCCCGCATGTCGCCTTCGAACTTGGCCCACGCCGGATCGTCCCGGCAGGTCGAGGTCATCAGACCGGCGTAGGCGCCCACCGCCCACAGCTTGTTGGTGGCTTCCTCGTAAAGGCTCGCGGCGTGAGCCAGAAGCGCGCCCAGGCGCTGGGGATCGGCCCGCGCCACGACCAGCTTGCCCTTGAGCTCGGTCAGGCCGGCATTGGCGGCGCGGGCGGCGGCGAGATCCTGCTCAATGCGCGGGTCCTCGCGGCCGTCGTAGAGATCGGTCAGGCTCCATTGCGGCAGTTCGGTCTGGGCGGAGGGTGTGTGAATCGTCATGGACGGCGGTATAGCGGCTGGGAAGCGTGGGTGCGTAGTGAATTGATCGGCAACCTTTCCTCAATCTCTCCTCAACCTGACCTTTACCCCCGTCTGCGCATAACCGTCCCAAAATAACCCATGCCGATAACGGCGGGGTCCCTTGATGGCGGTGTGTTCTTCATGACCAAAACGGTCCTTGTCGTCGATGACGACCCTACCCAGCGCCGCCTGATCCAGGCGGTGCTGGAGCGCGAAGGCTTCGCCGTGGCTCAGGCGGAGGGCGGCGACCAGGCGCTCGCGCAGCTGATCGCGGGCGCGACGGCCGACGCCGTGATCCTGGATCTGGTGATGCCTGGACTGTCGGGCACGGACACGCTGAAGGAAATGCGCACGCGCGGGTTCATGCAGCCGGTGATCGTGCTCACCGCTACCGGCGGCGTGGACGTGGTGGTCAAGGCCATGCAGGCCGGCGCCCAGGATTTCTTCATCAAGCCCGCCTCGCCCGAACGCATTCTCGTTTCGATCCGCAATGTCTTGCAGATGGGCGACCTGACCGCCGAGGTGGACCGGTTGAAGAAGAAGGCCGGCGGGCGTCTCAGCTTCGCCGACCTTGTCGGCGCCTCCCCCGCCATGGCCCAGGTCAAGCGCATGGGCGAGCGGGCGGCCAAGTCGCAGATCCCCGTGCTGATCCTGGGCGAAAGCGGGGTGGGCAAGGAAGTGATCGCGCGCGCCGTGCACGGCGCCTCGGACCGGGCCGGTAAGCCCTTCGTCGCGGTCAACTGCGGCGCCCTGCCCGAGAACCTGGTGGAATCCATCCTGTTCGGCCACGAGAAGGGCGCGTTCACCGGCGCCCACGACAAGCACCTGGGCAAGTTCCAGGAAGCCAACGGCGGCACCCTGTTCCTCGACGAGATCGGCGAGTTGCCACTGGACATGCAGGTCAAGCTGCTGCGCGCCCTGCAGGAGAGCGAAATCGACCCGGTCGGCGCCAAGCGGTCGGTCAAGGTCGACGTGCGCATCCTGTCGGCCACCAATCGGGACCTGGCCCAGCAGGTCAAGGACGGCCGTTTCCGCGAGGACTTGTTCTATCGCCTGAACGTGTTTCCCATCGAGGCGCCGTCCCTGCGCGAGCGGCGGGAAGACATCCCCGCCTTGGTCGAGCATTTCATCCGCCGCTTCAATGTGGAAGAGGGCAAGCGCGTGGCCGGCGCCAGCGCCGAGACCCTGGCCCTGCTCGCCGCCCACGACTGGCCGGGCAACGTCCGCCAGCTGGAGAACGCGGTCTATCGCGCTATCGTCCTGGCCGACGCGCCCTATCTGCAGCCCTACGATTTCCCTGCGGTGTCCGGCCTTCAGCCGCCTGTCGACAGCGCGCCGGCGTCGCCCGCCGTGTCCCTGCCGGCCGCGGTGCAGCTGACCGTGGACGACATGCCCAAATCCGCGCCCGTGCGGGTGCTGGACGAACGCGGCCATCTGCGCACCCTTGAAGAGATCGAGCGCGACCTGATCCAGCTGGCCATCGAGATCTACGCCGGCCACATGTCCGAAGTCGCGCGGCGCCTCGGCATCGGCCGCTCCACGCTCTACCGAAAGGTGCGTGAACAGGGCCTGGAAGGGGTGTTCGACGAGGCGGGGTGAGCGAAGCTACTGCTAAAGCTTGCTCTTCACCGCCGCGACCACGCCCTCGGCGGTGATCCCGAACTTTTCGTACAGCACCTGATAGGGGGCGCTGGCGCCGAAGCTGGACATGCCGACGAAGCCGCCGTCCGGGCCGATAAACCGCTCCCAGCCCTGGCGCACGCCGGCCTCCACGGCCACGCGCACCGGGGCCTGGCCGATGACGGCGGCCTGATAGGCGGGCTTTTGCCGCTCGAACAGCGCCCAGCAGGGCGTGGACACGACCCGGGTGGGCACACCCTCGGCTTCCAACAGCCCGCGCGCCTGCACGGCGATGGCCGTCTCGGTGCCCGAGGCGAAGATCGTGGCCTTGGCCGGGCCCGAGGCGGCGATCAGCTCATAGGCGCCCTTGGCCGACAGGTTTTCATCCGCCGATGAACGCACCTGGGCGGTCTTCTGCCGCGACAGGGCCATGATTGAGGGGGTTTTTCTGGCCTCCAGCGCCAGGCGCCAGCATTCGGCCGCCTCGATCCCGTCGGCGGGGCGGAACACCAGAAGGTTCGGCATGGCCCGCAGGGAGGCCAGATGCTCCACCGGTTGGTGGGTGGGGCCGTCCTCGCCCAGGCCGATGGAGTCGTGGGTCATCACGTGGACCACGCGCACGCCCATCAGCGCGCCCAGGCGGATCGCCGGACGGCTGTAGTCGGAGAACACCATGAAGGTGCCCGAGAACGGGATCACCCCGCCATGCAGGGCCATGCCATTCATCGCCGCCGCCATGCCGTGCTCGCGCACGCCGTAGTGGACGTAGCCGCCGGCGTAGTCTGGCGTGTCGAACGCCTTGACGCCCTTGACGTAGGTGTTGTTGGAGCCGGTCAAATCGGCCGAGCCGCCGACCATCTCGGGAATCGCCGGAACCAAGGCTGACAGCGCCGCGCCGGACATGACGCGCGTCGCTTCGCCAATCGGCTTGTGAACCAGTTCGGCGATGTGAGCGTCCAGTCCGTCGAAGGCGCCAGCCGGGACGTCCCCAGCGATCGCGCGCTTGAAGTCGGAACCTTGCGCCGAGGCGTCCAGCCGTCCCTGCCAGGCCTTGCGGGTCTTTCGTCCCTTTCGCCCGGCCGAGCGCCAGGGCCTGAACACCTCATCGGGCACGACGAAGGGCGGGGCGGTCCAGCCCATGGCTTCGCGGGCCTGGGCGATCTGGTCGTCGAACAGGGTATAGCCGTGGCTGTGCGGATCGCCTTCCTTGGGGCCCGCGCCCTTGCTGATCTTGGTCTTGCAGGCGATGAAGCTGGGCCTGTCCTGCTTGGTCGCCCAGGCCAGGGCTCGGCGGATGGCGCCGTGATCGTGCCCGTCGACGGTCTTGGTCGCCCAGCCGGCGGCCTTGAAACGCGCTGCCTGATCGCCGGTCTCGGCGATGGTGGCCACGCCGTCGATGGTGGTGTTGTTGTCGTCGAACAGCACCGTCAGCTTGCTCAGGCCGAAGCGGCCGGCCAGGGAGATCGCCTCATGGCTGACCCCTTCCATCAGGCAGCCGTCCCCGGCGATCACCCAGGTGCGGTGATCGACAAGGTCATCACCGAAGCGCGCGTTCAAGTGGCGCTCGGCCATGGCCATGCCGACCGCCGTGGCGAGGCCTTGGCCCAATGGTCCGGTGGTGGTCTCCACGCCGGGCGTGTGGCCGTACTCGGGGTGACCGGGCGTGGCCGAGCCCCACTGGCGGAAATTCTGAATATCTTCCATCGTCACGGCCTTGAAGCCGGTCAGATGCAACAGGGCGTAGAGCAGCATCGAGCCGTGCCCGGCCGACAGCACGAAGCGGTCCCGGTCGGCCCAGTCGGGCGCGGCGGCGTCGTATTTCAAAAACCGGGTCCACAGCACCGTGGCCACATCGGCCATGCCCATGGGCATGCCCTGGTGGCCGGACTTGGCCCTGTGCACGGCGTCCATGGATAGGACGCGAATGGCGTCGGCCATGACGAGAGGGGTGGCGGGCATGGAATCGGGGTCTCTTGCGGGCGGCGTGAAGCCCGTCCTAGGCCACGCATGGGCCCCTCGGTCAAGCCGGGCCCGCCAACCAAAACGCGCCATCCGCATTCGGATGCTTTCGGGCGCGGGCCGCAGCAGTCTATACAGGAGGCGGAAGGCCTGGATGTGAAGGAGGCAAGCCGGATGATGCAGGAACAGGACGCGGAAACCGCGCTGGACCTGGCCGTGCGTCGGCTGGAGCGGGCGACCGCTCTTCTAGACAGCCGCCTGGACGCCCTCGTTTCCAACGCCAGGGCCGGCGGGGCGTTCGATCAGGATCGCGCCAAGCTGGCCGAAGAGCTGGACGCCGCGCGAGGGCGCGAGCGCGAACTGAAGGCCGCCGGCGAAGAGGCCACGCGCGCCCTCGACCGCGCCATCGCCGAAATTCGCTCGGTCATGGGCGATGACGCCGCTGCGAGGTTCTGAGCATGGCCCAGGTGACCATCGAGGTGAACGGCCGGCCCTATGTGGTCGGGTGCGAGGATGGCCAGGAGGCCAATCTGCGCGAGTTGGCCGCTTTGTTCGACAGCCAGGTGCGCCAGGTGTCGGCCGAGGTTGGCCAACTGGGCGAGACGCGACTGTTCTTGATGGGCGCCTTGCTGATGGCCGACGAGCTGGCCGACGCCAAGGCCCGTCTGGCCCGCGCCAACGCGGAGTTGGGCCACGCGCGCGCCCGTCTGGATCACGCCGAACAGCGGGCGGCGGCGGCTCTGGAGGCGGCGGCGGCCCGCATCGAGCTTTTGGCCGACAAGGCCGTGCGCTAAGTTTCAAGCGCCGCGCTTGTAGCCGGGGCCGGGCAGACCTAGATTAGAGACGGCGGGTCTTGCTGCGGCTCTCGTCGAAGGCATCACATCCCGGGGACCTTAATCATCCTCATCGGGAGCTGTTCCTTGCCAGGATCGTGGTCCTGGCGACACGGCGCCCACCTGGTAATCCAGGTCCGAGGGGATTGAAACGCCCTCACGGCCCTCGCGGCGCCGCCACCCTATTTGTCCTCGACCGCGCAGCGGAGCCATTCGCATGGATTTTTGCGACCTCTCCGGTTTGCGGGAGAGGGCGACCACGAAGTGGTGGAGAGGGCATGAGCGCGGCAAACGGCCTCAGCTGAGCCCTCAATGCGGCGGCATGCCCCCACAGTCAGCTTCGCTGCCAGCTCCCCCGCTCGCGGGGGAGCATGAATAAATCAGACCTGCGCGCCCAGTTACGCCTGCGCCGCCGAGAACTGGCGGGGACTCATCCGGACGCGGGCGAGCGCGCGGCGGCGCGGCTGCCGTTGGCGCAGCTTCCGTCGTTCTCGGTTGTGTCGGGCTACCACCCTCTGGGCGGGGAAATCGACCCCTGGCCGACCCTGCGCCGGCTCGCGGACTCCGGGGCCAGGATCGCCCTGCCCGTGGCGCTGGACCGTCACAGCCCGTTGATCTTCCGGGCCTATGCGCCGGCCCAGCCGCTGGAACTGGACGCTGTGAAGATTCCCTCGCCCACGCAGGCGGCGCAAACCCTAATCCCGGACCTGGTGATCGCGCCCCTGCTGGCGTTTGATCGGGAGGGCCATCGTTTGGGACAAGGGGCGGGCCACTATGACCGAACGCTGCAGGGTCTTCGCGAGCGCGGACCCGTGTGGGTCATCGGTCTGGCCTATGCGGGCCAGCAGATCGAGCGAGTCCCGCGCGAGGCGCACGATCAACCGCTGGACGCCATCCTCACCGAAACCGGCTATCATGTCGTGCATAGGTAAGGAGACCCGATGCGACTGGCGTTTTTTGGCGATGTGGTGGGCCGTTCGGGCCGCGACGGACTGGCCGACCATCTGCCCGGACTGAAGCGCCGGCTGGCTCTGGATTTCGTGGTGGTCAACGGCGAGAACGCCGCGGCCGGCTTCGGCATCACCGAAAACACGGCGAACGAAATCTTCGAGGCGGGCGCCGACTGCATCACCTTGGGCAACCACTCCTGGGACCAGAAGGAAGCGCTCACCTACATCGTGCGCGAACAGCGCCTGATCCGGCCCCTGAACTACCCGATCCTGGCCGATACGCCCGGCAGGGGCGCCTGGCTTTACGAGATCGCGGACGGCCGTCGGGTGCTGGTGATCAACCTTTTGGGCCGCGTCCACATGGACGCTCTGGATGACCCGTTCGCCGCGGTGGACAAGGCGCTGAACGACTGCCCGCTGGGCATGGGCTGCGATGCCTCCATCGTCGACATGCACTGCGAGGCCACCTCCGAGAAGATGGCCATGGGACATTTCTGCGATGCACGCGCCAGTCTGGTGGTGGGCACGCATACCCACGTGCCAACGGCGGACGCCCAGATCTTGAACGGCGGCACGGCCTATCAGACCGACGCGGGCGCCTGCGCGGATTACGACAGCGTGATCGGCAACCAGAAGGAAGAACCCCTGCGCCGGTTCACCACGCGAATCTCGCAAGGGCGATATCAACCGGCCTCCGGGCCCGCCACGGTGTGCGGCGTGTTCGTGGAAACCGACGACGCCACGGGCCTGGCCCGCCGCGTTGAACCGATCCGCGTGGGCGGGCGCCTTTCGCCCTTCGTCCCGACGGTCTAGAACGGGCTCGGGGCTAGAACGCGAGTGAAGACGTGAACACCAAGACCATGCTTGGCGCGGCCCTTGTCGCTTGCCTGCTCGCCCTTGTCGGCGCCGCCGCGGCCAAGGACGACGATGGACAGAACCTGTTCATTAGCCCCTCCGGCGAGCCCTTCTTCGCGTCGATGTCCAAACCCTACCCCATCGTAGATTGGTTCAAGCGGGTTGACGCCAACGGCGACGGCAAGATCGATCGGGCGGAATTCCTGGCGGACGCCGAACAGTTCTTCAAGAAGCTGGATCGGAACAGCGACGGCGTACTGTCCTCCGAGGAGGTCTACATCTACGAGCATTTCATCGTGCCGGAAATCCTCAGCGGCGATCTGGAGGCGGCTCCGGCCGAACCCGTTGAGAACCCCGACGGCACCACAACGCGTCCGCCGCCGCAGCTGACCAACGAAGGCGCCGCCGTCTTCGGCCTGTTCAACGACCCCGAGCCGGTGATGTCGGCGGATCGCAACTTCGACCAGCACATCACCCACAAGGAATTCATGGACCAAGCCGCCCGGCACTTCGATCGGCTGGACCCCAAGGGCCAGGGTTATTTTACCTTGGCGGATCTACCCAAGACGCCCGCGGAAGCCGTCATCCATGCGCGGCGCACGCCCTGACGCCTAATCGCCGATGACCGCGGAATATCTGACCGCGTGAACCCGCCGCGAGCCGATGGCGCCGATTAGGGGCGGCCGGGCGAACAGGCCATCGAACGCGGCGTCGCGCACGCTGAGACCGCCGGCGTAGGCGCCGTAGGCCGGCAGGATCAGGCGCGTCCCATCGGTGATGAAACAGCGTCGCCGCACGCCGCGGCCCGATGCGACCACGCGGGCGCAGGGATGCAGGTGGCCGGCGATCTCGCCGTGTCGAGGCCCTGACAGAGGCTCGTGCCGCAGGCTCAAGGGGCCGAGGGTGAGTTCGTCCACGGCGTGGCCCGGCAGGGCGCCGGGCCCCTGCGGATCGTGATTGCCCATGACCCAGATCAGGTCGCGCCCCTGGCCTATGGCGCTCAGCGCCTCGGCGTCAGCCCCGGCGATGCGCCCGTTCGCCTCCGCATCATGCAGGGTGTCGCCGAGCAGAACGATGCGTTCGGGGTCCGTGCGCCGGACGTCTTCCGCCAAGCGCCGCAGAGTCTCGCGCGTGTCGTAGGGCGGCAGAAGCTGACCGCGCTGGGCGTACGCTGAGCCTTTCTCAAGGTGCAGATCCGCGCAGATCAGGGTGCGTTTGGTTTCAAGGAAAG
>Ga0302276_10005560_pt1 | contig 10458 bp, 8 predicted proteins | sample III_Bog_N2_3_FD_198768 | JGI IMG/M metagenome (GOLD analysis project Ga0302276, IMG submission 198768) | Peat permafrost microbial communities from Stordalen Mire near Abisko, Sweden - III_Bog_N2_3 | ecosystem: Environmental > Terrestrial > Soil > Wetlands > Peat | place: Sweden: Abisko... | reverse complement strand
CGGCGTGCAGGTCTCCCAGAATCGCGGCGAACAGGCTGGACTTGCCCGCACCGTTGGCGCCGGTCAGGCCGACCCGGTTGCCGCGAAAAATCGTGAAGTTGACCTGCTCGACGAGCGGCTCCGGGCCGCGCCGCAGGGTCAGATCCCGAGCCGACAGCATCGCGCTCTATTCGAGCCTGCGGGGGTTCAAGCGCCGATCTGCCGGGTGGTGGCCACGGGCCGCAGCGTCGAAGGCGCGCACAGCGACGCGTAATGCGGCGTGCCGTGTTCCTGGTCGGAGAGAATGGCGAGCAATTTCCGGGCCTCCATCGCATCGCCAAAGAGGCGCCCCTGCGCATAGTAGCAGCCGTGCCGGCGCAGGAATTCGAGCTGCTCGCCGGTCTCGACGCCCTCGGCGATCACCTCGAGGTCGAGGCTCTTGCCCATGTCGATGATGGTTCGCACGATGGCGGCATCGTCCGAATCGACCGCGACGTCGCGCACGAACGACTGGTCGATCTTCAGAGTGCCGATCGGGAATTGTTGCAGGGCGGAAAGCGACGAATAGCCGGTGCCGAAATCGTCGATCGCCAGATTGAGGCCCATCGCATACAGCTCGTTCAACAGCCCGATGGTCCGTTTCGGGTCGGTCATCAGGGTCGTCTCCGTCACCTCGAGCTCGAAGCAGGTCGGGGACACGTGATGGCGGCGGAAGACGTTCCGGCATCGGGTGATGAAGCTCGCCTGTTTCAGCTGGCGCAACGACAGATTGATGGCGACGCGGCCCGGCTGCGGCACCGTCCTCTGCCACTCGCGATAATCGGAGCAGACGCGGTTCATCACCCACTCGCCGATGTCCAGGATGAGGCTGGTTTCCTCGGCCAGCGGTATGAACTGGGAGGGCGAGATGTCGCCGTGCCCCGGCAGGCGCCAGCGCAGCAGCGCCTCGGCGCCGACCACGCGGCCGTCGCGCAGGTCCACCTTGGATTGATACAAAATGACGAGTTCGTCGCGCTCCAGGGCGCGGCGCAGCTTGCTCTTCAACATCAAGCGCTCGACCGCCGCCGCATTCATGTCCGGAATGTAGAACGCACTCGAATTGCCGCCATTCTGTTTCGAGTGGTACATGGCCGCATCGGCGTTGCGGATCAGGTCGATGACGTTCTCCGCGTCGTAGGGGCAGATGGCGATGCCGACGCTGGCCGTGAGGTAGACCTCCTGCTGGTTCACGTAGAACGTCCTGCTGATCTCGTCCAGCAGCGTGCGCGCGAGCGCGGCCAGCGGCGGGCGGTTGTCGACATCGATGGGCAGATCGTCGACGAACATCGCGAACTCGTCGCCGGCGAGGCGGCCGATGACCGTGTCCTTGCTCAGATTCCGGGTCAGCCGCTCGCTCAATATCTCGAGCGTCCGATCGCCGGCCGCGTGGCCGAAGGTGTCGTTGACCTCCTTGAAGCGGTCGAGATCGAGGTAGAGCAGCGCGAGCGACCGCTGGTTGCGCCGCGAGCGGGCGATGGCCTGCTGGAGCAGATGCTGAAACTGCATGCGATTCGGCATCTTGGTGAGGGTGTCGTAGCGCGCCAGATAGCGGATGCGGCGCTCCGCCCGCTTGCGCTCGGTGATGTTCCGAGCGACGTAGATATAGCCCTGGAACTGCGGGTCTTCCGAGGTGATGCGCGAATTGGCCATGGAGACCGGTATGGTCTGGCCGGCCGCCGTCCGCAACACGGTCTCGCGCGCCTCGGTCGCCGACGTGGTGGAGTCGAAGGCGCCGCGATGGGCCTCGTCGATGAAGCTGGTCACCGGCTTGCCCACGAGTTCGGATTGCGGATGGCCGAGCAGCCGCTGAGCCGCCTCATTGCAGCTCTTCACGATGCCGTCCGGCGAGGTGACCAGCACCGCGTCGCTCAGGCTGTTGAGCACGGTGTTGAGGTAGTTCTTGGTAATGGTGGTTTCCGCCAGATTTTGCCGCATGCGCTCGAGCGCCATCTGCAATTCACCGATCTCGTCCTGGCGCACCACCGCCAGCGGCCGGCTGTAGTCGCCCTCGCCGATGCGGTCGGCCGACTTCACCAGCGCGGCAATGGGCCTCGACAGCTGGCGCCCGATGAACCAGGCGCCGATCAGGCCGAGCATGATCAGCGGCAACACCACGCCGGCGACCAGACTGCCCATTCTCTTGACCTGGTGACCCTGGCGGTTCTCCATTTGCGATTGAATGCTGACCAGGGTGTCCTGCATCTTGGCGCGGTTGAGCCAGATCTCGAGGGTGCCGCCGGACTGCAACACGGCGTTCTTGGCCGGAATCGCGCTCTTGAGCACGAAAGGCCCCCGTCCGGACGAATCCTCGATTTCGTTGCTGCCCGTGAAGAGCACCACGCCGCGGGCGTCCCGGACCTCCACCCGCTCGATGTCATGTTCCTCGAGCAGCCGCTCGGCGATGCTCGACACCGCCGATTTGCTGGTCGATCCCATGGCGGGGCTGAGCAGCGCGACCGAAATCTTGCTCAGCGAAGCGGCGCGGGCCTCGAGATCCGCTTCGAGCTTCTGCTCAACGGCGGTGTGGGTGAGCTGGTTGATGTCGGCGGTGTCGACCCGATGCTCGTAATAGGCGACGCCGGCCAGCAGCAGCGCGAGCACCGTCCCGACCGCCAGGGCGGTCAGGGAATACTTGGTTTTGAGGCTGCGAGCCATCGCTGCCTATGCCTGCCGGCCAACTCTCTTCATCCAGGAATGATACCCGTTCACATCCACGGCCATAAGGGGCCGGGTAGAATGATGGATTATGTCCGCCCGGATCCGCATTGACGTCTATTCCGATACGGTTTGCCCCTGGTGCTACCTCGGCAAACGGCGCTTCGAGATCGCCCTGACGGAGCGCCCGCAGTACACGGTCCGGGTGACTTATCGGCCTTACGAATTGAATCCCGACATGCCGTGGGACGGGATGGACCGGGCGGCGTACCTCAACGCCAAGATCGGCGATCCGGTGCGGGCCGCGGCGGTCGAAGAGGCGTTGTCGCGACACGCCGAGGCCGTGGGGCTCAAGTTTCGATTCGATCTCATCAAGCGCATGCCGAACAGCCGGCGCTCGCATCTGCTGATCGCTCATGCGGCGCGGCACGGCCTGCAGGCCCAGGTCAAGCAACGCATCATGCAGGGATTCTTCGAGGAAGGCGCCGACATCGGCGACCTCGAGGAACTGGTGAGGCTCGGCGTGCAAGGGGGCTTGAGCGAGCGCGACGTGCGCTCGGCGCTGGTGCTGCGGGAGGGTCAGGACGGAGTCGTTGCAGCGGAGCGACATGCCGCCGCCTTGGGGATCGCGGCCGTTCCGACCTTCGTGTTCGACGGACAATACACGCTGTCCGGGGCCCAGGAGCCTTCCGCCATGGCACGCGTGTTCGACCAGTTGGCCGACTTCGCGGCGGCGCGCGAATCGGTGTCGTGAACGCCCTCGAACTCACGGGACGCGCCACGACCCACCTGGTTCCGGTGCCGGATCTGCACTGCACCGTGCACGTCCACGCGGCGGCGCCTTTCGCGAATCTGCGGCGGGCGGCGCGGGCGGCGGGTTTCGATCTGCGCGCCGTGAGCAGCTTTCGGGATTTCGACCGGCAGCTCGCCATTTGGAATGGCAAGTACAGCGGCGCGCGGCCCCTGTACGACGCCGACGGGCGCCCCCTGGATGCATCCCGACTGCCGCCGGAGGAGCGCATCGAGGCCATCCTGCGCTGGTCCGCGCTCCCGGGCGCGAGCCGCCATCACTGGGGCACCGACGTCGATGTGATCGACGCCAATGCCGTGCCGGCGGGCTATCGGGTGCAGCTCACCGCCGAGGAATACGCCCCCCCGGGGCCGTTCGGCCCGCTGCTCGGATGGCTGCAGGACCATGCGGAGCGATTCGGGTTCTTCCGGCCTTTCCGAGGAATCCTATCGGGCGTCCAGCCTGAACCCTGGCACTTCAGCTTTGCGCCGGTCGCCGAGGCGGCCCGCGCGGCATTGAAGCCGAGCCTGCTCGAGGCGGCCCTTGCCGACGCGCCGTTATTGGGAAAGGAGTTCGTCATGGGCCGCCTCGACGAACTGCACGCGCGCTACGTCGCGGCGATCGACTGGCCTTGAGGCGCGAACGCCGCCCCGCAGAAGACGTTCAGGCCCAGAGCACCTTCAACCGGTTCAGCATGAGGCCGCGCACCTGGCCGAGATGATTGTCCTCGGACGTGAACAGGGGCGGATTCCGCCGCAGCAACGGCCAGCGTTCGGTGCGCAGCACCCGGTCGAGGAAGCCCAGGTTGCGGTCGATCGCTTCCATGTAGGGGTTCTTGCCGCCGAAGATCACTTCCATGTACCGGTAGGCGTGCTCGAACTCGCCCTCCAGCCGCTGCACGCGGGTTTGCCGCACGAATTGCGGCGTCTGGCGCAGCAAATCCAAACCGGAGCTGTAGCGAACCTGAAGCGCGCCGTTGGTGCCGGGCACGGCGGCTATGCCTCCCAGCACGAATTCCGGATAGAGGCGATCGCGGCATTTTTCCAAATAGCAGCGGTCCGCCATCTGGGCAATCAGATCGGCGGTGCCGAGCAGGTGGCCCAGCCGCCGGTCGGCGGGATCCGGCAGCTGAAGCTGCTTCAGGTCGACTTCGTAGCCGGTGAAATGCACCACGCGCGTCGCCGTGGGCACCCAGGCGTCCATGCCGATGGTCGGCATGAAGCGGGACAGGAAACGCGCGCTGCGCGTGACGTGATAGAGCGTGTATTCCGCGCCGTTGCGGTGGGTTCGATCCTCGAGGTCGCGAATGTACCCGGCGTCGTGGAACAGGGAGGTCACCAGGGCCATGCGCGCGCGGTCCGCGCCGAAGCTCGCGGCGGGACGCGCCGTGCGCTCGTATCCCACCATCAGGCGCGCCATGGCGAGCGTCATGTCGAGCGAATGCTGCAGGTCGTGGTAAATGGTGTCCACACCGTAGTAGCCGGGCATGCGGCCGGTGAACAACTTGTCGAATGCGTCGAACGCGGCGCCGACCTGATCGAACGACTCGCCGGGCCACGTGGAGGCGAACAACTTGCCGACCTCGGACTGGACCGCCTCGGTGGAACTCACCTGAACGGTATTCGTGACGTCGTAGTCGTTACGGCGAAGGTCATACATCGGCGCATCTTAAGCCCTCGGCCGGCGGGGCGCCACGTGCGTGGTTCTCCTTACGGCCACCCCAAACCCCTCATGGGGCCCCCCGCTACGGCTTATGTAAAATTCCGAGGGGCGCCGGGGTATTTACGCGGCGATCCCGGTGCGCTTGAGGAGAGCGCGCACATCGGGTTCGCGACCGCGAAAACGCACGAAGGCGTCCATCGCATCCACGCTGCCGCCGCGCGCCAGGATCGAGTCGCGGAAACGGGCCGCGGTCGAGCCGTCGAATACGCCGGCCTCCTCGAAGGCTTCGAAGGCGTCGGCCGCGAGCACCTCGGCCCATTTGTAGCTGTAGTAACCGGCGGCGTAGCCCCCGGCGAAGATATGAGCGAAGCTCGACGGCAATCGGTTGAAGGGCGCCGCCGGCACCACCGCGACCCGGCTGCGCACGTCCGCCAGGGTTTCCATCACGCGCGCGCCCGCCGCCGGAGCGAAATTGGCGTGCAACTCGAAGTCGAAAGTGGCCAGCTCGATCTGGCGCAGCGTGTCGAGGGCCGCGTTGAAGGTCCGCGTTCCCAGCAGCCGCTGCAGCATGTCGCCGGGCAGCGGCTCGCCGGTGTCCACGTGCGCGGAAATGAGCGGCAGGACCTCGCTCCGCCACACGAAGTTCTCCATGAACTGGCTGGGCAACTCGACCGCATCCCATGCCACGCCGTTGATCCCCGAGATGCTCGGATACGCCACCCGGGTCAACATGTGGTGCAGGCCGTGCCCGAACTCGTGGAACAGCGTGGTGACCTCGTCGTGCGTCAGCAGCGAGGGCGCCGACCCCACCGGCGCGCCGAAATTGCACACGAGCTGCGCGATCGGCAGCGCCTTGCCCGACGGCAGGGATTTGGCGACCACGCACTCGTCCATCCACGCGCCGCTGCGCTTGTCGGAGCGCGCATAGGGATCGAGGTAGAATCCCGCCACCGCGGTCCCGTTCGAATCCAGCAAATCATAGTATTTGACGCTCGGGTGCCAGACCCCGACCTTGGGGGAGCGCTCGCGCGCCGTGATGCCGTACAAGCGCTGCGTCACCGCGAACAATCCCGACAGGACCTTGGGCAGCGGGAAATACGGCCGCAGCGCCTCCTGCGAGACCTTGAACCGGCTCTCCTGAAGGCGATCGCCGTAGAACGCGACGTCCCACGCGTTGAGCTTGCGCCCCGCGAATTCCTCGAGATCGTGGAACTCGCGGCGCCCCGCCGGCAGGCATCGGCGCGCCAGGTCCTGGAGAAACGACAGGACCTGATTGGCGCTGCGGGCCATGCGCGTCGCCAGCGCATAGTCGGCGTAATTCGCGAATCCGAGCAGGTTCGCGAGCTCGTGACGCAGCGGCAGGATCTCGGCGATGATCGGGCCGTTGTCGAAACGGCCCGCGCTGGGGCCCAGATCCGAGGCGCGCGTGACCCATGCTTCGTAGATGTCGCGCCTCAGGCGCTCGCTCTGCGCGTTGGCGAGGACGGTCACATACGTCGGCTGATCGAGCTTGAACAGCCATCCGGTTCCGCCGGCGTCGCGCGCATCCGCGGCGGCGCGGTCGATCGCACTCGGCGGCAGGCCGGCGAGCTCCGACGGGTCGGCGACGCTGCGCGTGTACGCGGCCTGGGCATCGAGCACGTTCTCGGTGAATTTCGTTCCGAGCTGCGCCAGCCGCTGCATCAGGTCCCGGTAGCGGCTCTTGCGATCGGGCGGCAGGGCGACGCCGGCCAGCCTGAAGTCGCGCAACGCGTTCTCGACCAGCTTGCGCTGCTCGGGATCGAGCGCGGATCCCTCCTGCTGCAACACGCGGGAGTAGGCGCGGTAGAGGTCCTCGTTCTGTCCGAGCTCCGACGCGTAGGCGGTCAGCAGGGGCACGCACTCGTTGTAGGCCTCGCGCATGGCGGCCGTATTGGCGACCGCGTTCAAGTGGCCGATGGGGCTCCAGACGCGGCTCAGGCGATGGCTCAGCTCCTCGAAGGGCGCCACCAGCGAGGCGAACGTGGGTTGCGGCTGCGCCGTCAACTCGGCCAGCCGCGCGCGATTGTCGGCCAGCACCTTCTCGAGGGCGGGCCGCGCATGCGCGGGCTCGATGCGATCGAAGGGCGGGAGGGAGTCGAACTCGAGCAGCGGATTGTCCACCCGCCGATTCTACCAGAGGTGCGTCAGCACCCAGGTCAGCCCGGAAGCGCCCCCCAGGAAGCCGGTGACTCCCGCCGCGGCGCGCCAGCGCAGGCCGCGCGCCAGGCTCGCCCCGTCGGCGGCGGCCAGCAGAAAGGCCCGCCCGTCCCGCGGCTTCGCCAGCAGGTTGGTCGCGGGCGCCGGCCGGGCGACCATGCCGGCGGTGATCTGCTCGCGCGCCGCCGCGCGCGCCCGGTCCCACTCGGCCATGCTGATGACGCCGTCGCGATCGGCGTCGAAACGCGCCAGCAACGACGCCTGGTCCTGTTTCCATTCGCGCAGCAGCTCCGCGACCGCGCGCTCCGCATCATCCGCCGCGGCGTTGCCGAGGGTTCGGAACGACCCCAGTGCAGACAGGCGATCGCCCGGCAACAGCCGCCGCTCGGAGTAGCGGTATTTCCCGCTCGCGAACTGCCGGAGCAAGATCTGCAGGGCCATGCCGCCGCCACGCGGCGTCAGGCGCGCAGGCCACTCCTCGCTGCCGTACCAGACGTCGCAGGCGCTCGGATACACCTCGGCGCCGTCCGGATCGACCAGGCATTGCCCGGTTCCATCGTCCAGGATGAAGGGCGTGGTGCTGCTGCCCTTCTCGAGGGTGCTCCAGCCCTCGCCGTCCTTTTTCTCGACCTCGAAACTCCACCAGGTGCAGGGCAGGTCCGTCAACGGCGCCTTGTTGGTGACGCCTTCCGGCAGCAGCCCGCGGCCGGTGAGCTCGACATAGCCCTGCGCAGCGGATCTCAGACGCGACGTCGGCGTGTCCGCGACGGCGCGATTCCTGTGCCAGGCGCGAAACCCGTAGTAGAAGCAATAAGCGGTGGCGGCGGCGAGCAACGCGGTGAGCCAGAGCAGAACTTCGAAGGAATCGCGGCTCACGTGGATGACTCAGGCAGGCTTCTGAGTTGCCGTGTTCCTCAGGCCCTGAACAGACTTCCCACGTCGACGTCCCGCGTTTCCTCCGGCGAGAATTCCAGGAGCTGGGCCGGGCGAAAGCCGAACTGATGCGCGACCAGCACGTCCGGAAACGTGCCGATGCGGATGTTGTTCAGGTTGGCCTGATCGTTGTAGAGCTCGCGGCGGTCGGCGATCGACTCCTCGAGAGCGGTGATCCGCCCCTGCAGCTGCTTGAAAGTCGCATCGGACTTGAGGTCGGGGTAGCTTTCCGCGACCGCGAACAAACGGCCGATGCCGGAGCGCAGCTCCCCTTCCGCGGCGCCCACGGCCGCGACGTTGCGCACCGCGGTCGCCTCGCTGATCGAGGAGCGGGCGCGCATCACCTTCTCGAGCGTCTCCTGCTCGAAAATCATGTAGCGCTTGCAGGCGTCGATCAGCTTCGGCAGCTCATCGTGGCGCTGCTTGAGGAGCACTTCGATGTTCGCCCAGGCGACCTTGACGCCTTCGCGCAGTCCCACGAGGCCGTTGTAGATGCCGACCAGATAGACGACCACGCTCAAGCACAAGGCCAGCAAGACCGCCAGAGCCATCATGTCGCATCCCTTTTCACAGGTTAATTATCGATTGAGTATATCATCGGGGTCCGCGCTCCCTTGCTGACGGAGTTCACAGTGTCGGATCAATTGTTCGATCTCATCGTCATCGGCGGCGGCAGCGGCGGCCTCGCCTGCGCGCAGCGCGCCGCCGAGTACGGCGCCAAGGCGGCGGTCATCGAATCGCACCGGTTGGGCGGGACCTGCGTCAACGTCGGCTGCGTGCCGAAGAAGGTCATGTGGAACGCCGCGAGCATCGCGCTCGCCCTCGGCGATGCGGGCGACTACGGTTTCGACGTGAAGACCGGCGGCAGCGACTGGGCGTCGTTGAAGGCCAAGCGCGATGCGTACATCGAGCGCCTCAACGGCATCTATGCGCGCAATCTGGCGGCGAAGGGCGTCACCCTGGTGCGCGGCCGCGCCCGGTTCCTCGACCGGCGCACCGTCGAGGCCGGCGAGGCGCGCCTGTCCGCGCCTCACATCGTGATCGCCACCGGCGGCGTGCCCGTCGTGCCCGAGCTGCCGGGCGCCGACCTCGGAATCACCTCCGACGGCTTCTTCGCGCTGGAGCGGCGGCCGCAGCGGGTCGCGGTCGTCGGCAGCGGCTACATCGCGTGCGAGCTCGCCGGAGTGTTCCACGAATTCGGCAGCCAGGTGCAGCAGTTCATCCGCCGGGATCAGGTGCTGACGCATTTCGAGCCGATGCTCGGAAAGTCGCTGATGCGCGAAATGCGTGCGGCGGGGATCGCCATTCGCGAGCACGTGGTCCCGGCGGCCGTCGCGCAGCAGGCGGGATCGAAGACGCTGATTGCGGCCGATGGGCGGGAGTTCACGGGATTCGACGCCGTGCTGTGGGCGGTGGGGCGCGCGCCCAACGTCGGGCGCCTCGATCCCGCGCGCGCCGGCGTCGCGCTCGACGCGCAGGGCTTCGTGATCACCGACGAGTACCAGAACACGGGCGTTCCCGGAATCTATGCGATCGGCGACGTCTCGGGGCGGGCGGCGCTGACGCCCGTGGCGATCGCCGCCGGCCGGCGGTTGAGCGACCGCCTGTTCGGCGGCAAGGCCGACCGGCGGCTCGACTACAACGACATTCCGACGGTGGTATTCACGCATCCGCCGATCGGAACAGTGGGGCTCAGCGAGGACGCGGCCCGCGCCCGGCACGGCGCCGTCAAGGTCTACGTCGCCGATTTCACGCCCATGTACCACGCGATGACCACGCGCAAGGGGCACACCGACATGAAGCTCGTGTGCGCGGGACCCGAAGAGAAGATCGTCGGCTGCCACATCATCGGCGCGGGTGCGGATGAAATGCTGCAGGGGTTCGCGGTGGCCATTCGCATGGGAGCGACCAAGCGCGATTTCGACGACACCGTGGCGATTCACCCGACCAGCGCCGAGGAACTCGTCACCATGCGTTGACGGCGCAGCGCCTCAGTGGTGCTCGGCCAGGACCTCGAGGACGGGCTGGGTGTTGGGGCGGATACCGCGCCACAACATGAATGATTCGGCCGCCTGTTCCACCAGCATGCCCCAGCCCTTGACGGCGCGGGCCGCGTGCAGCGACTTTCCCCACCGGGTGAACGGCGTGTCGCCCCGGCCATAGGACATGTCGTAGCACACGGTCGCCGGGCCGACGATGTCGGCCGGCAGGGCCGGCATTTC
>Ga0302276_10005534_pt1 | contig 10501 bp, 8 predicted proteins | sample III_Bog_N2_3_FD_198768 | JGI IMG/M metagenome (GOLD analysis project Ga0302276, IMG submission 198768) | Peat permafrost microbial communities from Stordalen Mire near Abisko, Sweden - III_Bog_N2_3 | ecosystem: Environmental > Terrestrial > Soil > Wetlands > Peat | place: Sweden: Abisko... | reverse complement strand
CAGAAGGCGGCGGTGGAGAAATTGCAGCGGATGACGCCGGACAAGAACGCGCCGCTGGCGGTGTATCTGTCGTCCGACGCCGCGAAGGCGGTGACCGGCCAGGTGTTCGGCACACGCATGCATGAGCTGTATCTGTTCAGCGCCCCCCTCCCGATCCGCATCATCCACCGCGCGGACGGCTGGACGCCGGAGAGCATCGCCGAACACGCCATGCCGGCGCTGCAAGCCGCCTTCATGCCGCTGGACACCTCGGAGCAGGTGTTTCCATGGGACCCGGTGTGATAGGGCATTCCGCGCAACGCTGAAGGACCCGGGATGCCGACTGCCACGGTACGACAATGCGCAATTCTGGTCGGTGGCCTCGGCACCCGTCTCGGCGCGCTCACGGCCACGACGCCGAAGCCGCTGCTGCCCTGCGGCGACCGTCCGTTCCTGGCTTGGCTGCTGCGGGAGTTCGTCCGCTTCGGCGTCACCGACTTCCTGCTGCTGACCGGGCATTTGTCCGCGGCCGTCGAGCAGGAAGCCGCCGCGATCCAGGCCGCCCTGCCCCGCCACGCGACCGTCACCTTGTCCGAAGAGCCGATCAGAGCCGGCACCGGCGGGGCGGTTTTCCATGCGCGCGACCGGCTGGACGACCGGTTTCTGCTGTGCAACGGCGACTCGCTGTTCGACTGCAATCTGGCCAACCTGCTGGCCGCGGCCACCGGCGACGACGACACCGTGACCGGGCGGCTGGTGCTGCGCCATCTCGATGACGCCTCCCGCTTTGGGTCGGTTGCGCTGGAGGGCGATCGGATCGTCGCCTTCCGCGAGCGGCCGGCCCCCGGCACCGGCGGCCTGATCAATGGCGGCGTCTATCTGTTCCATCGCCGCCTGGTCGATCACCTGCGTCCCACCTGTTCCCTGGAGGCCGACATCCTGCCCGCCCTCGCCGCCGGCGGCGGCCTGCTCGGCACGATGGGCGATGGCTATTTCCGCGACATCGGCGTGCCGGCGGATTTCGCCGCCGCACAAACGGAGATCCCAGAGCTGCTGCACCGGCGCGCGCTGTTCCTGGATCGCGACGGCGTGGTGAACGTCGATCACGGCTGGGTTGGATCGCGCGCGCAGTTCGCGTGGATTCCCGGTGCGCTCGACGCCATCCGCTACGCTACCGCATCGGGATTTCATGTCTTTATAGTTACTAATCAGTCTGGTGTCGCGCGCGGCCTGTACGACGAAGCCGCGGTGCAGGCCCTGATGGCCTGGGTCGGCGATGAGGCCCGCCGTCACGGCGGCACCATCGATGATTACCGCTATTGTCCGTTCCACCCCGACGGCACCGTTCCGGCTTACCGCCAGGTCAGCGACTGGCGGAAACCCGGGCCCGGGATGCTGCTGGACCTGCTGCGCGCGTGGTCGGTCGATCCGGCCCGCAGCCTGCTGATCGGCGACCAGGCGACCGACGTGGCCGCCGCGGCCGCCGCCGGCATGACCGGCCACCTGTTCCCCGGCGGCAATCTGTTTCCCTTCGTGCGGCCGCTTTTGGACGGCGTTCTCTGACATGCCAGGCCGCTTTCCGACGGTTCGGGCCCGCGTTCCGCTTCGCCTCGGCCTGGCCGGCGGCGGCACCGATCTCAGCCCCTATTGCGACGACCATGGCGGGGCGGTGCTGAACACGACCATCAACCGCTATGCCTGCGCCTCGATCGAACCATCATCGGACGGACGCGTGCATTTCCTCGCCCAGGACATGGAGGTCGCGGAAAGCTTCCCAGCCGACCTCGATGCTTTGTCGCAAGCCGGCCTCTCCCTGCACGCCGGGGTGGCGCGCCGGATGCTGGTTCAGTTCGGCGGCGGGCAGGTGCCGCCGATGCGGGTTTCCACCTATGTCGATGCGCCGCCGGGATCGGGACTTGGGTCGTCCTCGGCCCTGGTCGTCGCGATGGTCGAAGCCTTCACCGCGTTGCTGGCAGCCCCGCTGGGTCCCTATGACGTGGCGCACACCGCTTACGAGATCGAACGGATCGACCTGCGCCTGGCCGGCGGCAAACAGGACCAGTATGCCGCCACCTTCGGCGGCACCAACTTCATCGAGTTTCACGCCAACGACCGGGTGATCGTCAACCCGTTACGGGTACCGCAGCGGGTGACCAACGAGCTGGAAACCTCGATGGTAATCTGTTTCAGTGGCGTATCGCGCCGGTCCGGCGACATCATCGCCGAACAGCAACACAACATGACCCGCCCCGCCGGCAACGCGATCGACAGCCTGCACCAGTTGAAGCACGATGCGATCGATATGAAGTCGGCCTTGTTGCGCGGCGAAATCGGCCGCATGGCGACGATCCTGAACCGGTCGTGGGCGGCGAAAAAGCGCACCGCCGCCGGCATCAGCACCGGCCGGATCGAGCAGTTGTTCGAAACCGCCTTCGCGCATGGCGCGGTCGGCGGCAAGGTGTCCGGCGCGGGCGGTGGCGGGTTCATGATGTTCATCGTGCCCCCGCCCTGCCACATCGCGGTCATCCGGGCCTTGAACGCGGCGGGCGGCGACGCGAGCGGGGTGCACTTCACCGCGCAGGGGGCCGAGTCCTGGGTGGTGTAGTGGCGTTCTTCACCGGGGCGGCAAGTCGTCTTCCCTTCGCCGCGGAGGGCTTCTGTTCCTTGTGCAGCCTCATCGGCACGACCGGAACGCCGATTGTCTCGGTCCATTCTTCCCTTCTCCCTTTCACCGCTCGACGCGGCACCTTGGTTGCGGCATCACTGTGACCTTCGATCAGCGGACTGCGACATGCCCAGACGCCGACATGCACCGAGCCGACGCTGCACCCTGACGGACACACCCAGGGCCGGGCTTGTGCCGGCCATCGCGGATGGCTAAAGTGCGTGCTGCGATCGAATAACAGTCGATTTGCAGTCCCGGGCTGTACTCGCAACATTCCACCGCTCGCGATGCCCCGAACGAGCTCATCCATAACGATCATGATACGGTTCGCCGGTCATGGTGGCACGGCTCTGACCTGCGGGCTTGTCACGGACCAGAACGACCGGAGGGCAGGGGCGTAGGTAGTTTCCGATACTGGAAACCGCGCTCCCGAACTGATTTTACCAGCCCGCGCAGGCTGATGCCATCGCCTGATCATGAACCGGGAGACCACGATGCCGCCGCGTTACGGGTCACGGCCTGTCCTCAGGCGGGGTGTGCTCGCGGGACTGATCGGGCTGGCCAGCGTGACCCCGGTCACGGCCGCACCGCTGCGGCTTCCGCCGCTGCTCGATCCCGCGGTGCCCGACCACCACCCCGGCAAGGTGATTTTCGTGGAACTGGTGACGCCGGACCTCGCCGCGGCTCGTCGGTTCTATGGCGGCCTGTTCGGCTGGACGTTCCGCGACGTGCCCGGCGATGGGCCTGGCTACGCGGAGGCCTGGCTCGGCGGCCGTCCCGTCGCGGGCCTGGTCAACCGGCCGGTTGCGGCCGGCGAGCACCGGCAGCCGGCGTGGCTTAGCTTCATCGCCGCCGGCGATGTCGATGCGACGACGCATACCGCGCTGCAAAACGGCGCGAAACTGCTGTCGGCACCGCGCGACGTCCCGGATATCGGCCGCCGATCGGTGCTGTCGGATCCGCAGGGCGCGGTCTTCGCGGTCCTCGGCTCCAGCAGCGGCGATCCACCCGATGTGCTGGCCGCACCGGGGGAATGGATCTGGAGTTCGCTGATCACCCGCGACCCCGACACCGGTGCCGCGTTCTACCAGACCCTGTTCGGCTATGAGGTGTTCGAACTGCCGGCCGACCAGGGTGCCGAACATCTTTTGCTGGCATCGGACGGCTATGCGCGCGCCAGCGTCAACCCGCTGCCCGCGGACCAGCCGGGGGTCCATCCGCACTGGCTCGACTTCATCCGCGTCGATGATGCGGTGAAGGTGGCCGCGCAGGCCGTGGCACTGGGCGGACGCATGCTGGTCGGGCCGCGGCTGGACCGGCATGGCGGCAAGGTTGCGGTGGTCGCCGATCCCGCGGGGGCGCCATTCGGCCTGCTGGAATGGCCGGATACCGAGAGCAGGGAGATGCCGAAATGAGCACCTTGTTCCAGGGCCGGTCTGCCCTTCTTGTGGCCTTTGGGGTGCTGATCGCGGTGGCTTGCGGCTGCGCGGTGACGGACGGGGGTTATGGCTACGAGGGCGGTGGTCTCGGCGTGGGTTACTATGAACCATACGGGGCGGTATATGGCGGCTGGGCGCCGAACTACCAGGTTGCCCCGTTCCGCGGTGGCGACAGGCGTGGTGGCGGAGGCGGTCAGCATGCCTTCAGGCCGGCGGACGGGTCGCGGGGCATGCCCTCCATTCCGTCGGGTTCGCGGTCCGGCGGTCACGGACGGCGTTAAGCAGAGTTTCGTTGGTCACCCAACGGACGGTCCGGCGGTCGCTGCCGGCTCCTTTCGTCATGGCCGGCCTCGGTACCGGCGATGACGGTAAAAGTCGACTGACCCATTTCCGGTCCGCGTGACCATGCGCTAACATCAGGTGATGTGCGGACGTTATGCGGCCTTCCTGCCGGCCGCGGCGATCGTCGCCCTGTTCGATACGAAAGGGCCGATCCCCAACTGGGCCCCGACCTGGAACATGGCCCCCACCCGGGACGCCCCGGTGGTGCGGCTGCACCCGGACACGCGGGAACGCCGGCTCGATCTGCTGCGCTGGGGCCTGGTGCCGCACTGGGCGAAGGACCCGAAATCCATCCGCCTGACGATCAATGCCAGAGCCGAGACCCTGGCGACCACGCCGATGTTTCGAGACGCTTATGCCAAGGGCCGGCGCTGCCTGGTGCCCGCGGACGCGTTCTATGAATGGCAGGTCGCGGACCGCGTGAAACAGCCTTGGGCGATCGCGCGCGGCGACGGCCAGCCATTGGTCTTCGCCGGGCTGTGGGAGGGGTGGCGGGGCGCCGACGGGTCGGTGATCCGCAGCTTCACCATCGTCACCACCACCGCCAACGAGACTTTGCGGCCGATCCACGAACGCATGCCGGTCGTGCTGGAAGCCGCCGACTGGCCGCTGTGGCTGGGCGAGGTGCCTGACGATCCCGCCGGCTTGCTGCGGCCATCCGACACGGGGTTCCGCATTTGGCGCGTTGGCACGGCCGTCAACGCCGTGCGGAACGACACGCCGGCGTTGCTGGAGCCCGTGTAGCGGAAGCCTCCTAAACGTCGCGTCCGGGGGGGAGGGATCAGGCCCGCCGAACCGCTGGCTGGGGTGAACGCGAGCGCCCGTCAGCATCGCGAATTTTCTGCATGAAAGCGGTCGCCTCCCGCGTCAGGTCCTGCGTTCGTGTGGTGAGGTCGGCCGACGACGACGCCACGTTTCGCGCACTGGCCGAGGTATCGGTCGCGACCACCTCCACCTTGCGGGCCCCTTCGGTGATCTCGGACGAACCCGCGGCCGCGGCGGCCACCGATCGGCTGATTTCCTGGGTCGCGGTGCCCTGCTGCTCGACCGCGACGCTGATCAGGCCGGTGGTATCGCGGATCCGATCGACCGAGGCCGCGATCCCCGCCATCGCCTGCCCGATCTGGGACACCACGTCGCGCACGGCATTGACCTGAACGCGGATATCGTCGGTCGCGCGCGCGGTTTGGGCCGACAGGGCCTTCACCTCGCCTGCCACAACGGCGAAACCCTTGCCCGCGTCGCCAGCCCGAGCGGCCTCGATCGTGGCATTGAGGGCGAGGAGATTGGTCTGGCCGGCGATCGATTGGATCAGGTTCACCACATCGCCAATCCGGATCGCCGTCGTGTTCAGGCTTTCGACGATCTCCCCGGCCCGGTGCACCGTGGACACCGCTTCATTGGTGTTTTCCGCGGCCTGTTGGGTTTGCCGGGTGATCTCACCGATCGAGGCGGTGATCTCCTCGGCGGCGGAGGCCACCGCCTGCATGTTCTGCGACGACTGTTCGGCCCCCGATGTCAGGTTGCCCGCCTCGGTTGTGGCCGCGTTGGCGTTCGTCAGCAGGGCTTCGGAATTGCCGGTCAGCGTGCGCGCGGACTCGGCAATTCCCTGGGTGAACTGGTCGATCACGCCGCCGAACTGGTTGGACAGATCGTCCAGCCGGCTGCGGTGACTGACGTCGGTTTCCGCCAGGAAGCCGGAGACGACAAGCTGCAGGTCGAACAGGACCGCTCTGTCCACCGCCTGCACCGCCTGGCGGATCTTGCCACGGGTCGAGGGCCGGGTGAGACCGCGGCAGAATTGGGCGATGATGGTCGCATGGATCTCCTCCAGGGCGATCAGGTAGGTCGAGATATAGAATGATGGCTTCAGGCCGATCCGGGCGTGGGTCACGGCGATCCGTTGCACCGAGGCGATGTAATCCGCGTCATAGCTGCCCCCGAACATGCGTTGCCAATGCCGGCGCTGGAGGTCCTGCGCCGACTTCACGCGTTCCGGGCTGCCAAACATCGCATTCAGTTCGGGTCGCGCGAGAATGTGGTCGTACATGCCCGCCATGATCGCGGGCATGGCCTGATCGACGATCGGCCACAGGGCACGCAGCGTGTCCCGCATCTCCGTCGAGATCCGTGCGAATTTCAGGTCGTCGGTCAACTCATCGGCCATGACGCTTCGATCTCCGGGGTTCCAATCAAAGGGGTCGGGATTCCCAGCATGGGGCGAATATCTGAAGAAATGCTTAACCGCACGAAAGAATGTGGCGTGTCGCGCGACAGGTTGCACCGGCGTCAGGCTCAGCCCGGGCCACGAAGCACACGGTTGCCGCCCTATCGTCCTGGCCGGCCATGACGGTTGGGAAGTGCCAGCCGGGGACAGATCGTTCGACCACCCTGCCGTCATCCTGACGCCTATGAGGGTCGGCACGGCTTCGGAATCCGCGTGAATCGGGTTCTGAAGCGATGCCCCAGCGTTGCCCTGACCGGGTGGAGCAGACCGGATCGGCGTTTGGCGGCCGGGCAAAATTGTTATTTTTTCTTGCCTAGTTATTTATATTTACGCTAGATCGTCCCCGAACGCCGCCGGCGGCAGGACCGCCACACCTGAAACGAGAGGTTTTCCGGATGCTCGTCAACCTGGATCGCAGGCCTGTCTCCTATGCCGACCGGCCATCGGCTGGCCAACCCACGATGGCGGAGGCGGCACGATGAGCGTTGTCCTGATCGGACCAAACAACCAGATCATGATGGCGGCACCCGGCAGACCGGTGCTGTGGCAGTCGCTGACCTCGTCGGACGGCACTGGCACAGCCGGCAGCGGCGGGGGCGGGAGCAGCGGCAGCGACGGCAGTGGTACCGGCAGCAGTGGTACCGGCAGCAGCGGCACCGGCAGCAGCGGCGGTAGTAGCAGTGGCAATGGTGCGACAACGCCATCCGCGATCGCCGGCCTCACGGGATGGTGGGACGCGGGCGCCATCACCGGCCTGCTCAGTTCGGCTGGTTCGCCCATCACCGGATTTGACGCTGCCGTCAGCAGTCTGGCGGACAAATCGGGGGCGGGCGCCGCACTGACGGTGTTTCATGGCGCCGGTTCCGGCACTGCGCCCGTCGCCACACCCCGGCTGAACGGCCTGCTGGGTGGTCTCGGCCTGAACACCATCGTCCCCCCGACCCTGCCCGGGTCCGGCCAGCAACTGCCGCTGATGGACCCCGACCAGGGGCTGATCAGCGCCACCATGCCGATCGGTTCCGGCACCGCCTGGACGCTCTATCTGGTATGGTCGCGGCCCAACTGGCGGCAGAGTTCGACCGCGGCCAGCCCCCTGCTGAGCATCGACGGCACGGTCGTGCTCGCTGCGGACAATAAGACCGGTTCGGGCCGCCTGGTGCTGTTTCCGGGCAGCCAGCAGACCGTGCTGACCGCGGCGCTCACCCGGCGTCACACCCATGCGGTGATCCTGCGCAACACCCCTGGCACCGGCGTCGATGTCTGGCTGGACGCCACGCAGGTCGCCACCGCGGCGCCGAACCCGCTGGCCGCGTCGCTGACCGCGCCGCTGCTGTTCCTGCACAACGGCAGCGCCAATGGCGGCGCGGAGTGCTGGTTCCACGAGGCCGCAACCTGGCAGCACGCCCTCGCCACGGCCGATATCGACGGCCTGCTGAATTGCGAGACGCGCTGGACCTTGGGCGCCCGCAAGGGGGTGCAGATCATGGTGACCGGCCAGTCCAACGCCGGCAACGGGCTGAACGACGGTGCCTGGCACCTGCTGGCGCAAGGCGTCGCCTGGCACCTGGGGGCGCTGGCCTATGGCGTGGTCGGGTCCTATGGCAGCCCGCCCGCCGCGACCTGCATCCACGGCGAGGGCATCTATCCCGTCCCGGCGCTGGGCCTCAGCGGTTCGTTCCTGAACAACCCCGGCGATGGCAGCAGCCCCGCCACCTGGGCGCTGGGCACCGACGGCCTGGCGGTGCAAACCTATTTGCAGTCCAACATCGACCCGAACGATGCGGCGGATATCGTCGCCATCCTCTGGCCCTGGTCGGAGGATGACTGCACGCGCCAGTATTCCGAGAAGGCCACCTACGAGGCCGCCGCCCGCCGCTTGCTGGCGCTGGAACGCGGCATGCTGTCGCGCGCCCCGGCCAATTTGCCGCAGGTCTGGTGGTCGGCGATCCCCTTCGCTTATGGCGGCAACGATCCCGGCACCCAGATGCAGCGCGAGGTCGTGGCCGATATGGCCGCCGACCCGACGCAAAACGTGACCGTGGTGCTGCCGCAGACCGCCGACAGCCTGCCACGCAGCATCGGTGGGGCGGCGCTGGTGTATGACCCGGTCACGGGAATCTGGAGCGGCGGCGACCCGCTGCACCGCGACATCCCCGACAACCAGCGCTTCGGCCGGCTCGCGGCCCCGCTGGTGGCGCGCGCGGTGCTGGCCACGACCGGGGGCGATACGCTGTCGGCGATTCCCGCGGGTGTACCGACGGCGGGCGGTCCGGCGGTGACGCATGTCTACCGGCAGTCGAATACGACCTTGGTGATCACCGTGACGCACGACTGCGGCACCGACCTGATCGTGCCCGTCACCCAGGCGGCGGTCGGCCTGGGGTGGGCGGTGATGGATGGCGGGTCGGTGGCCTCGCCCGGCACGATCGTGACGGCAACGGCCTGCGTGCGGCTCAACGCCACGCAATTGCAAATCACCCTGGCGCAGGCCCTGGTCAACCCCAGCGCGAACTGCCGGCTGTTCTATCCCTACGGCACCACCATGATCGGACGGGGCAATTCGGTCACCGACAACCTGTCCACCGTCACGCCGCCGGCGGGCTGGAACATGGCCGGCGATCTCGGCAGCGGCTGGAGTCTGAACATGCCGGTGCATGTGCCGATGTCCACCGCATCCGGTGTGGTTTTGAGCGACACACCATGATGTTATTTTCTCTTGCCTCGTCTAAAGTTATATAATATAACTTTTCTCACACCGCCGCCCACCCCGGCTCGAAAGGCCCCCGATGCTCGATGCCTCCCACCTGCATGTGTTCACCGCCCGCTCCAATCCGCTCGGCTGGGCCGCGCCGCACCGCAACTGGCTGCGCTTTGCCCGGCACATGCTCGACTCCGGCGTGAAGCTGACCGTCGTCGAATGCGCCTATGGCAAAGAGGAATTCCGCTGCGCGGCCGACGGCGTCCGCCATATCGGGGTGCGGGCAAAAACCCGCGGCTGGACCAAGGAGAACCTGCTGAACCTGGGCATCCAGCGCACCCCGGAAGCCGAGTACATCGCCTGGATCGACGCCGACGTGCTGTTCCGCCGCGACGACTGGGCCGAGGCGACGGTGCACGCCCTGCAGCATTACGACATCGTGCAGCCCTGGAGCGACGCCTACGACCTGGGGCCAAATGGCGAGCACATCGCGCATCACCGCTCCTTCTGCCGGCAGTTCTTTCACCGCGAGGCGATGGTGCCCGTGAGCCCGCGTTTCTGGCACAGTGACGGCGGCCCCTACACCTATCCGCACAGCGGCTATGCCTGGGCGATCACCCGGGAGGCCTATGACTGGGTCGGCGGGTTGTTCGAACTGGGCGGCATGGGGTCCGGCGACCACCATATGGCGCTGGGGCTGATCGGCCAGGCCGACGCCTCGATGCCCGGCGGCACGTCAGAGGCCTATCGCCGTGAGGTGAAGCGGTGGGAGGGACGCGCGCTGCGCCACATCAATCGCAATATCGGCTATGTGGCGGGCACAATCGAGCATTTGTTCCACGGCCGCAAGGGCGACCGCGGCTACCAGTCGCGCTGGGACATGTTCGTAAAACACGCGTTCGATCCCTTCGACGACCTGAAACGCAACAGCCACGGCGTGCTGGAGTTCGCCACCAACAAGCCTGAGCTGCGGCATGATTTCGATCTGTATTTGCATAGCCGTAACGAGGACATCAACGCACTGACCTGATCGCCGTTACTGTCTGGCTTGACCCGGCCATCCCCATCGGCACGACTGTGGTGGGTCCGTGCCTAAAACCCGCGGCATGGGGGGTTGTGGGGATGGCCGCGTCAAGCCAGACAGTCCGGCG
>Ga0302276_10005529_pt1 | contig 10507 bp, 8 predicted proteins | sample III_Bog_N2_3_FD_198768 | JGI IMG/M metagenome (GOLD analysis project Ga0302276, IMG submission 198768) | Peat permafrost microbial communities from Stordalen Mire near Abisko, Sweden - III_Bog_N2_3 | ecosystem: Environmental > Terrestrial > Soil > Wetlands > Peat | place: Sweden: Abisko... | reverse complement strand
CTCGCCGTGGTATGGCGCCGTTTCCTTGTGGGGGGACCAATTGGTGTTGGTTTGCAGAGTGCCTCGCCCGGCGCTTGCGATGCCTTCCCCGCCCCGGTTGCCTGTTGTGCCGGTCGAATCGGTATCGGGGAAGCAGCAATAATTCACCGTGTAATGAGACTTTTTCTTCTCCACCGCGAAAGAAAACACAGCGGTCTGCCTGCCGTTGACCGTCTCCCAGCGCAGCCAGTTCAGTTTGCCTGCCGCTTGTGCGTCCTGCACAACGGCGCTCAGGACTGGGCCGGGGCCAAGCAAAACGATCTCACCGTTCGCGCCCCACCGGGTCGGGTCCTTCACGCTGGAGCCGATCTCAGCGCCGTTCCGGCTCTCCACCTTGGTTTCGCTCGCGCCGATGTAATAGATAAATTGACTGCCGTTCGCCATCCTGGCATCTCTCCACACCTTATCGGGAACTTTGCCTGGGTCGGCTCTATCGGGCGGTTTCAGGTTGTCCTGAAAGCGGGCTGTGGTTTTTGTTGCGGTCAAATGGGGCAGTTGCGCGTAGGTCTTCGCTGCATAGTCTACAGCTTTGTCAAGAAGAGCCTTCTGTGCGGCTGCATCGGGTGCGGGCGTTTGGGGCAGGTCTGCGGCCGGCGGCGCAAGCACGGCGCTGCGCGCTTCCAGCAAATAGAATTGCTGATTGCTCAGCGAGCCCGGAATGAAACTCGCCAGGCGGTCCATCGTGCTCCTGGTCAGCTCTTCCGTGAGTTCAACCTCTTTGAGTTCGTCGGCCACGTCTGCATCGGCCTTGCTGGCCCCCTGCATGGATTGCAGCAAAGTCTGCAGTTGTTCCACAGTCATCTTCTTGGCAGCCCACGCGGGTGAGATTGCAACCGAAAACACGAGAATTCATACAAGACGGCTCATAAGACTCAATCCTCCGGAGATTAAGGCGAAACAATTGTAATCATCCAAGGCGGCTCCAGGATGTGACCGCTGGCGAATCATTTCAATCTCCTGTTGGAAAACTCAATGGTTGCACCCGGACGTCTAAGCTGCCGGGGACGATCATGATCGAGCTGGGTCTGGCGGACTGGCAGTCAAGGTTGATTTGTGGCATAACTCTGAGAATATGCCATACTATCATTCAGGCGGCAGATTATGACTGAAACGGTAATTCTTGGCGAAAGTGGCAGGATTGTTTTGCCCGCCGCAATCCGTAAGGAACTCGGTCTCAAGGCCGGAGATCGCCTGACTGTGACCAGCGAAGCGGGCGAATTGAGGATTCTGAGCAGAAAGATGGCTCTGGAAAGTATCCGCGCCGGGATAATCAAGAAGCGCGGAACTCTCGACGGAATTCTGGACGAGTTCCTCGCGGAAAAGCGCGAGGAAGCAGCACGTGAATAGTATCGTTTTGGATTCCGCAGCCGTTTTGGCGATGGTTCAGGGCGAGCCTGGAGGGGAACGAGTCGAGGCTCTCCTTGACTCGATACAACTCGGCACGGATGTGAAAGTCGCCATTTGTTCGGTGAACTGGTGCGAGATTCTGACTCGGACCAAGCGCGACAACGATGGGATGACCGCGCAGGAATTGACAGCTGCCCTCACCGGCGTAGAGCTGGTTCCATTTGGAAGGGCGGATGCGGAAGCCGCAGCCGCATATTCCGTGATTAGCCGGTCGCTGTCTCTGGGAGATCGAGCCTGTCTTGCGCTTGCCAAGAGCCGTCATGCCACGGCATGGACCGCGGACAGGGTTTGGACCGAGTTCACACTGGATGTTCCGATTGAGTTGATTCGAGGCTGAATTCGACGTACAGCCATCGCGATGCCAGTCACTGCGTGCATCTACCTTTTTCACCCTGGCGGAAATTGCGCGAACACTCACTGGCTCGAGGCCGCTACCCGCAGCGCCGCCACCTCCCGGCTAAGCCCCTCCAGCCGCGCCAGCAGCTCAACATGCCGCTTGTCGGCCGCCGAGGGATCGAAGGCTTCCACGTAAAAGGTGCCGTTGGGCTCAAGCTGGCATTTGTGTACCTGGTGGAAGTCCTCAAAGCCCTGCTTGTGGATGACGCTGAGCAACTCTTCGCTCGTGAGCGACTCGCGTTCCATAGCCCTGCGATCGAGTTGCCCGTTGAGGATCAAGACGGCGCACCGGCCCTCTATAGCGCGCGTGAGCCTTTGCGAGCGGAACAGCACGCGCACCACCAGCCAGTTCACCGCAAGCAAGCCGAACGCGCCGATCACCCCGCCGGTGATCGAGTTGTCGTCGCCGATGATGGCGTTCTGCACGGTGTTGGAGAGCGAGAGCAGCACCACCAGGTCAAAGGGGTTAAGCTGCGCCAGCTCTCGCTTGCCGAACAGGCGCAGAAGCACCACCAGTACCAGGTAAACAATGACCGGACGGGCAAGCTTCTCCACAATGGGAAGCGGCAGTTGAAACATGCTGTCGAACATCGGCGAGTGGATCATGCAATCGAGCATAGCTGGCTCAAGGCCGCTTTTCCAGCCTTAGAACCACATCGACCGTATGGGTATCGTCGTTCAATGTAAGGGTATATTTGCAGTTGACCGCGGCGAAGAGGCGATTCAGTGTTGGGTTGCGGTCCCCGATTGCATAGAATCCCCTGACTGCGCCCTCGTTGAAGACCGAGCCGACCGGCATTTTCCAGGCAGCAAGCATCAAGGTGCGGATGTCGTCGCCCACATTCTCGATCTTGAGCGTGCCCATGTTATAAACAGGGCCGGCGTCTGCGGTCACCGCGAAGGTGACGGTCCCCTTCGCTCGATCGAAACTGGGAGCGGGATGAACCTCGGCTTTCATGTAGCCTTTGTTGTGGTATTGGCGGGCAAGAAACTCCCAGTTTTCGAGCACGCGCGCGCGGTCGGCTACGTCGCCGGGATGGATATGGGATTGCCGGTCGAAATCCGCTTGAGAGACAACCATGTCCGGCGCAAGCTGTATGCTCTGAATTCTGTACAAAGGACCGGTCGAGACCGAAACCTTGAAAGGGACCTGGATGGCATCGGCCGAGGCGGCTGCGGGAAATTGCGGCGATGCCTGGACATCCACTTCGAGATTGCCCTTGTCGCGGTAGTAGTTGCCAAGGTTGGTGGCAATCTGGTTAGGGCTTCCTGCCCGGTCGTATGGCGAGCCTGTTTGTTTGGACAGAATCTCCTGGGCTTTGGGGTCTGTCAACGCTGCCGCATCGAAATGAATCTCGCCTACCTCGACCGGCGGCGTCGTGATGAAAAAGCTGATTGCGGTTACCTGACGCAGCTTCTGGTCGGTAAAAGGCGTAGCCATGATGGTCGCCTTGACGCCCTGCGCGGCAAGCATCTCTTCCACAGCCCCGCGCACACTCTCAAGCAGCCCGCCTTCAGACGGAACCTTGCCGTGATAAAGCGGAAAACGGTCATGCAGTTTGGCATCCATATCCTTGCCCGGAGTAAGGGGCAGATTTTCAAATTGGATGGGATACATATTTGTCGCCGGCTTCAAAGAATAAACCAGGTCAATTCCATCGAACTTATACAGGACGTTTTCGAATACTCCCGTATCCATCAATTGCTGGAAGTGGCCCTTCATCTCGTCCACAGTGAGAGTTGCACCCTTCTTCAACCCCGCGGCGGCCAACAGCTCCTGATCGGAATATTCCGGGGCGCCCTTGAACTGAATCGTCTTGGGCTGAAACTTCTGCGCACTGGTGGCATGCGCGGCAAGCAGAAATGCCAAAGCCGTAAGTGGCAAAAGAAATAGACGTTGCATGGTAGGGCCAGAGTAGCAAAGAGCAGACCTTTGTGCGTAGGAATTTTCGCATGCATGCAGCCCAAAAAAGGGACAAAGCTGGATGCGAGCACCTCCATAGCGCATCGCACCAGCCTCGCCCCGGATTTCCAATGCGGCGTTGGCTACTTCTTTCCGTTGTCTTTGAAGTTCAGAGCAAAGTAGTAGGTCGTGTACGAGTGGCTGGTTGTCACATTCGTCAGGAACTCCCCCGCGCCGAAGTAGCCTGCGCCGCCGCCCAGGTTGAAGTGCTTGTTGAGTTCATACCAGGAGTAACTATCGACTTCCGCGCCCACATGGTGGCCGTGGTCGGTCTTGTTAAACGCGATCGAACTGCCCGAGGTATTGTAGATCGAGTCCAGCGCCGAAGGCGCCCAAAAATCCAGCCCCTGGATCGTGAAGGTGAGCCGCCGGTGGGGCTCAATGGTTGTGCCCGCGCGCACCGCCTCAAGGTTCTGCCAGCCGAACAGGTCGGTGATTCCAAAGCGGTCGTGGGCTGTCGGCTCGATCGTGTCAAAGGTCGAGTGAACCCCGTTCGTTGCAGGGCCGCTGTTGCCCGAGGCGAAGTCGTACTGGGCAAAGACGCGCGGCTTGGCCGCTGCATCAAGGAACTGGTACGCCGCACCTGCCTGTGTTGCCGCGGCTCGAATCGCTTCCGGTCCCACCTTGCCTCCTTCAAAGATCACCTCGCCCGAGTAGTCGAGCGACTTGAAGGCTTGCGCCTTGAAGCGCAAGCCTGCAGCCTTCTCGTTCTCATGGCCGGTGGTCTTGGCCCTGGCGGGTTCCACGACCTCTGCCGGTTGAACGCGCCACAGGAAGAACGGCTCAAGGTTCGAGTGCGGCACCAGGTCGTCGATACGGCCGTAGGCTCCGTAGATGTTGTTGCCTTCCTGATGCGGGCTCACGCCATAGGCCTGCGGCACAACTGGCGATGCGGCGAAGATGCCAAGGTGCTCGCGCTTCGCATTCAAGTTCAGCACCGCCGCATCGTAAGACCGTGCCTGGTTGCGCCACTCCGAGTTGGCGATGATGGTGTTGTTGTAGTTGATGAGCTGCCGGCCCACACGCAGGCTGAACCAGTGCTTCTCCGGGTCGCCAACCTCCGCATACGCCAACTTCAGATCCCAGCGCACCGTGTTCGGCGGCCCGATCGGCGGGTTTTGCAAGCCCGAACGGGCGTCCTGCACCTGCGCCGTAACCCGGAACCAACTGGCCGCATGCAGATCCACCTGCAACCGGAAGCGGTTCAAAAGATAGGAGTCATTCACACCCAATTTGAGGTTGTTATTGTCGTACCCCTCGTACCGGAACCGCTCCTCGCCCTGAACATCGATCCACTTGGGGAGCTTGCTGTCGATGTAGGTGAACGGGGCAAAGTCGTGAAAGTCGTAGGGCGCAGGGTTGCCGGTAGTGCGCGCCGCGGCGCCATTCAGAAAGCTCAACGGGTTCGACGACGGCCCGGTGATGAAGACGCCATTGTAACCGGACGTCGCGTCTTGCGTGGTGATATCGTCCTGCGCGGCCAAGGGCAGGCCGGCAGCTAGAGCCAACACAGAGAGAACAGCAGAGATCGATTGCAGTAACCGGCGCAGAAAAACAGGCATAGCAAGAGCTACTCGCACTTTGGATTCTCCTTTGAATTTTGGAAGCGTGATGAGTTAGGACCGTAGGCCCCAGGGCTGCCTGGGCGGCAGAACTCTATCGACAGGATGGACAACAACAAGTCATATGAATATTCACTACCAAAGCATAAAGAGCTTTATGCACTTTGGATTCTCCTATGGATTTTGGGAAGTTGAATGGGTTGGGACCTAAGGCCCCTGCCCCGCATGGGCGTCAGAACTTTATCAACAGGTGGGTAGACAACAAGTCATATCAGTATTGCTTTTCAGTTTACGAGGTGATCCTGAAAAAGTCAATCTCTACGAGTCTGCGCTGTGTGTTGCGATGAAAAGATTCGGGGCTGCCCTGAGGCCGCCCCGATGTTGAACAAAGCAATCGCTTCGCGAGTTATGGAAGGTAGTAGCGGAAGGTGGTCCAGAACATGTTGTCGATGCCCTTGGCGCCGAGGATGGTGTTCGACGACCAGCCTTCGCGAACCGCATAGCCATACTGGATGCCCTGACGCAGGCGGCCGCGGTCGCCCTTGTAGATGTCATACCAGTAGCCGCCCGTCATCTCCTGCACGTCGCGGGTTTGTGCTCCGCAACCGCCTGAAGCGTAGTAACCGGTGGAACTGCCGTTGTAGCTGGGATTGGTGGTGACACCGCAAGCCGGGCTGGCTGTCAGCAGACGCGACCCGTAGCCCAAAGCAGCCGCGGAAGGCGCGCCCCAGTGGCCGCCCCACTTGCCGCCTGCCAGAATGTCGGCAGCCGTCGGAGTGGCTGTGCAGGCAAAGGCGCCCGCTGTGGACGGGCAGAACTGCGCGGACGGAGAGCCAAGAGTGGATGGGCTTGCGCCAGGGAACGATGCATAGTCCTCGCGGCCGGCATAGTCGCCACCATAATTCAGGTAGATGGTGAGGCGGGGATTCGGTGTGGCTTCCACGGTGAACAAGCCGGAGACGTTATGGATTGGCGTAAGCCCGCCCCATCCGTTCACAGTTACGTCGGCCAATGTGGAGTCGCCGTAACGTCCTACGCCGGGTCCGAACAGGCCCTTGGCGCCGATGGTCAGTACCTTGGGCACGATTGGGACGCGCAAGCTTCCACCTATGCCGCCAACGGCGATGGAATCGTAAATCGAGCTGGCCGTGGTGGAAGACGCTGCAACAGCCGCCCCCGTAGCGATATCCGTCTGACCGCCGTACTTGGTGCTGTTGGTGGTTACGCCGGGATAGACAGTCTCGTGAGCAAAGCCGGCCACACCGAAGATTTCGTAGTGACCCCAACCGGGATCGAATGCCATCTTCGCAATGACGTCGGGCGCCTGGTTGAACGAGTAGTTGGCGATGTTGGTGTTGGCGTTGATGGTGGCGTAGACGGGAACCGCAACGTCGACGGTGTTGCCGGCCGAATCGGTTTCTTTCTGGTTGGTGTAGTTCTGGATGTAAGTCGTCGCGGGGTCGGCGCTGATGGTAGCGTTGTATGCGCCGCCGTTTTGTCCTACGCTGCCAAGCACAGCATAAGGAGTGTTGCCGGCCAGAGTAGCGGTGTAAAGAAGCTGCGGATTCTCAACCGAGGCTGCGAATGCGGCATGGTCCCAATTCTTGGTGACCCGGAAGCCGTACTGGCGGGCCCAAACAAAGCCCGCTACGTAGTTCGGGTCTATCGTCAGCGGAGTCGGGGTGTTGCTCGACGTAGCTGTTGGACTGGTTGGCGTTCGAACTGGTCCCGGTGCCCAACCAGTCAGCCTCATAGTAGCCGCGCAAGGTGCCCCAGTCGGTCTTTCCCTCTGCCAGTAGCGTGACCCGCGACTGCCGGGCGCTTCCATAAAACTCGCTGAGCGAGTAAGCGTCCGCTCCCTCGTAGGGGATCGAACTGAATGCGGTGGGAATATCGCCGCCCGTGGCCTTGGTGCGGAACACGGTTTCACCCGCCGCGAAGCCGCCGGGGGTGATGCTGATGCCCTTGTAATGCAAAACGTCGGGATGGGTGACCTCCTTCTTGATCAGAGTCTGCATCGAGGTGGTCGCATCGGAGACGGTGGTTGCCAGTGAGGTCTGGTTGCCCTTGAGGTCGGTTACAGTCGCCTGCAGGGTCGTTACCGCGGCGGCGTTGTCACTAACCGCCTGCTGCTGCGACGATGCTGCCGCTTGTGCCCTCGCTGCCGAGGCCTCTGCGGCTGCTGCTGCCGCCTGCGCCTGCTTCAACTGCTCATCTTTCAAAGCCAGGTCGCTCTTCAGGCCATTGATCTGGGATTCCAACTCCGACCGCAATGCCTGAATCTGAGCTTCCACATGAGCTGGCGATGGCTCGGACGCCATGTAGGTTTTTGTTACGGTGGTCTTCGTGGTTTTTGCCGTATGCTTCTTCTTCGCCGGCGGTGGGTCGATGGCGTAGGCGTGTGAGGCAACTAGACTGGCTGCCAGCAATGCCGCGGCAACAGATTTGAGCTTGAAGTTCATTGGGCCTCTCTTTTTCCCCTCAGATCGGTTTGGATCGTGACTGCGCCCACCTGCATCGCGAATGCTCAGCGGTCTGCTATCTACAAAACCCTGCTGTAGACAAACACCGTCAGCTTCCTTTTCGGAATGCGGAAGGAACATCGATAGCCAGGAAGTTCTTCGAACAGACAAAGCACTCCCGGGCCGCTTCCGTATCCCAGCCTCTCAGAGTTAGATGAATATTTGACGAATTCACATATTTTTAACAGAGATATAGGTTCCGAAACTCAACCATTTTTGGAGACTCTCAATCTATTTATCTTTACAGCAAATGCCGGCGCATTCATCGCAATACGCCGGGATGGATCGCGCCCTGGCTTATATGGGCGCGTCCACCTCGGCATCGTGCTTCAAAAAATCCATCTGGCCGTGGTCACCAACTCGTGGTTATAGGTGTGTAGCTTGCTTGTAGCAATTTGCATCCCGACGCCAAAGGCCAGCCCCGGTCGTGACTTGGGATTGGTTGGATGCAAGCCGCATTTGCCAATAATCAACCCCGGAGTTATGAACTCCTGTGTCTTGCCGTCGTTTGGTCCGCCCTTGTAGAAAGTGGCGTTGCTCTCGACCTCCGGCCAGAAGAGCTTGTGGATGCGGTATTGCGCCGCGGTATTCCACAGCACGGGGCGGCCGGTAGCGGTGGTTGCGGGCGCGCCGGTGGGCAGTGTGGCTCCGAAGGTGGTTTGTACATCGAAGTTGCCGAATCCTTTGCCCGCGCCGACGTTGGGCTGCACACTCGCATTTGTCGAGCCGTTCTTAGCCTGGCCGGAAGGGACCGTGGTCAGCGCCCACGCGCTTAACGTGTAGGCGCCGTGCTGCGCGTTGCCGCTGGCGATGCGGTACTTCACAAGGAACGAAAAGTCGCCCCAACCGTCGACGGCCTTCGTGTTGTGTTCAATGTACGGCGGCAGGTCGATGGCAACCTCGGTGTTGGCCCTCGGGATGATGAAGTTGACGCCCTTGCTGTTATCGATGTTCCAGGTATCGGTGAGCGCGGGAGCGATCTGGCGCACAATATCCGTTCGGACAACCTGGAAAAGGCCGGTGTAGGTTGTTACCAGCGGGACGGCCCAGGCCGGTTGTTTGGACTGCGTGGCATTGGTTTGTGCCGACCACCAGGCGTATCCGTGAGTGGGTGGGCCGCTGGTTGAGTCGGTCTGTGCGTACACACTGGCCGTACACAGCAGGAGAAGCAAGGGAAGGGAAGTGTTTTTCATGTCGGTTCATTCAGCATGAAGGCCGCGAACGCGACCGGCAACCGCCTTTTGGGCTAGGAATCTCTCCATCGTAGGGTGGAGGGGAGAGTGCGGAGGGTGATGACGAATGGATGGACGGTCCGTCGTGGGATATCAGTTCAAATTGCTACGGATGCTGTGACCCGGCTTGCCCGCCCGCGCTGAGCAGGTTGGCCAGGATGCGATATGCTCCGGGAACAAGTTCGGGAAGCTGGCGATAGAGCGCGTACGCGGCATAAATATAAGTGCCTTTGCCGGGATGCGCCACCAGCAGGCCGCCGCGCTGAGGGTCCTGCCCGGGATCTGCGGTTTCCGTAAGCGCCGTGTAGCCGGGATCCCACGTGTCCAGGAACGAGTGCCCGCGCTCTTCCAGCCATCCGTCAAAATCGGCGGTGGTGATGGTGTTTGGCCAGGCCAGCAACGGATTGGCGGGGTCCAGCAGCTTTACCGGCGCTTGCTCGTCCACCACGCGCTCCGCCCGGCCCAGTTGAAGCGGCAGCGGCGCGGGAAAATTCGCGCTCTGGTACTGGACAATCAGCGTTCCTCCGTGGCGGACAAACTCATTCAGGCGCGGTTGCGCAGCCGTCAGATCGGGCCGGTTGGAGTAAGCCCGGATGCCCACCACGATCACGTTCCAGGCGGACAAATCTCCGGAAGCAAGCTCTGCCGGCGAGAGCAGGTGGGGTGTCGCTCCCAGGGCTTCAATGGCGTCGGGAACCTCGTCGCCGGTACCCATGATGTAACCGATCTTCAGGCCGGGCGCGAGCTTTACATCAACCTTGCGGGTAAGCAACTGCGCGGGCTTGTAAAGGTTGTAGGGCCGCAGGCCGGCATAGCCGATGCTCTGCCAGCCGGTTTCGTAGGTTTGGTCCGCCGAGTGCGCCACCGCCTTTATCGTGTAGGCCGCGGCTGCGGTAGCGGCGGGCGTCACCGAGAACAGAATTGGCTCGGTGTCGCCCGCAGCGGAAAGTTGAAAGTGCGCCTCCGCAGGTTGAGAGATCCATCCGGCGGGTAGCTTCAACTCCAGCGTTCCCTCCGCCGCCGCCTGTGCATGAACAGTAACGCGGACAGGCAGTGCCGACCCGTCGAGCGGCAAAATGCGGGCTTCGGGCTCCATGCGCACACCAATGGCGGGCGTAACCACAAGCGGCTCGTAGATGCCGCCGGGGCCCAGAACGCGCTGCATGGTCTGGACGACCTGGCCCACGCGAATGGGAACTCCCTCAAAGGTGAACTCAGCCCACGCGGCCAGCGGCCAGGGAGCGAACGAACGCTCGCGATACTCAGGGTGGGTCAGGTCGTAGTAAGGCTGCTCGGTATTGGGGCGCGTGAAGTAAGCCTGGGTTGGCTCGGCGTCGTCCGGCATCTTGAGCTTGAAGATGGCATCGGAGGAGAAAGGGGACTCAA
>Ga0302276_10005518_pt1 | contig 10519 bp, 13 predicted proteins | sample III_Bog_N2_3_FD_198768 | JGI IMG/M metagenome (GOLD analysis project Ga0302276, IMG submission 198768) | Peat permafrost microbial communities from Stordalen Mire near Abisko, Sweden - III_Bog_N2_3 | ecosystem: Environmental > Terrestrial > Soil > Wetlands > Peat | place: Sweden: Abisko... | reverse complement strand
TCAACACCGCGTGGTCGATCGCCGGGAAATAGCGGTAGATGTCGCAGCGCAGGACGTGCGCATGCCGGTCGCGCCAATGCTCGTACTGGGCGATGGCGCGGTGCGTGCCCTTGCCCTCGCGGTTGGCGTAGCTGTGGTGGATGAAGCCGGTCTCGAACAGGGGCGCGACCACCGCGTACACCGCATGATGCACCACCCGGTCGCGAAAGGGGGCGGCGGACACGATGCGCGGCTTGGGATCGCACACCGCGATTTCGACGTAACGGCCGGGACGCCAGGAGCCATCCAGCAGTTGCCGTTCCAGCCGCAGCAGGTTGGGTTCCAGGTTGGCGGCAAAGGCCGCGGCGCCGGGTTTCTTCCGCTTGCCGGCCACCGCCTTGCGATACGCGGCATGCAGCGCGGCAAAATTGGCGATGCCGGCGAACAGATCCCTAGATGCGGGGAACCCGTCGCGGTATCCCGAGGTGACCTGCGAGCAGTACCGGCTGTGGTTCCTTCGCAACAACTATCACGCCGCGGCGGATGCGCCGGTCGAGATGGCGAAGCCGTAGCGGGGATGAGGCGCCCTCATTTACAGGCCGGCGTCGGAGGGAGTAACAGCGCAAAGATGGTCAACGCGTTGAAGAAAGAGACCATTCCCAACCGCACCCACAATGCCCGCTTCCATGCCGTTTTCATAAAGTCTTCCGGGTACTCCAAGTGGCGAATGCCCGCGTTGCTCACCGCCCAGATGCAGCCGAAATATAGCGACCAAAATACAAATGTGAAACTCATATAAAGCCAATAATTGAGCCAATGATTGGATGGGTCGTATACGTTATGCTGCACATCCTTGCTCTGCAAGCTCAACAAGAATGCTATCGCTTGCGCGCAGGCGAATGCCGTGATCCCATTTGCGGCGTCCCAATATTTTGAGGCCAGGTCCTTCCTATCCATTTCACCCTCCTTGTAGATGTCCTACCGCTACTGCTGTATGCGCACGGTGCGCCTTGGTCCAGCCGCCAACCAGGCGGCCGATATCGTCAATGCCGCGGGCGGCGTGTTCATAGCGCTTCATGTCGATCAGCCGCAGTTCCTGCGACAAGCGCAGGAAAAACCGCAACCGGTCCAGGCCAAGATTGGCGTCGGCGAGGGATTGGTCGCGGCTGCGCGAATAAGTCGCCGCGATCAGCGAATCCAGCACGTCAAGCGCGGCATTCTCGATACGGTCGCCGAGAACGAACTTTTGTGCACGCGGAAACTTGTCCACGGTTGGCACCAGCCACAGCAGGAACTGATACATCGCTTCCAGGGCTGGTCCGGTCCGTCGCGCGGGGCTGGATGTTTCGCTCATGCCGCGGTTGCGGCGTTCGGGCCGGAGTCGGGCAAGCGAATAGTGCAGGCAGTAAAAAAATCGCGGACAGGCAACGAAAATCGACAAAATTTCCCAGGGGCTTCGCCCCTGGACCCGGATCAGCGAGTAAGATCAAAAGACGCAAAGAGTCTAAGATTCAAGAGGCTACAGCGTTCCGGCCAGGCGGAAACCGGAGTCCGTGTTCCGGTTGCCGGTGCCGTCCCTGAGGCGGATGCCCGAACGGACGCCCCACGGATCGACGTCCCAGGAACCGCCGCGCTGGACGCGCAGACCGCAATCTCCGGTTGTGGCGGCCGTCCCGTCAGTTGAGGCTTTATCGTAATTATCATTCCAACAATCGACCGTCCACTGCCACACATTGCCCAACATGTCGTACAGGCCGTAGTCGTTCGGCTTAAAAGACCCGACCGGCGCGGTGTATGCATGACCATCCGAGCAACCAAAAAAACGATCGGGATCGTTTGTGGCATCCAAGGCCGACCTCAGTTCGGCATCGGCCACATTGGCATATGCGCAAGCCGATGCCCGTTCATCGCCCCAGAAGCGTGCGGCCTTCTGGTGGGCGACCCCGCGTGCGGCATATTCCCACTCCGCCTCGGTCGGCAACCGATACGCCTTGCCCGTAACGGTGCCGAGCCACGCGGCATAGGCCAGGGCGTCATCGTAATTCACGCACACCACGGGATCGTCATCCGTCTGGTCGAAACCGGGATGCCGCCAGTCCAGCGCCGGGTTCAGTTCAAACTTCCATTTGTGATCACTGTCATCCAGCTTGTAGCCATAGCAGCCCTTGCGAACGCCCGGGATGCCGTTCGACGGACGCTCCCCGGCAGCCCGGATAAAAGCCGCGAACGCCCTGCGCGTAACGGTGGTCCTGGCCAGCAGGAATGCCTGAACCGTCACGTTGTGCTGCGGCTTCGAGTATTCGCGATACATGGCGGGCATGTTTTCTCGCGCATCTTCGGCGTAGGATGTGCCCATGGAGAAGGTTCCGCCGGGGATGCGAACCATGTCAGGCTCATGCACCCGGTCTGCGGGAGCGGGAGATGCCTGCGCCAGTTGCACGCCGGCCGGTGGCGGGGGGCCGACGGTGCGTCCGGCTTGGAGGTCAGGCGCGGCGTGCGTTGACGGGGCGGCGAGAGCTGCCGCGGCAAGGAGGAACCATATCCAGGATCGCATCGCTCGTTGTCTCACCGTTGCGGGGAATCAGCGCTCCGAGTCTCGACGGAAACGGACGGATACGCAACAGGGCTTGCGGGCTGGGACGGCGCGGCGCTTTACGGCCGCCAGGCTACGTCAGCCGGGCCTTCCGCTTGAAATCGGCAATCGATGCCGCGAGCTTCGCCCGTTTTGCCTCCGCCTCCCGCCGCTCTGCGACCGCCCCAGCAACCCGGGCCCGTTCCGCGGCTTCCGCCATCTCGTGTTCCAAATTCGCAAGCCACGCCTGGGAGAGCGCCACAATGTTCTTCCCCGCAGGCTGCGTGCGGAAATGAACGTGCGAGTTGGTCTCCAGCAGCACGACACGATCCGGATATTGGACCAGAAACACCAGGACGTCGGAGTCCTTGCCGCCGAGGTGGAGATGCATGATCCCTCTCTCCTCCAGCAGCCCATCCCGATCCCGGTCGATCCCAGCGCGGTAATGCGCCTCCGGGACCCCGTCTCCACGCTCGATGCTTTCAATGATGTCAAGCAATTCGTCCTGCAGCGCCCGCCGCTTCCCGATGCCGGCGAAATCGGCCCACTGCCCAGCGTAAACGGGCTTGGGCTTTCTCTCGATGCGAGGCAGACGCAGGCGCAGCACCGGAAGCGGACGCCTCACCCGCCGAACAGAGCCTTGCGCCGTGCTTCCCGGGTCATCTGGCCCAGGCTGGGTTGCCCGGTATGGTCCGTGCGGTCGGCATGCGCTGCCTTTGCTTCCAGCCGGTCCTCGATTGTGCCCGGCGCGACATTGCTGCCCGATGAACCACGCGTCCGCGACCCGGGTTTGGCAAGAACGTTGGCCATGTCCCGCGGAGACGTTACCGGGTTGCCTCGGCCGGACCTGGTGGCCTTCGGTTGTGCGCTGTCATGCTGTGCCATAGAGCCTCCGCGGGGATGGTATATAAGCCCCCGCCTCTTCGGCCTCAAGCGTGGCCGGCGCGTCGAGCCGAAGCAGGTCCTTGCATCCACCCCGCTCCGCCGCTATACCCCGCCCCTGTCTGCGAGTCCGGGCCTGTATGGGCATGCCCGGCCGCGACCGCTTGCCGTTTTCCTGGCAGGCACCAACGCAAAAGGAGACCCAAATGCCCAAGGTCAAGACCAAGTCGTCGGTCAAGAAGCGGTTCAAGATCACCGCCACCGGCAAGGTGCTCGCGGGGCCCGGCAACAAGCGCCACGGGCTGATCAACCGCTCGCAGAAGATGAAGCGCACCAATCGCGGCAGCCAGACACTGACCCATGCGGACGGGCTCACCGTCAAGCAATGGGCCCCCTACGGCCTGGGTTGAGGGAGTAACACGCCATGGCACGCGTCAAGCGCGGCACCACCACCCACGCCCGCCACAAGAAGGTCCTGGAGCAATCCAAGGGCTTCGTCGGCCGCTCCGGCACGACCTACAGAGCCGCTCGGGAGCGGTTGGAGAAGTCGCTGCAATACGCCTACCGCGACCGGCGGGTGAAGAAGCGCGAGTTCCGCGGCCTGTGGATCCAACGCATCAACGCCGCGGTGCGGGAGCACGGCCTGACCTACTCGCGATTTATCGACGGTCTGAAGAAGGCCGGCATCGAGATGGACCGCAAAGTGCTGGCCGCCATCGCCTATGACGACGCCGAGTCGTTCGCGGCGATCGTGCAGAAGGTCCAGGCCGCCCTGGCCTGACCTTGGTTCCCGTCTTAGCCTGAGGCATGTCGGTGCCTATCAATACGGCAGTCCTCGCGCTGGTTCTGATATTTATCCCGGGCATTCTCTGCTACGGCGTGGTTGCGAGCCTTGCCAGCAAGAGGGCCCGGGATAACACAACGATCTTTCTGCAAATTTTCATGTACGGCGTGACCAGCTATATGGTTTTGGCCGTTTGCAACTTCGCTTATCCGGCAGGGACCGCCTATCTTGGCATCAAGTTGGCAGACATCACCCTGCTCAATCCGTCGTCCATCCAGAAATCCGGGATCAACCCGATACCGATTGCCGCGGCAAGTGTTGCTGGGATCGTACTGGGTCTCCTGATAACGCTGAATGTTAATTTCGGCCTGCTTATGAGATCATGCCGGGCCATCGGTATCACCAGGCGATTCAGCGACCCGGATGTGTGGAGCTTTCTGCTCAGCTCCAATGACACCGACAACTGGGTGACGATCCGACACAAGGACCGGGGGCATATATACCAAGGCTATGTGCGCAGTTTCTCGGGCGGCGACGGCGATCGGGAATTGATCCTCGAACTTGTGCAGGTGTACAGTCTCGATACGGCGGAAAAAGTCGGTGAAATTCCGATTCTGTATCTGGCCTTCAAGAAGGATGACGTGGTGTTGGAATTCGGTGCAAGGCCGGGTTCCGGCGGTGCCTCCTGACAACGGATGGGTAGGTGGAAAATGGCGAGAGACCCTGTTCCTCTGAACGAGGGCTTCCCCAAGAAGGGCGGCCTGAATCCGCCGCCGACCGATTACCGGCCGCCGCCGCCGCCGCCCCTTCGGCCCGCAAATCGACCGCAGCCGGTACGCCAGCCCGAGAGCCAAGGGCGAGGGACCAGTCGTGCCGGCAGCCCTGGAATTGAGGATCCGGCACGATGACACGAAAATCCGAGAACGGCGACACGACGAGATCTGACTCGGCAGTCAATCCACCGCCGACTTCGTATAGGCCTCCACCACCCTCACACCTGAAGCCGCCCCTGCCAGCAACTGACTCGGCGACCACAACGACCTCGAAGGGGCCATCTGACAAGTGAACGGCGCTGCCTCGGCGCGGGTCACGTTGGTCCCGGACCGATGCATCTGGAAAACCACAGGCAAGACGGCGAGAATGAGCAAATCGGGCCGCCAGCCGAGGGCGGCCCTTTCCGTATGCGGGACAGAACCATGAGCCAAGACAGCATGACCGGCGACCTGCTAGCCCTGAAGACCGAGACCGATACCGCACTCGCCGCAGCGACCGATCTGCGCGCCTGGGACGCGATCCGCATCGCCGTCCTCGGGCGTGCCGGGAAGCTGACCATGCTGCTGCGCGACCTCGGCAAGACCGCCCCCGAACTGCGCAAGGAACGCGGCGTCGCGCTGAACGCGCTGAAAGACGCGCTGACACGCGCGATCGAGACCCGCAAAACCGAACTGGAGGATGCGGCGCTGGAGGCGCGCGTCGCCGCGGAGCGGATCGATCCCACCCTGCCGCCCCGTTCGGACCTGGCCGGCCTGATCCACCCGATCGCCCGCACCATGGAGGAAATCGCCGCGATCTTCGGCGCCATGGGCTGCACCGTCTCCGACGGGCCGGATGTCGAGAGCGACTGGTACAATTTCGGCGCCCTGAACATCCCAAGCCACCACCCCGCGCGCGCCGATCACGACACGTTCTATCTGCCGCCGGTCGGCAACGAACCGCCGCTTGTGCTGCGCACGCACACCTCGCCGGTGCAGATCCGCACCATGCTGATGCAGCCGCCGCCGACCCGCACCATCGTGATTGGTCGTACCTATCGGGCCGATCATGACGCAACCCACTCGCCAATGTTCCACCAGTGCGAGGGGCTGGTGATCGACCGCGACCTCACGTTGGGCCATTTGAAGGGCTGTCTGATCGATTTTCTCCGGACGTTCTTCGCCATTGCCGATTTGCCGGTGCGGTTCCGCTCGTCTTATTTCCCCTTCACCGAACCGTCGATGGAGGTCGATATCGGCTGGAACCGCAAGACCGGCGAACTGGGCCGTGGCGGCGACTGGCTGGAGATCCTGGGCAGCGGCATGGTTCATCCGCGGGTGCTCGCCAATTGCGGCATCGATCCGCGGGACTGGCAGGGCTTCGCCTTCGGGATGGGGGTGGAGCGGATCACGATGCTGAAACACGGCATCCCCGACCTGCGGCTGTTCTACGAATCCGACATCCGCTGGCTGCGCCATTACGGCTTCAACCCGCTGGCGACCACCATGCTGCACGAGGGAGTCTGAGCGATGAAGTTCTCCCTGTCCTGGCTGCGGACGCATCTGGAGACGGACGCGCCGCTCGAGCAGATCACCGATACCCTGACCCGGATCGGGCTGGAGCTGGAAGGCGTCGAAAACCGCGGCGCGCCGCTGGCACCTTTCCGCATCGCCCATGTGGTGGAGGCGGTGCCGCATCCCAACGCCGACCGGCTGCGGGCCTGCAAGGTGGATGCGGGCGACGGCATCGTCTCGGTGGTCTGCGGCGCACCGAACGCGCGCACCGGCATGAAGGCGGTGTTCGCCGCCCCCGGCGCGTATATTCCCGGCACCGGGGTCACCCTGAAAGTGGGCGAAATCCGCGGCGTGCAGAGTGCCGGGATGCTGCTGTCGGCGCGCGAGATGGGTCTCGGCGACGACCATGCCGGCATCATGGACCTGCCGGTGGACGCGCCCGTGGGCGAGTCCTACGCGCGCTGGGCGGGCCTCGACGATCCGGTGATCGAGATCGGCGTCACCCCCAACCGCGGCGACTGTTTCAGCGTCCGCGGTGTGGCGCGCGACCTGGCCGCGGCCGGGATCGGGACCTTGAAGCCGTTCCAGCCGCCGCAGATCGCGCCGCTGTTCGATGGCGGCCCGACCTGGCGGATCGACTGGCCGGAGGCCTGTCCGCAGGTGCTGGGGCGCACGATCCGCGGGTTGAAGAACACGCCCTCGCCGAAATGGCTGCAGGACCGGCTGGTCTCGATCGGGCTGCGGCCGATCAACTCGCTGGTCGATGTGACCAATTTCTTCACCTTCGACCTCGGCCGCCCGCTGCACGTCTATGACGTGGCGAAGCTGGCCGGTTCGGAGCTGATCTTCCGCCGCGGCGCCGGCGAGACGCTGCGGGCCCTGAACGGCAAGGACTACGTGCTGGACCCGGAGGATTGCGCGATCTGCGATGCCTCCGGCGCGGTGTCGATCGCCGGGGTGATGGGCGGCGAGACCACCGGCTGCGACGAGACCACCACCACCGTCTTCATCGAATGCGCGCTGTTCGATCCCGTGCGCGTGGCCCGCACCGGGCGGCGGCATCAGATCATCTCCGACGCGCGCCAGCGCTTCGAGCGGGGGCTGGACCCGGCGCTGATGCCGGACGCGATCGAGGCGGCGACGGCGATGATCCTGGACCTGTGCGGCGGTGAGCCGGGGACGGTGACGGCGGCCGGTGCGGTGCCGGTGTGGCAGCGCGACGCGACCCTGCGTTTCGAACGCTTGGCCGGGCTCGGGGGTTCGGACGTGCCGGCCGACGAGGCGGTGGCGGCACTGGAACGCCTGGGATTCCAGGTGCGGCATTGCGACGCGTTGCGTGTCACGGTGGCGGTGCCGTCCTGGCGCAACGATGTGGCGGCGCCGGTTGTTCTGGACCAGTCGCCCGCTTTGGATCCGGCGATCGCCGCCAAGGCTGCGGCGGGCTGCGCCGAAATTGAGCCGGAATGCGATCTGGTGGAGGAAGTGCTGCGCCTGCGCGGCCTGGACGCGGTCCCGCCGGTCTCGTTGCCGCGCGCCGCGCCGGTGCCCGCGGCGACCCTGACCGCCCGCCAGACCCGGACCGCCCTGGCTCGTCGCACCCTGGCCGCGCGCGGTCTGGCCGAATGCGTCACCTTCAGCTTCATGGCCACAGCCGAGGCCGCGCTGTTTGGCGAAACGCCAGACTCGCTGCGGCTGACCAACCCGATCGCGGCGGATCTGGACCAATTGCGGCCCTCGCCGCTGGCCACCCTGGCGCTGGCGGCGAAGCGCAATGCCGCGCGCGGTTACGCCGACCTGGCGCTGTTCGAAGTCGGGCCGGAATTTGCCGCCGATGCGCCCCAGGGGCAGCGGCTGGTCGCGGCCGGGCTGCGCAGCGGATCGACCCCGCGGTCCTGGCTGGCGCCGTCACGAGCGGTGGATGCGATGGATGCCAAGGCCGATCTGTGGGCGGCTATGGTCGCGGTTGGTGTGCCGCTCGATGCGCTGATGGTGACCGCGGAGGCGCCCGGCTTCTTCCATCCCGGCCGGTCGGGCCTGGTGCGGCAGGGGCCGAAGACGGTGCTGGGGTATTTCGGCGAGCTGCACCCGCGGCTGATCCGATCCCTCGATCTGCCGGCGCCGATCGCGGCCTTCGCGCTGAACCTGGACGCGGTCGCCGATCCCAAGCGCCGGCGCAAAGCGAGCCCCGACCTGCCTTCCTTCCAGCCGGTGCGGCGCGATTTCGCGTTCCTGCTCGACTCGGCGGTCCCGGCCGATGCCGTCCTGCGCGCCGCGCGCGGGGCGGAGCGGACCCTGATCGCGGGCGTGTCGCTGTTCGACCTGTACGAGGGCGACAAGCTGCCGGATGGCAAGAAGTCGCTGGCGATCGAGGTCGTGTTCCAGCCGCGCGAACGCACCCTGACCGATGCCGAGATCGAGGCGGCGGCGGGAAAGGTGGTGGCCGCGGTGGCGAAGGCGACCGGGGCTGTGCTACGGTGAGTGCCAACTTGCCGCCGTCGTGACAGGCCGTGGTGGCGGCACAGGCCCGACGGATGCTAGGGTCGGTCGCGTGCCCGTTCATTGGAGCATTGACCATGGATGCCCCCGTTCTGAGCCTGCCAGTGTCGTACGTGCAGGCGGTCAACGAAGCCTCGGCCGGACTGATCGATGTCGCCAAGCATTTGGAGAGCTTGGCGCAGTCCCTGCCTGACCCGAAGCTGCGTGACCAGTTGGAGATCGAGATCTCGCGCTTGCTCGATTTCACCGATCGCCTGAGTTCCGCCACCCGGTTCTCCTTAGCCTCATGAGTGGTTGGGTCTAGCCGGTGTCGGACACGCAGGGGGCACAAGGCTCAGTCCCGGCACGGGAACCGCCATCGCCGCTTGCCGCTCGGATTGCACGCGTCGAAACCACCCTGGGGCAAGCCGTCCAGGGTCTGGCCCGTCGGCAGAGCCGCGGCGACCCGGCCCGAGATCGTTCCTGGATCGCTCGATCGATCATCATCATGTTCGAGATTGCAACTGTCGCAGTGCTGGCAATTCTGCTGGCGCAAGGGGTCATGAGTGGCGATTGGCCAAAGGTCGCGACGGAGGCAACAGATTTGATCAAGTCAGCCGTCCTGCCCATCGTGACTTGAGTACTTGGCTACTATTTCGGGCAATCTGACAAGACCTGAGGCGGGATGAGGAGATCGTCATGCCGCGCAAGGAACCGATTTTCGTCGGCACCTGCGATAGAGCGGGCCACATGCGCGGCAAGGGCTTTCCCACCAGTGAGCTGAACACGCGCCGCCGCAAGGGCATTGGCTGCACCCACAGCCACCTGATGCAGTCCGCCTTCGGCCCGATCTGAGACACGCCCTTCGGCACCGCCGGCGATCTGATGATCGTTCCCGATCCGGCCGCCGAGGTGCATGTCGATTTCGACGACGGCTCGCCCGCCGAACGTGTCTTCCCGGGCGACATCCGCAACACCGACGACACACCCCGGGACTGCTGCCCGCGCGAGTTCCTCCGTCGGGCAATAACGGCGCGGGATCAGGCCGCCCGCACCACGGTGTCGCGGAACACAGCGCCTTCGTGGTTCAGCAGCCACTGCTTGCGCGCCAGCCCGCCGCCATAACCGGTCAACGACCCGTCGCCGCCAATCACGCGATGGCATGGCACGACGACGCTGACCGGATTGGCCCCGTTGGCCATGCCCACCGCACGTATCGCCCGAGGGCAGCCCAGCCTGGCCGCGAGGGCCCCGTAGCTGAGGGTTTCACCCGGGGCGATCAGGGTCAGGCCGCTCCAGACAGAGCGCTGGAATGGCGTTCCGCCCGTGCGCCATTCGATTGCCGCGAGGCAGCCGAGATCGCCCTCGAAATAGCGCCGCAGCGACCGGGTCACATGGCCTGGCGCGCTGCCCGGCTGCGGAACTGCCGATCCGTAGTGCAGCCGTAACAAGCGGGCCATGCTGGCGGCTCGATCGGCCCAGTCGAGTGCTCGCAGGCATCCGGCCTCATCCGTGACGATCAGCGCCTCGCCGATCGGGGTTTTCATCGTGTCCAGTCTG
>Ga0302276_10005504_pt1 | contig 10531 bp, 9 predicted proteins | sample III_Bog_N2_3_FD_198768 | JGI IMG/M metagenome (GOLD analysis project Ga0302276, IMG submission 198768) | Peat permafrost microbial communities from Stordalen Mire near Abisko, Sweden - III_Bog_N2_3 | ecosystem: Environmental > Terrestrial > Soil > Wetlands > Peat | place: Sweden: Abisko... | reverse complement strand
GATGCGAAGCATCGAACCCGGAATCTCGAGATTCCCCGATGTGCAATTGCACATCGTGGCTCGCGCTGCGCGAGCCCCGGAATGACGACATCTCAAATCAACCCGCGCAGGATCTGCACGGCCTGCCAGCGCAGGCTTTCGGTGACGTCGTTGGCGGCGCTGGAGCATTCGTCTTCGCGTTCGCCTTCAGCCAGCGCCGCGCCGCAATGCCGGCAGGTCCGCGCCGAGAGCGCGAACGCCTTGCCGGCGGCGTTGCGCCCCGCCTGGTACCGCGCGAAGTCGACGACGTTACGGGGTGACGTTATGACTTTCTCAACCATTGCTTTCCTCGCGGCTTGTGACCGCGTTATCGCAGAAAGCCGTCGCATAAACGTTCAGCCTACCGCTCAAATTTTACGCGAGGAATTGAGGCGGATTCCCTGGTTTTTCGGGAGTGAACGAAAGCTCCGCTACGGTGAGGCGCGCCTTAACGTGTCAGTAACGCGGAGCGACGCCGGCGCGGCGCCGCCTGACATCACTACAGCCACTTCTTCCACTTGAAGAACACGTAGGGCAGCACCGCGGCCAGCACCATCGCGATCACCGCGAACAGGTAGCCATGCTGCCATTCCAGTTCCGGCATGATCTTGAAATTCATGCCGTAGATCGAGGCGATCAGCGTCGGCGGCATCAACACCACCGCCATCACCGAGAACAGCTTGATGATGTTGTTCTGCTCGAGATTGACGACGCCGAGCATCGCGTCCAGCGCGAAGGTGATCTTGTTAGAGAGGTAGCTGGCGTGATCGGTCAGGGAAGTGACGTCGCGCTGCATGGTCTTGAGCTGCTCGCGCATGTCCTTGGACCATTTGGCGCCCTCGACCGCGGCGGTGACGAACGTCACCACACGCCCGATCGAGACCAGGCTCTCGCGCACCTTCGAGGTCAGGTCGCCCTTGCGGCCGATTGCGATCAGGATGTCGGAATAGCGCTTGGCATGGCCGGTGCGCGCCGCACCCGCGGGCTCGAAAATATCGTGGCTGATGGTATCCATGTCGCTGCCGGCGCGCTCCAGGATATCGGCGTTGCGGTCGATCACCGCATCCAGCAGTTCCATCAGCACCATCTCGCCGGTGATGGTGGCGGCGCAGGAGCGCGCCAGCTTGTTCTCCACCAGCACGAACGGCTTCGGCTCGTCATAGCGCACGGTCACCAGGCGGTGGCTGGCGAGGATGAAGGTCACCGCGGTGGTGCGCGGATTCTCGGTGTCCGCCGCGCACATCAACGTCGCCGTCATGTAGCGCGCGCCGTTCTCGATGTAGAGCCGCGAGGAAATCTCGATCTCCTGCATGTCCTCCCGGGTCGGCACCGCGATCCCGGCCAGCCGCTCCACCGCCTTGTCCTCGGCCGCGCTCGGATTGACGAGGTCGATCCAGACCGCGTGCTCCGGCAGGGCGGCAAGGTCGGCGGTCGCGGTTTTCTTCAGTGAGGCTTCGCAGGGGACGAACACCGACAACATGGTCAACTCCAGGACATGGCACCAGGACGTGGCACGCGGGACTTACCGGGTGAGACTTAGCTCGATTCTGACCTGCGCCGCATGACGGCGGGTTAACGGCGGGCGCGGCTTTGTGGCGGCTGGATGGCGGCACCGTGGCGCCGATCCGGCCACGGCGGTCCTCCTGCCCAAAAATCAGCCGCCATGCCCGCGATTTGCGGCAAAAAGGACACAGCTATCATCCCGCAGCGCGGGACAAGCATCTAAGGTCTGGAATTATGACCGGTTTTGGCGATAATGGCGTTAATGGAATCGTGGCGTTTGGGGCGCAGGGTTGGCGCGCGGGCGTATGGCTTTCGATTGGAATTGCACCATGTCGTCGCTCAAGACCGTCTTCGGAATCCTGGCTGCCAGCCTGATGTTATCGGGCTGCATGCAGGGCACCACCTATGAGGCGACCAACCAGACCAATTTCAAGCCGCACGACAAGGAGCTGTTGGCCAAGATCCGGTACACCAACGTTCCGGTCGCCGAGCCCTTCCGGCGCGCCATCGTCGAGTACCACCGCAAGGAAGCCCCCGGCTCGATCCTGGTCGATTCCGACAATCATTATCTCTATTACGTGCTCAACGACGGCAAGGCGATCCGCTACGGCATCACCGTGGGCGAGGAAGCCATGGCCTGGTCCGGCATCGCCAAGATCGGCAGCATGACCGAGTGGCCGGCCTGGCATCCGACCAAGGGCGAGATCGAACGGCTCGGCGTGCCGACCTTCGTGGCGCCGGGACCGGACAATCCGATGGGTTCGCGCGCGATGTACCTCTACTCGGGCGGCAAGGACACGCTGTTCCGGATTCACGGCACCAACCAGCCCGAATATATCGGCTCCTCGATCTCCTCCGGCTGCATCCGCATGACCAACGAGGACGTGATCGACCTGTATAACCGGGCGAAGGTCGGCACCATCGTGGTGGTGCTGGAGGCGCACCATGGCGACTCCCCCTACAATTCGCAGATGGCGCTGCAAGGCAACGGCAACCCTGCCGCCAGCGCGGTGCAGTAAAAGAACGATTGGTTCTGAAGTTTCAAAAGCGCCGGTTTCACCGGCGCTTTTTTGTTGGCCGCGCGGTGTCGGCGCTGGCGGGCGGGGAGGCTGCGGATTTGGCCGCATCCGGCTCCGGCCGGTCTCCATCGGATTTGGCGGCAACCTCGCGCGGCGGCGCTTCCGCCGGCCGGTCGGCCGGCAACAGCGGCGCGACCTGCGGCAGCGGGTCCCACACATTCCACTGGCAGATCTTGTAGTGGTTGCGCCGCTCCATCAGGTCGAGATGGATGTGGTCCTCGTGATACCAGTCCGAGCCCGGCCCCAGCACGGTGGAAAACCGCGCGCAAACCGACTGCAGCACGCTCTCGCGCAAGCCCCGCGGCACATTGCGGTCGGTGAGCGAAATCGACTGGCCGTTGGCCAGCCCGACGGCGCGAACGTCGAGCGCGTTGGCGCGGCCGTGCTCGGACAGCATGGCGCCGACCACCCGGTTGCGGCCGCGGCATTCGAACGAGTCGAAATTGTCGAGATCGCTGATCTCGCTGCCGAGGCTCAGCGCCAGCTCCGTCAGGTCGGTGCGGACCCAGTCGGCGATAGCGGCGGCCATGGCGCAGCGCAGCACCGCCGCGGGCTTCACCGCGACCCGGTGCCGGTCCGGCAGCACCACGGCTTCCAGCCGGACCAGGTCCTCGCCACCGCAGCCGCCGGGGCCATGGATGTCGGGAGTGCTCGGCGCGATCGCGATCTGGTCGGTCAGCGCCAGCCGACAGGCCGAGGCCTGCGGCGGCGCGGGTTGCGCGACCGCCTTGTCGTCCACGGCCGGCACCAGAGGCGCCGCCGCGGGCTGTTCAGACCCGCTCGCAGGAGCATCCGCCGGCCGCGGCTTCGGCAGCGGCACCGAGGCCGCCGCCCGGCGCGGTTTCGCCCTCGGTTCGCCGAACAGGCCGCTCCAGGGTGCCCGCAGCGGAGCGTCGGGCCTTCGCGCGGCGGCCGGAAGGTCGGCCAGCGCACCAAGCATCAGCAGCGCGGCGCCGGCGGTAACCATTGCCCTTTGGCCGCGGGCCAAACCGCCACAAGGCCATTTGCGGCGTGCTTTCCCCGCGCTAAAGTTCATAACAATTCCACGACCCGAGAAAAGACCCGCGACAAGCGACAACACATTCTGGAGGAACGACCGTATGCTTGGTTTGATGCAAGACTGGCCTTTGCTGTGCCACCGGATAATCGAGCACGCGGCCACGATCCATGGCACCCAGGAGGTCGTGACGCGATCGGTCGAAGGCCCCATCCACCGCACCACCTATGCCGAAATCCACAAGCGCGCGCTGAAGGTTTCGCAATGTCTCGACCGCGAGGGCATCAAGCTCGGCGACCGCGTCGCCACCATCGCGTGGAACACCTGGCGCCATCTCGAGGTCTGGTACGGCATCATGGGCATCGGCGCCATCTGCCATACCATCAATCCGCGGCTGTTTCCCGACCAGATCGCCTGGATCGTCAACCACGCCCAGGACCGCGTGGTGATGGTGGACCTCACCTTCGTGCCGGTCCTGGAGAAGATCGCCGACAAGATGCCCAGCGTCGAGCGCTACGTCGTGCTCACCGACAAGGCGCACATGCCGCAGACCACGCTGAAGAACGCGGTCGCCTATGAGGACTGGATCGCCGAGGTCGACGGCAAGTTCAAGTGGAAGACCTTCGACGAGAATACAGCGGCCGCGATGTGCTACACCTCCGGCACCACGGGCGATCCCAAGGGCGTGTTGTATTCGCATCGCTCCAACGTGCTGCACGCGTTGATGGCCAACACCGGCGACTCGCTGGGAGCCAATGCCGCCGATACAATGCTGCCGGTGGTTCCGTTGTTCCATGCCAATAGCTGGGGCATCGCCTTCTCGGCGCCCTCGATGGGCACCAAGCTGGTGTTGCCGGGCGCCAAGCTCGACGGCGCCTCGGTCTATGAGCTGCTGGACACCGAGAAGGTGACACACACCGCCGGCGTGCCGACCGTATGGCTGATGCTGCTCAACCACATGGCCGCCAACAACCTGAAACTGCCGCATCTGCGCATGGTGGTGTGCGGCGGATCGGCGATGCCGCGCTCGATGATAAAGAACTTCATCGACATGGGCGTGCATGCGCGCCACGCCTGGGGCATGACCGAGATGAGCCCGATCGGAACGCTGGCCGCGGAGAAGCCGCCGTTCACCGGGCTTTCCGGCGACGCCCGGCTCGACATCCTGCAGACCCAGGGCTACCCGCCGTTCGGCGTGCAGATGAAGATCACCGACGATGCCGGCAAGGACCTGCCGTGGGACGGCAAGACCTTCGGCCGGCTCAAGGTGGCCGGCCCCGCGGTGTCGAAGGCCTATTTCCGCGTCGACACCGACATTCTCGACGACGACGGCTATTTCGACACCGGCGACGTCGCGACCATCGACCAGTACGGCTACATGCGGATCACCGACCGCTCCAAGGACGTGATCAAGTCGGGCGGCGAATGGATCTCGTCGATCGATCTGGAAAATCTCGCGGTCGGACATCCCGCGGTGGCGGAAGCCGCCGTGATCGGACACTATCACCCGAAATGGGACGAGCGTCCGCTCCTGATCGTGCAGCTCAAGCCGGGCCAGAGCGCCAGCCGCGAGGACATCCTGAAATTCATGGATGGCAAAATTGCAAAGTGGTGGATGCCCGACGACATCGTGTTCGTCGACGCCATTCCGCACACCGCGACCGGCAAGATCCTGAAGACCGCGCTGCGCGACCAGTTCAAGAGCTACTCGTTCCCGACCGCGGCGGCCTGACGCCGGCGCGATCCCTGTCGACAAGGCCTCTCCCCGCCCCGGCAGGGGGAGGCCGGCGCCGCAGCTACAATTGCGAACAGCGATAGCCCACTTCCGGCCTTGCGAAGAACATTCGCTGTTCCCGGACGATCAGCACCAGTTGGGCGGGATCGCGCAGCCTGCCGCAGAGGTCTCGCGCGATCGCGCGATAGACGCGGATTTCCGGATAGGGCGTCACGTTGAGGTCCTCGATCGCCCATTGTTGCAGGTTCAGGACGTTGGTGTCGGGTGAGGTGTGCACCAGCCGCGAGGCGATCGCCGCGGGCAGCGAGGCTTTTCCGGTGTCGGACAGGTAGACCTGCGCCTCGGTGAGATTGCCGGAATAAAGCGCCGCCGACAGATAGGAATCCCACAGGTTGAAGAAACTCAAACCCGGCAGCATCGCGAACAAGACGACCGCGGCGACATGACAGGGGTCATGCCGGCCCCAGAGAATCTCGCGCCATGAATAATCCGGCGTGTCCGAAAACAGCAGGATGTCGAATATCGCCATCGCCGCGGTCCACGGCCACACGATGTTGTTCCAGTCCAGCCCGAATGGACCGAACATCGCGAGGATGAACAGGTGCATCGCGACGGCTGCAATCAGCGAGGCGCGGCGGAAGCGCCGCGTCAGCAGGCCGACGCCGAACGCGACTTGCACGAACGGAGCCGCCATGCCCAATCCATGCAGAAGCCAGGCCGAGGCCGGCAATACGCGTTTGATGGGCTGAACCAGCCATGGAAAATCGTTCTCCATGAAATTCGGATTCAGCTTCTGCAGGCCCGAATAGATGTAAGTGGCGGCGACGATCAGCCGGGCGATGTTCAGCGTCCGCTTCGCACCCGCGGCGTCACCGCCGTTCCATGAATACAACGCCATCACCGCCAGCAGAAAGCTGTACTGGAACACCCATGGCTGCCACCTGGTCTGATCCATCAGGCAGAAGGCGGCCATGACCGCGAGGAAAGCCGCGATCAGCCACTGGGGCTTCGGTGCCACCAGGCAGATCGCCGCCAGCACGAACAGCGCGACGTACATGGCGCGTGCCGCGATGCCGTCGATGACGGGCAACATCGACGAAACCGGTGCCAGCGGATAGGACCGCGGCCCGATCCAGAGCGCGCTCGACATCGACAGGCCGATGCAGAAGGCGAGAACCACGGTGGTCTTCAGCCAGAACAGCCGGCTGGCGGCAACGTCAACGACGTCACTTGGTGCGGATCGCAAAAAGGCCCTGATTGCCGTCTCCCGGCGCTGCGGCGGGTGCCCCCACCATGTTCTTTGGTGCCCGCTGGCGAACGCCGGGTTCGCACACTCATCCCACAACGTTAACAAAAATCAATATTGCCCGGGCGGGCCATCGACCTGTTCCACGCCGGGGCTCCGACGAAAGGCCAATAGGAGGCGGCGGGGCGGCTCTCTATTTTGCCACGCCAGCCAACCAACCAAGAAAGCCAAGGAAGCGCTTCATATGACAAAATCTCTGGGAATCCGGACTATCCCGTGGCTGCTGTTCGCATCGCTGACCGCGACGGCGGCGCATGCCGCCGGCAACAAGGTGGTGATCGGCGATATCGACGACATGTCCGGCCTCTATGCCGACGTCATCGGACCCGGCGGCATCGAGGCCGCCAAGATGGCGATCGAGGATTTCGGCGGCAGCGTGCTCGGCAACAAGATCGAGCTGTTGACCTCCGATCACCAGAACAAGCCAGACCTCGGCGCCCAGAAGTTCCGCGAATGGGCGGACCGCGACGGACTGACCATGGTGCTCGGCGGATCGAACACCGGGGTCTCGATCGCGATGTCGACGATGGCCAAGGAAAAGAAGACGCCCTTCTTCGCGATCGGCGCCGCCGGCGCGTCGCTGACCGGCAAGGACTGCACGCCCTACACGGTGCACTACGCCTACGACACCACCGCGCTCGGTAACGGCACGGCGACCACCATGGTGAAACAAGGCGGCAAGACCTGGTTCTTCCTCACCGCCGACTACGCCTTCGGCACCCAGCTGCAGGAAGCCGCGGCCAAGGTCGTGGAAGCCAATGGCGGCAAGGTGATCGGGGCGGTGCGCGTTCCGCTGTCGACCTCGGACTTCTCGAGCTACCTGTTGCAGGCGCAGAATTCCGGCGCCCAGGTGCTGGGGCTCGCCAATGCCGGCAACGACTTCACCAACTCGATCAAGGCCGCCGACGAATTCGGCATCGCCAGCACCATGAAGCCCGCCGCCCTGCTCGCCTTCCTCAGCGACATCCACAGCCTGGGGCTGAAGACCTCCCAGGGGCTCTATCTCACCACCAGCTGGTATTGGGATTCCAACGACAAGACCCGGGCTTTCGCCAAGCGCTTTTACGAAAAGACCAAGCGCGAACCGACCGAAAACCAGGCGGCCTATTACTCCGCCACCATCACCTATCTCAACGCGGTGAAGGCCGCGGGCTCCACCGATCCCGACAAGGTCATGGCGGAACTGCACAAGGCCAAGATCGACGACATGTTCACCAGTAACGGCAAGATTCGCGCCGACGGCCTGATGGAACACGAAATGTACGTCATGCAGGTCAAGAAGCCCGAGGAGTCCAAATATCCCTGGGACTACTACAAGCTGATCCAGACCATGTCCGGCGAAGAGGCGTTCGGAAAGCTTTCCGACTCGGCCTGCCCGCTGGCCACGCACTAAATCGCTCGAGAAGCCGTTCAAGCGCCACCAAAGGCGCGCCCTGTTCCGACAGGGCGCGCCTTTCTCGTGTCCGATGGCGGCCCGAAAGCCCCTTTTTCGGCATAAACCGCTTCACAGCCCGCCGGAAAATGCGCTAGGTCAGCTGCGCGCCCGGTCGCCTGCCCGAACCGGACCGACGACCCGATCCCCATTGGAACAATTCAAGGATGGCCCGCAGGTTTTCCGCTCCCTATCAATCGGAGCCCGTGTCCGGCCTCGCGTCATGGGCGCGCAATCTGGCGGTATTCTCGGTCGTCGCGGTGCTGGTCTCGATCATCATCGTCCGCTTCGGCTTCCTCGAAATGAAGCCGGCGCTGGCGACGTTCTTCGGCGCGCTGGCCTGCGCCGGGCTCTCGATCCTGGTCGGGCTGGCCGCGTTCGCCGCGATCTGGCAGAACGGCTCGCGCGGCATGGGCCGCATCCTGCTGGCGCTGCTGATCGACGCGCTGGTGCTGGCCTACCCCGCCTATCTCGGCCTGCAATACCGCAAGCTGCCGCCGATCCACGACATCACCACCGACCCGATCGATCCGCCGCGCTTCGAGGCGCTGGCTCGCTTGCGCACCGGCGATGGCACCAACACCGCTGTTTATGCCGGGCTCTATTCCGCCGAACAGCAGCGGCAGTATTATCCCGACATCGAGACGGTGGAACTCGACGCTTCCGCGCAGCGCGCGTTCGACGTCACGATGGCGCTCGTCGCCAAGCGCAAATGGCTGGTCATCGACGCGCGCGGTCCGCAGCCGCCGCGCCTCGTCGGTCACATCGAGGCGGTGGCGCGGACGCCGATCATGGGATTCCGCGAGGACGTGTCGATCCGCGTCACGCCCGATGGCGACGGGTCGCGCGTCGACATCCGCTCGGCGTCGCGCTATCTTGAGAGCGATCTCGGCAGCAACGCCGCGCGCGTTACCAAGCTGATCGACGACATCAACTCCGCCATCGACAACGCCAATCTCAAGCCGGTGAAGAAACCGGTAGCCCCGGTGAAGCCGCCGCCCAAGGTGGTGAAGAAGTGACGGGTATTGCACCCGTCATTCCGGGGCGTGCGGAGCACGAACCCGGAATCTCGCGCAACGACTTCTAGATTCCGGGTTCGCGCTTGCGCGCGCCCCGGAATGACGGACGAACCTCACGCCAAACGATACGTGCCGCCGATCACCGGGTCGCCGTCGGTCGTCACCACGCCGCGCGCGACCAGGTCCTCCAGATGCGCCAGCACGGAATAACCGGCAGCTCCCGTCAGCCGCGGATCGATCCCGATATAGACCGCGCGCACGATGGTGGGAATATCCGCCTCCCCCTTGCCGAGCCGGTGCAGGATCGAGGCCTCGCGGGCCTGGCGATGGCGGATCAGGAAGCGCACATAACGCGGGCCTTGCAGGATTTCCGGTCCGTGACCGGAGAAATACAGATCCTCGTCGCGGCCCGCGAGCCGCTCCAGCGAAGCCATGTAGTCGACCATCGATCCGTCCGGCGGCGCCACGATCGAGGTCGACCAGCCCATCACGTGATCGCCGACGAAACTGAACTTTCGCTCCGGCCAGGCGAACGCCAGATGGTTGGCGGTATGGCCCGGCGTCGCCACCGCCTGCAGCGCCCAGCCGGCGCCCTCGATCATGTCGCCGTCGCGCAACCCGATGTCGGGCCGGAACTCGCGGTCGGCGCCGGATTCCGGGCTGTGCTTCTCGCTCTCATAGCGCGGCCGCGAGGCGCGGTGCGGTCCCTCGGCATAGACGGTCGCCCCGGTCGCCGCCTTGATCCTGGGGGTGTTGGGCGAATGGTCGCGGTGGGTATGGGTGACCAGGATATGGGTCACGGTCTCGCCGCGCACGGCGTCGAGCAAGGCGGCCGCATGCGCCTCGTTGTCGGGACCGGGATCGATGATTGCGACCTTGCCGGTGCCCACGATGTAGCTCACGGTGCCCGTGAAGGTGAAGGGGCTCGGATTATCGCAGAGCACCCGCCGCACGCCGGGGCGCACCTGCTCGACCACGCCGGGCGCAAGCGGAAAATCGCGGTTGAACGGGACGTCGTCGTTGTCGGCCATGGGGTGGTTGCTCCGACGTCATTCCGGGATGGCCCGAAGGGCCAGACCCGGAATCTCGATGAGGGTGGAATGACGCAGCTCGAGATTCCGGGTTCGCGTCTTCGACGCGCCCCGGAATGACGATGGGCGAGATTTAAGAAAAGGCCTGGATGCCGGTGATGGCGCGACCCAGGATCAGGGCGTGGACGTCGTGGGTGCCTTCATAGGTGTTGACGGTTTCCAGGTTCGCGGTGTGACGCATCACGTGGTATTCGATCTGGATGCCGTTGCCGCCATGCATGTCGCGGGACATCCGCGCGATGTCGAGCGCCTTGCCGCAATTGTTGCGCTTGACGATGGAGATCATCTCCGGGGCCATCTTGCCCTCGTCCATCAACCGGCCGACGCGCAAGGAAGCCTGCAGACCCAGAG
>Ga0302276_10005503_pt1 | contig 10531 bp, 10 predicted proteins | sample III_Bog_N2_3_FD_198768 | JGI IMG/M metagenome (GOLD analysis project Ga0302276, IMG submission 198768) | Peat permafrost microbial communities from Stordalen Mire near Abisko, Sweden - III_Bog_N2_3 | ecosystem: Environmental > Terrestrial > Soil > Wetlands > Peat | place: Sweden: Abisko... | reverse complement strand
AAACGACCCAAAACCCGAGCCAGATGCAGGAGACCAACGGGTTGACGTAGACCTGAATGATGGCATGGCCGGCCTCGGTTTCGCTCATGCCCGCAAAGTTAAGATACAGGTCTTCGTTCAGTCGCCGGCGGATCGCCACGATCGAAGTGGGCTGCTGCGACGAGACGTAAACGCGGCGCTCGGGCATCAGTTCGCCGAGCGCTTTGCCATCGCGGAATGCGGCGACAGTGGCGCGCTGCCAGGTGTAATTCGGGTTCGAACCGTCGGTGACTTCGAGGATCTGCAAGTCGTAGTGGCCGACCGTCAGGCGGTCGCCCACTTTCACATCCTGCGTCGTATCCTGGTTGAACGCGGCGCCGGTGAAGCCGACGAACATCAGCACGATGCCCATGTGCACCAGGTAACCGCCGTAACGGCGCGTATTGCGGTGGGTGAGTTCCACGGCTGCCAGCACCAGGTTCGTCTTCGTGCGGAACGCTATAGCGCGCGCGCCCTTCCAGAACTCCATCGCGATGGTAGTGGTCACGAAGGCGCACAGACCAAAGCTCATCAGCGCGTAGAGGTGGTGCACGCCCGCCACCAGAAGGGCGGCGATGGTCACCACCATGAGAACGGCCGGCCAGCGGAACGCCCGCTTCAAGCTCTCCCAAGATGACCGCCGCCAGGCGATGAGCGGGCCGACGCCGGTGAGCAAGAGCAGGAACAATCCGATCGGAACGTTCACCTTGTTGAAGAACGGAGCGCCGACCGTGATCTTTTCGCCCGTGATCATCTCGCTGATTCTGGGGAACAGCGTGCCCCACAGCACGGCGAACGCGCTCGCCAGCAACAGTAGATTGTTGAACAGGAAACTTGACTCCCGCGAAAGAACGCTCTCTAACTTCGTTTCGCTCTTCAGGTAATCGAGACGGCTGAGGATCAGGTAGACCGTCGCGGCGATGCCGATACTCAGGAAGCCGAGGAACCAGGTGCCGATCGACGACTCTGCAAAGGCGTGTACCGAGCTGACGAAGCCCGAACGTGTGAGGAAGGTGCCGAAGATGCACAGGAAGTAGGTGGTGGAGATCAGCACCATATTCCAGACCTTCATCATGCCCTTCTTCTCCTGCATCATCACAGAGTGCAGGAACGCAGTGGCGGTGATCCAGGGCAGCAACGAAGCGTTCTCCACCGGGTCCCAACCCCAGTAGCCGCCCCAGCCGAGCACGGCGTACGCCCAGCCCGCGCCGAGAATAATCCCGGTGGTCTGGAAACCCCAGGTGATCAGCGACCAGCGGCGCGTCGTGTGAATCCACGCATCGCCCGGCTGCTTGGTAATCAGCGAGCCCATGGCGAAGGCGAATGGCACGATGAAGCCGACGTAGCCGAGATAAAGCATGGGCGGATGGATGGCCATCATCCAGTACTGCAACAGCGGGTTGAGGCCCTGGCCGTCCTGCATGGCCTGGACTCCGCGGCCGACCGCGAGCACGTGGAACGGCGGTTCGACAAAAACGTTGAGAATCAGGAAGAAGATTTGCGTGAACTGGAGTACCGCGATCACCCACGGCATCATGCCGGTGTGACGCTTGCGGTTCGTCCACACGACCACGGCCGAGTACACGCTCAGCAGCCAGCTCCACAGCAGCAGCGAGCCTTCCTGTCCGCCCCACCACGAAGCAAACTTGTACATCACCGGCATGGCGCGGTTGGAGTGCGCCGTGACATAGGCCAGCCTGAAGTCGCTCGTCGTGAGGAAAAAGACCAGAATGCCGCTGGCAACCGTGACCAGCGCAAACACGCCGAGGACGGCGCGTTCAGCGCTCTTCTGGAGGTAGGGACGCTTCCTGACGATCCCGACTATCGAGCCGAGGAACGCGTACACGGACAGACAGAAGGCAAAGAGAATGGCTAAGGCGCCAAGAACTTCCATGGCTTGCTCCGAAAAGAAGTCAGAATCGGGCCTTTAGGTCGAGGATGGCTTGTTGTTCAGCGGCTTTTCCACTTTGCCGCCGCCGCCCGGCTTCGCCTCATATTTCGACGGGCATTTCGCCGCGATCGAGCTCGCATGGAATGTACCGTCAGGCTGCATCTTGCCGTCGGCCATCGCTTGCGCATTGTCACGGAAAGTGTCGGGAAGCGGATCCTTGCCCGTGTATAGAACGCTGAGCAACTGGTTGTGCTCTTTCTCGCAGATGGTGAACTTCACCGCGGTGCCTGCGCGCTGGATGGATCCGGGAAGAACGTCGCCCGTGACGCGTACACGTCTACTGAGCTCACTGGAGGGCAGGCCCTTCAGCTCGGAGATCGTTTTGTAATAAGTTTTCGATTCGTTGATCCCGCTGGCAGCCAGCCAGCCGAGAATCCCCAGGATGATTGCGATCAGCGCACCGAATCGCCAGTATTTTTTCATGGCTTCACCTTTGGTTCCAGTATAGGCCGTGCATCCAGTATAGATCGGATTCCAGCCCGGCAGGTTTCCGGGAAATGCAGAGTTTCCCGTTTTATTTCAGTTATTTAATGCGGATCTACTACCAAAATGTCCAGTATCGCTCCAGCGACAACGCCTGCGGCATTCCCGGCTGCTGCGATGCGAGAGCGGGCAGGCCTCCGTGCCTCATAATCCGCCCGGCAGGCAGAAGAACGGACATCCGGCTTGACAAACAATAATAATTATCGTTTAATAGCTATTGTCAATGCAGAACCCAGACGGGCACTCCCACACTTTGGCCGTGCAGGAATTTCGGGATCGTTGCCGGGCAGTTGGCTTGGCCCTGACGCACCAGCGCGAAATCATTTTTCGTACAGTTTACGAAATGCGCAGCCATCCGACGCCCGAGGCCATCTACGAGAAGGTAAGGGAGCAGATCCCTTCGATTTCGCTGGGGACGGTGTACAAGAATCTGAAAATTTTCTTGGACACTGGCCTGCTGCGCGAGGTGAGTCCGATGCACGGATCGCTTCGGGTTGACGCGAATACGGAAGACCATCATCATCTCGTTTGTACGGAGTGCCGCACGGTGATCGACCTGGGTGAGGACGACCTCGAACCGGCTCGCCTGCGGCGGCCTCTGCCTGAAGGGTTCGTTCTGAAACGTTGCGCGGTGGAATTCTATGGGCTTTGTCCACGCTGCGCAAAAGAACTTCACAAGTCCTGATCGCTGAGTTAAGGAGTAACTAAATGCTTGGAGTTGGACAGAAATTTCCCGAGTTCAATGTGACGTCGGTCATCAATATCGATCCCAAGAAGGCCTTCGCGCCATTCTCGAACAAGGACGTTGCCGGCAAGTGGCTGGTGATCTTCTTCTGGCCTAAAGATTTCACTTTTGTGTGTCCGACCGAGATCGCCGCGTTCGGCAAGTTGAAGCAGGATTTCGCGGATCGCGACGCCGTGCTGGTGGGCGCCAGCATCGACAGCGAGTTCGTGCACCTGGCCTGGCGCCAGAACCACGCCGACCTGAGAGAATTGCCGATCCCGATGCTCGCCGACAACAAGCGCGAACTGAGTTCGGCCTTGGGCATTCTCGATCCCGAAGCCGGCGTCTCGCAGCGCGCCGTCTACATCGTCGATCCCGAAGGCACCATCAAGTTCGTCATGGTGACCGACCTCTCCGTGGGCCGCAACACGCAGGAAGTCCTGCGCGTGCTCGACGCCCTGCAGACCGACGAGCTGTGCCCGTGCAACTGGAACAAAGGTCAGGACACCATCCACGTCTAGAGCCCATGGCTCTCTTGTGCCGGGGCCGCCTCGTTGTGGGGCGGCTCTCCAGAGCCGCGCGGACGCTCCAGCGTCCGCCGTTCGGGCTGTGCGGGCGGGGTCTGGAGACCCCGCGCGGCGCTGGAGCGCCGCCCCACTCTGAAACGAAGCGCAACCTGGGAACGGAGCCGCGACCGTAAGGGAGCGGTGGTATCAGTGTGACGGGTCCCTGTTCTTATTCCCTTTGACGCCCTTCGCAACCTGTCTGGGGTAATGAATCAGATCGGAGTTTTGTGCCCTTATGTCTCTTCAACCAATTCTCGACAAGCTTCCCGATTACGCTCGCGATCTCAAAGTGAACCTGCAGAACGTTTTGCAGCAACAGGAACTCACCCCGCAACAGACCTGGATGTCCGCCGTGGCGTGCGCCATTGCCAGCCGCAACAAAGAATTGACCGACGCGATAGTGGCAGCGGCAACCAGCCAGGTCTCGCCCGAAGCGCTGAACGCCGGTCGCGTGGCAGGCGCCGTGATGGGCATGAACAACGTCTTCTACCGCTTCCGCCACTTCATCCAGGCGAAGCCCGAATACGCGCTGGTGCCGGCGCGGCTGCGCATGCAGACCATCCGCTCGCACGGCGGCGACCCGATCGACTTCGAACTGGCCTGCCTGGCTGCTTCGACCATCAAGGGGTGCGAGGCGTGCGTCAACTCGCATGAGCAAGTGGTGCGCGACAAGGGCCTCAACGAGAACCAGGTCACAGCCGTAGTGCGCATCGCCGCAATCATCCACGCCGTCGCGACCGTGCTCGACGCGATCTGACGATTGCCCGGCATTCCTTGCGTGAGCAGGGCGGCCTGGGAACGCCCGCCTCGGGGCTGGCGCCTCTCGCCGCACAAGCGGCATCAACGGCCTGCTCGCGCGGTTCCGAGATCCGAGATTCGCAGCAAAATGCCAATACCACCGCTCCTTCGCGGTCGCAGCTCCGTTTCAGGATTGTCAGGCTTTATCCGGCTTCATCACCGCGATGAAGTCGAGGTTGCGGTAAAGCTGCTTGTAGTCGAGTCCGCAACCGATCACGAAGCGGTCCGGGATTTCGAAGCAGCAAAAATCCACCTGCAACGGCACGATGCGGCGCGGAGTGCGGTCCAGCATGGTGCAGAGCGCAATCGAGTTCGGACCGCGCCCGGCAAGTGTCTGCAGCAGGTAACGCGCGGTGAAGCCCGTATCGACAATATCCTCGACCAGCAGAACGTCTTCGCCCTCGATCGACTCGTCCAGATCCTTCGCAATGCGCACCACGCCCGGAGCGCCACCGTGGTCGGAGAAGCTGGAGATGGCCAGGAAATCGACCTTCACGGGGATCGTCAATTCGCGGGCGAGCGCGGTGAGAAAGAAGACCGAGCCCTTCAGCACGCCGATCAGCTTGAGGTTGCCGTGACGATACCGCACGGAGATTTCGGACGCGACCTCTTTCAGCCGCTTGTCAATCTGTTCGCGGGTCAGCAGAACCCGCTCGATCATGGGGAGCGCCGGAGTCTTCATGCGCGGTTCCCGACTCCTGATGGCGCGAGCCCATACTTCAAGACAAGCTCCTGCAGATCCTTCTGATAAAACACTTGGATGTTGACCCCCGGATAGATTTCGCGCAGCAGCCGGATCTTCCGGTTCTTCTTCGTCACCAATGACTGTTTCATGGTGGTCAACTCGACGTACATGTCGGACTCAGGCAGGTAGAAATCGGGCGTGAAGGCCTCCAGCACGCGCCCCGACGGGTCCCAGGCAATGGGAAAGCTCTTTGGCTCGTACTCCCAGGCGATGCGGTAGAAGTCGAGCAGGTTGGCGAAAATCTCCTCGCTCGGATGATAGAACTGTGCTTTCTTGAGGCTGGCGTGGCCCTTCGGGTTCATCCCGTAGCGGGCCAGTTGCAGCCGGAGCTGGAACTGCCTTTGAGCCTCGGCCGCGGGAGCCAGAAAGCCGAAGCTATCCAGTGCGCGGCCGCGCGCCGCCGCCTCAATCAACTCGGCAATCGGTTCGCCATCGAAGGTCCCTGCGTTGAGGATCAGGTCGAAATTCTCGGGCGCGGGATTCGCCCGCCGGAAGCGCAGCCGGCGGATCTGGCGGGCCTCGATGTCACGCGACTTGAGTTGCAGTTTCGCCGCGGTGCGATCGAGATGCGCGTCGAGCATGATGTTGCCCGTCCTGCGATTCGGGTGTGCGACGATGCGAACGCGCAGCAGCGCGGGGAAGCCATCGAAGAGCAATTCAGCTCCGTCCACGCCAATCACGAGATGGGATTGCGTGGCCAGCCGCACGACCACCGAAGCGGCCATGGCGGGCCATGCCTTTTCCGGCCAGGGCGATTCTCCCGGCTGGCCGAACTCTTCAATCAACAGGGCGTCCAACCGGGCCGCGCTCAGATGCTCGTAGCCCAGCCGCTGCGCCGCCAAGCGGCCGATTTCGCCCGTGCGGCAACCCGGCTCTCCAGAGAGGGTGACAATGGCCATCGGCTCACCTGCTCCGATTCAATTCCTGGCGGCCGCTCGCGAGGCTGATGCTGATTCGGCTGCATGGTGGGGCGGACCCCCAGGTCCGCGGCCGACCCCCTGGTCGGCCATGCCTCAGCCGGCCACCCGATTCGGCGGTTACTGCGGGCCAATCGTCATGCCAAAGTAGCTCGCGCAGCACAGCGGAATTCTCGTTGAAGACTGACCGACCTGGGGGTCGGTCGCGGACCTGGGGGTCCGCCCCACCACGGCCATGATAGCTTAAAGACGGCAATCTCAATCATGCTCTCACGACGCTCCTTTTTCCAAACATTTTCGAGCCTCGCCGTTGCGGTCCCCGCGTGGGGCGCGGGCGGCGGCGCGCGCTGCGATATCGCGGTAATCGGCGGGGGAACGGGAGGCTGCGCGGCGGCGCTCGCCGCGGTGCGCAACGGCATGCGGGTGGTGATGACCGAAGAGACGGAGTGGATCGGCGGCCAGTTGACCGCACAGGCCGTCCCGCCCGATGAGCACCGCTGGATTGAGTCGCATGGGGCGACGAGCGCCTACCGGGCGTATCGGCAGGCGGTGCGCCAATACTATCGCGACCACTCCGACCTGACCGATGAGGCCCGCAAGAACGAGTTATTGAATCCGGGCGGCGGCAGCGTGTCCGTGCTGACGCATGAGCCGAAGGTGTCCCTGGCGGTGTTGCAGGCGATGCTCGCGCCCTATGAGCGCGACGGCCAGCTCACGCTGCTCACGCGCCACAAGCCGCTTGACGCGACGATGTCCCGTGACAGCGTGCGCGCTGTGCGCGTGCGCAACCTCGACACGGGTGCCGTGGTTACCATCGAAGCAGCCTACTTTCTCGACGCGACCGAACTCGGCGATCTGTTGCCGCTCACAGGCACCGCATTCGTTACCGGCTCTGAATCGCGCCAGCAGACCGGCGAGTTGCACGCGCCCGAAGAAGCGCAACCGGATAACCATCAGTCCTTCACGGTCTGCTTCGCGCTGGGCTATGACAAAGCCAAGGACCATACGATTCAGAAGCCCGCGGAATACGCCTTCTGGCACGACTACATTCCGCAACTGACGCCGGCGTGGCCGGGCAAGCTGCTGAGCTGGTCGATGACCGAGCCGATCTCGCTGAAAGAGCGCAAGGTGACGTTCGACCCCGAGGCAGACAAAGAAGAGGCGGGCGTGGAGAACCTCTGGATCTATCGCCGCATCGTGCGAGCCAGGAATCATCGGCCGGGTTTTGAAGGCGGCGATGTGACGCTGGTGAACTGGCCGCAGAACGACTACATGCTGGGCAACCTCTACGGCAGCACGCCGGAAGAGGCGGCCCGGCATCGCAGGCGCGCGAAGCAGCTCAGCCTCTCGCTGCTGTATTGGATGCAGACCGAAGCGCCGCGGGCCACGGGCCCGCGAGGCTGGCGCGGGCTGCATCTCCGGCCGGACCTGATGGGCACCACGGACGGCCTCGCGATGTATCCGTATGTCCGCGAGTCAAGGCGCATCCAAGCCGAGTTCACCGTGCTCGAACAGCATGTCGGCATCGATGCCCGCGAGAAACTGACGGGCAAGCCGCGGGAAGAACTCACGGCCGAACGCTTCGACGACTCGGTGGGCGTGGGCAGCTATCGCATCGACCTGCACCCGAGTTCGAAGGGCAACAACTACATCGACGTCGGCTCCCTGCCCTTCCAGATTCCGCTGGGAGCGCTGATCCCGAAGAGCCGGGAAAATCTGCTGCCGGCCGCGAAAAACCTGGGCGTCACGCACATCACGAACGGCTGTTACCGGCTGCACCCGGTGGAATGGAACATCGGCGAGAGCGCCGGCATGCTGGCGGCGCACTGCATCACCCGCAAGCTCGCGCCGCGGCAGGTCCGCAACACGGAAAAGCTGCTGCGCGAGTTCCAGGCCAAGCTGATCGCGCAAGGGGTCGAACTCGAATGGCCTAAGGCATAGCGCCTGGGATCGCCGATCTCCAGATCGGCTCCGCTCGCCTGTGCGACCGGCAACTCAGAGCAGTTACGCCACGGGGTCGCGCGGCTGGGTTACCAACTCTGACACTTGCACATCGAGTTCCACACTTCCGTCGTAGCTGGCGTGCAGGCCTCTCTGCGTGTTCGCTCGCACGGCAGTTTACGGGTAATTGACGACGATAAAAGCGTGAGTCGAACGGAGCCGATCTGGAGATCGGCGACCCCAGCAGCGCGCCCTCGCAAACATCATCCGACTTTCATACTCTTGGCTGGCCCGCGAGGCGCTACCGGCTCCCTCACGGCCGCGGCTCGGAAACACTCAGGCACGTCCGCCGCTATCCTGAACTCGTATGCAAAACAATGTCGCCGTTGTGGCGGGAGCCACTGGACTGATTGGCAAGTACCTGCTGAACGTTCTCCTGGAGGATGCCTTTTGCGACGTCATCGTCGCGCTCACGCGGCGACCCCTGTCGATCGACTCTCCGAAAGTGGATCAGCGTCTGGTGGATTTCGATCAGTTGAGCGCCGCAGACCTCGCAGGCGCGACGCACCTCTTCTGCTGCCTCGGGACGACCATGAAGACGGCGGGCAGCCGCGAGGCATTCCGGCGCGTGGACTATGCGTATTGCGAGCGCTTCGCCCGTTTAGGACGCGAGGCCGGAGCCACGCGGTTGATGTTGGTTTCGAGTGTGGGTGCAAGCCCGAATGCATCCAGCTTCTATCTCAAGACGAAGGGCCAAACGGAAGAGGCTGTCTCCGCGCTGGGATTTGAAGCGCTGCACATCTTCCGGCCCGGCGTGCTGATGGGCCAGCGCAGCGAGGAGCGTCCCGGGGAACGCTTCGCCGCCGGCGTTTCCCGCGCGTTCGAGTTTCTGATGCGCGGGTCTCTCTCGAAATACCGGCCGATGCCGGCGGGCGTGCTGAGCGCGTCGATGGCAGCGGCGGGAGAACGAGGCGAGCCGGGTAAGCACATTCACTACTACCGGGACATCGTGCGGCTGGCCGGCTTTGCGCGTTAGGGCCGGATAAGCGGAAGCATCCCCGCTCAGCGTGGAATTGCCGTTCGAAGTGGAGTGGCTCTCCAGAGCCCGCCGTAAACTCGGTTGCGGGCCGCCCCTGGATGGGGCGGCGCTGAAGCGCCGCCCCGCATTGCGGGCAAGGCTCATCACCGCCGCCAGCCGCCCTCGTCGCGATACCCGCGCCGGTCTTCGCGCCGCTCCTCATGCCGATACTCATTGCGCCCATAGCGGCCGCGATCGTCCCGATAGCCTTGGGCATACCGGCCCCGGTCGTACCCGCCGCCTTCACGCCAGCCGTAGGCAGGCGCATACGCGCGTCCCCCTCGATAGCCGAGATACGCTGGCGCTCTCCAGTAGCCGGCACGCCAGTGGAAGCGCGGTCCCACGGGATACCAATAGCCGGCAACCCAGTCATAGCCCTCTCCGGGGCAAGGCGGTTGCTCATACATGGGCGCGGGCGGAGGGACGCGCCCATAAACCGGCCCATACCCTCCAACTCCGATTCCAACCGAAAGGCGGGTCTGGGCGAACAGCGTGCCGCAGCCAAACAGTAACACCAGGGCGAGCATTGTCTTTTTCATGGCCTGTATTCCTTTCGCTCCTGACCATGAAACGCGGCCCGGGCGAGATCGGATACTGTCTACCGGCGCACCCCCGTGAATTCGTCGGCGAGACTAGCCTCGATAGAGGATCATTCGCAGCGCGGCCAGCGGCTGAACACGGGCTGCGCTCCTGGCGGTCGTGTACGCAATCAATGCGCACGCGAATCGACTTCAGTCTGTTGGTGGTGTACTATTTGAATGCGTACACAAGCATCGAGGAGCCACTGCCATGCCGAGAGTAGCCGTTGAAGATAACAGCCGGATGTCCTTGCGGATTCGGCCCGAGGAAAAGGCGCTGCTCTTGCGTGCGGTGGCGCTGAACCACACCGATCTCACGGGTTTTGTCCTCCGTCACGCATTACTTGCCGCCGAGGCCGCCATCGAGGAGGCGGATCATGTGCGGCTCTCCGCACGGGATAGTTTGCGGGTTTTGGATCTGCTGGAGCATCCGCCCGAGCCGAACGCAAGACTGCTCGCCGCCGCCCGGGCCTTGCCGGAGCGGTCATAGCCGTGACGGCATGGCACGAAGAGCCGATCGACAGGAAGCATGATCGGGAAGCGTTCGACTGCGGAGAACCAGCCCTGAATGAATTCCTGCGCCGCTACGCCCGCAAGAGCCACGAGATGGGCGGCGCGAAGACCTTCCTTGCGATCGGCGACAGCGACAACAAAACCATACTCGGCTTCTATAGTCTGTGCCCCGCCTCGGCGGACTACGCGCGCACGCCGGAGATCGCACGGCGCGGCTTG
>Ga0302276_10005501_pt1 | contig 10534 bp, 10 predicted proteins | sample III_Bog_N2_3_FD_198768 | JGI IMG/M metagenome (GOLD analysis project Ga0302276, IMG submission 198768) | Peat permafrost microbial communities from Stordalen Mire near Abisko, Sweden - III_Bog_N2_3 | ecosystem: Environmental > Terrestrial > Soil > Wetlands > Peat | place: Sweden: Abisko... | reverse complement strand
CAAGCAGAAAGAGACCGAGGACTACATCACCGGCCGCTTCGGCTGACCCTCGCGATCGACGCCGTCTCAAGAAGGAGATCCCATGCCTCGTTTTCTCGGCTTCCTCGTCTTTGGCCTCGCACTCGTCGGGTGCACCCGCACCGAGAGCACGGAGACCGGTACCGCCGCCGACGGCGCGGTCGGGGTGGCGGACAGCAGCACCGTCACCATCAAAGGCTCGGACACGATGGTCATCCTGGGCCAGCGCTGGGCCGAGACCTACATGAAGGCGAACCCGGCCGTGACCATCCAGGTCACGGGCGGCGGCTCAGGCACCGGCATCGCAGCGCTCATCAACGGCTCGGCCGATATCTGCGAGTCGAGCCGCCCGATGAAGGACCAGGAGCTGGCGAGCGTGAAGACGAAGCGCAACGCTCCCGCCATCGAGGTGAAGGTCGCGCTCGACGCGCTCGCCGTCTACGTGAACGCCAAGAGCCCGCTGAAGGAGATCTCGATCCCGCAGCTCGCGAAGATCTACGGCGGGGAGACGACCAACTGGAAGGACGTGGGCGGCCCGAACCACGCGATCATCCTCTACGGTCGCGAGAACAACAGCGGGACGTACGGCTACTTCAAGGAGCACGTCCTCGCGAACAAGGACTTCGCCGCAGCGACGCAGACGCTCGCGGGGACCTCGGCGGTCGTCAACGCCGTGAAGGGGGACGAGTTCGGGATCGGGTACGGCGGCATCGCCTACCTCGAGGGAGTGCGCGCCCTGCCCGTCAAGAAGGACGACGCCGCGCCTGCCGTTGCGCCGTCGCTCGAGACCGCACAGAGCGGCACCTACCCCATCAGCCGGTTTCTCTTCTTCTACACGGCGGGCAACCCGACGCCGACGCAGGCGAAGTTCATCTCCTGGGTGACCGGCCCCGAAGGCCAGAAGGTCATCTCCGACGTCGGCTACTACCCGCTGCCGAAGTAAGAAGAAGCAGATCGCCCATGGTGTCCAGAGCGTCCACAAACGGAGAGCGTCCGGCCTCCCACCTCTCGCTCACGCGGCAGGTGCGCTGGTCGGAGCGTCTCGCTGAGGCGCTCATCAAGGGTGTGGCGCTGGTCTCGATCGCCTCGGTCCTCCTCATCCTGATCTTCGTCGGCAAGGAGGCGCTCCCCGTCCTGACGAGCGCCGAGGTTCACCGCGAGGTCTCGCTCACGACGCTCTTCGCGCCGAACGCCGAGGCTGGGTACATGTGGCAGCCGGTCAGCGAGGTGCCGAAGTACAACGTCCTGCCGCTCTTTCTCGGCACGCTGAAGGTCACCTTCATCGCGCTCCTGTTCGCCGTTCCGCTCAGCATCCTCGCGGCCCTCTTCGTCTCCGAGTTCGCGCACAAGCGAGCCCGGGAGATCATCAAGCCTGCCATCGAGCTCCTCGCGGGCATCCCGTCGGTGGTCATCGGATTCTTCGCCCTCGTTGTGCTCGCCAGCTGGGTCCAGCGGCTGTTCGGCACGGAGCATCGCCTGAACGCGCTCGTCGCCGGGATGGGGCTCTCGTTCGCGATCTGCCCGATCGTCTTCTCCGTCTCGGAGGACGCGCTGCGAGCGGTGCCGAACTCGTACCGCTCCGCAGCCCTCGCGCTCGGCTCGACGCGAGCCCAGACGCTGCTCCGGGTCGTGCTCCCCGCTGCTGCGCCCGGCATCGCCGCCGCCGTCGTGCTCGGCTTCGGGCGAGCGATCGGAGAGACGATGATCGTCGTGCTCGCCTCGGGCAACGCGGCGCTCCTCGACTTCGGCTGGGGTACGTCGACGCGCACCGTCACCGCGACGATCGCCCAGGAGCTGGGAGAGGTCGTCGTCGGGAGCGCCCACTACGACGTCCTTTTCTTCCTCGGAGCGCTCCTCTTTCTGAGCACCCTCGCCATCAACCTGGCGGGGGAACGCTTCGTCCACCGGATGCGCAAGCAGCTCGGGGGCTCCCAATGAGCGCCGCCACCACGGCCGCTGCGCAGAAGCCGGCGCCCGCGCAGACCTCCCTCTCGCGGCGCGGCAACTTCGCCGACCGCGTGCTCGGCACGCTCACGACCGCCGCGACCGTCATCATCCTCCTGATGCTTTGCGTCATCGTGGGCGACGTCGTCATCGGCGGCTCGCGGGTCCTCAGCTGGGAATTCATCTCGGCGCCGCCTCGCAACGGCATGACGGCGGGGGGGATATTCCCCGCCATCTTCGGCACGGTCACGTTGACCCTCCTCATGACGCTGGCTGCCGTGCCGGCCGGCGTCGCTACGGCGGTCTACCTGACCGAGTACGCGTCCTCCGAATCGCTCATGGCTCGCCTCGTCCGGGTATGCATCGCGAACCTCGCCGGGGTCCCGTCCATCGTCTTCGGTCTCTTCGGCCTGGGATTCTTCATCTCGACCCTGGGCCGGGCGATCGACCGCGCGGCCTACGGCGGCCACCTGACGTACGGGCAGCCGTCGCTCATCTGGGCCGCGCTCACGCTGGCCATCCTCACCCTCCCGGTCGTCGTGGTGTCCACGGAAGAGGCGCTCCGGGCCGTCCCGCGCGAGCTCCGTGACGCGAGCCTTGCCCTCGGAGCCACGAAATTCCAGACCATCACGCACGTCGTCCTGCCGGAGGCGCTCGGGGGAATCCTGACGGGAGGAATCCTGGCCGTCAGCCGCGGCGCCGGCGAGGTCGCCCCGATCATGTTCACCGGCGCCGCCTACTTCCTGCCTTACTTGCCGACGCACCTGAACGATCAGTTCATGAACCTCGGCTACCACGTGTACGTCCTCGCGACGCAATCGCCGGACGTCGACCGCACCAAGCCGCTCCTCTACGGGACGGTTCTCGTGCTGCTCGTACTGACCTTCCTCCTCAACCTGGTGGCGGTTCTCATTCGCCTCCGGACGCGTCGGCGCTTGCAAGCGCACGCATAGGACGTACAACCTTTATGGGGATGCCGAGTTTCCATACAAGCCGAGATTTCGAGGCCGAGCTCCGGGAGCTGCGCGCCAACTCCCTGGCGATGGGTGCGCGGTGCGAGCGCAGCCTTCGCCTGGCCATCGAAGCGTTCTGGACGCGATCCGCCGAGATCGCGGCGGAAGTGAAGGAGCTCGACCGCCTCATCGACCGCGACGAGATGGAGATCGATGCGCTCGTTTTGCGGATCCTCGCCCTACGCCAGCCGGTCGCGTACGACTTGCGCGTTCTGGCCACCGCTCTCAAGCTGGTGACCGACCTCGAGCGCATCGGGGACGAAGCGGTGAACATCGCGGAGCGGGCCGAGGAAGAGCACGGGCGCGCCAAGGAGCTCGCCCGTGGCGACCTCAAGGCCATGTCCGACCACGCGCAGCAGATGGTTCGAGACGCTCTCGACGCCTTCGTACAGGGCGACGTCACGCGGGCCGAGCAGGTTCTGCTCGCGGACGACCGCGTGGACGAGCTCTACGGCAAGACGCTGCGTGAGATGATGGCGTTCATGCAGGACTGCCGGGAGGAGATTCCGACCGCCATCCGCGTCATCAAGGTCGCCAAGTACATCGAGCGCGTCGCGGACCACGCGACCAACATCGCCGAGGAAGTGATCTTCATGGTGCGTGGCGAAGATGTACGCCACGTGCGAACGCACCCGCCGCCGAAGGTCACCGCCGAGGAAGTTGCGAAGGCCGCCGAGAACGGCAAAGGCCGCACGTAGCGGGCTCTACCGGCAGCCGAAGAAGCAGAGCCAGTCGACGGCGCCGAGGATCTCCTCCGGTGTGGCCTCCGGATCCTCCGCGCGAGACTGCCGAATCATCGAGAGAACGTCCTCGAGAGGAATCCGGGTGTGCAGGCCGTGCTTGTGCGCGACCCTGGGCATCACCTCTCCGGTGCCCGCCAGGAGGCAGCGGTCGTCGAGTCGGAGCGGGTAGCGCGTCCAGAGCTCTCCGCAGCGCTCCCCGGGGGGACGAACGATGATGCTGCGCAGCGTCGTCACCGCCGTGATGACCGCGGCCCGGTCTGCGGCCCTTCGAGCGTGAGCCCTGTTCGCCACCCTATGATGTGTTCGCCGATCGCCCCCGGATCAACCTGCGAATCGCACGAGGTCCGCGAGATTGTCTGCAGCTCGTCCGGCCCCGGGCATCTCACTTGCACCTCTGCGCGGTGAGGAGAGCACGACATGAAGCGGACGAGCCTCTTGGTCGCCCTCGTCCTGGGCGTCTCGGCGTGCGCGACGGAAGAGAGCTCGGCGCCACACCCATGCGTTCCCGTCGGCACGACCACCACGACGAGCGCAACGGTGTTCCCGAGCGGACCCGAGCGGCCCAAGCTTCCGACCGAGCGAATCGAGGGGGGGTTCTGGTTTCAGGAGGGGGGCCCGACGGGCGCCACGCCGCCTGGCGGCACGGTCAACAACGGTGGGGGCGCCTACAATACGGCAGGCAGTGGAGCGTACATTCCCGGCAACCTGGAGTGACGCGACGGTCAGCGATGAACGACGATCGTGACCACGCCTCCCGCGAGGAGTGGAACGAGCGGCGAGAGCTTCGGATAGCGCGCCAGGAGCGCGAAGGCCGCGAACGCAATGCAGGCGCCGAACGTGTCGTGCACCGAGGTCCGCCACAGTGACACGGCAGCGGCGGCTATCACGCCAACGACAGCGGGCGCGACGCCTCTCAGGAAGCCGCGCACGACGAGATTGGCGCGAAATGCCGCGAGCGAGCGCGCAACGAGCACCGAGAGAACGAAGGGCGGCCCGAAGATCCCGAGGGTTGCCGCCAGTGCTCCCGAGAGCCCATCAACGCGGTAGCCAATGAACGTGGCCGCGATGGCAACCGGACCCGGCGTGACCTGCCCCAGGACCATTGCGTCGTTGAACGCGCTCGGGTCAAGCCACCCGTTCACGCCCACCACCTCGTGCTCGATCGGCGGGATCATCGCGAACCCACCGCCAAAGGTGACGATACCGATGCGGGCAAAGACGAGAAAGAGCGTCAGCGACAGCGAGCCCGCGACCAAGGCCGCCGGTAGCGCGAGGAGGACCATCGGCCGGGGCGAGGACACGGGAGGTGGACTCGGCTCGGAGCCGGCCCCGTCCCGGAGCAAGATGGCTCCCGCCGCCCCGGCGACGGCGATGACGATGGCGAGGTGGAGCGAGCGGGTCGCGAGGGCGGCCGCCGCACCAGCGGCGATGCCGAGGCTCAGCTTGCTCTTGACGGCGGAGCGCCCGAGGTCGACCGACACCGCCCCCACGACGCCGACCGTGGCGAAGCTCATGCCGTCGAGAAACGTGGCAAGGGCGTGAACCTCGCGGAGACGCGTGTACGAAGCGCCGAACGCGATCATGAGCGCCACGCTCGGCGTCAAGAAGCCGATTGCGCCCACCACGGCGCCCGGCAGCCCGACCAAGGCGGCTCCAAGCATGGTCAACAGATTCGTGGCGGTCGTTCCCGGGAGAGCGCTCGAGACAGAGAAGGTCTCCACGAACGCGGCCTCGGATAGCCATTGCCGCTCGAGCACGACCGTGCGCTTGATGCGCTGGGAGACGGCCCAACCGCCACCGAATCCAACGATCCCCATCCACAAGGAGAACGCCGCGAAGCTCGCCAGGCTGGCCTTGGGAGTCACCGGAGAAGCCACGGCCGCAGCTTCGCACGCGCGAGCCCGCCGGTGCACCCGTCACCGTCGAGGTGGACGCGTGCGTCGCGCCCTCGGCCTGTCCGCTCGTCCGCGGCATCCGCCTTGCTCCGATGTCGGTCGATGCGCAAAAACGCGTACGGCCTTCTTCTCGCTCTCGTGGCGTGCAGCGGTGCCACACCCACGATTGCATCGGTGGCTCCTACCGATGTCCGGGACGTGCTCGAGTCTCCGAACCACGGCGCCGTCGTCCATGCGGGCACGCGCTTCTCGGTACGCCTCGACAATCCGCTCGACAACCTCGTCAGTCCCGTCGGTCAGGTGTTCGGGGCACACGTCGTTACGCCGCTCCTCGCTGCGAGCGGTGAGGTGGTGGTGCCGGTCGGCGCAGAGCTACGCGGACGGGTCGACGGAACCAACGTCCACGCTCCGTTCCTGCGGGTGGAGTTCGACGTGCTGCGCACCGTTTCTGGGCCTACGAGCCTGAGCGCGGGGATCAGCGCCGCCCAGTTCCTGGAGCACAAGGACCTCGTGCGATTCCCATCGGCGCCTCCGGGCCAACCGGACGTGGAACGCTTCGTCGACACGTTCCGCATGCCCAACGACACGCGGTACGTGAACCCCGGCGCGTACTACGAGCCGAGCTACGTGACGGAAATCAGCTTGCCGAGAAACGCCATCCTGGAGCTCGTCCTCACGCGCCCACTGGCCGTTCCGAGGGCCCGCGGCGCCAGCTGACAGTGGCGACGTCAGAGCGCGATGGCGAAACGCATCACGAACTCGTGCATTGAGTGCGCGGTGTCGCGTGCCGAGTTGTCGAGACCGACCCCGAGGGTATTGCCCGGGGCCTGGGCGCGGTTCGTCGCGGACCAGGTCGGCCCCCCTTTCTCCGTGGCCGAGGTCGGCTCTGAGTTGGGAAACATGTCGTAAATGTAGTTGGCCGACACGCGAATGTGCTTGCTGGCCCAGTAGTTGGCGCCGATGGAGAACGCGTTGACGTCAATGTTGCCGTCCTCGTTCTTGGGGTCGGGCGCGCCACTGCGGCTCGCGCTGTTGTATGTAAGCGCAACCTGCTCCCACTTGAGAAGAAGCTGGAGGGCCTGGCCGGGCTTGACCGGATCAGGGCGGTTCCAGTTGAGGTGCTGCATGCCTTCGTCGCCGGGCAGGCCGTTGATGTCGCGGTTGCCGAACGGCCAGAAGCCCACCTGCGCGTAGTACGAGTACCCCTTGATCTCGCCGAAGCGCTCGCTGTTGGTCGCCTGGTAGCCGTCGAGCGCCTCACGGGTCTGGTTGTCGATGTAGACGAACTCGCCCTGCAAATCGAGCAGGCCGAAGGGAATCCGGAGCTCGCCCGCGGTCGCGAGCTGGGTTCCGGAAGGGATGACGTGCGTGAACCCGTTCGCGCCGCTGTACGTCGGGCTCCAGAACGAGAAACCGGTCTGCGTCGACATCGACGGGTAGTCGTAATCGGTGAAGTGGTTGTCGTGGCTGCCGAGCTTGATGCTCGCGCCGATCTGCAGATCCTTCAGCGGCGGTCGCGCGGACGCCGCGAGAGGGCGGACGAACACGCGTCCGGCACCTTCGGGTCTCCCGTCCGTGTTCAGGCGGTTTTGTCCGGCCCCGTTGTAAACGCCTGCCGAGTAGAAGAAAGTGTGGCTGCCGGTCCAGCCCCACGCCATGGCGCCGATGTCCTTGTTTTCCGGGACGCCGATGGCCCTGACGGCAAGGGGCCGTTCGATGAACTCGAAGTACTTGTCGCTCGTCCGGTTCTCCATCGTGAACGGCAAATCGTACTGGCCTGCCTGGATGTTGAAGATCTCGGCAACTTTGTAGTTGATGTACACGTCGGTTGGCGCCGCTTTGATGCTGGCGGTCTGGGGGCTGGCGTAGCGGGCCTGGGCCGTCGTCGCCGTCCCGGCCGATGTGCCCGGGGGAGCTACGAGGGTCTCCGTTCCGGGGCCGCCGTTCTCCTTCAGGTTGTTGTCGAGCGACGTGACGCCGAAGTCGCCGGCGATCATGAACCACCAACGATGGAAGAACTCCCCGGTGACTTCGGGCCTCACGCGGCGAAGAAACATCGTCGGTTTCAGCGTCGTCTCCGGGATGCCCGGCCCGGCGTACGCGTAGGTATCGATCTGGGCGCGACCCTGCGGGTAGAGGACATAGTTGTCGTTGTAGTCGCGCAGGTAAAAGAGCCCGTTGTGCCAGCCCGCGAGCGGGTGGCCGTCCTTTGCCAGAGGAGACGAGTCGGTCGGGCTGGGGCCAGGCTCGGAGGTGTCCGGCGTGCTACTCGAGGGCGCGGGCTCGCCGTAGACGCCGTCGGCACGGGCTGGGCGGTTGGTTGTTGTAAGAAGAAACACCGTGAGGGGAAGGGCGGCCAGGACAGGACGTCTCATGCTTCGGTGAATGCCTGGGAACGAGCGCGGCCGTTGTTACAATTCAGCAACTTCGCGGCAGCAACTGCGGTGCATCCAGTAAAGGACCACGACAACGGAATCCGCGACAACGCCCGATCCGCTATAGGGAGCTGCGGATGTCTATGACCAGGCGCGCACGGCACGAGAAGGAGGACCGGGGATGAGGCTCGGGATCCGCCTGAAGCTGATGCTCGTCTCGCTCGCGATCATCGCGCTGTCGTTTGCGGCCGCAGATGTCTACCTGACGCGAGGGCTGGAGACCGAGCTCTCGGACACGGCCAGAGACGACCTGTTCGTGCGCGCGGACCTGGTCGCGCGCGAGGCGGCCGCGGCCCACGTCCCCCTGGCCGACCTCGCGGGATGGGAAGCGCTGGCGGCGCGGCTGGGCGCGGTTGCGCACGCGCGCGTCACGTTCGTTCGCCACGACGGGGTCGTGCTGGGCGATTCGGAGGTCGACGCTAGCGGCGTCCTTGCCATGGAGAACCACGGCACTAAGCCCGAGATCGTTGCCGCTCTCGGGGGAGGGAGGGGCTCGAGCACCAGGGTAAGCACGACCCTCAAGCGGCCGACGATGTACACCGCCGTCGCGTTCGACGAAGGGGACGGTACGACGGGCATCGCGCGCATTTCCAGCGCCCTCGACGCGATCTCCTCGGTGACCGCTCGCCTCCGACGCCTCATCGGAATCGCCTCCCTCTTCGCCGTCGCGATCGCGGTGTTCCTATCGAGCTTTGCCGCAAGCTGGATCTCCCGTGTCGCCCGCGAGCTGACGGCGGCGGCCCGGCGCATGGCGGCTGGCGATCTCGAGGTTCGCACCCACGTACGGACTTCCGACGACCTCGGCGATCTCGGCGTTGCGCTCGACGAGCTCGCTGTGAGCGTGAAAGCCACGCTGACGGACCTTCGCGCCCAGCGCGATCTGCAGGGCCGCATCCTCGACGGTATGCAGGAGGGCGTCCTCGTGCTCGACAAGGACGGACGCCTCGTGATGATGAACCCTGCCTTGAGGCAGATGCTGCTCCTCGGCGCCGACGCGAAGGGCAAGCTTCTCATGGAGGTGGTCCGCCACGCGGACTTGCACGAGCTCGTGAAGAGGGCGCGCGCGGGGAGGACGACGGCGATGGGGGAGATCGACCTTCCCGGCATCAAGCCACGAGGTCTACTTGCCGTCTGTGTCGACGTGACGGACCTACGGCGCCTGGAGTCGCTGCGGCGCGACTTCGTGGCGAACGTCTCGCACGAGCTCCGAACCCCCGTGACGGCCGTGCGATCCGCCGCGGAGACCCTGAAGGTGTCCGCGCTCCACGACCCCGACCCGCAGGTCGCCACCCGGTTCGTCGACATCATCGAGCGCAACGCCGAGCGCCTCCAGAGCCTCATCGAGGATCTGCTCGAGCTCTCGCGGCTCGAGTCGAAGGAGTTCAAGCTGAAGAAGGAGCGGATCGACCTCGCGGTCGTCGCCACGATCGTGTTCGGGCTCTTCCGCCAGCGCGCCGACAAGAAGTCGATCAAGCTCGCGACCGATCTGCCACCGAGCTTGCCGCTGCTGCACACCGATCAACGCGCCCTCGAGCAGGTCCTCTCAAACCTCGTAGAGAACGCTGTCAAATACTGCCCGGCCGGCTCGACGGTGACGATCGGGGCCGCGGTCGAGAAGGCCAACGGCAAGCCCGACGCGGAGATCGTTCGGGTGTCGGTGATCGACACGGGTCCCGGTATCGACCCCAAGCACATCCCTCGCTTGTTCGAGCGCTTCTACCGTGTCGACGCTGGACGCTCCCGCGATGTCGGAGGGACAGGGCTGGGCCTTTCCATCGTCAAGCACCTGGTGGAGGCCATGGGCGGCTCGGTGACCGTCGACAGCCAGGTGGGCAGGGGGTCCACCTTCGCCGTGACGCTCCCGTCCGTCGGCACGGCGGTGAGGCGCTCCGGTGAGGCTGAAGAGGCGCGCTAGCCGTTTCCGTCAGACCCCGAGGATGCCGACGCTCGCGAGCGCGCCGTCTTGCACCTCGTACATACGGATGCGCGGGGCGTGCTCGTCATCGACGACCGCGGGCGCACCGAAGACGCGATCCTTGCCGAAGCTCACGACCGTGCTCACCGCGCGATGGAGATGCCCGTGCAGGAGTTGGACGTGCGGAAAGCGCGCGAGCAAATCCATCAGGGTGGCCCATCCGCGTAGCCCGTCGATCCACTGCCATGCCCCGAAGCGACGGTAGGGTGGGTGGTGCTGCACCACGACGAGCGCCTTCTTCGACAGGCCAGGGTCGCGAAGGCGCCGCTCCAGAGTCTCCGCTGCGCTCATCGAGAGCTCGCCCGCCGAGCGGGTGACAGGCTGGTGACAGGCGACGTCGACGGGCAAGAAGCACACATCGTCGCGCTCGACGACGTGCCCCGGGGCGAGAGCGCTCGTCGGCCGGTACGGCGCGAGGGGACCTTCGAGGGCCCGGGCCCATCCGTCCGTGCTCGTGTAAGCGTCATGATTGCCGGGTACGAGCGTGATCCGGTGCGGCGCGATGCGTGCT
>Ga0302276_10005479_pt1 | contig 10553 bp, 9 predicted proteins | sample III_Bog_N2_3_FD_198768 | JGI IMG/M metagenome (GOLD analysis project Ga0302276, IMG submission 198768) | Peat permafrost microbial communities from Stordalen Mire near Abisko, Sweden - III_Bog_N2_3 | ecosystem: Environmental > Terrestrial > Soil > Wetlands > Peat | place: Sweden: Abisko... | reverse complement strand
AAGGCCGGAGCACTGGAGCAGCAAGCCTTCCAGCATTTTAAAAAACGGGCTGAAATGGGCGCATTCATAGGCTTTTTAGTGGGTAAAAGGCGTTGCGTTTACTTGGTGGTCGAAGTGATCGGGTCGGTCCAGTCGCCGGCGCGCTGCGCGCTGTCCCAGCCCTTGCTGGGATCCATGGTTTCCTTCAGCGCGATCGGTTTGCTGTTCAGGAATTCTCCTGAATTTGAAGGCTGAAAGTCGTTATCCTTGACAATCGTCGGCGTGATGAAAATCAGGAGGTTGTCCTTGTTCAGTTCCTTGTCTTCGCTGCGAAACATGAAGCCCAGCCCGGGAATATCGCCCAGCAGCGGAACCTTGGTGTAGGTGCCTTTGGGATTATCCTGCACCAAGCCGCCCAACACCAGCGTGTTTGAGTTGGGAATCAAAACCTGGGTTTCCAATGTGCGAATATCAAATATCGGTGCCGTTAGGGTTTGGGTTCCCTGTGGATTGCCGACGGTCGATGTGCCACCGGCCGCAGTTTGCGAAAAATTACCAAAGAAGCTTGAAACGGTCGGAGTGACCTTGAGCCAGATATAATCGTTGGCTGAAATCCGGGGGGTCACATCAATAACGGTGCCGACGTTGGAATAGGTGACGGACGAACCACCCGAGCTATTGGCACTGCCACCTGAGACATTAAAAATTGGGTAGCCACGAGTGACCGAGAGATGTGCCATTTCGTTGTCGAGGGTAACAACGCGGGGTGTGGACATGATTTGGGCATCCGCCGAGGAATTCAAATAGGACAGCACCGCGCTCAGGCCGCTGGCGTTCAAAAAGCCGATGTCCGGCGTCGTGCCGCTCTTGCTGTTCCAAGAAAACCCGCCGTTGCCCACATTATTCACAACCGAGCCAAGTGTGCTGGATCCGCCGGAACCGGTCGTGGCACCGCCAACGCCATTAACACCACCGGTGCCGGGAAAGGTGGTGGTGAAAGTGCCGACCGAATTGCCGTTGCCAAAGGTAATCTGCTGCGCCTGCAAGGTTCCGGTCCAGTCCACTCCTTTTTGAGTCCGGGGATTGCTGGAAATTTCAATCAGGCGGGTTTCAATCAGCACCTGCCGCGTGGGCTTGTCGAGCTGGGCGACGAGGGTATCCACCGCCTGTTGTTCCGGATCGGTGGCCACCACCACCAACTGGCTGCTACGCGAGTCCGTCAGCACCTTGCTGCGCTTGTCTGTCAAAACGGACTGCGCGGCGTCCACCATGTTGGAAACGCCGGCGTATTTCAGTTGGATGACCTTGGTGAAGAGCGGTGGCGGCGCGGTCGGGTCTTTCAGGGTGATGCGGTCAATGCCGGTTTTCTTGTCGTGAATCAACTGCAGGCCGTAGTTATCTAACAGGGCCAGCAGGGCGTTTTCGGCCGTGATCATTTCCCAGTTGATGGAAAGGGTCGGCTCAACCTTGACCTGGCCGTTCGCATCGGGCAGCCCATAGCCGATCTTGGGATCCAGCATATAGTTGATGCCGGCCAGCCGGGCGAGGTTCTCAATCGCCACCGTGATGAGGACGTCGTTGAACCGGATGTGTGGTATGCCCACGACCGCCTCGGCGGAAGTGTTGGTGCCGGCGTCCGCTGCCACGGCGGCGGCAGCGCTGGTGCCGGCATCGGGCATTGCAGCAACCGTCGCAGCGGCGGTCCCGTTGGTGTCAACGGGCTGGGCCGCCGAGGGAGGATTGGTTTGCGCCATGGTCGCGAACACGCAGGTTAGTCCGGCAAGCAGGGTGTAGCAGGTTGTTTTCATAAGTTGATTGGATTGGTTATTTATATGAGTCCGCCTCTTGGTTGCGATTATTGTCTTATGATGCTTTTTTTGCAAAGGATTTTTTCATTGGTCTTCCACAGGCAGCCGGTGAATCTGGCCGTTGATTTCCACCGTCACGGCGTCGGGCTGGATGGACAGGCACCGGATGTGCACCGAGCCGTTGGCCGTCTTGAGGTCGCCTTCCTCGCCAACGGCGAAGGTGTGGGTGTTGATGATGGCCAGCAGGTGTCCGGGCGTGCCGGAAATGCCGGGAACCTTCAGCGAGGTAATTTCCACCGTGTGGTTCTGGTTGGCTGCTGCCGCCGCCGCCGTCTCAAAGGCGCGGGTGGATTCCGGATAAAACGGGTCGCGGCCTTCCGCCGGGCTGGCGGGCAGGATGAATACGGACTGGATGTTCCCGATGCCGGTCGATGCCTGGGTTGCCGCGTTCACCTTGACGGCCAAGGCCAGGAACATGGCCGCCAGAAGCGTAAAAACGGGCTGGAAAATTTTCATGACGTCAGGAGTTTGGTTTTACGAGCGCGGCGATTTGCATGCGGAAGGCCAGTTTCTCGGCCGTCGTGTCGGCGGCGGTGGCGGTGTCAATGGTGAGATTGACTATCCGCAGATGGGGAAACTTGTTCTCCAGGTCGGCGGCAAATTTGCCGATGTCGTGATAGTAGCCGCTGCCGAGGACATCAAACCGGATCTGTTTATAGGGAAAATTGGGAAGCATGTCCACATCCGACGGCGCGGGCTGGCCGATGGTAGTGATCTCAATGCGCCGGCTGGCCTTGAATTGCCGAATGGTGTCATAAGTCCAGGCAAAGGCATCCCCGGTGGCCATGTCCGCTTCGGCATTGTTCAGCAGCGCCGTGATTCCCTGCATGGTGGCGGCCGTGGCGGTCGCCTGTTTGAGGGACTTTTGCATCGTTAGCAAATTTGCCAGTTCGCCATTGGTCTTGGTGGCTAGATTGCGGTTTTGATCGTTCTGCGGGCCAATCAGCAGAAAATACACCAGCCCTATCAGGGTCAGTGTGGCCACGACCACAAGAATCAGTTTGTTACGCTTGTCTGGAGGTAAACGTTTCATCGGGTTTATCGGGTTTTATCGGGAAACTGGCATTCCAGTGTGAATAGGACATAAGGCTTGGCGCCAAAACTTGACTGCGGCGAGGACAGGGAAGTCAGCCTCACGCCGTTGGTCTGGCTCAGACCGGCCTTGAAGTAGTCTTGGGCGACCAGCGCATCCTTGTAGTGGTTCACCTGGTCGCCGGGATTGGCGCAGGAGTCTTTGGCGTCCAACGTCAGCAGCACATGGCTGGTGGTGGTGGACGGACGCCCGAACACCACGCCATAAGTGTTGGTCGTATCCGGCGTCCCATCCTTGGTAATGAAACTCTGGTCCAGTTTGATCCGCAGTAGCTGGACGTTCGGCACATAAATTTTCTGCAGGGCGTTTAGCAGGTTGCCCTGTAGAAAACGGTTCGTGTTGAGCTGGAGCAGGGCGCTGAGCCGGTGCTGGCCGTCCGTGATTTTTCTCAGGTTCGCCTGCACCTGGCTGAATTCGTTGGTGTGCAGCTGCATTTCAATTTGCACCTGACCTTCCTTTTGCTGGATCATTTTATATTCCAGCCAGGTGGAACTGAACCAGACCAGCGACAGCGCCACCAGAAACACCCCGATGTAAATCGAGCGCTTGACCGGGTCGCGCCGGCGCAAATCTTCCTCGGCCAGCGCCTCGTTCAACAAATTTATTCGGATAGGCATAGTTGATGTCTAGTAGGCCGCCAGCGCGGTGCCGATGGCCACCGTCAGTTGCGGGCCGATATGGTCAATCTCCACTGCCTGCATGCCTGGCAGCGCCAGTTGCAGGAACGTGGTCGGGTTCCAGGTTTTGCAGTCCGCCAGCAACTCCGAGTGGAGCATCTGCACAATCATCTCGGAACGCGTCGAGCCGCCGCTCAAATAAACTTCCGTGACCGGCCGGTCCTGCTGGTGCTCGAAGAAATCCAGGGACGCCCGGATTTCCCGACCCAGCGGCAGCACCTGCGACATCAGGGCGGTTTCCACCTCCGGCGCCATGCCCACCTTAATGCCTTCCGCCTCGGCGTAGCTGATGTTCATCGCTTCGGCCAGGCCGGCCGTGAGTTGGTCGCCGCCAATGTTCACCGTGCGGATGGTCGCCAGCTCGCCGCGATCCAGCACGCAGACCGAAGTGTGCTTGAAGCCGATGTCCACCAGCGCCACGGTCTCCCGCGCAAAAACTTCCGGCAGCGATTTTTCAAAGGCGTTGATCGGGCCGACCAGCGAGGGCACCAGGGCGTCGGCCACCAGCCCGGCAGTTCCTGCCGCGTGTATGAAGTCGGTGACGAGCTGTTGCTTGGCCGCCGCCACCAGCACTTTCAATTTGACCGGAGCAATGATGCCACTGCCGATTCCAGCCGGGGGCACCGGGCCGGATTTTTTGGCGTCCGCCGCCGGGTTGCGTGGCGGGATGATGTAGCAGTCAAACGTGTGGTTGGGCAAATCCTGCTGGAGATAATTCTTGTGGTTCATCTTCAGGATCAGGCGCATCTCGTCCAGCGGAATTTGCGGCAGCTCCACTTGGCGCACCACGGCGTCGCCCAGTCCAACGGCCACGGAAATGAACTTCGTGGTGCCGCCCAGCGCCTCCGCCACGGCGTGCAAATGGTCGGCGAGCTGGTCGGCGGAGATTTTTTTTTCGAAAATGGGCGCGTCCAGCAGCGCGTAGCGCATCAGGGCATAGAGCTCCCCGCGCCGCTCCAGCAGCACCGCCTTGGTGGTCCGGCTGCCCAGATCCACCGAGATAATCTGGGCGCGCTTTTTCCTTGAGGCACCATTTAGGAATGGCAGTGTAAAACCCATGGCTCTTTCTTATAGTTTGGTTGGTTCCGATTGCAAGCTGTAAATTTTAATTCTCTCCCGGAAAGCAATTGCCAGGCCAACGGCGTCCACCCAGATTAAAACGCCCTGCCGCCCAATTCCTGATGCTGCCGGTGCTCAGTGTTGTTTTGTCGGACACAAGGCTGTCCATAAAGCTGTCTATCGTGCCGACCAATTGGAGCGAACGGTGGCGCGCACCTGCGGGGTCATCGGCGGCAGTTTTCCCTGTTGCATGAAATTATTGTCAAAGCCCCAGGCGCGCGTGGGTGGGTTATAGACCGTGCCCGTGCCCGGCCACGGGCTGCTGGCATACTGGCTGGTGAACAGCACCACGATGGAGCCGTTGTAAGACAGCGTGACGCCGCTCCAGTTTTCCAGCAGCCGGAGAAAGTTTTCCACACCGCCGCTGTAATGGGTGCCGTCGGAGGGGACAATGCCTTCCAGGCACGCGGCATTGATGGTGGTGGTGGTGGGGGTGCGGGAATTAATACTGGTGTTGACGGTGTTGGTGTCGCTCCAATTGCCCGACAGCACGGTAATCGCATCGCCCATCAGGCCGGCGGGAACGGTGTTGGTGGTGTCGCCCAGCGCGAGCGAAAATTTGGAGCCGTTGGTGGTTGTGTTGTAATTGCCCTTCACATAAATGGGAAAGGGCGTGGCCACCGTGAGCCCGGCGGACGGCAACTCCTGGCCGTTCACCAAGCGGACGGCGGGGAGCACGCCGGGCGAACCGCTCGCGGGCGGGATGCTGTTATAGACATAGACGCCATTGATGTTATGACCCTTGCTGGTGCTGACGCCGGTGCCGTTGTTTTGGTATTGGTAACTTGCCGCATTGGCGTTGGTGTTCAGCCAGTTGTTCAGCTTGGACACGTCCAACTGGACGGCCTTCACATTGTCCCCTTCGCGGTAGTCGTAGAACTGCACATTGGTCACGAACGAATAATACAGGTTGGTGGTGTGGCTCACGATGTTCGTCAAATCCGGGGGCACCAAGGTCTGGGGATTGGCGTTGTTCAGGTTCTGGTAATAGACGGAGAGTGTGCCGCCGGAAGAATTGCTCACGATGAGATCGGCGTCATTGTAGAGATAGGCCTGCCCGGTGGGCGAGGCGGCGGCCGTGCCGGCGGGCGGGATGCCCAGCAGCCCCATGACGGTGGCCGGGTTGTTATTCGTGCCGATCGGCAGGCTGAAGGAACTGGCATCGCTGTTGGGATTGGGGTAAACCCCGTTGTTAGTGTCGGTGAAGCTGACGTTGCCGCTGCGCCCGGTGTTTTGCGGGTCCAGCGGGTCGGGCGTCAAATTAAACTGTTGCGACGCGTCCACAATGCTGGAAAAAGTCAGCGAATTGCCACCGCCGGCACCGGTCGCATAAATGTTGTTGTTGGAATGAACGCGGCCGTTGATGTTCATGTTGGCGCCGGGGTTGATCTCCAGATCCATGTTGTAAAAAATGGCAAACTGGAAAAGCGGGATGGAACCCACCCAGAAAGTTTGGTCCACAATCGCCGAAAGATTCTCACCCATGTTGAGCGGCGTGGCCTGAGAGGCGACCTCGCAGTTCTGCCCCAGGCCATACAGGTTGGTGTATTGCGAGGGCAGCTGGCTCCAGTTGGTGGGGCCGATATAGACGGTGGTCACGTTGAGATTTCCGTTGGTGTCGCTGTATTGATAAGTTGTCGGCCAACCGGCCTGGGATGGCAGGTTGGTGGCGGAGATATAGGTGGCCGCCGGGTTCAGGCTCTGGCTGTTAAAATCGCGCATCATCGTCGCCATGACCAGTTCGGTGGCGGATTCCGCCGCCCCCTCGGTCTGGTTGAACAGGTTGTTCCGTTTAGTGATGTGGGCGCTGGTGGAAACCCAAAACATCAGGCTGGCATAGGTCATCAGGGCGACGGTCAGGAAGGCGAGCGTGATGATCAGCGCATAACCGCCGTTGGCTGGCCGGGAACTGGGTTGGTTCAATCGCATAACAGGTCAATCCTTCGCCCGCCGGCAAATGCGGGTGTTCAGCGTGTAATAATCGTAGGCGTTTAACGCGTCAGAACCGATGTAGCCAATCGGATATTCCCACTGGTAAAACTGCATGGTCAGATGGATGACCGGGTTGTTCTGGTAATTGGTGAGCGCGTGCCCGGTATAGTCTTCGTTGGTAAAGCAATAATAGTTGGTCATGTAAGGCGCCAGCACCGAGACCGTGCCATTGTAAAGCTCGCTCATGTTGGTTCGGACGGGATCCATGTAGAATACAGTCGCGTTCGCGGCCGACCCGTTCGTTGCCGTGTAAACCTGCAGGGCGTTGCCGGCCTGGATTAGGCCATTGGGGGTTATTGTAAAAACGCTGTTGGAGTAGATGCCGACATACACGGTTTTCCCGCCGCGAATCGCGTCGCGCATGTTGTTGAGCGCCTCCCGGCCGCCGGTGGTGGCCGTGATTTTGGTGGCCGCCAGGGTATAGACCCGCAACCCGTAAATCTGCACGGCCACCATCGCCATGACCACCATCAGAAAAATGGCGGAGGTGACCATGATCTCCACCAGCGTGAAACCGCCGGCGGCGCATTCGCGGCTGGTGCTGGAGTTTCGGGCGGATAGCTTCATTGGTCGGGACCGCGCAGCAAAATCACGGTGTTGGTATAAACGGTTGAGGTCAGCGGAAACATCCAGATGCAATCCGACCGGATCTGGCGGACGGTCGGGTTGGATAAATAGGTGGTGATGGTGATATTGTTGGTGATGAAAAAGGCGAAGTCCGAATTGGTCGGCGAACCCTTGATGGGGACATCCAGAATGCTCGTCTCGGTATAATTGGTCGGCGCCGGCAACTCGTCCATGGTGCCGAAGCCGGTGGCATGGGGCCAGTCGCGCGGACGCCAGTCGGCCGCGCGCGCCTGTTCCGCACCCTGCGAGGCGTAAGACTGCGCCGCCAGCGTCATGGAACTGAATTCCGCCATGCGGTTCGCCTGCACATAGCCGTAAATCAGCCCGGAAAAGACCATCATCAGAACCCCGAAGGCGATCAGGACTTCACCCAGCGAAAAACCGGCCTCGCCGCCGTCGGATAAATGTTTTGTTTTTGTGTGCATACCGCCGGGCCGTGAACCGGCCTGTTTCATCTTAAAGAGCAAGCTACATACCAACCGCCCGTCCAAGTGAGCCGCACCTTCCCATATTATCCGGAAATGTCAACGCCGCTCAATCCTGCCGGCCCTGGCGACTGTCTGGAAATATTGCGGGTCTGTCCTGAAAATGGCTGGGCCGTGAAATGGCGGTCTCAGGCGGTTGGCCAGGCTGCCGGCAGGATCGGAGGTCACGGCTGGTGCAGCCGGAAAAATGCGCTCGGGGCGGTGAGGCTGTTGGTGTAAACGCTGTTCGTCCCGATTTGACTTATGCCGTTCAGGCCATTCGTCGTCCAAGCGGCGGCGGGCTGAAGGACAGCAACGGTCTGCAATTGAAAGCCGGCGGTGGTAGCGGAAGCCGGCCACGAGATGACGGCGTGGTTGGCCACGGTTTGGATGTGTATCATCGGGATCGGCACCGGCGCGGCAAGATAAATGGTATCGCCATTGGCCCCGGCCACCAGCGACCCGCCGTTGGCGGAACAATAATCGCACTGCCAAGCGGGGGAGGGCGGAAGGATGGCGCTGGTTTGCAAGCTCCAAGCGGCACCCCCATTCGCGGACAGGTAAAGCGAATCGCCATTGGCACCGGCTAACACCACGCTGCCGTTGGTGGACATCGCCAGACATTGCCAGTTCAAGGTCTGATTATAGGATGGGTTCCAGGTTGAGCCGCTGTTGGTGGAGGCGTAGATGATTCCGCCGTAGATGCCCGCGAAAACCGTCTTGCCGTCCGGCGAGCAGGCCACGGGCCACCACTCGCCAAGCGTGGGTGCCGTATTCGTCCACGTAGCGCCCGTGTTGGTGGAAATGTAAATGCTGTCGTAGGCGGTGGCGTAGATTTTGCTGCCGTCAGCCGAGACGGTCAGCGAATCCCAAGAGCCGTTGGTCGGCGCGTTGGTGGCCAGATTCCAACTGGTCCCGAAGTTGGTGGAAATATAGATGCCGTCGCCGTAAGCATTCCCGACCAGAACCTGCCCATTGGTGGAGGACGCCACGGCCTGCCAAGTGTTGGCCGGGACGCTACTGGTCTGCCAGGTCGAACCGCCGTTGGTGGATAGACAAATCGGGCCGGGATAGTCTGGATTTTGACTGGGATCGTCGTCCGCAGCGGCGACTAGGCGGACGCCATCGGCCGAGGATGCCACGGAAAACCAATAGTTGCTCGGGGCGCTGGTCAGGTTCCAGTTCTGCCCGCTGTTGGTGGAGGTATAAATCTGCCCGGGGCTGCTCCCACTCGCATCATAAAGTGAAACCACCACCAGTTTCGTGCCGTCCAGCGACCCGGCCAAGCTTTGCCAACTGAGGCTGGGCGCATCCGACAGGTTCCAATTCTGGCTGTGCACAGAAAAGGCCAGCAGGCAGAGGCCCAGGGCAAGCTTGAGACGGCGTTCTGATTTGATCATGGGATTATCTTGATAAGCTTTGATGTGTGTCAATGCTTGTCGAGCAAAAGCGATGCCAAAAATGCATATAAGGCCGGAAAAATGCGCCGAAAAGTTTTGTTCCGACTGCTGCGGGCTGACCTTCTCCGGCTTACCGGGCCGCCCAGCTTTCCCGGATGGTCGTGCGCACCTGCGGCGTCATCGGCGGCAGCCCGGTTGACTGGTTGAAGTTCTGGTCGAAACCCCACTTGCGGGTGGGCACGCCATAGTAATTGCTGTTGTCCCAGTAGCCGGTGGCATACTGGCTGTCAAACAGCACCACGATGGAGCCGTTGTAGGTTAGCGTGGTGCTGGTGCTCCAATTTTCCAGCAGGCGCAGGAAGTTTTCCACCCCGCCGCTGTAATGGGCGGGCGGGTTCATGCTGGAGGGGACGATGCCCTCCAAGGTCGCGGCGTTGATAGTGGTGGATACGGGATTGCGCGAGGTCATTGGGTAGGAAGAAGTATATTGACTGTCGTTCCAACTGCTGGACAGGACGGTCACGGCGTCGCCCATGAGGGCGGCGGGAACGGTGTTGGCCACGTCGCCGAGGGCGGTGGAATACGTCGCGCCGTTGGTCGTGGTGTTGTAGTCGCCCATGACATAAAGGGGGAACGGCGTGGCCACGGTTAATCCGCCGGCTGGCAACTGCTTGCCGTTCATCACGCGCACGGCCGGCAACTGGGTGGCGGCGCTAACATTGTTATAGACATAGACGCCATTGATGTTATGTCCCTTGCTGGTGATACCCGAATTGTTTAAGGAATTTAAAGTCTTGCCGCTCGTGGAGGTGGTCAGCCAGGTGTTGAGGTTGCCCACGTTCAACTGGACGGCCTGCACGGTCTTGGCCTCGCGATAATCATAGAAGGTGACGTTGGTGACAAAGGAGTAGGCATAGTTGGTGGTGCCGGAAACCACATTGGTCACATCCGGGGGCACGAGGGATTGCGACGGGGTGGTGTTGAAATTCTGATAATAGACATAGTTCGTCCCGGCGGCGGAATTGGAGACGATAAGGTCGGCATTATTGTAAACATAGGACTGGCCGGCGTCGGAGGCGGGGGCGATGCCAGCGGGCGGTATGCCGAGCACGCTGATGACGACAGACGGATCGTTGTTCGTGCCGATGGGCATGCTCAACGCCTGCCCGACTGAGGGGCTGCCGCTCAAGGCATTGACCACATTCCCGCTGCGGGCGGCGCTGGGATCATTCGTGCTGCGGGTGTCGTTGTAGCCGGTGACGTAGTCCACCATGTTGGAAAAAGTGAGCGGCGTGCTGGCACCACTGCCGGTGGCCCAGATGGTGTCGTTGGAA
>Ga0302276_10005459_pt1 | contig 10566 bp, 10 predicted proteins | sample III_Bog_N2_3_FD_198768 | JGI IMG/M metagenome (GOLD analysis project Ga0302276, IMG submission 198768) | Peat permafrost microbial communities from Stordalen Mire near Abisko, Sweden - III_Bog_N2_3 | ecosystem: Environmental > Terrestrial > Soil > Wetlands > Peat | place: Sweden: Abisko... | reverse complement strand
CCTCGTACACCACTGAAAAGCTCAGGCCCGCCTGACGAAGCGACCGCTCGATAATCTTGCGCATCACCGTGGAATCATCCACAATCAGGGCTCGAATTTCACTCATGCCAGCATCCTCCACTTTTGCTTTCATCGGCCAGATGCCACTTTCCATGAGGGTCAAAGCGCATTGCCGGTCCAGGCATACAGGGCTCAATGGGAATCTATAGACGCGATCAGGTCATGGACCCCATCACTCCCAATGGCATTGATACTGCCGCCAGACTGCCACATCCTCAGCCAAAGGCAGTCGTGGACTCGCACCAGGCGCGCGTTCGCCGGCCGCACCCGCTCGACCGCCTTCGATAACGCTTGCACCAGGGCCTGCTCCCCGCCGGTCTCGATCAACTCCACAGGGGGAAACTCGGAATTTAAAATGCGCACATGCGCCTCCCGAAACAGGGATCCCTGCACCAGGCCGCATTCGACCCGCAATCCCGTAATTCGCTCGATAGCCAGCGCCAATACCGGGTCTATACGGTCTTCGAACCCCAGATACAGCAGCTTGCCTGCCGCAACACGGAGCGGCAACGCACCAAAAGCGTCGACAAAAAGCCGCGGCACCATGCAGGTCAGCGCGTCGGCGTCGTACCGCTCGAGCGGAAGCACCGGACAACTCCATTGCAGCCCCAGCGCTCTGGTGACTAACTGCTCGCTGACTCCTTGCTGGCGTACCAGCCAATGGCCCAGGCGTCCCGCACCGGCTGCTCTCTGCGCCTCCAGCGCCTGGCGCAATTGGCCCGAGGTAATCCAGCCCTGTTCAAGCATCACCAGCCCCAGCGGAATCCTGTGCCGATGGATTTCTGGTGCATTGCCCCGGCCATTTAACTCGCGCCGCACCGCGAGTGCCACGCGCGCCGTCGTACATTGAGCGGAACAGTTCCAGCCCTCTTCAAAGACAGGCGCTGAGCGGCTTCGCAAAAGGTGGAGCCATCCGGATCGGCAGTCCGGATTCGCACAGGTTTCAAACCACCCCGTTCGACCCACGGATGCCGCGGAGTTCTCGGGCCAGGAAGACACAGCCAGGCTCGAATCGGTCAGGCCTCTTGCTTCAACCCTGTTCCTGGTCGCAGCCCTGGTGCCGCCTAAACTTAGAATAGGCATCGTATGCTCTCCAGTCGCTTCCTGGGCGCGGCCACCTCGGTCACGCGCAGACCGAAATTCCCGTTCACCAATACCACCTCACCGCGCGCCACAATCCTGTCCCCAACAATCAAATCCACCGGGTCGGAAACATGACGGTCGAGCTGCACAACATCGCCGGGGCCAAGGTCGAGAATCTCTCCCAGCGGCATCTCCCGGCAGCCAAACCTGAGTGTGGCCTCGAGTTCGACATCGAGAAGCAGCTCCATTCCAGCGCTGAGCACTGGTCCGGAAGCCGCAGTTCCAGGGTTCGGTGCGGATCGTTTCTCTTCTCCCTGCTTGACAGCGGGTCCTGCTGAGGCTGGGGGCCGGGTACGGATCTCGTCTCTAACCAGAATGGTCCAAGCGCGATCGCCCGACTTCAACTGGAAGGCGCGGGAAACCTTGCTCTCCCCCGCGGTCTCTTCAAAACTCTCGATGCGGCATTTTGCCCCCGTTTTGGCCAGCAGTTCCCCTGCCGCGGCATCGGCAACTTCGCGGAGTAACTCGGCCCAGCCAGCCTTCTGATCCACCCCTTCGCCCAACAGGGGAGCGTCCAGTATCTTCGCGTCGAGAACCACTGCGAAGCGGCCCTGCTGGTCTCCAGACAGGGTCGCGGCAAATCCAAACGATCCTTCGGCCATCGGCTTGGGGATCGAATCCACTAACTGCGGCTCTCCGGCCAGCGCTTGTGAGAAGAGCGCTTCGGCGACGCCCGTCCAACACTCAAGGTAAGTCTTCATTGCGCAATCTCCGCGATCGGCCGCCCCATGCGAGCCGCTCGATGTGGACCCTGCCGGATGGCCTGCGCTTGTGAAAGTGACTGCCCGCCAACCTGCCAGACCGGCGAGGTGTTGGCGGGCACGTCGAGGCGAAGAATCGAGCCCGGTTCAAGGTTCTCGAGCATGCTTGCCGACAGGCGGACTGCAGGCAATTGAAGTGAGCCGCCAAAACGAATCCGCCGAGCCATGGTCTCCATGCGAGTCCGAATTTCACCAGCGTGGCGGCGGCGGCCGACTCGGTCTGAGGTGAGGCGGCGCAGAATGGTGTTGGCGACAACTGCCGGGAAGGCAAGGTTGAGCAGACCCGAACTGTGCGGCATGCGAATTTCAAAACTCAGACAGAGCGTCTTCTCGTTTACCGACATGATCCGGGCCACCTGGGTCTGCATCTGACGGCGCTCAAAGTTGAAGCTGAGCCCAACCGGCTGCCAGGCAACCGTCAGTTCGCGGCAGATGATCTCAACCAGGCTGGCCACGATTGCTTCCTCAATGTCCGTAATCTCACGCAGGGGCCCCTCTTTGCCTTCTCCTCCCAACAGCAGATCGATGACGGGGGGTGCTAGAGCAAGGTCAAGCTGCAGGACCGAGAGCGCTCCCAGGGGCTCCAGACGAACCGAGGCCACGTAGCTCACCTCCGGAATACGCAGGATGAATTCGTTGAATTGAATCTGCTCGGCCGAAACCAGATTGACCTGGAAGCGGGTGCGCAGCCAGGCTGCCAGGTTATGTGTCAGGTTGCGGGCGAACAGGTCATTCAGCATGCTGATGGCGCGAAGTTGCTCGGTTGAAATCTGGCCCGCGGATGAGAAGTTGTACGGCACCACCTTCGGCCGTAAATCCGCCTTTGCGGCATCCGGCGCAGACGTGAGCGCTGCACTGAAAAGAGCGTCGATCTCGTCCTGTTTGAGTATCTTTTCCATCAATTTTTACCCTTTGCCGTTTCCGTCTTCCTGCGGTTTCGAGGAGGGCTGAATATGCCGCGGGCGGCAAGATCCTTGAGCGCTCCCCGTAAATGGACTACTGCCGAGGCGTGCACCTGCGAGATCCGTGACTCGACCACCCCGAGGGCAAGTCCGATTTCACGCATGGTCATCTCTTCGTAGTAATAAAGCGTCATCACCAGCCGCTCCCGGTCAGGCAAATTTGCGATTGCGTCGGTCAGGCGACCTTCGAGCTCTCCCCTCAGGCACAGGAACAGCGGGTCATCTTCGGGCCGGCCAGGAATATAGGACAGCTCTTCTTCCCCTGAGTCTTCATTCCGCTCCATGTGCAAGGTGCCCACTTCCAGCCCCTTCAGGTCCCCCAGAAGTTGCTGATAATCGTCCAGACCCAGACCCATCTCCGCCGCTACTTCAATTTCTTCCGCTGCACGGCCCAACCGCGCCGTAACCTGCCGTATGGCCTCTTCGACAGCGCGTCCTTTGCGGCGCAGCTCCCGCGGGCTCCAGTCCAGCGTGCGCAGGCTATCAAGAATCGCGCCCCGGATACGGAACTGTGCGTAACTGCGGAACTGCACCTTCTTGGCCGGATCAAATTTTGAAAAAGCATCCATCAACCCCACAATTCCAGCCGAGACCAGGTCTTCAATGTCAACATGCTGGGGCAGCCGCTCATGGATGCGGCGGGCCAGAAACCGGACAATGGGGAGATGCTCAAGCAGCACTCGCTCCTGCTCACCGCTTAGAACTGCCCCAGCCGAGACACCGGGCGGATATCCGCCGGCACCACCAATACCGTTCCGCTGAACTCTCTGCGCTACTGCCATACCCGCCGCTTCCATTCCCATCGATCCCCTTTCAACGCACCGTTCCAACCGGGCGCAAACGAATTTCTGGCGGGATCTCCCCGGCTGCCACCACCGCCAGACGAGGCAGAACCGGCTCGAGCCAACGCTTTACGTGGTAACGCGCTGGACTAGAACAAAGAAGCACTGGAAGGGCCGCAGCAGTGTTGGCTCCAATGAGTTGTTTCAAAGAATCGGTCAGACGCCGGATGAGTGGAGTTCCCGTCTTTGCTGTGGAGGGCAACAGGCGCATTCCGGTTTCCGGAGCCAGTGTGGTCAGAATCTCCTCTTCGAGAGCCGGATCGAGAAGCAGAACCGGAAGCTGGCCTCCGCCGTCCAGCAGCGGTCGGACCAGCCTTCGGCCCATTGCCTGGCGCGCGGCTTCAACCAGCGCCACCAGGCTCTTGTTCATAGGCGCGGTTTCCAGCAAAGACTCGAGAACAGTACCCAGATCGCGAATCGAGACGCGCTCACGCAGCAGTTGCTCAAAAACATGTCCCACCTCTCCCAGCGACAGCAGCTTTGGAGTCAGCTCCTCGATCAGCTTGGGATGGCTTTCGTTCAATGAATCGAGCAGCCGCTTGGTCTCCGATCTGCCCAGCAGTTCCCAGGCGTGCTGGCGAATCAGTTCGCCGAGGTGAGTGGTAATCACGGTCACCGAATCGACCACCGAATAACCGGCTGCGACGGCCTGGTCCTCAAGGGCGGGCGCTATCCAGATGGCAGGCACCCCAAAGGCAGGCTCGCGAGCCTCTTTACCAGCCAACGGACGCCGTCCCGGGTCAGATGACACGGCCAGCAACAAAGATCCCTCGGTCTGCCAGCGGCCGATTTCCATTCCGCGGAGGGAAAACAGATACTCGCGCGGCTTCAATCGCAGGTTGTCCGAGATGTGGACCGGGGGAACCAGAAAGCCCATCTCCGAAGAGAGATGGCGGCGCAGAGAGCGGACCCGGCTCAACAGTTGCCCGCCCTGCTTCTCGTCGACCAGCGGAATCAGCTGGAACCCGATCTCGAGCGTCAGTTCCTCCAGGCGCAACAGGTTGGCCAGATCGGCTCCCTGCGCCTGCTCCGCCTTCTTCTTCTCTCCGCTTGCCGACTCGGCCGGAACTGGAACTGGAGGATGGGCCGAGGTGCGGCGCGCCCCCCAAAAGAGCGCCGCTGCGACGGCCAGAAATGCGATCTTCGGCAGACCGGGAATCAGGCACATGGCGCCCGAAACCAGGCTGGCCAAGTAGAGGGTGGTCGGCTTGGCCAGCAACTGCTGGCGAATCTCACCGCCCAGCAATCCAGCCGAGTTGGCGCGCGTCAGCGTGATGCCGCCAGCGATCGACACCAGCAGCGAGGGGATGAGCGTGACCAGCCCGTCACCCACGGTCAGCACGGTGTAGGTGCGCGCCGCCTCGCCCAACTCGACGCCCTGCTGTAGAGTACCGATTAGCAGGCCGGCCACAATGTTGATCGCGGTGATCAGGATTGTAGCCAGCGAATCGCGCTGGCTGAAGCGTGCCGCCCCGTCCATCGCGCCGTAGAACTCCGCCTCGCGCGCAATCGCCTGACGTCGCCGTCGTGCCTCGGCCTCGTCAATCAGGCCCGCATTCATGTCAGCGTCGATGGCCATCTGCTTGCCCGGAAGCGCATCGAGAGTGAAGCGAGCGGTTACTTCGGCCGTTCGCACGGCGCCGTGTGCGACGACCAGAAACTGGATGGCGATCAAGGCTAGGAAGAGGACAAAGCCCACCACGTAATTGCCGCCAACTACGAATTGGCCAAAAGCCTCAATAACCTTGCCGGCGGCCGCTGTACCTTCCGATCCGTGCAGCAAAATCCGGCGGCTCGAAGCAATATTCAATGCCAGCCGAAAGAGTGTCAGCAACAGGAGCAGCGTGGGAAAGACGCTGAGTTCCACCGCTCTTCTGACCTGCACCGCGGAAAGAAAAACGATAACGGAAGCCGACATCGAGATCGCCAGCAGGAAGTCCAGGGCCCAGGATGGCAGCGGCACAATCATTACGAAGATCACACTGATGGCGGCGAGCGGCAGCAGCACCTCGCGCAACCGTTGGATAATTGGATGTGCCCCAAGCAGGGTTGCGGGCAATGCTGTTGTGCTCACTGTGCTCCTCCTCTGAAGGGCTGTGCCGGGCCGGCAGGCGGAACCTGAGGCGGCACCTTGCCCCGCGCTGCCGCCTGGCGCGCGCGGCGATCGCGCAACTCAGCTTCGACTCTCTGGCGATAAAGCCACGCAAGAATCGCGGCTACGGCCGCATAAAGCTCAACCGGAATAGGCTGGCCCACTTCAACCGATCGATACAGCGAGCGAGCCAGTGGCGGATTCTCGATGATGGGTACGCCTGCCCAGCGAGCGTCCGCCTTGATCTCTTCGGCCAGCAGATTGCGGCCCTTGGCGACCACCTTCGGCGCCTCCATCGTTCCGAAATCGAAGCCCAGTGCGACCGCGTAATGCGTGGGGTTGACAAAGACCACGGCAGCCTTCGAAATGTCGGCCTTCACCCGGCGCCGGCGCATCTGCCGCTGCAGATTCCGGATACGGCCCTTTATCTGCGGGTTCCCCTCGTTCTGCTTCATTTCGTCCCGCATGTCCTGCTTGCTCATCTTCAGCCGGGACTCGCGGCTCTGCCACTCAACCAGGTAGTCAATTCCCGACCAGGCGAAGAGCAGCCAAGCAGTCGCCATCAGCAGGCCATAAACATCGGAGCTCAGCATGTTCAGCCGCATAACCGAAAACGGGGGAATGGTCAGTTGCCGGGCAATGCGCTGCACAGCGAACACCGCGAGAAAGGCGGCCGGAACCAGCGATTTGGCCAGCCGCGTCGCGGCGCGCAGCGAAAACAAATTGCTGATATTGCTGATCGGGTTGATGCGGTCGAGCTTGAATCCCACGGCCCCTGCAAAAAAGCTGATTCCCCCCGTCTGCAGGATCCCTATGCCGAGAGCCGCAACTGCCACCGCCGCCATCACCATGCCGCAGGGACCGAGCACATCCAGACTCAGCCGGCGCAGAGCGTACAGTGTGGGCTGAATCTGCGCAGGCTCCCAATGTGCAGGTCCACCCAGATCGAGAAACCCGGTAAACGTGCTGCGCCATGCAGTTAGAACGTGTTGCCCGAGTGCTCCCAGCACCATGACGCCCGCCAGGGTTCCCGCGGCGGACGAAAGCTCGCGGCTGTGTAGTACATCGCCGTCCTTGCGAGCCTGGTCCCGGCGGTGCTGGGTTGCCTGTTCTGTGCGGTCTCCAGGCATTGGCTATCCTCCCAGTCCGATTCCGGGAGCGGAACCAAGCCCGTGGCCGCCCTGGGTGATCAATCGCTCGGCCAGGTCCAACAGACCGGCAAAGCGGGCCTCGATAAAGCGCGGCCAAAGGGCAAGCGAACCGGTCAGAAGCGCAAAGCCTGTCAGTGTCTTCAGCGGCACGGTGAGGTTCATTACCGGCAACTGAGGGCTGAGTTTGCCAAGCAGAGATACGGCAACCTCCACCAGCATGGTTGCCGCGAGCAAGGGTGCAGCCAGCTCGACCGCGGCAAGAAAGATGCCCCCCGCGGCGCGCACAATTCCCATTGCGGCGGCCGGAAGCAAAACGAAGGTTCCCAAAGGAACCGCGCTGAAACTGCGCACGACCGAAGCCAGCAGTATTCGGTCGAGGCCCGCTGTTATCAAAACCATCGTTCCCATCAACTGGAAGAGATCGCCCAGCAGCGGGGTTTGAATGTTGGAGGTCGGATCAAGCAGATTGACCATGGAAAAGCTGAACTGCACTCCAGCAATCTGGCCGGCAAACAGCAGCATCTCATTCAGCAGCGTCAGCGTCAGGCCATAGACAAGGCCCACTGCAAGTTCTCCAAGGAGCGCTGACGGAGTGATGGACGCATGCGCATTCGGAAGTGCTGCAACCAGCGGGGCCAGCAGCCACGCCACCGATAATACAAAGACCGCCTTGGTGCGCATCATGAGGGCTGTTGAAGAGAAGAACGGAGCAAAGGCCACCATGCCGCTGACGCGCACCAGCACAAGCATCATGGCGCTCAGGAAGTTTTCCCAATCGAGTTCGGTGCCCTGAGGCAAGTGGAATCCTTTCGTTCTTCTTCTCTGTTCGCTAGCCCAGATAACGGTGAAGGTCTGAAAGCAAAAACACCGTATAAGCCGCCATCCTGCCGAGGAACCACGGCATCCCCACCAGCAGGATCATGGCCACCGCAGCCAGACGTGGAACGCTTGTCAGCGATTGCTCCTGAAGGCTCGTCAAGGTCTGCAGCAAGCTCAAGAGGAAACTCAGAAGGGCGGCGGCAATCAACACCGGCGCGGCAAGAATCATGGATTCTTTCATCAATTGGCGCATTAGTTCTGCAACCATGTCGGGCGTCATCCACTCCTCCTCAGAAGCTCTTCAACAACGAACTGGCCAGGAGATTCCAGCCATCAACCATCACGAACAACAAGATCTTCAGCGGTGTCGAAATCACCACCGGGGGTAACTGGAACATGCCGATCGAAGTGGTGATTGAAGCCGTAACAATGTCGATCAGCAAAAACGGCAGAAACAGGACCGCCCCGATCGAAAAGCCGGCTTTAAGCTCGGAAAGAATGTAGGCCGGAACCACCGCTCTCATGGGCAAGTCGTCCGGGGTCTGCGGGCGGGGAATTTGCCCTGCCGCGGCAAACAGCGCCAGGTCTTTCTCCCGTGCGTAGTGCAGCAGAAAATGCTTTACCGGCCTGGATCCCAGGTCAATCGCCTCCCAACCCGATAATTGGCCAGCGCGGTACGGTTCAACCGCCTGCTGATCCACCTGCGTGAGCACTGGCGTCATCAGGAACCAGGTCATCATCAATGCCAGCCCCATCAGGGTTGGGTTCGAGGGCGCGGTCTGCGTGCCCAGCGCCTGCCGCAGGAAATGAAAAACAACCAGCAAGCGCACCAGTGGCGTCATTGCCATCAGGATGGCGGGAAGCAGCGTGACCAGGGTGAGAACAAAAAGAATTGTCCACGGAGTCGAATCCGCTGGATGAAACCGTGCATTCAGATCCGGCAACAAGGGTGAGGAAGCCGCGACTGCGGCACGCGCAGCCCAGACGGCTACCATGACAGCCTCGCAGGCCGATTCTGCCGGGGAAGACCAGAGCGGTTCAGACCACCGGGAAGCGTCTCCCCGTCCAACGGATAGAAAACCGGAGTTCCTTCCGCCGATGTGGCAACAAGAAACCGACGGCCCTCAGCTTCCACCAGCGCCAGCGATTGCTTTGGCGCGAGACTGATCCGCTCGACGAGGGCTAACCGCGGTTGACTCCGGGCCGTTCCGCGCAGCCTTTCCAGAACCCACCCACCCAGACCAACGGCCGTTCTCTTAGAAACTTCCGATTTTTGGTTGCTTAGCTCCATATCCCTCGTGCTTCTCCTGTCTTCGCGCCCTGCTCAAAAGAACAACCCGACGGCTCAAGCCAGTCTGGTCAATCGCACCGCCAGATGCGAATCCATAACCTCGAACTCACTCCACGCAAGTTGCACTTCGCCGCAAGACAGCGGCATATCTTCGTCGTGCGCCCATTGGGTCTCAATCACCTGTCCTGCATCGAGAGTCAGAAGGTTGCGCACGCGAAACTCCCGCACTGGAACCGACACCTCAAGCTCCACGGGCAGCCTGCTCAGCGGCAGACTGAGAGAAATTGCGTCCCCATCGTCGTGTTCCTGCGATGGGATCAATGCATTTCCTCCCGGCGCTTCCGACCCACCAGGCAATGACGGCTGGCGCCCCGGTTGCTGCGTCTGAGTCGGTGACATCGTGGATTGTCCGTTATCCATTTGCTGAGGAATCTTGCAGAAAAGTGACCAGAATGAAGACAGGAAGATTGGAATGGCCTAATAAATGCGATTACCTGCCCTTCGCCTGTTTCACCACCCGCAACCGGCAATCCGCAACGCTGCTACACTTAGGGTTGACACCCAACTACGGCCACGCCGGCCTCGAACCGGCCTATGTCCGTCTCGAATCGAGGTCGAAGTCTATGCCGAAAGATCATGAAATCAGAAGCTTTACCGGAACCAGCCTGCGCCTGAAAATCGGCTTGGCAGAGATGCTCAAGGGCGGCGTCATCATGGACGTGATGAACGTGGAGCAGGCCCGAATTGCTGAGGAGTCAGGCGCCACCTCGGTGATGGCTCTCGAGCGCGTCCCCGCAATGATTCGCGCCGAAGGCGGCGTGGCCCGCATGGCTAAGCCCAGCCTGATCAAGCAGATCATCCAGGCGGTGTCCATTCCCGTCATGGCCAAGGCCCGCATCGGCCACTTTGCCGAGGCGCAGATTCTGCAGGAACTGGGCGTGGACTTCATCGATGAAAGCGAAGTCCTGACTCCGGCCGACGAAGCCCACCACATCGACAAGCACGCCTTCAAAACGCCATTTGTATGCGGCGCTCGCAATCTTGGCGAGGCCCTCCGGCGCATTGCCGAAGGCGCAGCCATGATCCGCACCAAAGGCGAGGCCGGCACGGGAGACGTCGTCCATGCCGTGCAACACATGCGCCAGATCACCAGCGAAATGCGTGCGTTGACCGTGCTTTCCGAGCAAGAGCTCTATAAGGCGGCCAAGGACCACCAGGCTCCGTATGAGCTGATCCGCATGGTGGCTGCAACGGGTAAGCTGCCCGTGCCAAACTTTTCAGCAGGTGGAATTGCGACCCCCGCCGACGCCGCGCTGATGATGCAGCTTGGCGCCGAGGCCATCTTCGTCGGGTCGGGAATCTTTATGAAGGAGCGCGCCACGCCGCTTGATGTCGAAAACGATCCCAAGGAACGCGAAGAGGCCGTTTCACGCGCCAAGGCCATT